>Ga0082335_1006914_pt1 | contig 14147 bp, 11 predicted proteins | sample Subgrocontami58m_FD_72375 | JGI IMG/M metagenome (GOLD analysis project Ga0082335, IMG submission 72375) | Subsurface groundwater microbial communities from S. Glens Falls, New York, USA - GMW37 contaminated, 5.8 m (SPADES assembly) (version 2) ...
TTCTGACGCTTGCCGTGATTGTTGTTGCTCTCATTGTTTTTGTGGCAGGGGTTCTCCAGGGAAGGAACACTACAGAAATGTTTTCGATCGCGCTGGCATTAGCTGTTGCGGCAATTCCAGAAGGATTACCTGCTATTATTACTATTTCTTTAGCTCTCGGTGTTAGGAGAATGGTTAAACGCCGAGCATTAGTTCGGAAGCTCCCATCGGTAGAAACATTGGGAAGTGTTAATGTCATCTGCACGGATAAAACGGGAACATTAACCCACAACGAAATGACGGTTACAAAAGCGTGGGCAGATAATCAACTGTATTCTTTCGCTGGAAGTGGATACGACGCTAAAGGAGAGATCTTCCTGAATGGAACGACCATAGATCCGATGTTAATAGAAATGCTTCTTAAAATAGGAATTCAATGTAACGATGCCAAATTTGAATGGGAAGACAAGAAACGCAATGCCATTGGCGATCCTACTGAAGCGGCATTATTAGTATCAGGGGAGAAAGGAGGGATTATTCGCGCAACGTTAAATAGGATAGAAGAACGTATTGATGAAGTTCCGTTTACTTCCGAGAGAAAAATGATGACAACGCTTCATCAAGCTGGAAACAAGACTATTTCTTATTCAAAAGGCGCACCGGAAGTTGTCCTCAATTCCTGCGACAAGATACTTCTTAACGGGAAAGTTACGCGCTTAGATAGCGAATTAAAAAAGAAAATTCTCCGGCAGAATACTTCGTTCGCTGGTGAAGCGCTGCGAGTTTTAGCCTTTGCTTATAATGAAAATGTAAAGAAAGAGACTGCCGAAAAAAATATGATTTTTGTTGGCCTGCAGGCGATGATTGATCCTCCACGTAAGGAGGCGATAGAAGCAGTTAAACGCTGTCAGAGTGCAGGAATTAGAACAATCATGATTACGGGAGATCAAAAGGCAACAGCCGAAGCAATTGCCAAACGACTAGGAATCAAAGGCATAGCCATAACGGGTGAAGAACTTGATACAATGGTCAATCTAGAACAAAAGATTGAGGAAATAGATGTTTTTGCGCGAGTTAATCCAGAACATAAAATGAGGATTATTGATGCCCTACAAAAACGTGGTCATGTTGTGGCAATGACCGGTGATGGGGTTAATGATGCGCCGGCGCTAAAGAAAGCTGATATCGGCGTGTCAATGGGAATCGCCGGAACTGATGTCGCAAAAGAAGCATCTGATATGATTCTGACCGATGATAATTTTGCGACGATTGTCAACGCTGTTGAGGAAGGACGAGGAATCTTTGATAATATTCAAAAATTTGTAAATTATTTATTATCAAGCAATTTAGGAGAGATTGTGTTAATTTTTTTGGCAATAATGTTAGGAATGCCTATGCCGATTACGGCGATTCAATTGTTATGGATTAATTTAGTAACGGATGGACTCCCCGCAGTAGCTCTTGGTTTTGATCAGGCTGAAGAAAAGATTATGAAAAAGAAACCAAGATTACTAAGAGAGAATATTATATCTAAGAGATTAAGCAAGAATATTTTAGTGCTAGGTTTTCTTGTTGGCGGCTTAACGTTGCTATTGTTCTGGCTCTATCGTGATTCTTCTTTGATCAAAGCCCAAACGATTGTGTTTACGACGATTGTCGTGTTAAAGATAGTGTGCTTACAAGTTATTCGCTCAGAGTATAAGCTGTCTTTATTTTCAAATTGGTATCTGGTAGGCGCGGTGATGAGTTCGCTGGGGTTGCACTTAGTCGTGTTATATACTCCGCTGGATAAATTCTTTGACGTTGTACCATTGCATTTTTATGATTGGTTGGTTATTGGGGGAATGGGGATAGGATTATTACTCTTTAACTTTATTGTTAAACTATTTTTAATTAAAGAGAAGAAGTGAGAAGTTAAAGATAATCAAAAATCTCTTTCAATGCAGAAGTTGCTTTCTCTGCGCGATACTCTTGTATGAATCCAACAATCACCACCATAACTATGACAACAAGTATCGTGAAGGCAGTAACAGGTTTGCCTATTAAAAAGGAAAGAAGCATCGCACCAGCAAGCAGATATATGATAAAATTACTTCTTATCTGCTTTAATAGAACTTTTAAATGAGTGGTTTTGGAAATATCTCTAATTTCATTTAAACCGTATTTCGCCAGCCTTTTTTCAGCCTCCAGAAAAAGTGATTGAAAAAATGAGTATACAACCCGCCAGATGACGGATGATGACGAGTATACTTAATCCATAGCAGGAACTTTTAAATAGGTAATCCGTATTTAATGTTTTTATGGAAACTGTTAAACACATTGTTTTGGAATTGATTTTGATTTTTTCAGGAGTGCTAGTTTTCAGAAGCTTTTGGACAATAATGGACCGTGTCCAATTACTTAATGAAACTTATGTTCTGGTCATCTTGTTAATGGTTGGGACTATTCTTTCAATATTTGCAGTACATAAACTGACTCATGTAGATTAATTCGTTGTCCCGCCCTAGATTTATGATTGGTTAGTGATTGTGGGAATGGGGATAGGATTATTACTCTTTAACTTTATTGTTAAATGATTTTTTATTAGAGAAAAGATGTGAGAAGTTAAAGATAATCAAAAGTCCCGGTTAATGTTAAAATACCATTAGTAGTAACATTACTTCGATCAAGATGGACTGCTCTCATCCCAATCGCTCTTGGTCCGTCAACATCAGCATGGACTTTATCGCCAGTCATCAATGCTTGTTCTGGGTTAATGTTAAGTTGGTCTATCATTCTTTGATAGATTCTGGAATCTGGTTTTGTTAAACCAACATCACAGGAAAATAAAATATGATCAAAATATTGATCTAATCCGAAATCAAAGAATGGTTTTCTGTAGGGCGAGGCTAAGTTTGAGATCAATCCTAATTTTAGTTCTCGATCCCCTAATTTTTCGAGAACATCTCTGGTTTCGGGATACAATGTTGCCGATGCTCTTTCTTCTTCAACTTCACGTTCGTAAGAAACAAAATCAATTAATTTTGAATGACCATTCGGGTTTATTCTTCTAACAAGATCAACTAAACTCTCGAAATTCTCTGTCAGTGCAATATGACGAGCCTCTTTCAATTCTTCCGGCCGTTGTAAACCTAGTTCAGCAAAAAGTCGGGCATAAGGCTTGGTCTCTTTTGCAAGATAGAGCAACGTGCCGTAAAGATCGAAAATAACGGCTTGAGAATGTGACATATTCTTACTCTTTAGCCAAAATAATTCTCTTTGCGATCCTGTTTAATCTGCTTAGCGCGGGCAGTGCTAAAATAATTCTCTAATTCACGATAGGAATTTTCAACATCTTCATCGACAGAAGGCTTAATCACTTGCAATGCTTTCTCAAAGTTGTCCATGGTAATGTGTTTCGCTTTGATGTCTTCACGCAAGGCAATCATGGCGGCTTCGCGGCAGACACCTTCAATATCAGCACCAACATAGCCTTCAGTTTTCTTGGCAAGAAGATCTGCTTTAACGCCATCAGCGAGAGGCATCTTCTTTAAGTAGATTTCAAAAACACGGCGGCGGCCTTCTTCATCTGGAACAGAGGTTAAGATGACGCGATCAAATCTACCCTGACGAAGCAACGCAGGATCAACAATATCTGGGCGATTAGTAGCAGCGATGATGACGACATCATTAAGACTTTCGAGACCATCCATCTCGGTGAGCATCTGGTTAACAACGCGTTCATTGGTTCTACCCGTGTCGGCAGCATTACCGCTACGTCTCGGCACTAACGCATCAATTTCATCGAAGAACAAAATAGTTGGGGCTGTTTGTCTGGCTTTGCGAAATATTTCACGAACAGCTTTTTCTGATTCACCAACCCATTTGCTGAGCAGGCTTGGGCCATTAACGAGAATAAAGTTAGCTTCGCTTTCTTTGGCGACAGCCTTGGCTAATAATGTTTTACCTGTACCAGGAGGACCATAGAGTAAAATACCACGCGGTGGACGGATGCCCATGCGCTTGAAGACTTCTGGTTTTTTAAGAGGCCACTCTACCGCTTCGCGTAGTTTATCTTTGACATCTTCCAAACCACCAATATCATTCCAACCAAGATCAGGAGTCTCAACTAATACTTCACGCATCGCGCTTGGACGAACGACTTTCAACGCATCAATAAAATCTTTCTGATTGACTTGCAGTTTTTCTAAAATTTCTTTAGGAATAGGTTCACCATCTTCAACGCCTTCAACTTTCAGTTCAGGCAAGATACGACGCAGAACAATCATTGCTGCTTCTTTCGCTAACGAACTAAGATCGGCGCCGACAAAACCATGGGTTACTTTGGCGATGTCTTTCAACAAAACATCTTTGGCGAGAGGCATATTTCTCGTATGAATCTTGAGGATTTCCAATCTCCCCTCTTTGTCAGGAACACCAATTTCAATTTCGCGATCAAAACGACCAGGACGGCGCAGAGCAGGATCAATTTGATTAGGAATGTTTGTTGCGGCAATGACAATAACTTTACCACGACTCTTCAAACCATCCATCAAACCGAGAAGCTGGGCGACAACACGTTTTTCAACATCACCTTTTGTTTCTTCTCTCTTGGTGGCAATGGCATCAATCTCATCAAAGAAAATAATCGAGGGGGCATTCTGTTCCGCTTCTTCAAACTTTTTACGTAAGTTTGCTTCTGATTCTCCATAAAATTTAGAAATAACTTCCGGACCATTGATGAGGATGAAATGAGAGTTTGTTTCGGATGCCACAGCTTTAGCAAGGAGTGTTTTCCCCGTACCAGGTGGACCATGGAGCAAGACACCTTTTGGCGGTTCAATACCGAGTTTCTCAAAGATCTCAGGATGTTTTAACGGAAGTTCAACCATCTCACGAACTTTCTTGATTTCATCGCTTAAACCACCGATATCTTCGTAGTTGATTCCTAAACTCAACCCTTCTTCTTCATGAATATCAACTGCAGAGGGATTTAATTCTACTTCTGTTTCTGCAGTAACGACGACAATTTCTTTTTTGGGAAAAGTGTCGGCGATGATAAAACGCAGACTGCCCAGACCAAAGCCGGCAAACTGCTGTTCCATCATTGAAAAAATATCATTCATTTCACGATCTTGCGGACCCATGCGCCGCCGTTGAGATCCTCCAAGAGAAACGAGATCACCTTTGACAAACGCTTTACCTAATAATCCTTGTTTGAACCATTCAGTTGAGGCTTTGATCATTAAGCCTTTATTCGCTGGAGCAATAATCACTTTCTTTGCTGGTTTAATCTGGGCTTTTTGTACGGTGACAATTTCTCCAACTGTCGTGCGAGCATTCTTTCGGATGTTCCCATCCATGCGGATAATATTGAGACCTATATCTCCAGGATAACCGCGATCAACAATCGCTGCCGTACGACGTTCACCTTTAATTTCAACAACGTCTCCCGGATTAACATCAATCTGTTTCATGAAGTTAGAATCTACTTTGACAAGACCGCGATTGACATCATCTTGGACAGCTTCCATTACTTTGAGCTTGATTTGAGGAGGATTTTCCATGGTTGAGCGGGAGTAGAGCTAGTTTTTAAAGATTATGGTAAGGGAATAAGGAATAGAGAAAAATTGAGATTAAGAGCTAAAAATAGTGAAAAAAAGAAGGATTGGGGTTTATTTCTCTTTGCCCACTGGTCCGACTGGTTCTGCTCGCACTTTAGGCAGAGGAAGAGGACTTGGTAAACTAACTTCTTCACTGACTTTGATCGCTTGAATATTGCCTTTGTGAAGAGCAGCATTAGCAATTTGTTCCATAATGTCTGCAGGAACACGCTTTTCTTTATCCCAATCTGCTTTAACTTTTTCTACTCGTTTCTCAGTATCAACAAAAAGAACTTGACCTTCCACATCGATTCTACCAAGATTTGGTTCGTAAGTGCAATTAAACGCGAATGTAAATTTTAGACCTTTCTTGCCGTCGACAGCAAAATCCATGCTCTCGATGTCTTTAATAGCAACATTGTTGTTAATTTTGATTTGACCGCCTTTAGCGTGGACATTTCTTTCGGCATTTACTTTATGAAGACTTACTTTTACAATTGTCATGAAAACCACCCGTTTATGTTCTTATGATGGTGTTGGAGGGGTGATTGTTTATAAATTTTGCGAAGGGGTGTGTTGAATTGCCGATGTTACAAATGATAAAAAGAGTGAAAAGTGGTCAAGAGACATCCCAAAACATTTATAATAATTTATTTGATACCTAGATCCTGTGATGGAACACAAGATTAAAATCGCAGCAGTATCAAAACTAGCTTCTTCCCAAAAAGGATTTGATGAAAAAGGTTGTTTTGGCTGCAAATGTAAAGATTCTTGTTGTAGATATGGGGCAGATTTTGACAAAGAAGCATATGACCTAGTTATTGTAAACAAAAACTTGATTGAACCACTAATAGGCAGAAAAATTGAAGATTGTTTTGAGAAAAAGTGGAGTGATGATACAGAATTTTTAGGAAATAATTCTGTAAGAAGCATAAAGAATGAACAGGATTTTTGTATTTTTCATAACACTAAAGGTAAAGGCTGCATGTTGTATAACTTAGCAAATACTCAGGGGATTAATAGGAGGATTGTACCCTCCATTTGCAGACTATTTCCACTGAGCTGGCGCAAGGGTACATTAATTGTTGCTAATGAAGAAAAAGGTTCGGCCATACCTGATGATTGTAATTGTGTTGATCCACAAAATACAACTTCTAAGAGTATAGTTGAAACACAAAAAGATGAGATTAAAGATATTTTTGAGATGAAGAAATAATTATTTTTTAGAAACGGTCTTCTTCGCTTTCGCCACTACTGCTTTCTTTACTGTCTCTTTCTTCACAATTCCTTTTTTCTCGACATCTTTCTTCTCAGAAGTAACAGGAGTCGCCTCAGGAGCATTCGCCACCGCTTTCTCTGGTCTTGCCGTAAACTTATTAGTCTTCTGATCAAAGTTCTCAGTATGACGACAAGCGGGATAGCCGCTGCAGCCAAAGAATTCTCCATAGAAAGATTTTCGTAAGATTAACGCTTTACCACACTTAGGACACTTGCGTTCTGTCTTCTGATGTCCAATTTTATCGGTGGCCTTAGTTTGCTCTTCAGAAACTTTACTCTTACAGTCTGGTTTAATACAAATCTCACGCGGGCGTTTGCCTTTCATAATGACCATTACTAGAGGAAATTGATCGTGCTCACAAATCTTCTCAGTATTTTTAACAAGGCCATTCTGGGGGATTTTGAAGGTTGTACTACAGGCCGGATATTTATCACAAGCAATGAAGCGGCCAAATTTACCGCGGCGCATCATCAGGCGACCTTCTTTACAAACAGGACAGGCTCCAACATGATTCTGAATATCAAGTGTTTCACGGACAGAAGCGATAATATCTTTTCCTACGACTTTTTCTTTCTTTTTGAAGTCCTCTAATAATTTGATTAAGACTTGTTTAGCACGATCGAGAACTTTGTCTGGTTTTTCCTTTCCTTCACGAATCTTATCCATGTCTTCTTCAAATTCAGCGGTGAGCTGCTCATCGACGATCGTGGGGGCATACTTTTCTAAGATAGCTGTTGTTTCCATCCCTAATTTTGTGACGGTGATCTGCACGCCTTCCAAATAGCCACGCTTGAATAAGCGATCGAGAATATCGGCACGTGTTGCTTTTGTACCAAGATTACGTTTTTCTAGTTCTTTAATAATTGAGGCCTGATTGTAGCGGTTCGGCGGTTGTGTTTCTTTATCGATCTTCTTGATTTCAGTGATAGAAATGATATCTTTCTCTTTCAAGTCAGGAAGAGTAACTTCTTCGACTTTGAGATAAGGTTTATAGAAAATATGCCAATTTTCTATTAATGTACGTGTGCCTTTGGTGATGAAGATTTCATTCTTAAGATCAATTGATACTTCCATCGTCTCCCTTAATGCCGGTTCGGCAAACGTTGCCATAAAGCGCTTAACAATAAGATCATACAATTTCTGTTGTACTGGTTTGAGAGCTTTAGGCGCTAGTCCGGTTGGATAAATAGCGGGATGAGCGGGATCGGTCTTCTTTCCGTTATTAGGTTTCAATTCTTTTAATTTTAATAATGCCCCAGAGAGTTCTTGATACTCCGGCTGCTTGCTTAATTGCTGGAGAATTTTTACAAAACCTAATTTAGGATCGAGCTGTTGGGAGGATGTACGTGGATAAGATGTAACACCCGCGAGATAGAGAGTTTGCGCTATTTCTAATGTTTCTTTTGGAGTAATCTTAAAGAGAGCATACGATTCAGATTGCAACGTGGTGAGATCAAACGGAAAAGGCGGCGCCTGCTGACGCTGTGTTCGTTTGACTTCTTTAACGATGGCTTGTTTCTCATTCTTAATTTTTTGGTGAATGGCATCAACTTCCTTTTTGTCAAAGAAGCGGTCTTTAACATGCCAGGCTTCAACTTTTTCTTTTTTGGCGTCTCCCCATAAACCAAGCTCCCAGAATGGTTCTGGTTTGAACGCGGCAATTTCTTTTTCACGATCAACAAGAATCTTCAATGACGGACCTTGCACACGACCAGCGGACATCACTTTAAATGAACCGGCGGCTTTAACAGATGCAGTGAGGGCGCGAGAGAGATTAATACCATAATACCAATCTAATTTGTGACGCGTTTCTCCAGCGTAAGCTTGCCCCCAATCGAGATGAGGCATTTTCTTATCAAAAGCTTCGATCAAATCAGGAGTAGTTAGCGTTGAGAACTTCATGCGATTAGCGTCTTTTCGTTTGCAGGCGAAACGAACGAGGTTTAGTCCGATGACTTCCCCCTCCACATCGTAATCGCAAGCAACAGTAACAGAATCTGCTTTTTTAGAAAGCATAGCGATTGTGTCAATATAATCCTGAACGTATTTCAGATCTTTAGAAGATTTGCTCGATTCTTCCCAATGAATATCAAAGACGGGGTAGGTCCAGTTATTTTTCTTATCTTCGACTAATGTGTAAAGATGACCTACAGCAGAAGTAATGATAATTTCTTTACCATCATGAGTTAATTCGTAGTAAGAACTCTGTTTGCTTTTTTTCTGAACTGCTTTTTTATCGGCTAACGCTTCAGCGATTTTCTTTGCAGAACTCGGTTTCTCTGTGACAATCAATTCTACCATTACAGTGACGAATTGGTCGTGTGCTTTAAAAAAGTTTGTGTTTTAGTTGGTGAAATAGAGAAAACAGAAATAATTATATACTTCTCTCGCCTACTCTCTGTTTTAATGATCTATGGCGCAGAAGAGGTCTTTACACCGTTGCGCGCCGTTATTCTCGCCAAACCAGATTATTTTAATGTAACTACAGCCGTTCTTCCTCAACAACAAGCATGGATACATAATGTTGACTTAGAGAAAGCGCAATATCAACATCGACAACTAGCAGATCAATTCAAACAGTTGAGAATTACTACTCACTACCTTCCTACTCTCGAAGGAAAAGTGGATCAAGTATTTGTGCGAGATGCAGGAGCGATTAGTTCACGGGGGGCGCTTCTCTCAGATTTTTCTGCAGAGTGGAGGAAAGGTGAGGAGAGAGCGCTGGCAGCACTTTGTGAGCAATACGCAATTCCGATTCTGAATAATGGCAAAACATTTTCTTTTGAGGGAGGAGATTTCTTTTTTCTCGGCGGGGGTAAAGCGATTCTCGGTAAAGGCCCACGAACACACTGCGAGAATGATGACCTGGTACGAGTACTAGGGTTAAATTTGATTTATACGGTGGAACATCAATCGCCGCATCATCTTGATGCCGTTTTTAACATTGTGCGTGAAGATCTTGTTGTTGTCAATAGAAAGTATGTTGATTACAAAGCACCGTACTTTCTTGGAAAGAAGATGATTGATCTTGATGATGACGATTTTGAGAATCTAGCGGCAAATTATATTGTACTCGACCGCGGGATGATTCTTGCGGATAAAGGATCAAATAGATTACATCAGCAGTTGCGTAAGTGGGGAATGGATGTGATTGAAACTGATGTTTCAGAGTTAAAGAAAGGTGGCGGAAGTATAAGGTGCATGACACTGCCGTTGAGAAGGGGGTGAGAAGAGATTCTTATTCTCCCCAAAACTCCTCTTTACTCATTTTCAAAAATGGATTTGATTTTTTCTGCTCTCCCAAAGTAGATGTCGGTGTTTTACCATAGTCGTGCCCAGGATGGATGATGATATCATCAGGTAGTTGACGCAGCTTCTCCAGAGTCTCAGCCATTAATTGGGGATCACTTCCGGGAAAATCAACCCGACCACAACTGCCAATAAATAAAGTGTCAGAAGTGAAAAGATGATGATCCACCAAGAGACAAATACAATCATAACGATGACCCGGCGTGTGGATTACGCGAAACTTCAGCGAGCCGACACTAAAAGTATCATTATCTTTTAGTTTATGATCAACGGGAAGTTGAATTGATTGATGTGCCCAGAGAGGAATTTTTTTAGAACGGTAGACGGCGAGATCAATAACGTGATCAAAATGACTGTGTAAAATGATCACGGCAAGAACGTTTAATTTTTGTGTTTCAATATATTTTAGCACATCCGATGCTGGAACAGCGGGATCAAGAATAACGGCATGAGTGGCATCATGAACAACAGAGGTGAAGTTGGAATCGTAGCCGCCTTTAAATGTCTTGATGATCATGGGAAATGATTACTCTTTTCGTGGAGACTTCATCATTCCAGAAACACAGGTTTCTAATGAAGAGTACATTTCAGGGTGAGCTCTCTGAAGATCGCGGGCGGCGGAGATGAGACAAAGAGCAGTTGGATCATCGAGAGCAATGTCACTACTTCCCATAAGATAGGTTTTATCTAATTGCCTACCGGTTAGATCGCCAAAATGATCAAAAGTATAATAATCTAAACCGTTCCATAATCCATCTTCTGAAAAGAGAGATTCATTCCGCCAGAGGTGACCGATCTGACCAACAAAAGGACCTTGAATATCATGGGTGGAAATGCCGACGAGTACTTTTGTCGGAAAATCAGGGAATAGTCGGTAATCTACATCCGCCGTAAAGCCAAAGCCTAGTTTAGAAAATCCGCGGAGGGTGGTAGAAGTTTTAGTGTTATAATAAAATTGCCAGTCTAGATGTTGGGTCATAATGGTTTCTGATGGGAATGGGTTAATAAAGATTTTGCAAACGAAGAACAGCATTAATGCTTATTCATATCTTTTAAATACTGCCCTAATTTGAATTTTATTTTTTGTCTCAACTCAGGAGAAAAAGATAACCGTTCAATTTCCGCATCCCAATCAATCTCGGGAAGTTTCGTCAATGTCCCACGAAACGTTCTTCCCGCTTTTACTGCTTCCTGTTCGATCCCCTGGGCAACAGGCGTAGCAAATAATTTGATGGCTTTAAATTTAGAAATAGAATTTGCACCAGCCCGAAGTAGAAGTGAAACACGACCAATACGGTCTTCCCAAATGCCACATTGAATGTCTAACGTCGGAAAAGCAATCCGTAATTGGGCGATCCACCACGCCTGCTCTTCGGCCGTCGGGATAGGATCATGTTCGTGAATCGTTCCTTTTTGGGGGATAAGCCCATAGATATGAATTTTGGTGATATCGTATTTAGTGATGAATTCTGTAAGTAAAACTAAATCATCTCTCGTTTCACCTAGCCCAACAATAAATGTCATCGCCCTCTGAAGACCTAATTCTTTCGCCGCAACAAACATTTTTTCATACGGCGCGAGAGGTTTAGAAGGACAGACTTTTTTGTGTAAAACGGGATTGATTGTTTCGGTTGAGCCGACAACGCCTTTGATATAAGGATGATATTTTTCTAACAAAATCTTGGGAACTGGACCGACAGAAAGCCATATTTTTTCGCCGACAATTTCAACCGCTGCTTTGAGAAGAAATTCCAGTTCGTCTGGTTTGAGGACACCAATACCCCCAGTGAAAAATCCAATATCCCAGCCGAGATGCTTGGCCAAGAGAAATTCAGCTAAAATAGATTCAGCAGTTCTTCTCGTCTCACGAGGAGGCTTATCTGCTGGCTGGGTGCTCATGTAGCAAAATGTACAGTCACCAATCGTACAGCCCCAGCTAAAGAAAACTGCTCGTTCAAAACAAACACTTGGAGAAAAATTTTCTCGAAAGATTGCATCTGCTTGGCTGATGAGGTTGTCAATTTCCGAATCCATTTATAGCAAATTTAGTGTGTACAATAAAAAGATTGTGCTGAATTTCAAACAAAGCCGCCGAAAATCTTTTAAAACCGCCACAAATTAGGAGTACTATGGATTACACAGTAATTTCATTTTATCGTTATACAAAGATAGAAAAGCCCGCAGAGTTACGTGAAACGCTCGTCTCACTCTGCGAAAAATTACAAATTCTCGGCAGAATCTTAATCGCTGAAGAGGGGATTAACGGGGCAATTTCAGGTACAAAAGAGGCCATCTCAACGTTCAAAGAGAAAATAGAAAGAGATCTAGGATTTAATGATCTAACTTATCGTGAACAAGTGAGTGAGAAAATGACTTATCATAAGCTCGTTGTACGCGTGCGAAAAGAAGTTTGCGCTTTTGTTACAGCAGTTGATGTTAGTAATGCCGGAGTACGTCTTTCACCGAGTACGATAAAACAATGGTATGATAGTAAAGAAGATTTTCTGATTGTCGATGCCCGCAATGATTATGAATACGACGTAGGTCATTTTGAGAATGCACTAAAAATGCCGATCACAAATTTCCGCGACTTTCCTCAAGCATTACCATTTCTTCGACCTCATCAAAATAAAAAAATAGTGCTCTATTGTACGGGTGGCATCCGCTGTGAGAAAGCGTCAGCATATTTGAAAGAGCAAGGTTTCCCAGAAGTCTATCATCTGGAGGGAGGAATTATTAATTATGTCAATCAATTTCCTGACACCTATTGGCGAGGTGGATTATTTGTCTTTGATGACCGCTTGGTCTCTGATGTAGGAGAACCAATCACACAATGTGCCCATTGCCAAGAAAAAACATCACAGTATATCAACTGCCATAACCAGGATTGTGATAAATTGGTGGTGTGTTGCGAAAGATGTCAGGAGAGAATGGAAAAAACATGTTCTGAGGAGTGTAAAGATGCGCCGCGAAAAAGAGTGATACGAGAACAACAAAGTCCATTGAAAATCGTAGGAAAGATTGAAAATTATTTTCCAAAGAAAGGAATAGCATTGATGAGAGTTTCCGAAGGAAAAATCTCTGCAGGAGATCGCGTTAGTATCAAAGGAAAAACAACTACGGTCTTTAAGCAACAGATTGCTGAAATGCGTGGTGAGAAAGAACAGGAAATTTTTGCCGCTGAAGAAGGGATGTTAGTTACTTTTCCCGTTGGGGAGAAGGTAAGAAAGAATGATGTTGTCGTTTCGAGTTACAAGTGATTCTGAGTGTTTTTCTCTAGACATTAAAAAAGAACAATTTCAACCGAACAATTTTAATAGAAACACCCCAAAATAGAGTAAATGGCAACAGAAACAGTAATAGTAGCACCAAGAGAAGAAACGCTCACAGAGAACAAATACTTTTCCTACAACCAGGGCCCCCTTCCAGATGGCTGCAAATTCTGTGTCAGAGGGGAGAAATTAGTTCTGTTTGTCACGGGCCTCTGCCCACGAACATGTTATTTTTGCCCGATCTCGGATAAAAAGTATGGCCACGATGTAATCTATGCCAACGAGCGAGAGGCGTTGTCTACGGATGATGTAATTAAAGAAGCTCGCTTGATGAACGCACGAGGGGCAGGGATTACTGGTGGCGATCCATTGATGAAGTTAGAGAGAACGTTAGAATACATTAGACAACTGAAAAAGACATTTGGGTCGTCATTTCACATCCACTTATACACCTCGCTTAATTTAGTTACGGAAACGACGCTGGCAAAATTGTATGAAGCGGGATTGGATGAAATTCGCTTTCACTTTGACTTTGATGATGAGAAATTCTGGCAGAATATTAAGATAGCAAAGAAATTTTCCTGGAAAGTAGGGGCAGAGATACCCTGCATCCCTACAAAAATAAGAGAAATGAAGAAAGTTGCCGATGTTATTGCTGGTTGGGTTGACTTCTTCAATTTGAATGAGTTAGAACGAGCAGATAATGAACATTCTAAATTAGATGAG
>Ga0082335_1006915_pt1 | contig 14147 bp, 12 predicted proteins | sample Subgrocontami58m_FD_72375 | JGI IMG/M metagenome (GOLD analysis project Ga0082335, IMG submission 72375) | Subsurface groundwater microbial communities from S. Glens Falls, New York, USA - GMW37 contaminated, 5.8 m (SPADES assembly) (version 2) ...
AGTTCTCCGGCATCGGCTCGATGATGACGGCGCACGCCACGGCACGGCCTATCAGGACGGCGGCCGACATCGCGGCCAGCAACCAGGACGCCAAGGAGTTGTTCTTCTTCGACATGATGGGTGCCGGCATCTGGATCGCGCGCCGCGGCTTCGTGGCGCTCAACATCATGATCGGCGAGGCCGAGGGCGACCGCTTCGTGGCCGCGGTCGAGGAGTTCGTGGCGGCGCGGCAAGCCCTACTGCAACCCAAGTGAGTACCCATATAGGGGCATGACCGACACCAAGGACTTCCCCCAGCCGGTCTCCGGCACGGTGGTGCCGCGCTTTGGCGACATTGCCACCTTCATGCGCCTTCCGCTGTTCCGTGACCCGGCCGATGTCGAGATCGGCATGGTGGGGGTGCCCTGGGACGGGGGCACTACGAACCGCCCCGGCGCCCGCCATGGCCCGCGCCAGATGCGCGATCTCTCGACCATGATGCGCCGCGTGCATCACGTGACGGGCGTGGCGCCTTATGAGCTGGCCAAGTGCGGCGACATCGGTGACGCGCCGGTCAATCCCGCCAGCCTCGATGACTCGCTGGAGCGGATCGAGAAACATTTCGCCAGGATCCACGCCGCGGGCACCGTGCCGCTGTCGGCGGGCGGCGACCACCTGATCACGCTGCCGATCATGCGCGCCATCGCCGGGGCCGGAAGCAGGAACCGGCCGCTCGGCATGGTGCACTTCGACGCCCACAGCGATACCTGGGACACCTATTTCGGCGGCTACAAATACACCCATGGCACGCCGTTCCGCCGCGCCGTCGAGGAGGGGCTCTTGGACCCCAAACGCGTGGTCCAGATCGGCATCCGCGGCTCGCTCTACAAGCGTGACGACAACCAGTGGGCGGTCGACCAGGGCATGCGGGTGATCACCATCGAGGAATATTTCGACCTGGGCGTCGAGAAGGTGATCGCCGAGGCCCGGCGCGTGATCGGCAGCGGGCCTGCTTATGTCAGCTTCGACGTCGACGGCCTCGATCCCGCCTATGCCCCAGGCACCGGCACGCCCGAGATCGGCGGCTACACCCCGCACGAGGCGCAGCGCATGCTGCGTGGGCTCCGCGGCCTCGACCTGGTCGGCGGCGACGTCGTCGAGGTCTCGCCTCCCTTCGACATGAGCGGCAACACCGCACTCGTCGGTGTCACCATGATGTGGGAGATCCTCTGCCTGCTCGCCGAATCGGTGGCCAAGCGCAAGGGGCGGATATAGAGCACTTTTCCGCTGACGCGGACTCGCGTCGTGCTGGATGAGTACAAGAACGAGGCGGTTGAAACATATCCGTCGTCCTGAGCGAAGCGCCGAAGGCGCGTAGTCGAAGGGCCTGTTCTTCGCGAACGAAAAAAGAGGTCCTTCGACTGCGTTCGCTTCGCTCACTCCGCTCAGGACGACGGGTGCGGCAGGCTACATCTGATGCTTCTCGAACGAGTGGGAATCTAGGCCGCCAGTTCCAGGATTTCCTTCACCTCAGCCGGTGTCGGAATAGGGCGCGGGTTGCGCGGGATCCAGGGCGTGCCCATTGCCTGGGTGGCGATGCGGTCGAAATGCTCCTTGCCGATCTTCACTTCGGAAAGGCTGCGCGGCATGCCGAGGCCGCGGATGAACTGATCGAGCACGTCGCCGGCGTCCTTGCCAGGCTGGCCCATGGCGTTGGCGACCAAGGCCTGGCTGTCGGCGTTGGCCGATTTGTTCCAGCGCATCACCGACGGCAGCATGATGCAGGAGGTGTGGCCGTGCGGCACGTCGAACACCGCGCCCAGCACGTAGCCGATGCCGTGGCTCGCGCCCATCGGGACGCCGGCCGCAAGGCCTCCCATCGAGAGCCATGAGCCGGTCTGGCAGTCGAGCCTGGCCTTCATGTCGGTCGGGTCGGCCTTCACCCGGGGCAAGCCGCGCGCCAGCAACGACAGGCCGTGCAACGCAGAGGCGTTGGTGAACTCCGTCGATTCCTTGGAGCACACACCCTCGACGCAATGATCGACGGCGCGGATTCCGGTCGAGAGGAACAGCCACATCGGCGTGTGGCGCGTCACTTCGGGATCGAGGATGACTGCCTGCGGGATGGTGAGGGGGTGGCGGAACATCTCCTTCACCTTGGTGGCCTCGTTGGTGACGCCCGCGAGGCCTGAAAATTCTCCGGCCGAGAGCGTGGTCGGGATAGAAATCTGCCGCACCGTCGGTGGCCTGAGGTCGACGCCGCCGCGGATGCGGTCCATGTCCTCGACGCTCGTGACGGCGTTGGCCAGGCAGAGCTGGACGGCCTTTGCGCCGTCGGTGATCGAGCCGCCGCCCAGGGTGACGATCAGATCGGCATGCGCCGCGCGGGCCTGGTTGGCCGCGGCGACGATGGCCGAGCGCGGCGAATGCGCCGGCATCTTGTCGAAGGTGCCGACACATTTGTTGCCGAGCGCCAGACGGACCTTCTCGACCTCGTCGGTCTCGCGGTTGAGCGTGCCGCTCACCATCAGGAACACGCGCTCCGCGCCGTGCGCCTTCACCAGCTCCGCGACCGATTCGGCCGCGGGCTTGCCGTAGTGGACCTCCTCCATGTCGGTGAAAACGACGCGGCCCGATGTCAGCATTGTGTCCTCCCTTGAGGCGGTATTTTGCTATCGTGGTGGCCTGACGACCAAGGAAATCACATGACCGGCACACGAAACGGCGCCATCGGGCGCGCGGAGACCTATTTCGACGGGGGCGGCTTTCTGGCCGATCTGCAGCGACGGGTGGCGATTCCGACGACCAGCCAGGAGGCCGACTGCATGCCGGCCCTGCAGGAATATGTCTCCGGCGAGATGACGGAATCGCTCACCAAGCTCGGCTACGAATGCGAGGTGCAGCCCAACCCGCGCGCCGAATACGGCCCGTTCCTGATCGCCCGCCGGATAGAAGATCCGGCCAAGCCGACCGTGCTGACCTATGGCCATGGCGACGTGATCCGCGGCCAGGAGGAACAGTGGCGCGCCGGACTCTCGCCCTGGAAGATCGTGATCGAGGGCGATCGCATGTACGGGCGCGGCACGGCCGACAACAAGGGCCAGCACACGATCAATATCGCGGCCCTCGCCTGCGTGCTGCAGGAGCGCGGCTCTCTGGGCTTCAATTCGACCATCCTGATCGAGACCGGGGAGGAGACCGGCTCGCCCGGCCTCGCCGATTTCTGCAAGGCCAACAAGGCCGCACTCAAGGCCGACGCCCTGATCGGTTCGGACGGCCCCCGGCTCGACCATCGCCGGCCGACCATCTTTGGCGGCACGCGCGGCACGATGAACTTCAACCTGAAGCTCACGATGCGTGAGGGCGGTCATCATTCGGGTAACTGGGGCGGGCTTCTGGCCAACCCCGGCATCATCATGGCCCATGCGCTGGCCACCATCACCGACGAGCGTGGGCAGATCAAAGTACCGGAATGGCGTCCCACGACGCTCACCAACTCGGTGCGCGCAGCACTCGCCGACGCGGTTGTCGATGCAGGTGAAGGTGCACCGGAGATCAACGAGGATTGGGGCGAAAAGTCCCTGACGCCGGTCGAACGCGTGTTCGGCTGGAACAGCTTCGAGGTGCTGGCCTTCAAGACCGGCAACCCCGACCGGCCCGTGAACGCCATCCCGCCCAGCGCCGTGGCCTACTGCCAACTGCGCTTCGTGGTTGGCACCGATCCGCACGACATCATCCCGGCGCTGAAGCGCCATCTCGACAAGCACGGATTTGGCCAGATCGAGATCGAGCAGGCGCGCGACGTGATCATGAATGCGACGCGCCTCGATCCGGAGAACCCCTGGGCTCGGTTCGCATCGGCCTCGATCGAGAAGACCGGCGGCCAGAAGCCCAACATGCTGCCCAATCTCGGCGGCTCGCTGCCGAACGAGGTGTTTACCGACATCCTGGGCTTGCCGACGGTCTGGGTGCCGCATTCCTACGCTGCCTGCTCCCAGCATGCGCCCAACGAGCACCTGCTGGCGCCTGTCGCGCGCGACGGGCTGCGGCTGATGACGGGCATTTTCTGGGATCTCGGCGCGCAGGGCCGCCCGGGATAGGCTGCCGGCATGTTGTCCGCTGACGAGGCTGCTGATCTGATCGAGGCCATCGCGGCCCGTCAGGACCGTGCGGCCTTCGCCAGCCTGTTCCGCCATTTCGCACCGCGCGTAAAGGCCTTCATCATGCGCGGCGGCTCCGATCCGGAAGCCGCGCAGGAAGTGGCGCAGGAAGCCCTGATCGTGGTGTGGCGGAAGGCCGCCAGCTTCGACCGAAGCAGGGCCTCGGCCGCCACCTGGATCTACACCATCGCCCGCAACAAGCGGATCGACCTTCTGCGCCGGGGCGCCCGGCCGATCGATACCGAGGACTGGCTGGTCGTCTATGCGCCGGAAGGCGAGGAGGCCGACAAATCCATCCTGGCCGGGCAGACGTATACGAGGGTGAAGGAACTCCTGGGCGGCCTGTCGGCCGATCAGCTGGTGGTGATCCGGAAGGCGTTTTTCGAGGACAAGACGCATACGGTCATCGCCAAGGAACTCAAGCTGCCCCTGGGAACGGTAAAATCCCGCATTCGCTTGGCGCTCGGGCGCCTGCGGGAAGCGTTGGAGAAAGACGAGTCATGAGTCGCCATCCGGCCCCCGAAGAACTGTTGCTGGATTATGCCGCGGGTGCTTTGCCCGAGTCGCCGGCGCTGGCCGTGGCATTGCATGTGGCGCTGGATCCGGCCGCCCGCCGTGCGCTCGACCGGCTGAACGCCGTCGGCGGCGCGCTGATCGAGGGCGAGGCCGGGGCCGCGCTCGACGATGCCGCCCTGGAGCGGGCAATGGCCCAGCTGGACCAGGTCGCGGTCGAGCCGCGGGCGGTGCCGGCCGCGCGGCGTCCCGGTTTCGAGTGGGCGCCGCCGCCGCTGATCCCCCATCTGCGTCCCGAAATGGGCTGGCGGCGCATCCTGGGCAAATTCGACGAGATCCGGCTCGACGTGCCGGGCGATGCCTATCGCGTGTCCCTGCTGCGGCTGGAGCCGGGACGCGGCCTGCCGGAGCACAAGCATGCCGGCTACGAATACACGGTCTGCCTGCAGGGCGGCTATACCGACGCGACCGGCAGCTACAGAGTGGGCGATTTCGCCATCGGGCCCGGCGCCGAGCGGCACGAGCCGATCGCCGATCCGGGCGAGCCCTGCATTGCGCTGATCGTGGTCGAGAAGCCGATCGTGCTGACCGGGCCGTGGGGGCGCTTGCTAAATCCGCTGGTCAGCCGCGGTCTTCTCTGACGCGTTGACCGCCAGATGGCTTGCCTTCAGGTTTGTCGCCAGAAGGGGAGACCAATGCCGCGCATTCCGTACTACGACGTTGAAACCGCCACGGGCAAGCACGCCGAGCTGCTCGGCAAGCTGAAGCCGATGCTCAACATATACCGCATGCTGGCCAACTCCGAGCAGGGGGCGAAGGGCTTCCTGCGCATGGGCAATGCGTTGCTCTACCGCTGCGAGCTCGATCCCGTGCTGCGCGAGCTGGCGATCATCCGGGTCGGGCGTCTCAGCCGCGCCGCCTACGAGGTCTTTCAGCACGAGCGCATCGGCCGCGAGGTCGGCGTCGCCGAGGAGAAGATCGCGGCGCTCCGCGACGCCACCATCGAGGCAGCCGTCTTCACCGACAACGAGAAGGCCGTGCTGCGCTACGCCGACGACGTCGTGCGCAACGTCAAGGCATCGGACAGGACGCTGAAGGCGGTCCAGGCGATCATGACCCCGGGCGCGCTGGTCGAGCTCACGCTCACCATCGGCTACTACATGATGGTCAGCCGCTTCCTCGAGACCATGGGCGTCGAGGGCGAAGAGGGCCAGGCGGAATGGCTGAAGACGGCGAAGTTGTAGGCGTAGGAGTAGAGAGATGGCGTACCGCGTTCTGATCGCGCAGTTCATGCACGAGACCAATACCTTCAGCAAACTGCCCACGACTCTGGAAGACTATCGCAAGCGCTGGCTGATCGAGGGCGAGGCGATGGTGCCGCGCTTCACCGGCACCAAGAACGAGATTGGCGGCTACATCGACGCGGTGCAGAAGTACGGCTGGGAGCCCGTATGGGCAGGGGCAGCGAATGCCACGCCCTCGGGCAAGCTCACCAGGGAATGCTGGGAGTCGATCCGCGACATGATCGTGGGTGCGGCCAGGAAGGCAGGCAAGCTCGACGGCATTTGTCTCTCGCTGCATGGCGCGATGGTGACGGAGACCGAGGACGATGCCGAAGGCGCCTTGCTCGAGTTGCTGCGCGGCGTGGTCGGATCCGACGTGCCGATCGTTGCCACGCTCGACCTGCATGCAAACGCCACCGTGCGCATGGCGAAGAACGCCAACGCCCTGGTGAGCTACCGCACCTATCCGCACATCGACGGCTACGAACGCGCGACGCAGGCCGCCGCGCTGATCGAGGAGGCGATGGCGGGCCGCAAGCAGCCGCGCTGCCTGCTGGTCCAGCCCGCCATGCTGGAAGGCGCCGACCATGGTCGCACGACACAGCCCGGGCTGATGCGCGACCTGCTGGCCGGGGCAGATGTGTTTGAAAAGGAGCCCGGCATCAATGTCGTCTCCATCCAGGCGGGTTTCACCTGGGCCGACATCCCGGTGACCGGCCCGTCGGTGGCCGTGAGTTACGAGCCGGCGGCAGAGGCCCGTGCCAAGGCGATCGCGCGGGCACTGATCGACGATATCTGGAAGCGGCGCGACGAGAGCTCGTCCGACTACAAATCGGTTGCGGACGGAATCGCTGCGGCCCGCGCCGGTGCGGGCAAGAAGGGGCCGCTGGTGATCGCCGACGGCACCGACAATCCGGGCGGTGGCGGCTACAATGACACCACGCCGGTGCTGCAGGCGCTGATCGACGCCAAGGTCGAGAACGTGGCCTTCGGCACGATCTACGATCCCGCCACGGTGCAGCAGGCAATGAAGGCGGGCGTCGGCGCCGAGATCGACGTCTCCCTGGGCGGTCATACCGATGCCTCCATGGGGGCGCCGGTGAAGGCCCGGGCGGTTGTGAAAATGCTGTCCGACGGCTTTTTCAAGAACGACGGGCCGATGAACGCCGGCGTCGAGACGCAGATGGGCCCGACGGCGGTGCTGCGCCTCGGCGGCATCGACGTGGTGACCATCTCCAGCCGCATCCAGACCATCGACCTGCAGGTCTTCCTGAGCCAGGGCATCGATCCCACGACCAAGAATGTCCTCGTGGTCAAGAGCGTGCAGCATTTCCGCGCCGCCTACGCGCCGATCGCGCGCGAGATCGTGCTGGTCGATTCGGGCGGCATCTGTTCGCCCGACATCCACAAGCTGAAGTTCACCAAGCTGCGCCGGCCGATCTGGCCGTTCGACGGCGTCAACGATCCCTATGCGGGAACGCATGCATGAGCTTCACGCGCGAAGCGCCGCTGCCCGGCGCATCCTTCGGTGCGGCGCTGCGCTTCGACGGTGATGCCGGTGAGATTGTCGCGGCTGCCGAACGCGATGCCAAGGCGCTGCCGGCAGCATTGGCCGAAGCCAAGGGCCTGCTGCTGATCCAGGGGATGGGCGCGATCGCCGACGATCCCGACCTGCTCATTCGCCTGAGCCGTATCTTTGGGTCGGAGGTCGAGGACTATCGCCATACGCTCACCGACCCGAAATCGGTGCATGTGTCGGTACCGGAGATCCTGCTGGTCTCGAACATGCCGCCGGTCAGCAAGGCGCCGCCCAAGCGGCCTGAGCCGCCGCTCGCCGTCGATGGGCTGATCCCGGTGCAATACCCGCACCGCAAGGGCTGGCACACCGACCAGAGCTATCGCCGGCCGCCGCCCGACATCTCGCTCTTCTACGCGGTGACGCCGGCCCAACGCGACACGGGGCAGACCCTGTTCGCGAACGGTATTCTGGCCTACGCGGCGCTGCCGGCGGCGCTCAAGGCCAAGGTCGACAGGCTCGAAGGCCTGCATGCTCAGCCGGGCAGCGGCCGCTCGCGAGAGGCTGCCCTCGCGGGCCGGCCGCCGCGCGCGTTCGCAGCCCACGAGCGCTCGCAGCGCCAGCCGGTGGTGCGCGCGCACCCGGTGACAGGCGAGCGATCGCTCTACCTCTGCGAATGGGGCCAGATGGATTGGTTCGAGGGGCCGTTCGTGAGCCTCGAACCCGGCCCTCACGGCGCCGGCGCCGCGCTGCTCGACGAGATCATGGCGCACCTGACGGAGCGACGTTTCTGCTACGCGCACGAGTGGACCGAGGGCGATCTCCTGATCTGGGACAACCGCTGTCTCGTCCATGCCGCAACCTGGTTCGACGGCGACAGGGAAGGCCGCCTGATGTGGCGCACCACGGTGCATGGCAATCCCGGCGCGCATTATGCCGGAGAGAAGAAGAGCTGGATCCCGGCCGACGGCCTGACAAATCAGTAGAGAAGGCTGCTTTCCCGGCGCACGCGGAATCCGTCCAGCGCTGTCGACCACATCGGTGCAATCTCGCGAGGGTCAACTTGTGCCTTGATCGCGGCGAGCGACTCCCGCGAGCCGAGCATGCCGAGTGTGCGGTCGATCGCGAAACGGTCGCTATGGAGGCGTTGGAGCGCCGACATGAGTTCGATGCCGAGCAAAGGGCTGTCCAGCCGGTTGCGATCGGTGAGGTGGATGCGAACGCCCTGGCAGGGCTGGCCCGCGAACGCCCACTCGCGTGGCGTGAAGGTCACGGCTTCGAACCGGACACCGGCAATGGCACGCGCACCGAGATACTGGGCGAGCGCCTTGCCGTCGATCCAGGGCGCGCCCAGCACTTCGAAGGGGGTATCCGTGCCGCGGCCGACGCTGACGTTGGCTGCTTCGACCATGGCGACCCCGGGGTAGAGCACCACCTCCTCGAGCCGTCGCAGGTTGGGTGACGGCGCCACCCAGGCGAAGCCGGTCTGATCGAACCACGACGCGCGATCGTAGTGGCGCATTTTTACGACATGCAGCTTGGCGCCGAGCTTCTTCTCCTCGTTGAACAGGCGCGCGAGTTCGCCGATCGTCATGCCGTGACGCACGGGCAGGGGCAGGTAGGTGATGAACGACACGAGGTCGGCATCGAGGACCGGCCCTTGTACCGTGCTGGCGGTGATCGGGTTGGGCCTGTCGAGCACGAAGAAATCAAGCTTGTACTGGGCCGCCGCCTCCATGGCGTAGGCCATGGTCGTGGCGTAGGTATAGTAGCGCGTACCGACGTCCTGCATGTCGAAGACCAGCCCGTCGAGGCTCGCCAGCATGGCGGCCGTCGGCCGCCGTGTTTCGCCATAGAGACTGTGGACCGGTAGCCCGGTGGCCTCGTCGCGGCCGGAGGCGATCTTTCCTTCGCGCGCTGCGTCGAGACCGTGCTCGGGGCTGAACAGCGCCACCAGCTTCGGGCCAGCCGCCGCGTGCAGGACGTCGGCGGTGCGCCGCCCCCTGGCATCGCGGGCCGAGCGGTTGGTGATGAGGCCGATCCGGCGTCCGTCGAGCTGGCGAAAGCCTTCGGCCTCGAGCACGTCGATGCCCGACAGCACCTGTTGCCGCGTGCCCCCCGCCATGGCGCCCGCGACGGTGGCGATGCGCCTCAGCATCGGCAGGATGTTGCCTTTGCCGTTGGGATGCAGCCGGTTGCTGAGCACGATCAGGAAGCTCTGCGTGTCGGGGTCAATCCAGAGCGCGGTACCGGTATAGCCCGTATGGCCGAACGAGCGCGGCGAGAAGGACGGCGCGAGAAAGCCCGAGTAGGGAGAATCGATGTCCCAGCCGAGGCCGCGCAAGGCGGGTCCCCCCGGCGGACTTTGCGGCCGGATCATGGTCGCGATCGATTGTGGGCGCAGCACGGCTGCACCGCCCTTCGTGCCGCCCGACGCCATCATGCGTGCGAACAGCGTGAGGTCGTCGGCGGTGGTGAACACCCCGGCATGACCCGCCACGCCGCCCATGCGAAAAGCGATCGGGTCCTGGACTTCGCCCCAGCGCAGCTCCCCGCGTTCGATGTCGGCCGGCGCGATGCGGTTCTTGAGCGCGGCAGGCGGCTGGAAGCCGGTGTCGCGCATGCCGAGCGGCCGGAAGATGTTGGCGGCAGCATAGGTGTCCAGAGTCTGGCCAGACACGCGCCGCACCAGTTCGCCCAGCACGATGAAATCGACGTCACTGTAGACGAATCGCGATCCGGCCGGCGCCACTGGTTTCAGGGCGACGATGGCATCGAGCGCACCTTCAGTGCCCGACCAGGAGCGCGTCGGAATGCCGGCCGGCAGGGCGGCATAGTGGGTCAGAAGCTGGCGCACGGTGATGTCGGCCTTGCCGTTGGCCGCGAAGGCGGGCCAGTAGGCGGCGGCCGGTTTGTCGAGATCGATCAGCCCGCGCTCGACCAGCTGCTGGATCGCCACCGCCGTCGCCATCACCTTGGTGAGCGAGGCGGCATCGTAGATCGTGTCGACGGTCGCCGGACTGCGGCCGGGCAGAACGGCCCGGTCGCCGTAGGCCTGGCGCAGCACGACCTTGTCGGCGACGCCCACCACGACCACGGCGCCGGGAAGATGACCGGCTGCGATCTCCTCACGGACGATGGCGCCGATGGCCGCTGCACCCTCGGCTGGCGTCATCCTCGCGGAGGGCGGCGCGGCTGCGGCGGGCGTTACCGCAGCCGCGCACGAGACAACGGCCTGACAGACCAGTCCGACGAGGATCAGCCGCAGCGCCTCAGCGCTTCGCCGGTGTCTTGTCATTGGCCACCTCGGGCTTGATGTCATCCGTCGAATAGACATTGCGCGGGTTCCACAGCATCCAGCCGACCGTGCCGGCATCGTTGGACGCCTTGACCTGCTGGGCGATCTCAATGGCGCCGAACTTCTGGCCGCCGAAGGCATAGTCGGGGAAGGCTTGCAGCCAGGGGCGATATCGTACCGTCGTTCCGGCCGTCCTGCTCTTGCACTCCTCAAGCGAGCGATGGACGATTTCGTAGATATGCATGATGGGGTTGGTATGGCCGGGAATGCCGAACTGGAAACCGGACGGGTAGAGCATGGGCGAGATGTAGTCGACGGCGGTGGCGAGGTCTTCCAGGCGCTGTCCGATCCCCGTGTCGTTGCGGTTCCAGCAAACGTAGCCGAACGAATCCATGGCGAGGAACACATTGTAGGGCACGAGCCGTCGTTTCGCCTCGTGCAGAAAGGCGGTGATCGCTTCCACGCGCGATGTCTCCGTCGAGGTTTGCGAGTAGGCCGGCCCCGCCGCGTCGGGGAAGCGCACGTAGTCGAACTGGATCTCGTCGAAACCGGCGGCCGCGGCCTCTTCGGCCACGCCGAGCGTGTAGTCCCAGGCCTCCTTGCGGAAGGGATCGATCCAGGCCAGCCCTTCGCGGTCCTTCCAGATGCCGCCGCTGGGAGCGCGAACCGCCCAGTCGGGCCGGGCGCTGACCAGCAGGTCGTCCTTGAACACCACGATGCGCGCGATCAGGTAGATTCCCTTGGCTTTGAGCGATGTCGCGAGTGCCTTGAGGTCGGGGATGGTGCGCAGCTTGAGCGCACCTGCCTTGGCGGCGAGCGGCAGTGCGCTGGGATAGGGAATGAGGCCACGATCGCCCTTGAGGTCGATGACAAGGGCATTAAGTCCGCTCTTTTGAATCACTTCCAGCGCGGGGTCGAGCAGGAACGGGGCGCCGACGCCGTAGACGGTGAGGTAGAGCGCCTTGGGTGCCAGGGGCGTCAGCCGGATCGTGCGGAAGGATTCATCGCCGGTCGCGATCGTCTCGCGACGATAGCCGGGCGCGCGGACCTGCAACGGCACAGTCCCGCCGGCGATCGAATACTTTCCCTGCGCGTCGGTGACGACGGTGCCTGCGCCCAACGTGAGGGTCGCATTGGCGATTGGTGTGCCCGTCGTGCCGTCCATGACGGTGCCGTCCCGTGTCTCGGCGATGCTCGTCTCCGGCAGAAGGAGCGTGAATACTGCCCCGAGCGCGACGGTGATGCGCCACGCGTGCTTCATCCGCTGCCTCATCGTCCACCTGTCAAAAGGGCTTCGAACCGGGCGCCACGATCGGCGTCGACGACGAGGTAGCGCGGCAGCGCCATAGGTTTGTCGGCGCGCGTGACGGGGCGGCGATCGATCGAGAATGCCGCGACGTAACCCGCCGCCTGGGCCCATTGCATCAGCTGGTCGTCGTATATGCCGAATGGCCATGCCAGCAGATCGATCTCGCCGCCCAAGCGCCGTTCGAGAATGGCCTTCGACTTCATGAACTGATCCTGCACGAAGCGCTCGTAGGCCGGTGCCGCGAGACGGCGGCGTTCGACGTTGAAGTTCGGGTGCCAGAATGTATGTGACTGCACATCGACGAGCCCGGATCCCTTCATTTCGGCGAGTTGTTCCCAAGTGAGTGCGTAGCTCGCATTCGAGATGGCCGAGGGATAGATGAACAGTGTGACGGGAATGCGGTGGCGCCGGATCAGCGGAAACAGGTCCGTGTAGACCGTGCGATGGCCATCATCGACCGTCAGCACCACCGCGCGGTCCGGCAGCGCGGCTTGGGAATCCAGCATCGACACGAGGAGATTGCGCAGAGGGATGATCGTGTGACCGCGCGCCTGTAGCGTCTGGATCTGGGCCTCGAACACCGGCGTCGTCACCGTCATGTCGTCGGTGACCGCCGGGCCGAAGCGGTGATAGACGAGAATTGGAACGCGAAGCGGTGAATCCGCTGCTCTGGTCGATATGCCGACCACCAGCACGGCGAGAGCAACTGCCATCGCCAGAGCTATTCGGAACGATGGCCCGAACCCGACGGCAGCCAATCGAGCGCCGACAAGATTAAGCATCAATAATCGTATCACCAAGCGAGGCCGTTGGCTTGATCTAACGCAAGAACGGCGAAGCCCGAGGCCGAGGAAGCTACTTCTTGTGACGGAAGAACGTCGTCAGCACGAAGCGCCGGCCACGCGTCACCGGCAGCGCCACATGCAGGAGTGAGCAGGAAAAGACAGCCGCCGCGCCGGGCGGCGGGCAGACCCGGACGCCGGCATATTCGGGAAAGGCGAGTTCGCCGCCGTCGAAATCGTCGTTGAGGTTGAGCGAGACCGCAAAGGAACGGTTGGCGGTCGTGGGCGCGCCATTGTCGCGATGGGCGCCGAAGAAGTGCTTGCCCTCGGCGCTGTAGGACAGCACGACGTGCGAATCGAAGGTGAATTCGCGATCATAGGCGAAGACTTTGACGAGTTCGGGGCCGATGCGGTAGGCGAGCCGGTCGGAGACTGCCTTCAGCAGCATCGGCTCGACGATCGTGTAATCCTCGGTCTGCTTCAGGTGCGACAGGTTGACGTTGCCGTAGCGGCTGGAAACTCCCGAATCCCGGTGATCGCCCTTACCCCAGAGGCGGATGAGCTGGGTGCAGAAATCCGGCTCGAAGACACGCGGCAGAACCAGGACCGGCGCCATGGCGGTACGCAGCACCAGATCGGCGCCGCCGTTGGCGCGCACGCTGTCGGCAACGGCGCCGATCGATTCGGCGGCAGCAGGCAGCGCGCGGGTGTCGAAGGTGGTCGCGACCCGCTGATTCGGGTCGAGGGCGATGACGCGCATGCGCAAGGCGGTGGCTGGGCCGAAGCCGACGCCGCCAGCCGGAGCCAGCAGGGACGTGAGGAACTTCCGCTCAGGATCGCAGAGCAGCAGCGGTCCCTCGCTGCTGTTGCCGCTGCCGTCAAGCTTCGACCATGAGGCTGCGGCAGGCCCCACGGCATTGCCAGCGACCACGACCAGGGCGGCCGAAGCGGCCTTGCAGGCCTCAACCAGCGCCGTGAATTGTTCTCGGTCGAGATTGGCGAGGTCGTCGACGGCCACCAGGGCGACGGGCGGGCCATTGAACGACCAGATCAACTTGCGCAGCTTGCCGTCGAGGCCGGGCAGCGCGAAGTCGGGAAGGCGATCACCGGGGCGAAGCGACAGCGCGTTAGTCATCGGCCGTTGATCCCGAAGTGGCCCCGGTATCCGGAAAAATGGTGGGCGCTGTAGGGATTGAACCTACGACCCCACCCGTGTGAAGGGTGTGCTCTCCCGCTGAGCTAAGCGCCCGGAAGGGGCGCGTATAGGATGCGGAGGCCGGATCGTCAACGGGCGGCGAGTTGCCCCA
>Ga0082335_1006917_pt1 | contig 14144 bp, 10 predicted proteins | sample Subgrocontami58m_FD_72375 | JGI IMG/M metagenome (GOLD analysis project Ga0082335, IMG submission 72375) | Subsurface groundwater microbial communities from S. Glens Falls, New York, USA - GMW37 contaminated, 5.8 m (SPADES assembly) (version 2) ...
ACGTTCCGCTGGTCCAGGCCGAGCCTATGGCCATGAACACAGGGGATTCCGCCCTTGCAGGCGGGCCGCCGCCGATCGCTCCACCGCTGGAGACGGTCATCGATGCCATTCACGACGCGGTGATTGGCCTTGACCAGGACTTGAGGGTCTTGTTTTTCAACCAGGCCGCCGAGAAGACTTTTGGTTACTCGCATCACCAGGTGCTCGGCCAACCCATGAGCGCCTTTCCCCCGCTCTTCGGGACGCTGAGTCAGTTGCTAGCCACCCAACGCCACACGTCCCCGGAATCGGCCCGGCCCCAAGGCTCACTGCTGGGCCAGCGCGCGAACGGCGAGAAGTTCCCTGTCGAGGGCACAGTCGCCACTCAGACGCTCGCCGGACGCCTTCTGCACATCATCGTTCTCCGTGACACCACTTCTCTGAAACAGCGGCAACAAGCCATGGCGCAATCGCAGAAGATGCTGGCGATCGGGGCGCTCGCAAGCGGCGTGGCCCACGATTTCAACAATATCCTTACGGCGATCCTCTCCCACCTGGACCTGGTGGCCTCGGAACCCACCCTCGCCGACGGCCTCCGCGAAAATGTGGCTTATGCCATGACCAGCGCGCGCCGCGGCGCGGAGCTGGTGAGTAAACTGCTTACGTTCAGCCGCCAGACCGAGGCGAGAATCGAGCCGCTAAACCTGTTCGATCTTTCGGCAGAGGTGGTCGGCATGCTCCGCCGCAGCATCGATCGCCGCATCCAAATCTGCCACGAGCAGGTCTCCTCGCCCCTCTGGCTGGTGGAAGGCGATCATTCCCAACTGATGCAGGTCATCATGAACCTCTGCATCAACGCACGAGACGCGATGCCCGGAGGAGGCCAGTTGTGCCTCCGGCTCGAGAACGTGACCCGTCCGCCGCCCGAGGCGGTGCCCGCCAATGCGACCAACGAGTTCGTTAAGCTGATCGTCAGCGACACCGGGGAAGGGATGCCGGCGGAGGTGCTCAGCCGCTTGTTCGAGCCTTATTTTACCACGAAGGCGCCGGGTAAAGGCACCGGCCTGGGACTGTCAATCGCTTATGGGGTTATCGCCGACCACGGAGGCTGGCTGGAAGTCGAAAGCAAGGTCGGAACGGGGAGCCAGTTTCACGCCTACTTCCCCCGCGCGCAGACGACCGCCGAGCAGCGCCTTCAGGCCAGCACCGAACTCTCGGGCGCGGAAAACTCCGCCCTTGAGGGAAACGAACTGGTGTTGGTGGTGGACGATGATGAGATGGTGCGCCTGGTGGTCCGCGCCGTGCTTAGCTATCGCGGCTACCAGGTGGTGGAAGCCAACGACGGTGAGGAAGCGGTGCGGAAGTACCGGGAGGCATCTCCCTCCTTTGACCTGGTGCTGCTCGACCTGAACATGCCTCGCCTCAACGGCTGGGATGCCATGGCGCGGATCCGCGAGAGGGATCCCCAGGCCCGCATCATTCTGCTGAGCGGAGGCATGACCGAAGGAGAAGTGGAAAGGGCAATCTTGATGGGAGCGAAAGATCTCCTGATGAAACCGTTCGAGAATCCGGACTTGGTCCGTCTCGTTCGCCGGATCCTCGACGAAGGGAAAGGGGGAGCATCGAGCGTGTCCCGGGCGCCGTCGCCTCAAGGCGGCGCGCCCCTATGAATACGACTGCCAGAGAGCCCGAGGGCTCGCAGCGTAGGCCCGCTGGATCTGCCGGAGATTGCGCCGGCTCTGACCCAGTTGGTCACGATCTCGGTGGGCTTGCCGCCGCTGCTCGGCCACCCATTCGCTGTTGCGCACCTCCAGAAGAATTAATTCGCTCACGACACGGCGCACCTGGGGATCAACAGTCCCCTCCTGGCCCCGGTTTGGATTTTCGCTCTGCCATGCCTCTGTGGCGGTGAGAATACGTGACTGAAGCTTCAGCTTCGCATCCTGGCACCGGGCCACTTGGGGCCACGCCCCCGCCTGGATAGCCTCCCCTTCAGCCTCGGACCACGTCCGCCATTGCTCGTAAACACCGAGCAGATCATCATGTGCGCTCATATCACCTTGCCCGCCCGCATCTGTAAAAACTCCGCATCGGCCCAGGACCCGGCCTAACCCTGCGCCAGCAGTACCGACTGCTCCGCTGGAGCCCCGTCCTGCCGGCCTTGTTGCTCGAGCATCTCCGCCCAAGCGCCCCTCAGGATCGTGAGTCGCCCCTTGATTTCATGAATCCCCGACTCCTCCTTCCGCAGATTGCTCTGCTGGAGCCGCCAATCGAAGTAGTTATAGAGGCGTCGCATATTGTCGGCGAAGTCGCCTCCTTGCCGCATGTTCAGCGAGTTGTTAAGCTCACTGATGATCTGCTGGGCTCGCAGGAGGTTGTTCGAGATGGTCTCATTGAACAGGAGCGGATCCTCATGCAGGAACCCCGCCAGTGCCCGATCCAGGAACCGGATCGCCCCGTCGTAGAGCATCAAGACCAACTGGCCGGGAGGGGCAGTCTGCGTCGCGATCTGTTGATACGACTTCCAGGGACTGGTACGATTTGTCATGCGGCTTTGGCGGGTTTAGTCTTCGGTCGCAGACAGTTGCATCGCCAGGAGGTTGGAGATCCTCTTGATGGTCTCGGGTGGCGGATAGGTCGATGAGGAGACCAGCTCCTTCGCCTTGGAGACGACATCGGATCGAACATCCGGGACATCGCGATAGGAGTTATGCAGAGCTTCCGTCCTGGAGAACGTGGCGTAATCGCTATCAGATTTGGCTTTGCGGACAAGAGGCTGACTGGTGTCAACCCTCGCTACCGCACTCGTCGTGAGTTTGGGGTCAACTTGCATGCTGCATCCTTTCGACTTGTGGCAGGCAATTGTTGTGTGACCATTTCATTACATCCTCTTCATCGGCATTTGGCACAAACACTTTAGCGAAGATTTGGCGGGAGTGGCGAAACTTAACGTCCCGGCAGCGTGGCCAGCACAGCGCTGGCGGTGTACTGCCCGAAACGGCGGGGTGAACCCAAGATCAAGAAAGAATCGCTCAGGTTGCGGGTGTCCCGCGACTCCTGCTGGCAGTAACGCCGGGCGGCGTTGACGACTTGCGGATTGCCGGCGTCGAAATACTCGTCCACCGACCAGAGGATCGGCGAGGGTCCGGCATCCACCAGCTTCATGTTCCAGCCCACGGCCAGGGGCGGATAGCCCCTGTAATCCGTCAACTGGCAGAAGAGCACCGCGTCGGCGGACGTCTCCTCCTTCACACGCCCGAGGAACCCGTCCGGCAGCCGCTCCTCAGCCCGCCAGACCGCGCGCCCGGTCCAAAGCGCCAACTGATCGGTGGAAACCCTCACCACCTCAAACCGTTTCGTCTTGATCAGCTCCGCCCAGACGACCGCTTCGAGCGCCTCGCGGCCCGCCTCCAACTGCGGGTCATCCTTGGCGGCGGTCAGCGGAAGCACCGCCACCCGGCGTAACTCGCGCGGCAGAGCGGCCGAGCGGCTTTGAAAATTTCCCGGCTGGTAGCTGGGACCGATCACTTGATCGGACAAGGGCACACCGCCGCATCCGGCAAGCAACACCGCAATCGCGGCCATCAGGGTCTTCCTCAGCCCCCGGACGAGCGCCCGACGAGGATCGTGATCTAACATCTAGTCTTTATTAATACTACATCCAGGTTCCAAAGCCAAGGAGATAAGCGCCCATCCAGGAGGTCCGAGAATTGCAGACAACTTTCACGGGCCAGGCAATCACTCAAATTCTTGAGTATTCGCTCCAGCTCGTTCAGTTGAATGGACAATTCAGCCTTGGTCAGCGGAATCCCTATCTGAGCCTCCGCCAGTATGCTTACGTTCAAGAGAGAGCTCCGCAACTCGGGCAGCAACGTCCACCAGATGCGCTCCACCGCGGGCCATTCATTGATCGTCGCCAGAAGCGCGAGCTCTTCAACACGCTCCCGCAGATGTCCCAAGCGCGCCCTCAGCGCGTCCACGCCCTTCTCGGAGAGTTCAGGAGCCGTGGGAGGCTTGGGAGGGGTGGAAGACGACGCCTCGGGCTTGCTCTCCACTCCGGTCTGACATACCGCGGTCGCCTCAATCGAGAGTCCCACCAATACTCGCTCGTGCCGCCGGGCTAGACGCTCCAGGCACGCCCTCAACTCGCCTAGCGAGGAGAGTTCGTCCGGCCCGAGAAAAACCGGACGCCCATCGAGCGTTACTTTTACACTCGGCGGCGGTCCGTCCGGTTTCGGCGTCGTATTCACAGTAGGTTTATCGGCGGGGCCCGCGGATCACTTGATCACCGGGGGGCTGGCGATCGGCCTAGCCAAATGTTTTCGTCAGGTAGGCGAGCTGCTGGTTGATATTGGCTTGGGCGGTCTCCATGGCAACAAAACTGGCGGTGAGGCGGTCCGAGTCCGACTGTACCAGACGCTCCATCTCGACGACTTGCGCATCGATGTCGGTGGACTGTTTGGTCAGCGTGGTCTGCCGGGCAATCAGGGTCCCGCTGTCGCCGATCGTCTTCGTGAGGAACGAGTCAAGCCGAACCGCAAGTCCGTTGGTGCTATTTGTGAACAAATCCTGCACCGAGGTCATGTTATTGGCCAGCACATCATCCAGCTTCGTGCTGTCGTTCATCGCCAGGGTGTTATCATCCCCGTTGGACGTAATGCCCAGGTTGTCCACGTGAGAGAGGTTGCCGCTCAAACCACTGATTTGCGCGTAAACGGCCTGGCGCAATTGGGTGGCGAGGTCGTTAGCATCGCTGTCGCCCGCTAGTGTCCCTGCCGTGACCTTCCCGCTCGAGTCGGTCGTGCTGGCCGTCTGCGCATCGATCATCGACTGGAGCGAGTTGTACTCGGTGATGAAGGCGCTGATGGCCGACTTCACCTTCTCCGTATCGCTTCCCACAGTGACGCTGGTCGAGGCACCCTCTTTGAGTGCCGTGACATTCAGCCCGGTGAGCCCTGAACTGGTTTGAGTGACCGTATTGGACTGACTCACAAGCTGCCCGTCCCCATTGATGGTGTAGAGCAAGTTCTTTCCATGCTGGAGCGTGCCCGAGGAGAGCCCCGTGGCCGTTAGAAAATTGCCCGTAACATCCTCCAACGCCATGCCGACATCTCCGGTGGTCTTGTTGGTCAGCTTGAACCGGTTGTTGACCGAGTCATAGCTGGCCGTGACCCCCGCGCTCGAAGCGTTGATGCGGTCCATGATATTCTGGACGCTGTCACTCGTCGCGTTGAAGGTAATCGAGACGCCGTTGAGCTTGAATTCCCCCGCCCCGGCCCCTCCGTCCGTGATCATCGTGGCCAGATTGGCGCTGCCGGCGGCATCCGACATCCGGGGCCCTCCGAGGGTGTCGGAACTAACCACACTGGCACTGCCGTTGTTGTTCAGCTTGGCAAGCTGAAGGAAGTTAGTGGTGTCGGCGGAACTTCCCAGAACGATCTCGCTCGATGAGGCGAGAGTGATCTTGTCCGTGGCGGTGGAGTAACTGGCGGTGACAGCGCCGCCAGTGGCGGCGCCGATCTTGTCGAAAACTTGCTGGAGAGTGTCGCTGGTCGCCAGAGTCACCTGTTTTCCGTTGACCGTAAAGGTGCCCGCGGTGACGGCGGTGGGAAACCCGGCGCTGGCGAGCACGACGCCGGAGACATCGTCGGAGGCGCTGAGGGGTTTGACCACGCTCGCGCCCTGGCGGACGGCGGCGCTGGCCAACTGAGTGAAATGAAAGACGTAGTTCCCGGTAGCGGCGCCGGCATCAGCGGTGGCGCTGGCGATCGTCAAATCGCCAAGGGCTGTGGTGCGGCTGCTATACAGGCTGGGATCCTTGAGGTCGGTCACCCTGGACTGGAGTACGCTCAATTGGGTTTTGAGGCTGCCGTACGCGGCATTGCGGTCCGCAATGTCGCCTTGCTCGACGCGCAATCGCTTCTGCGGCAGCCTTTCAGCATCCGCGAGTTTCGAGACTAGAGTCTTCCAATCGAAGCCGGACGCAAGACCTGAAACACCTAGATCCATAAAATACCAATTTCCTTATCGGCTGTTTGGGCTCGAAACTTGAGGAAAAAAAGAAAGGGTCGGACGGCGCATGCGCGCCGTCCGACTTGGTTGTACGTTAACCGACCCGTCGGTTTCTAACCAAGGAGACGGAGCGCGGATTGAGGACTGGCGTTTGCTTGCGCCAACATCGCCGTGCCTGCCTGGACGAGGATGTTGTACTTGGCAAACTGGGTGCTCTCCTCCGCCACGTCCACATCCTTGATGCGGCTGTTGGAGGCGGTGAGGTTATCACGCAGAACCATCAGTTGCTCGCCGGTGTAGTTGAGCCGGGTGCGTGAGGCGCCTACCGTCGCGCGGTCGCTGGCCAGGGTCGCGATGGCGTTCTTCACGTTCGTCAACGCCGTGGCGGCGTTCGTGGTGCTCGTCACCGTCGAAGCGGTGGCCGTGGTGTAGGTCGCCGCACCCAGGTTGATGCCGCTCATCGAGAAGGTCCCGCCTTCGCTGTCGATGGTGACCGACTGGGCCGTTCCACTGAACAGGCTCACCCCGTTGAAGTCCTTCTGGGCCACATTCGTGATGTAGCTACCCAACTGGGTAAACTCCTGGTTGTAGAGACTGCGGTCGCTGTCCGACTTGGTGATGTCCTGTGCGAGGACAGACAGTTCACTCATGCGGTCAAGCGCCTTGGCCACCTTCCCCAGGAACCCGTCCTGGGTCTGGTTGAAGGAGCTGGCGTTGCCCACGTTGTTGTTAGCCGCGTTGATCCGGTTGACCTGCGCGTCAAACCGCATCGAGACCGCCATGCCGGCGGAGTCATCTTCGGGTCCTGTGATTTTGGAACCCGAGGAGAGACGAGCGAGTGATTTGGACAGCAGACTGGATGATTCCCCAAGCAAGCGGGAGCTTGTCATGGCCGACGTATTTGTATTGATTACCATAGGACTCTTTCCGTGAGTCACCCCTAGCGGGGCGTTTGTTATTTAACGGCAATCCTTGCCGCGAGGCGAACTGGTTTGGGACGTCCGCCGTTGTCCCTTTTGGCTTTTCCGGGCTGCCAAGGCCCTTTGCGCGACATTCCATTTATCGGCGGAGTCCTAAAAACCTTTAATCTTCTCCCGAAAGATTTCCGCCTCTCGCGCTCAAGATCGCTCCCGGGATGCCGATAGCCTGGTTGACGCCTGGTGGCGGCTGTTGTCCTTAACCGATATACAGCGGTCAGCCGAGTGCGCGGCCCACGGCGGGCCGGCTACGGGCAGCCAGGAAATCACCATTAATTAATATGTCCGCAACTCTCGCTGAAACGACCGCCACCCACGCGGTGGCCGCCCCCGGAAAATACCTTACCTTCCTGCTGGGCGGGGAATCTTACGGAATCCCCGTGCTCAAAGTCCGGGAGATCATCCGCCATGTGGATGTGACCACGGTCCCACAAATGCCCTCGTATGTGAAAGGGGTCACCAATCTCCGCGGCAAGATCATCCCGGTAGTCGATCTGCGCATCAAGTTCGGCCTGCCCGATGCTGAGAACAGCGAACAATCCTGCGTCGTCGTTGTCCAGGTGCAATCTTCCTCAAACCAGCGCATCCAGATCGGGTTGGTGGTGGACGGCGTGGAGGAAGTGGCCAATATCAGCGCCACGGAGATTGAACCCACCCCGGATTTCGGCGGCGCCCTCAGCGGTGACACCATCCTCGGAATGGCAAAGGTCAAAGGGCGAGTCAAAGCGCTGCTCGACATCGAGCGTGTCGTCGGTTTGTCCGAGGAAGCCGCCCGCTCGATCTCCGTCCAGGCCGAGGCCGCCATGACCCTATAGTAGACCCCTGCCAGCCTGATCGTGATGATGTGGACCGGTAGTCCATCGTTTAGGGGCTGAACGGCCAGGGGTTAACTCACCGGCGCTCCGCCCTCCGCTGTGGAGGGCGGCATCCCCTCGCCTGCCTCCAACGCCAATTCAGGCGCCGGCTCGCCGGTGAGACGCACGACCCGGTTGGCATAGCGGTTCAAATGACCGCTGGCCGTCTGGTAGGCGTCCTGCGCGCGTTCGATTCCCTTGCCGACCTCCTCGAACCTCTTCTGGAACTTCGCAAAGCCGTCCTGAGCGAGACGGACCTGTTCGAGTGTCTTTTCGACATTCTTGGCAAACTCGAAGTGGCTGATGCTCATCGCCACCGTGCGCAGGGTGATCGCCAGCGTGTTCGGCGACACAGGAAAGACCTTGAGTTTGTGCACCGCCTGGCAGAGTTCGCCGTTGCGGATGACCTCGAAATAGATCGTCTCGCTGGGCAGGAACATGAGCGCCAGATCGGTGGTCCCGTGCTCGGGATGAATGTACTTCTCCGCGATATCCCGCGCCTGTTGCTTGATCGTTGTGGCCAACTGCCGCCGGGCATCCTCCAACGCGGCGGGGTCGTTCGTTTCGAATAGGGGCAGGATCTGTTCGCGATTGAACTTGCTGTCGATCGGGAGCATGAACTTGGGGAACCGCACCACGGCGTCCACCTTTTCACGCGAGCCGGGTGTTACCACCGCCTGTTCCTCGAAGGCCGACGTGGGCAGGAAGTCGGCCAGCAAGCGGCCTAGTTCCGCCTCGCCGAACTTGCCTCTCAGATGCGGCAATTTGAGGAGGTTGTTCAACTCGTTAATGGACTGCCCCACCACACCCACGTTGCGCAACTGCTCTTCCGCCGCGCGCAGGTGCTCCTGCACCTTCTGGAAATGCGCGAACCCCTCCTGAATGTTCTTCTCGAGCTTCTGCTGCACCTGGTCGCTAATCATCACCAACCGCGCATCCACACTCGCGCGAATGGCCTCGAGGCTCTGGGACGTCTTCTGCTCAAGCGCCTCGAATCGCTGTTGCAGCGCCTTGGTGGACTCCCCCAGGGTTTGCGCCAGTTCCTTGCGGGAGTCCGCCGACGCGGCGGCCTGGCCATCCCGCATCTGATCGAGTTTGGCCTGCAAGCCCGTCGCCAGGGCGGCCAGGGCCTGGGACAACTCGGTCCGTGATTCCCGCAACGCCACCGTTTGGCGTTCAGAAACCTGATCGAGGCGCGCCTCGGTCGCCGTGCGGAGGCCGTCGAACTTCTGTTCAAGTGCGATCACGGTCTCGCCCAGGCGCCGGGTTTGCTCACCGCGCCCCTCGGTCAACTGGCGATCAACCGTCTCCCGAACGCTTCCCAGGCCTTGCTGGAGCCGGTCCGCCAAATCCGTGCGCACGTCCCCTTTCACCTGCTCGACTCGCGCCGCCATGTCCGCGTTTGCCTTGGAAAAACTCGCCGCCAGGCTGGTGTTCGACTCAGTGACCCGTTCCAGAAACTCCTGTTCTGTCCGCCGACGCGGCGGGCGGAAGATCGAGAGTGCCACGAGCCCCAGCACCGCGAGCAGCAGCACCACAAGGGTAGTGAACTGAACCATGTTCATGAAGCCGAGCATCCGGCACCAGAAAGCGTACTGCAAGCCTGCTGTAGGCGCGTGCCGTCGCGCGGTGAAACGACTACGTTACTGAGTCGGTCCACTTGGTCCTGGACCTGGCTTCCCTATTGGGATGGAGGGCGCGCTTTTGGCGTTCGCGGTCGCCCGCGTTGCGCACCACGCTGATGGGCTGCTCGGTGTTGAAGTCGAGCCCGGTCACGTACATTGCCGCTGAGGGCGTCATGGGCAAAGGAATGAAGTCCTGCACTTGCTGGAGGTTCCAGTTCTCCTTCCTCAGAAACTGTTCGACGGCGCCCATTTCCTTGTCCGTGCAGCCAGGGAAACTGGAGATGAAATAGGGGACTAGATACTGTTCTTTCCCGGCTGCTTCGCTTTCCTCATGGAACTTGTCCATGAACGCCTTAAAATCTCCCGCGGGTTTGCGCATGCGCCGCAGAACATCCGGATGCATGTGCTCGGGTGCGACTTTCATGTGGCCGGAGACATGGTTCTGGACCAGTTCCCGCAGGTACTCCGGCGTGCGCAAGGCGACGTCCATCCGGATGCCCGACTGGACGAAGACGTGTTTGACCCCCGGGGTCTCTCTTGACCCGCGCAGGAGGTCCAACCCTTTCTGCTCATCGATGCCGAAGTGCGGGCAGATCGTGGGCCAGAGGCAGCTCGGGCGATGGCACGACTTGCAGGCGTCCACGTGGCCGTTCTCGCAACCGTAGAGATTGGCGGTGGGTCCGCCCAGGTCGGAGACGGTGCCGCGGAAGGTGTCGCTTTCGGTGAGGCGCCGGATTTCCTTCAAAACGGAATCCACGCTGCGGCTGGAGAGAAACTTCCCTTGATGGAAACCGAGCCCGCAGAACGTGCAGCCGCCCGCGCAGCCCCGCGACACGATGATCGAGTCTTTGATGGCCACGAAGCCCGGGATCTCCCCCTTATAGGAGGGATGCGCCAGCCGCTGGAACGGCAGTTCATAAAGCGCGTCCAGATCCGGTCCCTGCAAGGGATAAGCGGGTGGCTCCATGAGCACAGCGCGGCTGCCGTGCATCTGGACCATGCGCCTGCCGCAATAGGGCGTCTGCTGCGCCTCGACCACTTTGGTCAGGCGCAGGAGCAGTTTCTTGTCCTTCTGCATGTCCTCCCAGGAGGGGAGCAGGATGCAGTCGCTGAAATCCGTCGCCGCCGTCGCTCTAGCGCCCAGGTGCAGGGCGGTCCCGCGAATGCCCGCCAGGTCGGGGGTGCCATCGCGGAATCGACGCGCGATTTCGCGCACGGCGAATTCTCCCATCCCGTACACGAGGATGTCCGCCTTCGCATCCGCCATGATGGACGGGCGCAGTTTGTCCTCCCAGTAGTCGTAGTGGACCACGCGCCTCATGCTCGCTTCCATGCCCCCCAGCACCACGGGGAGTCCGGGAAACGCTCGCTGGCACATCTGTGTATATACGACCGCGGCATGGTTCGGACGTTTGCCAGGCATGCGGTTCTCGCTGTAAACGTCCTCCTTCCTCTTGTGGCGGGCGGCGGTGTAGTTCGAGAGCATCGAGTCGAGGTTCCCCGCCGTCACGCCGCAGAAAAGCCGCGGGCGACCCATGACCTGGATCGATTGGATGTCCTTCCAATCCGGCTGGGCGACAATGCCCACCCGGTAGCCTTCCGCCTCGAGCACTCGACCGATCAGCGCGGCGCCAAAGGAGGGATGGTCCACGTAGGCGTCCCCGGTGATCAGGAGCACGTCCAACTCCGCCCATCCGCGCGCCCCCATTTCGGCGCGCGACATGGGCAGAAAACCCGTTGGTGGCGGTGGTTGCTGCTTCGCTTTACCAAGCATGGGTGAAATGATAGTATTTGGCCTCGCAGCGCTCAAGACCGCGCTTGTGCCGGATTCTCCACTATTCTGATCTCCTTCTCGCTCAAGCCGTAGAGTTGATACACGAGGCGATCGATTTGGGTGTCGGTGGCGGCGATCTGGCGGGTGAGCGCGGCCTGCTCCTGTGGGGTACGCGCGGCGGCGGCCTGGCGGTGCAGCGCCAACATCTGCTCTACTAGTTTCACCATTCGGTCGTGAAGCGCGCGGTCGGAGGCGGTGGAAAGGTCAGCAACTCGGACTGGGAAGCCTTCAAGATACTGCCCGAAGAACCTCAAGTAAGTTTCGTTCTTCCCTTCAAGCCCAGCGCAGACGGTAGCGAAGTAGAAACCTCCGAGTCGTGAGTTCAGCACGCCGAGAAGATAGAGGTCGGCCTTGGCGATAAAATAGGTCGTGTTCGTTCCGAAGTATCCCTTATCGTCCAAAGCGAAGCGCGGCGTTGTCGCGATGTCCGGAAAGACAATCTTGGGTGCGGCCATGAAGTCAGAGAACTTCAACTGGGGCTGTTGGAGTTCATACCATTCCTGGCTCGTCGCTCGGCTCAGCAGCCGGGGCTTGTATGGCTTCAAGTGCTCAAGTACGCCGGAAGAGCGCGAAACGTCCACACCGTGGTAGGTGTAGATGAGGAACGACTCCGGCCAGTTGATCTGGTAGCGCCTGATGTCGCGACCGTTAAGAACCGGTTTGATGATTTCACTGGCGCCCCGGTCACACTTGAGAATCGCTCTGCGTGTGGCGGCGTTGATGATGAAGGCATCCGTGCAGCCAGACTTCACCCCCATGCAGATTCGGCCTGGACAGTATAGGACGAGAGGTGTCGTGGTTGCCCGCAAGCGCTCAATGAGTTGCTCGCGGTCGGCTTCTCCGAAGCTCCAGACCTCTTTCGCCAGCGAAGCAACCGGAACTTCGTAGGAGTTCGCTGCTGCCAATTCTCCCACAGTCTTCGATCCGCCAACCAAGGCCAGAAAGTCCGCCTCACACGGCGGGGGCGAATACATGACTGGCGTTTTCTGTCGGGATGCGCGCCGGGTCAGCAGCACAACGGTCCGCACCGTGGCACCCACAAAAACCGGCAGCCCCGCGAAGTCAGCAACGCGATCAATCGTTGCTTTCTTCCGAAGGATTTCCCGAAGGGGCGCTCCGTAGTTCGCGCGCAGGAACTTGTTGGAAACGATCATCCCAAAACGCCCGTTCTCACGGAGGAGCCAATGGCCTCGTTCAACGAAGTAGGCATAGAGGTCTGACCGTTCCTCGTGGCAGGCGTAGTTGCGGCGCAGGTAGCTCTTCAGATCTTTGAACTGTTCCATCCGCACATAAGGCGGATTCCCGATCACCACGTCAAAGCCACCTTCCCATTCGGGTTTCATCGGCGTCTGAGGCAACGCGGCCTGTGCGCCCTTCTGTTTCCTGTAGCTGTAGCTGCCGTGCAGTGGCACGCCGGGGAGGGTGTAGTCAGAGGGAGAAGCGGCGGCGGTTTCCCGCAGCTCTTCAACAGGATTGCTGCGTTGGAAGACCTGCGGAAACTCCGCCTGCCAATCGAAGACGTTGATGCGGTAACGTTCCTCGCTATCAAGGAGGGCCATCTCCCGCTGCTCGTAGTAGTCCGGGCCGATGAGGGAGTTGCCGCACTTGATATTTTCGCCGAGGTCGGGAAGGGCTCGTTCCTGGAACAGCCGGAAGATGGTCTGCAGGCTCTGCCCGGTTTCGCCCTCGAGCACCTTCAGGAGCAGCGACAGCTTGGTCACCTCGACAGCCTGCATGTCGATGTCCACCCCGAAAATGTTGTTGAGGAGAATCTGTTTCCGGGCGTCGATGGTAAGCTTCCAGCCACCGCCGCTGGTCTGGTGCAAGGTGGCTTTGGCACCCTTGGCGTATTTCTCCGGCTCGTGTTGCGCGTACCAGTCGTGATGCCAGTCGAGGAGGAACTGATAGGCGCCAATCAGGAAGGAGCCGGAGCCGCATGCGGGATCGAGGATTTTCAGCCTCTCGACCTGGCGGGGTGTCTTGCCCTCGACGAGTTTCCCCACCGTCTGGCGGACGATGTAGTCCACGACATAGGTGGGCGTGTAATAGACACCACCGGCCTTCTTAACCTCGGGCTTGTCATCGACCACCGCGCGGTGCCCCTCGGTCAGGCGAATGACCTTACCGAGGAATTGTTCATAGACCTGGCCGAGGATGTCAGCCGAGAGGACCGAGAACTCGTACGGGCTGTCGGGATAGTAGAGGCCCCCCAGGATATCGCGCAGGAGCTTGTCGTCGAGTTCGAGCGTCAGGGTGAGTTCGTCGGGGCCTTCGCGGCGGTCCTTTTCCCGTTGGAAGTGGAAGAGGCCCGAGTTGTAGCGGGCGTCGGCGGCCCCGAACAACTGGCAGAGGCGCGGGTAAATGCGGTCGCCGTTGACGAGGGCGCGGAGGCGTCCGTAGTCCTCGATACCGCGGTCTTCGCAGATGCGCAGGAAGATGATTCGGTCGATGACGCGCTGGACCGCGAAATTGAGTTCGCGCTGCGTGAGCTTGGGGTTGCGGAGCGCGAGGTTGCGGGCGAGTTCGGTACGCCAGTTCTCGATTTCAGCTAAGAAGGCGGCATCGACTTCGGACGTGCCGCGCTTGCCTTTGCTGGATTCGGCGAATTTGTCGAAGGAACCTTTGAGAATGGCGTCCCGGCTGAAGACCGAGGCGAGCCAATCCCATTTCTCGGCGAGTTCGCGGAAGGTGCAGTAGAAGACGCGCGCGTTGCTCGCGGGGTCGTCTTTGCCGGGCTTAACGCGGCAGTCGTACACGGCGAGTTCCTCGAAATCGCTGAGGATGCTCAGGGGAAGCTTCGCGCTCCAGGCATAGCGGCGCAGTTGGTAAGCGGGGCTGATGTCCGCACGGATGTCCACAGCAG
>Ga0082335_1006918_pt1 | contig 14143 bp, 16 predicted proteins | sample Subgrocontami58m_FD_72375 | JGI IMG/M metagenome (GOLD analysis project Ga0082335, IMG submission 72375) | Subsurface groundwater microbial communities from S. Glens Falls, New York, USA - GMW37 contaminated, 5.8 m (SPADES assembly) (version 2) ...
CGGCGCTCTGTTTACGTTCACGTCAACAACTACGGTTACTCGTATTGATGATATTTCGGAAATATCTATCGGCGCGAAGAGCTCTGTGCCGGCTTTGTTAAAGTAGCGGAACATCGGCGTCGACGTACCGTTCACAACCGGCATGGAAATGGTGGAAGTGGCGATTGATGCGCCAACGTAGGTAAGAGGGTTTCCCGTCGGCGTCGCTACTGTGCGGTAGAAAGTTTTGTTGATGAGGGTGTATGCTACCCGCTCAATGACTGAATCGTTGTTTGTGTTTGCATAAAAGGTAATTGATGAAGTGGCGGCGCTTTTAATGGGATAAGACCCGTCGCTTCCGTAGGACGCCTCGCGCAGATACAGTACCGCGTTCTCCACGCCGCCTCGCGCCTGTCCAACCGCAGTAGACTGTTCAAACGCGTAGGCATTTGTTTTATAGAAATACGAAATGAGTGAACCAAGAGTGATTAAAACAAGCGCCGTAGCAGAGATAACAACGATGGTCTCAATGAGAGTGAACCCAGCACCAAAACACTCGCAACGAGTGTTTTGGTGCTGGGTGAAAGCGCGCATAGTCATTGCAGGATAAGCGTCATTGCCGTCATATTTCCGCCTACATTTATATTCGGGAATGTCGTCGTTGCATATCCGTTTGCCGAGACCGTCGCATTGTAGACACCGCTCGAGAGGTCGCTGAAGTATGAGAATCCGCACGCGTTGGTATGAATGGTCGCCGCGTACCCGTTCTTCGCGAGCACGATTTTCGCACCGGCTATTGTACTGCTCGCGCTATTTTCAACAATGAGCGGTAACGTATTCGTCGTCGGAGAGCCAACTATAAGCGCGACGTTAGTTATGCTTGCAGGCGCGAGCGAATAAGGCGATGCTCGGCAACTTTCGATAAGGTTGTTGGTAGCGAGTGAGTATGAATCCCATTCAAGCGTCTCGGTTTTTGAAGCGTCCGTTCCAGTTGTGCCGTTCACAACAGTCTTGTAGATATGAGCATCACTCGTGTCCGTTCCTATTGTTTTAGCTCCAGTTAGAGTGAAAGCGATATTTGGCAATGGAGACGGTCCATCGGTGTGCGAAATTGACCAGTCAAGAATTTCAGGGGCAGTCGTCGTTGAATTGCTCGTCAGTTCCGCAGAGAGAGTGAGCGTCGGATAAGAAACGACGGGAATGCCCGCAATTGATATCGGGAAAGATGAAAAACCGGACGCATTTTCGGAAAGTATGGAATTAGGAATCGGAGTACCCGTTGCGTCTCCTATCCGGACAACCGCAGTCGTTCCGGAAGGCGTTGAAAGAGTCGCAGACAGTATTCCCCACCCATTTAGATAACTTGGCGTAACAGATATTGAACGAACAGTTCCGGAAAGACCTTCATTTGTCAGAGTAAGCGCACCTCCCGACACCCGTGTTCCAGTCTGAATTGCGAGATTTGAAGCGTCCGCGAATAAATCAATGAAAGAAGTTGTTACCGCGGGCGAGAAACTCGCCAACGAAAGAGAGGAAAGACGGTCAATGAAGAATGTGCCGCCGGTAACTTGGTCCTTTGACACGGTAAGATAGCCTGGTGTCGGGTTCACATTAGTCCCCGTGCGCGCGTAGGTCTGTGCGCTTGAGTGTCCTGTTTTTGATACATATATCTGATATTCGGACGAAGTTGCGGCTCCGCCAATAGTCGCCAAGCCGTCTGCATTGGTGAAGGTCGTGAAATCAATCGCCGGTGCCACTGAAGCATTAACTATGTGAACATTAGCATCGCTTACATTCACGCTGGAGGCATCAACGACATGAATAGAAAGAGTTCCTCCTCCGGTGGACGACTCAATGCTCGGCGGAGCGAAATTTGAAACGAGATTAACTGATTTCAAGAGACCATTCATAGAATAGGAGACAGTAATCTTGCCAATTTTGTAATCGGTCGTAACGCCATTTGTATCTTGTGTCCCGGTGCCATCGGCAGGGTCATCTTTATATTGAATGAATGTACGAACAGCGTATGGGATACCGTCAATCGTTGTGGTTGCTGTCTGCGGCACCGGTCCCGCAGGGATGCCTCCGACGGTACCGAGCGCGTCATACGAGAGCCCGCGAAGATATTCCATCTGCGTGCTTGTTAGCTCAACTGCAGAGGCCTTCGCCTTTGCGAGCGCGGAGAGCATAAGCGACGCCCGCAGAACGCCAAAAAGCGCGAGAAAGAGAATGAGCATCAGCGCGATGCCTACTATGACATCCACCAATCCGAATCCCGTTAAAGGCGCGCGAGGCATCAAATTGCCGAAGAGAGCGAATAAATCGGAGCAATCATTGAGACGGCGAAAACGCCGACAACTGCGCCGATGAGGAGCATTAAGACAGGTTCTATAATTGTTGATAAGTCTTTAGTCTTCTCGGAAACATCCACTTCGTAGAATTCTGCAATTTGTTTCAGCATCTCTGAAACCTTTCCGGTCTCTTCTCCCACCAAGAGCATTTCGCTCATAAGAATCGGATACAACTTCGCATGCTCTGCGAACGATACGGAGAGAAGATCCCCTTTTTTCACTCTCGCCTCCGCTTCTTCAATCACCTTTGCGAAAATATTCGCATGCACAACGTCTTTTGTTATAGAGAGCGCATCTAATATAGGTACGCCTGAAGAGAGAAGAGACGAGAGGGTGCGCGATGCGCGCGCCGCGTATGTCTCGCGCACGAGCTCGCCTATCACCGGCAGATGGAGCGCGATGGCAAGCACGATACTCCCGCCTGCCTTTGAACGAATGAAGGCGACACCGCCGGCGACGAGTAGAGCTATGGCCGAGAGCACGAGCAGTGAATGTGCCACCATAAAGTTAGATAACGCAACAATAATTCTGGTGGCCAGAGGGACTTGGACTCCGAGCTCGGTGAACGTTTTGGTCAGCGTCGGCACGACATAGATAAGCATCAATATGGCAACGATGATGATCGCCGTAACGACAATAGCGGGGTATATCATCGCGCCCTTAATCTTTCGTCGGAGCTCCTCGGAGCGCTCCATCTGCAGTCCGACGATTGAGAGCGCTCCAGAGAGAGAGCCGGATTCCTCCCCAGCCCGCGCCATCGCAATAAATAGTTCTGGAAATACTTTAGGATATGCGGCCAGTGCTTCATGGAATGACGAACCATTTTTTATGGATTCAGCCAGTCCGGTAGTAACAGCCTTCAGGCGTTTATTGTTCGACTGGCGCTCGATGACGGAGAGCGCGCGTGAGATGGAGAGCCCGGCGCCGAGCATCGCCGAGAGATTTTTCGCCATCCGTATGACCTCTAGGCGCTTTACTCCGGTGCCGATTGATATGTTGAAACGAGAGAGCAACTGAAGAGTAAGTTCATCTTGTTCTGAAATAGATACAACGAAACCTCCTTCATTTCCTACTTTGTCATATACGTCAAAACGCGACGTCGCCTCAATAACTCGTGTCTCATTCGGCGCCCCATCCTTCTTTATCGTGGTGCGGTATTTCATTCACTTTAATCGTAGCACACACTTTGTTGCAAAAACGTCTGTATTTTGTACAATGTACGTATATGAAGACAAACAAAGGGATCTTGGTTAAAAATGTAGAGAAGACACATGAAAATAAGTGGGCCGCCCTTTCTGCCGACCGAACAAAGGTTCTTGCTTCTTCGGCCAACTTGAGAACTTTAAGAAAGAGAATGGGTGACGCAAAGGTCGTCTATACCAGGATACTCCCGGTAGACACGTCTTTCGCTTTTTAACTTGTGGATTGGAAAGAATACGGCTACCTAGGAGTCTTGAATAACACAGGAGTTATTATCTATAGACCCTACGTCACTATTTGTATTCAGAGCGGTGATAAGCGGATTTCTGTAGATGCACTGGTAGATTCTGGCTCCGACGGTATGGTGATACACGCGGGATTGGCAAAAGATTTGGGAATTGATCAGAGTAAGTGCCCTCCAAAAAGTTTAAGCGGAGCGACAGGTGTAAGAGATGGTTTTACATCCGCTGTCTCATATGAGGTTGATGGATTCCGAGGATACACCATAAAAACAACGGCGATATTCGTACCGGACTTGCCGGTTGCGTGCCTCATAGGGCAAGAAGATTTCTTTGAGAAATTCATCGTTCAGTTTAAAAAGCATAATAATGTATTGAGACTTTCCAAAATTCCAAAGAAAAACAGTTAACGTCAAAACAAAAGCCGCGCAGTTTTCGGAAGAAAACTGCGCGACCCAGTAGACGGTGTCTGAATCAGAATTCAGAGAAATTATGGTAGAAACATTTGAATAATCCCAAAGACAACCATGAGCACTAGTACTGACGCAAATACTCGTGCAGCATGTGATATACCTTTACGTATCCAGACAGTAATAAGAGTTCCTATCATTACAATAAAAAACACTCCTAAGGATATCCCTCCTGCTATAAACGCATGACCGAAGGCGGCGCCAGCATCACCACCCGGCGGTATCCCGACCAAAAAACTAACTAAATAGAACACTAGTACGTAGGCAACTACTGGAATCAGTGCGAGTAAAAAGTGGGTTCGCCGCAATGCAAATTTGTTAAGCATGGCTATAGTATTGCACAGAAATCCCCTTTGCGCTGCCTAATGATGTATCAGGATTACTCGTTTACGGTGCGGAGGACTTCTTCAATGCTCGTGATGCCGCGCGCGGCCTTGTAGAGCCCGTCTTCAAGCATTGTGAGCATTCCCTCTTTTTTCGCCTGTGCTTCTATCGCGTCGCTAGTGCTTGAATGCAAGATTATGTCACGTATGGCCGGCGAGATGGCCATAACTTCGTGTATGCCGATACGGCTCTTGTATCCGTCCTCAAACTCTGGCGACGGCACAGGCCGATAGAAAGGCAGGTCATCCAGCGTCGTGCCTGCCTTCACCAATTTTTCTGCTTGAAGCGCCTTGAACGCATTGTTAAATTCTTCGTCGCTGGCGACCTTTGTGCGCATCGCCTTATCCATCGCATACTCTTCTTTATTGTCGCAGAGCTTTCTCACCAATCTCTGTCCGATGATGACGCGAACAGTAGAGACGAGCAAGAACGGTTCAACTCCCATATCTATTAGGCGCGGAATCGCTCCTGCCGCGCTGTTTGTGTGAATAGTGGAGAGTACGAGATGGCCGGTGAGTGCAGCGTTTATCGCGAGAGAAGCTGTCTCACCGTCGCGTATTTCGCCGACCATGATGATATCCGGGTCCTGGCGCACGAGAGAGCGAAGCCCGTTTGCGAAAGTGAATCCTATCTGTGGCATTACCTGCGTCTGGTTCACCCGCTTCATCTGGTATTCAATCGGGTCTTCAATCGTAGAGATATTTACGTCCGGCTGGTTCAGGATATCCAGCATCGTGTAGAGCGTCGTCGTCTTGCCGCTCCCGGTCGGTCCCGAGATAAGAATGATGCCGGTTGTCTGCGTGAGCGCCTTATGGATTCGCTCCATATTCTCGCCGTGGAGGCCGAGCACTTCAAGAGTGAAGCCCTCTCCCGTTTCTCTTAAGAGTCGCATGACGGTTTTTTCTCCAAAAAAGGTCGGGAGAATAGAGACGCGGAAGGAAACGCGATCGGCCTCTGTCTCCATCTTAAATCTGCCGTCCTGCGGGAGACGCTTCTCGTCCAGCTTCAGGTTAGAAAGCACTTTTATTCTCGCAACAATTCCAGCAGCTGCATTTTTTGGCAATGTCATAGCGTCATGGAGAATTCCGTCAATACGGTAGCGGACCAGCACCTCTATCTCCATCGGCTCTATGTGTATGTCGGACGCGCCCTGCACGATGGCGTGCCGGAGCAGTGTGTCCACGATACGTACTATCGGCAGGTCCTCTGCCATCTTCTTCAAATCTTCTCCGGAAAGGTCCTTGTTCCCTTCTGCGACGACACGTATCTTAAGCGCTTCGGTAGAGATGATGTCGCCGAACTCGTCCTTCAATGATTTCTGATACTGCAGAAGTGTATGCTTGATACTCTCCGTGTCCGTGAGTCTCGGCAATATTTTAAGCCCTGTCTTCTTCCTCACCGAGTCAATTGATGCGAGGTCTCCTACGTCTAACATCGCCACTTCAAGAGACTCATTTTCTTTCTTATACGCGACGATGTTGTGCGTTCGCGCAATAGGCTCCGGTATGAGTGCGAGAACGTCGGTCGCGATGCGATGTTCTTTTAGATTCACGAACGGAATGCCAAGCACGTACGCCTGAATTCGTCGAAGAGCATCCTCTGATAGAGACCCGCGCGACACTAGAATGTCGCCGAGAGACTGCCCGCGCTTCTTCGCCTCTTCAGAGGCCGCATCAATCTCCTTCTTGGCGACAAGGCCCGAATCAATGATGAACTCTTTCAGCTCCCCTTCCGACACGTGCATATGTATTTAAAGTATAGCGCGTCCAGCCCCAGTTTTGTTAAATGACAAAACTGGGGCGGGACGCTTTTCACACCAATGTATCTCTAGCTCTAGTGCTGTTTCTGTTTTATCACTTTGTTTAGGATAAATTTCATCTGTCTCACCACTTCCTTGTCCGTGTCTGGTGGAAGCTGATCTACGAGTTCATCGAACGCTTTAGTCGGCCCTAGTTCGTCCAACAACTTCTCAACAGGGTCCATCGTTTTATTTGGATCCAGATGGAAGTCTGGCGAATCGTGCAGATGTTCCTTTTTCTTACCCCACTCCTCTACTCCTTCTATTGCCATGGTTTATATATAAAATGAATAAGTGTCAGTAGTATACACCGATTCCGTGGTAGAATATAGCTCCACGTTGCTCTTTGAAAGGAGGTTCGTATGCGTTCCCAGCTAGAAAGGATACTATCGCTGTTGTATAGGCGAGAAAGGCGGTGTCTTGATACCATAGAGAAAGTAAAGAGAGGAAACGACGGGGAGGCGCGCATCTCTCCCCAAGAAGCCGCTGAAGAAATCTTCAAGCGTGAAGTTCCTGAAGCTCAGCTACTTTGCTTCTTGCTACTGGTCGCGCGTGGCAACGAGCTTGCTCTGGACGTAATCAGCGACCTCGGCAAGCGCGAGGATGGGGCAATTTCGGTTGACGAGGCACTGGATATTATGAAAGATGAACTTGATAAACAGTGCCAACTCGCCAAAGCTCAAACAATAAAGTTCATCAAAGGTCTCCCAAAATACAAAAAAGTGATAAAAATAAAGGAAATCACTTGACGTGCCGCTCCAACAAATATAAAAAGGAGCGGCGTTTTATTTCCATACATCGGATGTTGACGCAGGGAGCGCATCTGGTATACTTCCCCCATGTGAATGCCCCTTCGGGGCTTTCTTTATAAAGTGCGACATACACATTCCATATGATTGACTTAAAGACCATAAATGCAGTGCTTGGGGAGTTTGAAGACAGAGGCATCAGCCGTTCTACGATGGTTGACGCCATAGAGAGCGCGATGGCGACCGCCTATAAGCGCGAATACGGCAAGCGCGGGCAGGTCGTGCGCGCCCACCTAGACCTCAACACAGGCACTATCGCTTTTGAACAAGTAAAAACTGTGGTTGATGAAACCACTGTTAGATTCACGTCGGACGAAGACTCCGGAGACCAGACTTCAGACTACAGACATTCTGGATTTCATGAAGAAGAGCATCTCGCCGAGGGCGAATTGCCGCGCTTTGATTCCGAGAAGCACATTCTCCTAACTGATGCGCGGTTGATGAAGCGAGGTGCCGCGGTTGCTGAAGAAATAATTTTCCCTCTTGAACCGCAGGACGACTTCGGCCGCATCGCGGCGCAGACTGCCAAGCAAGTGGTTATCCAGAAGGTGCGCGAGGCGGAGAAGCTCTCTATGATGGAGGAGTTCAGCGAGAAGAAGGGTCAGATAGTAAGCGGCATCGTCCAGCGCATGGAGCGCGGGGCGATCTTCGTGGACCTCGGGCGCACGACCGGCCTCATCCCCTACGAAGAGCAGATTCCGGGCGAGCGGTATCGTATGGGCGAGCGCATCCGCGCGTATCTCTACGCTGTGGACGAAGGATTCCGCGGCGTGTATCTCCGGCTCTCGCGCGCGCATCCGAAGTTCGTGGTGAAGCTTTTTGAAATGGAGGCGCCAGAGCTCGCCGCGGGCTCTATAGAAGTTAGAGCGCTCGCGCGCGAGCCGGGAAGCCGAACCAAGATTGCGCTCGCCTCGCTTGACCCGCATGTTGACCCCGTCGGCTCGCTCGTCGGACAGAGGGGAGTACGCGTCTCTACGGTTATGAGCGAACTCGGCGGCGAGCGCATAGACATCATTGAATGGAACGACGATGCGAAGGAGTTTATTAAGGAAGCTCTCTCCCCCGCTACGCCGATTGATGTGGTTCTTGACGAAGCTGACCACCGTGCGACGGTGACGGTATCCGAGGATGAACAGTCGCTCGCTATCGGTCGCGGCGGACAGAATGTTCGCCTCGCCGCGAAGCTGACCGGCTGGAACATAGACATCGTGTCTGCCGGCGGCGCCGAAGTCGCTGAGTCTGACGGCGAGACAGTCGCTGTCATCCCACCCGTAGAGAATAGTGAGAATAGTGGCAAAGCTAAAGACACGATATAATCAATACACATGAACCTACTACACGATATTGACTCCGGAACGAAAGAAGAGATGAACGTAATTATTGAGATCAATAAAGGGTCTCACAATAAATATGAGATTGATAAAAAGACCGGTCTGATCGCTCTCGACAGAGTCGCGCATACTGGTCAGGACTTCCCATTCGATTACGGCTTTGTGCCGCAGACTCTATGGGAGGATGGTGACGCTCTAGACGTCATCTTGTTAACTACGTACCCACTATTGCCAGGAATTCTTGTTCGCGTCCGTCCGGTTGCGCTAATGAAGATGATAGACGGCGGAGAGGGTGATGACAAAATCATTGCCGTGCCAATCGATGACCCGAGATGGAAGGAGACGAAAGATTTGAGGGATGTTAACCCGCACACACTGAAAGAGATAGAACACTTCTACTCGACTTACAAGAAGCTTCAGAACAAAGAAGTCACAGTAAACGGTTTTGAAGGTAAAGCATCAGCTGAAGCGGCGTTCGAACGTGCGCGAAAGCTCTATAACGAGCACCCAGTAGGCGATTCTGCTGAATCGAAATAATATGGAACCGGAAAAACTTCTGCCTCCGGGCGAGACACCGCAATCCGTTCCTGGTATACCGTCGCCTAAGGCTCAACAGTGGGGCGTCGTCATCTCCATAGTTATTATCGTGCTGATGATTGTCATCGGCGCGTTCTATGCATGGGGGAAGCGCATTGCAGAAGAGAACGCATTACTAACTTCACCAACTTCAGAATAAATTATTTATGCATATACAAAAACAAACTCGTTCATCCATGCTCATTCCGATGGTTATAGAGAAGACCCAGTTCGGCGAGCGCGCCTACGATATTTACTCGCGCCTTCTCAAAGAGAGAATAGTTTTCTTGGGCGGTCCGATAGATGACGACGTCGCGAATCTCGTCATCGCGCAACTTCTGTTTCTAGAAGCAGAGGACCCAAAAAAAGATATTTCGCTTTACATCAACTCCCCAGGAGGTTCGGTCACGGCGACACTCGCGATGGTAGACACCATGAATCATGTGAAGCCGAATGTTTCTACCGTCTGTGTCGGAATGGCGGCGTCTGGAGCGGCGATTCTCCTCTCTGCTGGGGCGAAGGGTAAGCGCTTCGCGCTCCCGAACGCCGAAGTGATGATCCACCAGCCGCACGGCGGCGCCGAGGGCCAAGCGACCGATATTGAAATCACTGCAAAAAAACTTATAAAGCTTCGCGAACGGCTTAATCGCATTCTTGCGAAGAATACCGGCCAGTCGTTTGAGAAAGTTGAAAAAGACGTGGAGCGCGACTTCTTCATGACCGCCGATGAAGCCAAGAAGTACGGGCTGGTAGACAAGGTGTTCAACTAAGCAGGATAAAAAAAGAAACGGCGAACATGGTGGTTCGCCGTTTTGCGTTTCTATCTCGTCGCATAACATCGTGTTACTTATCGAGCACTATCATGCCTTCAGTTGCATGTCCGCGCAACTGTTGGAGCAGAGTGGTGCGCATGATGGGCGGCATGATGTCCAGACACGAAGGAGGCGTCGCCACAATGCGTTTGACCAGAGGCCATAAGTAGCTTCGCCAAATGAGATAATTGTCTTGACTACGTCCCCACGTCCCGTGTTCCCAGGGTTCAAATCGCCAGTCCGATCTCCGCTCTGCAAAGTGAATGATTAACTGATCATAGTCAGCCTGCAGATTCCTCGTTGCCTCTTGAAGATACTCCACGACAAACGAGTTCATCGGATCGCGTCCTTCCCGAAAGGTGCAACTATATCGCGTGGCGGAATCTCCTCCTGATGGTACGGCATACAGTGCAGCACAGAAATCGTACTGGCAGACAAGAAAGTTGAATCCGACACCTATGTTGCCGATAAAGGCCAGTATGAAGCCCTTTGTGTTAGGACCGGATGTCGATTGTCTCACCGTCCGTAGCGCTGCAGTGATATCGCTCGGTCGTACGTTTGATACTGTCGTCTGATGGTCCATTTCTGACTCCTTTCAAAGTTGACGTTACAAAACCCCGTAGCTGGCTGGTTCAATCCGTTAGAATGCTACCCTAATTCCCTATTTGTGCAAATTTTTGATATATCCCCAAACTCTCACGGTCGTATAAATTAAGGGATATCTGAAAAAGTGTAGCGCACCTGATTTTATGGTAGAGTCTTCGCATACCGACGCGCTGACTGACTGATACGAAAGCTTCACTGACCACCCTTCCCTAGCTTTATACATACATAGGACTGTCCTATGTAGATAACAAAACGGGCGTATGTCACTCAAAATTATATTGATAATGCTTGCGCTTTCGGGCGTAGGCGGGGTCGTGCTCGGCTATATTTTGCGCGTACTTATCGGCCTCGCACAGCGCGGCTCTATAGAGCTGGATATCAAGCATAAACTGCTGGTTGCGAAGGAGCAGGCGGCTAAGATTATTGCCGAGGCGCAATTCCGCGGAGAGGTAGTGGAGACAGAACGTCTCGCGCCGATTGAAGAGCGCGAGGAGAAAGTGGCATCAAGAGAGGAGCGTGTCGCTTCGCGCGAGGAATTTCTTGATGAAAAAGAAAATGAAGTCCGCGCGCGCGAACAGGATGCGACGCGCGTAAAAGAAGTCGCGGAGAATCTGGCGAAAGAACGCTCTCGTGAACTCGCGAAGGTTGCGAATTTCTCTGAAGAAAAAGCGCGCGAGGAGTTATTTTCTGAAATTGAGCGCGCCTATGAGGAAGCGATACTTCTGCGTCTGCAAAAGCTGGCTGCAAATGGCAGAGAGCGTCTTGAGGACAAGGCGCGCTCTATCCTCACGACGACGATTCATCGTCTCGGGAATGCAGTAAACGCCGAGACCATGTCTCTCTCGGTTGCACTCCCCTCGGACGATGTGAAGGGGAAAATAATCGGCAAGGAAGGGCGCAATATCAAAGCCTTTGAACGCGCCACAGGCGTAGATGTGCTCATTGATGATGCTCCGGATAAAATAACACTCTCCTCATTTGACCCATTGCGGCGCCATATAGCGAAGATTGCGTTGGAAAAGCTAATCGCCGACGGCAGAATCCAGCCGGCCAAGATAGAAGAAACTGTAGAAAAAACGCGCGCCGAAGTCGCCGAGCTTACGAAGCAGAAAGGCGAAGCCGCGGCATATGAAGCCGGCGTTATTGGGCTCCCCCCGAAGCTCATCGCGCTCCTCGGTCGTCTCTACTTCCGCACCAGTTACGGCCAGAATGTACTTCAACACTCCATTGAGATGGCGCATATCGCCGGGATGCTGGCCTCGGAGCTCGGTGCGAACGCGAGTGTCGCGCGCACGGGCGCTCTCCTCCATGATATCGGGAAGGCCGTTGACCACGAGGTTCAGGGCACGCACGTGGAAATAGGGCGCAGGATTCTGGAGAAATTCGGCGTTGATAAGCGTGTTATCCAAGCTATGCAGTCGCATCATGAAGAGTATCCCTACGAAACTCCCGAGGCGATTATTGTCCAAGTTGCCGACTCTATTTCAGCCAGCCGTCCGGGCGCGCGCCGCGACACCATTGACCGTTATCTGGAACGTCTCGGCGACTTGGAGCGCCTCGCCGGCACCTTCCCCGGCGTGGAGAAGGTGTACGCGATAGCGGCGGGGCGCGAGCTCCGCATCTTCGTGAACCCCGGCAAGGTGACGGACCTCGCGATGCACACCCTCGCCCGGGACATCGCCAAGCGCATCCAAGAAGAACTCAAATATCCGGGCGAAATCAAGGTAAATATAATTCGTGAGAATAGGGTTGTAGAATTTGCCCGCTGATTTCGCGCTATCCACCCCATTGTGGCAAGGGTATTGCGTAAAATGGCGCATTTCCTATACTTATGCGCATCCCACCCCTCTAGGTCGTGGGGATTAGCAATTAGCAAATTCTCATGAACAAAGCAGACATCGTAGACAAGGTGCATGGAGTTCTCGGCTCCACGAAGGCCGACGCCGAGCGCGCCGTAGAGTGCGTGATTGACTGTATCGTTTCCGGCCTTAAGGGCGGTGACGAAGTATCAATCTCCGGTCTCGGCATCTTCGCGACGAAGGCGCGCCAGGCACGCCAAGGGCGTAATCCCCGCACTGGCGAATCTATCCACATCGCGGCATCCCGCACGGCGAAGTTCCGCGCCGCGAAGGCGCTCAAGGACGCGGTGAAATAAAAAATAAAAAACACGCCGCCCTCTGGGCGGCGTGTTTTTTATTGGTGCGGGATGGGAGAATCGAACTCCCACTAGGAGATTGGAAATCTCCTGTTCTACCATTAAACTAATCCCGCGTGTGGTGAGAATAGCATTTTTGCGCTAGCCTTTGAACATGTCGCGCTTCATATCATATCTCGGTGTAGTCACTGCACTCATCGCCGGTATTTTTGTAATCGCCATTTCTGACAGCATAATAACTTTTCAAACTCCGCCTACGGTTGTTTCTGTCGCATCCTCAACTGTTTCTGTACTACAGGTTACTGAATTAAAAGAGATTGAAGCGACAACTTCCATACAGGTGCAATCGGCCACTGTTCCTAAAAAGAAATCAGTTCCGCCTGCTCCTGCTCCAATCGTTCTCTCTCCTCTTGAAGAAATTGCGACTTCCATTCAGACGGCGCTTTCTCCCAGAGAGGGTTCTTCACTAGACGCATCAGCATCGGCGCTGCGCGCCGCGCTCGTGAACATTATTTGCTATGCTCCCGCCGGTAGCCGTCTGCGCTCCATAAGCGGTAGCGGGGTCATTGTTGACTCCAAGGGCATTATTCTCACCAATGCGCACATCGCGCAACATTTCCTCCTCGCCGACCGTAACGTCTCCTGCACTATTCGTTCCGGCAGTCCGGCCATTGATAAATACGAAGCCTCTCTCATCTACATTCCGTCCGCATGGATTAACGCGAATGCGAAAATTCTCACGGAAGCGAATCCGAGCGGGACCGGAGAATATGATTTCGCTTTTCTTGCTATTACAAAATCTGTAACGAGAGACGCTCTTCCGAATTCCTTCCAATTCATTCCGCTCGCCGTTTCTCCGCCAAACACCAAAACTCCCGTCGTTATCGCCTCATACGGCGCGCAGTTTCTTGAATCAAGCCAGATACAGTCGTCCCTCTTCCCCACCATCGTTTTCGGCTCCGTGAAGGACGTATACACCTTCATGACGAACACTATAGATGTGCTTGCGCTCGGCGGCTCGGCCGCGGCGCAGGAAGGATCCTCCGGAGGCGGAGTTTCAGACGTTAATAGCGAGCTGGTCGGAATTATCACCACCAGTACGACCAAGGGTACCACCGACACCCGCAAGCTAGACGCCATCACCGCCTCCTACATCCGTGTTGCATACGCGAACGAGACAGGTAGCGCGCTGGACATCCTTCTCGCTAAACCAACCTCCACTTCCATCGCCGAATTCGCTCCCCAAATTTCCGTGCTTGAATCAATCCTGACCGCTCAACTGCAATAAAAAGAAAAAACTGATAGGATACGAGAACAAACGGGCCGGAGTATGCCGGTAGTACACCTGCTTTGGGAGCAGGCAGACCGAGTCCGATTCTCGGCGGCCCGATGATCAGACGATTTGCGGCAGGTAGGAGACGCGTGCAATGCCG
>Ga0082335_1006920_pt1 | contig 14140 bp, 10 predicted proteins | sample Subgrocontami58m_FD_72375 | JGI IMG/M metagenome (GOLD analysis project Ga0082335, IMG submission 72375) | Subsurface groundwater microbial communities from S. Glens Falls, New York, USA - GMW37 contaminated, 5.8 m (SPADES assembly) (version 2) ...
GCACGAAGATCAAGGGGAAGGTCCGCAATCTCACCGAGTTCGGCGCGTTCGTCGAGGTCGAGGAGGACATCGACGGCCTGATCCACATCTCCGACATGTCGTGGAGCAAGCGGATCAAGCATCCGTCCGAGGTCCTGAAGAAGGGCGACGTGGTCGAGGCGATGGTGCTGAGCATCGACGCCGAGAACCAGCGCCTGTCGCTGGGCCTCAAGCAGCTGCAGACGGGCATCTGGCGCGAGTTCTTCGAGAAGAACCACGCCGGCGACGTGGTGGAAGGCAAGGTCGTGCGGCTCACCAACTTCGGCGCGTTCGTCGAACTGGCCGAGGGCATCGAGGGCCTCATCCACGTGTCCGAGTTTGAAGCGGCCACCGGCGGCGAGAAGCTGGAGCTCAAGACCGGCGAGACCTACCAGATGAAGATCATCCGTCTGGTACCCGAGGAGCGGAAGATCGGCCTGAGCATCCGCGCGCTCAAGGACGAGCAGTACCGCGCCGACTGGGAAGCCTATACCGACTCCACCGGCCGCCCCGAGGCGACCCTGGGTGACCACTTCAAGCACCTGAAGTAGGGACAGGCGTCCGTCAAGACCGAGGCTGTTGTGGCAGGCCACTGCCACGACAGCCTTTTTTTGTTCTTATTGGAACACCGGCATCCGCCCGCGATGCCGTCTGATAGAAGGTATCTATGGCGCACGCTCCCCACGCCCGCGCGGTCGTGGCCGTCACGGCCCTGGCCGCGGCGTGCCTGATGGCCGGCGTGCGTCCCGCGGCGGCGCAGCCCGCCCGCGGGTCCCGTGACGTGAGGGTGGCGTCGCTCTCGTTCGAGGGCAACAAGACGTTCCCGGACAAGACGCTGCGCACGGTCGTGCAGACGCGGCAGGCAGGCTGGTGGCCCTGGACGAGATGGGTGCCGTTCGATCAGCGGCGTCTGGACGCCGACTTGTCGCGCCTGCGCGCGTTCTACACGGACCAGGGATTTCCTGACGTGAGCGTGCGGCTGGGCGACGTCGCCGTGAGCGCGGCGATGGGCGGTGAGAAGCCGGCGCGCACCCCTGCCGATTCAGCCTTCATTGCCCTTCTGGCCGACTGCGCCCGCCGGGTCTACGAGGCTGAGGCGGTGCTGGTGCCGACCATGGCCGGCACGGGCCCCATGCACTCCTTCACCGACACCCTGGGGCTGCCCGTGGCCGGAGCCGGGGTGGCTTATCCGGACTGCCGCATGCACGCCCCGGACGAGAACATCCGCCTGCCCGACCTGGCCAAGGGCATCAAGCTCATGGCGCTGCTCCTCGTGCGGATGGGAGAGACCAGCTAGGCCCCGTTCACAGGTAGTGGGGGGGAGGCAGCGGAAGCGGAGGAGAGGTCCGCCGCGTTACCGTTCAACTGGCGCCAGCGCTCGCGGCGGATCTCCATCTTCATGAAGGTGTGGCCGTCCTGCCGTACCATCTCCATCTCCGCGAAGCCGGCCTTGGCGAAGCTACGGCGCGCCCGGTGATTCCACTCCAGGGTGTGCAGATAGATGCGGTCCAGTTCCGTCGTCTTGAACACCCAGGCCAGCATGGTCCTGACCACGTCGGTCCCGAAGCCGCGCCCCCAGTACTCGCGGTCTCCGATGGTGATCCCCAGCTCCGCCTGCCGGCGACGCTCGTCGATGTCGTAGAAGGTGCAGTTGCCGATGTGCTTGCCTTCAGCCGTATCGATGGCGAACCGCTGTCGCCGCCAGGAAGGGTAGCGCAGGGTATCTTCGTAGCCAGCCGCGAACTCGGTGAACGAGGTCCGCAGAGGCGGAACAGCGTCGAAGGCGGCGAGTTCCGGATCGCAGCGCCAAGCGTAGTCGTTGGCGGCGTCGGTAGGTCGCTTCTCGCGCAGGACGATCTTCTCGCCGCTGATCACGTGTCCTGCACCCGCGCCCTGGCCGCCCGCTGGCGCAACCGTTCGCGGGCCCGCTCCACGACATCCACCTCGTTACGGTAGCTCAGGGCGCCGAGAGCCTCGTCCAGAGGCATCCATGCCACCCAGTCGAACTCGTGGTCGTGCAGAGAGGGATCGCCGCCCATGGGTTCCATCAGATAGTGGTACACGCGCTTATGGTAGCGCACGCCGTCTTGAGGGCGCGAAAACCAGTACTCGATATGTCCCAGGTCGTCCACGACCCGGGCCTCGACACCCGTCTCCTCCTGTACCTCGCGCAAGGCCGTCTCCTCCAGGCTTTCGCCGGGGTCGGGCGTGCCCTTCGGGAGGCAGAGGAGGGGAGGCTCGTGGCTGCCACAGACCAGCAACTCGGGCCCCTGGGGGCTATCCCGGTAGACTACACCACCGGCGGAGAAGACCCGTTCGATCCGCAGTCGCTTGCTATTCGAACGCTCCGGCATAGACATCTAGGGCCGCCCGTGGGCGGCTACTGCCAGGAGGTCATCCAGAGGCGTGAAGGTCTCGGTCAACGCTTCGGCTACAGCCTGATGTGTGACCCGACCGGCGAAGCAGTTCACACCTCTCGCCAGCCGGGCGTCTGCCACCACCGCCCGCTCGACCCCGTGGTTGGCGATCTTCAGCGCGTAGGGCATGGTGACGTTGCAGAGCGCCTGAGTCGACGTATGGGGCACAGCCCCCGGCATGTTCGTGACCCCGTAGTGGACGACCTCGCCCACCCGGAAGATCGGATCGCTGTGCGTGGTGGGCCGGGACGTCGCGATGCACCCTCCCTGGTCAATGGCCACATCGACGACGACCGAGCCCGGCGCCATGCTGCCTACCATGGCAGCCGTCACGACCCGAGGCGCGCGCGCCCCCGGTACGAGCACCGCACCCACGAGCAGGTCCGCCTTGTGCACCGCGTCGCTCACGTTACCGACGTTGCTCATCAGCGTCGCCCGGCTGCCGCTCAGGATCTCGCTCAGAAAGCGCAACCGGTCGACGTTGGTGTCCAGAATCGTCACGTGGGCGCCCATGCCAAGAGCAATCTGGGCCGCGTTGGTCCCCACCGTCCCCCCCCCGATCACGACGACATCGCAGGGCAGAACACCGGGCACACCGCCCAGGAGCTTCCCCTTCCCGCCATGCGGCCGCTCAAGGTAGTGGGCGCCGGCCTGGACGGCCATGCGGCCGGCGACCTCGCTCATCGGCGCCAGGAGCGGCAGGGTGCCATCCGCGGCCTGTACCGTTTCATAGGCGATGGCAGACACCCGATGCTGCAGTAGCGCTGCCGCCAGGGCCGGCTCAGCCGCCAGGTGCAGAAAGCAGAAGAGGGCCAGCCCGGGATGCAGCAGTTCGTACTCAGACGGGACAGGCTCCTTGACCTTGAGCACCAGCTCAGCGTTGGCAAAGACGGCGCCGTGGTCGGCCACCAGGTCTGCTCCTGCCTCGCGGAACGCATCGTCCCGATACCCACTGCCGAGACCCGCCCCCGCCTCCACCAGGACGCGGTGTCCAGCCTCTACCAGGGAGTGAACCCAGGCCGGGGTGGCACCCACGCGGGCCTCGTCCCGCTTGATCTCTCGGGGAATGCCGACGATCACGGCCTCGTTCTCTGACCCATTCTAGGAACCCGTCTCGATAGGCGTCAAACAGAAGCCGCGGGGGAGACCGCTGCATCCTCCTCGATGATGACATTCAGGTAGGGGTCGACGCGAGCCCGCTGGCCTCCATACACCAGGATCGTCGTCGCCACGTACTCCACCACGGCAGGGCCGGACAGCTTGTGGCCGCTCCGCAATGCCTCGCCGACGTAGACGTCTGCCTCCTCCAAGTCGGGGCCGCCCAGGTAGACGAGCCGCCGCTCCCTCCAGGCCGCCGAGGCGTCCGCCTGGTCCTCCGGCTCTGCAGTCAGCGCCGGTTGCCGGGTGAGTCCCACGGCATCGACGCGCAGGTTCACCAGCTCCACGCCAGCGTCGCGATAGCCGCTGTCCCGGCCGTAGAGGGCCTCATAGCGCTCCTCGAAGGCCGCCCGCACCTCCTGGACTTCGCGCTGGTCCAGATTGCCCCCGGGCACCGGCACCATCACCTGGTGGGCCTGGCCTCGATAGCGCACCTCGGCCCAGCGGACCATGCGCCGCCGCTCTGCCGGGATGCCTTCCCGCTCCAGCAGCGCATGGCCCCGCGCTTCGAGGTCCGACAGGTGGCCGTTCACACGGGCTGCGTCGGCGAAGTCGAACACGTCGCTCACCCAAAAAGAATGGGCGATATCAGCGCTCACCACGCCGAAGGCCGATTGAACCGTGGCCACTGGGGAAACGATCGTACTTGTGATGCCCAGGTCGCGAGCCAGGGCGGCGGCATGGGTCGGACCAGCCCCGCCGAAGGCGACGAGGGTGAAGTCTCGCGGATCGTGACCCTTCTGCAGCGTGATCCGCCGCAGAGCGTCGGCCATGTTGGCGTCGACGATGGTGGCGATCCCCCGCGCCGCCTCCATGACCGTCATCCCCAGAGGCCGGGCGATCCGCTCCTCCATCACCGCCCGCGCCCGGTCGACGGAGAGGAGCAACTCGCCTCCCACGAATCTGTCCGGGGAAAGGCGCCCCAGGAGCAGGTCAGCGTCGGTGACCGTGGGCTCATCCCCTCCCTCGGGGTAACAGGCCGGACCAGGATCAGCCCCGGCCGAACGCGGGCCCACCTTCAGCCGGCTGCCGGCGTCGATCCAGGCGATGCTGCCACCGCCGGCTCCGATGGACTGAATCTCCAGCATGGGAACGTAGATGTTGTGGCCCGCCACGCGAGACTGGGCCCTGGTGGGCACCTGGCCTCCCGTGATCAGGCTGGCGTCAAAGGTCGTCCCGCCCATGTCGACAGCGATCAGGTTCTTCAGTCCCAGCGTCCGGCCCAGGAACGAGGTGGCCAGCAGACCACCGGCGGGACCGGAGTTGATGAGCGTGACGGGCGTCCGTGCCGCATCTCCCACAGGTGTGGCGCCGCCCGTCGACTGCATCAGCAGCAGGGCCCCACGAAAGCCCTCACCGGCGAGCTGTTGGTCCAGCCTCTCCAGGTGTCCCCGCAGAGGCGGGCCGAGCAGAGCATTCATCACGGCCGTGGCCGATCGCTCGTACTCTCCAGCCAAAGGAGCCACCTGGCTCGAGAGCGACAGGTAGAGATCGGGGCGCAGGCGAGTGACCTCTCCGGCCACGGCCTCCTCGTGAGCCGGATTCTTGAAAGACCACAGGAAGGCGATGGCCACGGCCTCGAGGCCATCGGCAGCGAGGGCACTCAGGGCCGCCCCGACCTCTGCAAGCCGCAGGGGCGTCACCACGATCCCCTGACTGTCCACTCGCTCGGTCACCTCGGCAATCATCCGGCGCGGTATCAGTCCCGGAGGCCGCTCAACCTGGAGGTCGATGCCGAGGTATTCCCGGCCGATCCTGGCGATAGGGAGGGTGTCCTTGAAGCCCCGCGTCGTGATCAGGCCGGTCCGGGCCCCCTTCCCCTCCACAATGAGGTTCGTCGCCAACGTGGTACCGTAGGCCAGCTTCTCCACCCGGGCCAGGAAGTCACGCAGCTCCAGACCTTCGGCCGCCCCGGCCTTCCTCAAGCACTCGATAAACCCTCGCGAAGGATCACCGGGCACCGAAGGCGTCTTGACGACCCGAACGCGGCCCGCGTCGTCCACGACCACACCATCGGTGAACGTGCCCCCCACGTCCACACCAACATAGAAGCCCATCCTTCAGCCTTTCGCCAGAGAAGTTCTGCGCCAGCCTGTCATCCGGATCCAACCCTGTCATCCTGAACGAAGTGAAGGATCCGTCTTTTCGCCCCGCTGCGGGGACGGATTCTTCGCTCCGCTCAGAGTGACACAATCTTCTCAGTGAACGATTCGTAGCGCAGGGGCTTGTCCCCCGCCACCCAAGCCTAGCGAAGCACTATGCTTGGGACAGTGCTTCGTCCATCAAGCTGGTGTCGATGAATCGATCCGCCGCCGGCGGAGGGTCGGGCACCCGGCCGGCCTGCGCGAGGAGACTGAGCACCTGCTCGATGCCCTCCGGCTCGATCTCGACCCCGCGCGCCAGAGCGGGCCGGGCATCGAAGTAGAGCGCATACGTGCGCTCGGCCAGGCGTGGCTCAAGGCCGCTGGCCCCGGCCAGGATGCCCGTGGCTTCGGCTGCGTTGGCGGGGTCGCGGAGCCACGCCCCGGCCGCGGCGCTGGCCCGCAGGAAAGCAACCTGGGCCGCCCGCTCCTCTGGCCCCGGCTCCCGCCGCGCGGCCAGGCACGCGAAGGGGTAATCCGGCACCACTTCGTCGACCACCGCCAGACGGTGGTAGCCGCGCTCCAGCAGGAGGAAGTCGTAGGGCTGCGTCAGGAGGACAGCGTCCACCCCGTCCCCCTCCAGCGCCGCCGCGAGCCGGATCGACGTACTCCCCACGTCCACCGGCCGGTAGGAACCCCGCTCGAGCCCCCTCCGGCGGAGCACCTCCTCGATCAGAATCGCGGTGCCGCTGTGCGCCGGGCCCAGGGCCACTCGCCCTCCCCGCAGGTCCGCGAAGTTCCGGCAGGCCGGACGGGCCACGAGGCCCGACTTCTGCCGGTTGACCAGGCCACCGATCAAACAGAGCCCGGCCCCGGCCAGATCGGCCTCGATCACCATGTCCGGCGCGTTGGCCGCGATGTCCACCTCCCGGCGCCGCAGCATCTCCACACCGCCCAGCGTGCTGGTCGTCAGAACTTCCGCGACATCGAGCCCCTCTTTGGCGAAGAACCCCTTGGCCTGCCCAACGTACAGGTTCCAGTAGCTCGCCGTGCGCACAACGAGGCCGTAGCGGAGTTTCATCTGCCCTTGATCATACGGCAGACCGGCGGCGAAGTCATGCTGCCTCTGAGCGCTGTCGTAGAATAGGGCCTGTGACGAGCGTCGGTTGGCCCATCGTCCCTCCCCTGGCGAACCCCTTGCCGCGCTTCGTCCGCGTGCGGCAGCACTTCCCCGACGACAGCATCGCCGACATTCCGGCCGCCGTGAGCGCCGCCCTCAGCCGCTCAGGCCTGCTGCCCAGCGTCGCGGGCAAGCGGGTAGCCATCACCGCCGGCAGCCGGGGCATCCACGCCATCGCCACCGTCCTCCGGGCGTCCGCGCAAGCCCTCCGGCAGGCCGGGGCCGAGCCCTTCGTCGTGGCGGCCATGGGGAGTCACGGCGGCGCCACGCCGGACGGCCAGATGGCCCTCCTGCAGGAGCTTGGCGTCACGGCGGCTGCCACCGGATGCCCGCTGAGCGTCCAGATGGAAGCAGATCGTCTCGGAGACACCCCGGATGGCGTGCCGGTCTTCTGTGGGCGGGACGCCCTGAGCGCCGGCGCCATCCTCGTGGTCAACCGGGTCAAACCCCACTCCATCCTGGTGGGTGACCTGGGCAGCGGCCTCATGAAGATGCTGGCCGTCGGCCTGAGCAAGCACCGGGGAGCCGACGCCGTCCATCGCGCCGGCCTCCAGACGCACGTGCTGCCCGTGGCCCGCGTGGCCCTGCAGCGGCTGCCGGTGTGCGCTGGCCTCGCCCTGGTGGAGAACTCCCACGACCGCCTGGCCCGCATCGAGGCCGTCGTCCCGGCCGAGTTCGCCGAGACGGACCGACGCCTCCTGGCGCTGGCTCGTTCCTACCTCCCGAACGTGCCCTTCGACCCCCTCGACGTGCTGATCATCCGCCGCATCGGCAAGGAGATCTCGGGGGCAGGGATGGACCCCAACGTGGTGGGCATGCACCGGCGCATCGGCGGTCCGCCCCAGCGCCAGATCCGCCGCATCGTGGCCCTCGATCTCTCGCCCGCCAGCCATGGCAACGCCATCGGCGTGGGCATGGCCGATATCATCACCCAGCGGCTGCGCGACCAGTGCGATTTCGTGGATACGTATGTCAACGCCCTGACCTCTGACTTCCTCTGGGGAGTGAAGATGCCCCTCGCGGCGCCCACTGACCGCGACGCCATCGAGCTGGCCTTTCGGCCCTTTGCCGCCGGCACTGTGCGCGCGGTCCTCGTGCGTGACACGGCCCACCTGGAGGACCTGTGGCTATCCGAAGGCATCGTCCAGGAAGCGGGCCGCACGCCTGACCTGGAGATCCAGGGCGACGCCGAGCCCCTGACCTTCGACAGCGAGGGTCGTCTCCTGACGGGGGCCGAGGACCGCTAGAAGCCTGTCCGGCATTTCGGTGGGGCAGGCCTCCGTGCCTGCCCGTCCTGGGCGGGCAGAGACGCCCGCCCCACCGAGGAGGAGGCTCCTAGATCTTGAAGGCCTCGTAGGTCGATGGGGCGAAGAGCTCCTCGTAGGGGACCGCGCGGGGCGCCAGGTGCTGCTCGTGGGCGATCTGAGCCAGGTAGCCGAAGGTCTTGCGGTTCTCCTCCGCCCCGTAGGGCCAGAAATCCTCACCCATCAGCGCCCTGGTCATGTCCAGGTGGGCCGGCAGGAGGGGCAACGGTACGGTATAGGCGGTAGCGTCGCCCATACGTTCCATCGTCAGGCGCTTCGCTTCAACGAAGGCGCCGAGCAGGTTCATGGCCACCCAGGGATAGCGCTCCGCGATCTCCTTCTTGATCACGACCGTGTGCATGATGGGGAAGAGACCGGTCCGCCGCCAGTAGTCCGCCTCCACCTCCCAGTAGTTGGGGAACAGTCGCACGATGTGGGTCGAGCCCTGGGCCATGGGCTCGGGGACCCGCGGACCGATCAGCGCGTCGATCTCGCCGCTCTCCAGCATCCCTTCGAGGGTCTTGTCCGGCGGAGCCTCGACGATGCGGATCTCGGGGGGCAATTCGTGGCGCACGCGCGGCTTGCGCCCGGGATTGCGCAGGCCGCCGGCCACCCACTCCATGTCGCTGGGCTTCACGCCGTAATCCTTCTCCAGGAAATCGCGCACCCAGAGCATCATCGTCATCTCGTAGTGGGCTGCGCCCATGCGCTTGCCCCGTAGGTCTTCGGGACGGCTGATGCCTGCGTGAGCGTTGATGTAGACCGTGTTCTGCCGAAAGGAGCGCAGAGGAAACACGGGGATCGCCGTGAAGGGGCTCTCGTCGCGGGCCGTGAGCATGAGATAGCCAGCCCCGGCGTACTCGCAGACGTCGAACTCCTGGTGGTGGGTCTGACGCCAAAAGATCTCCTCGACGGTCATCGGAAAGGCATTCAGCTCGATGCCCTCGGCCCGCACCTCGCCCAGAAAGAGGGGATAGTGCTGCCCGCTCCGCCCCAGGGCTGCGTTGAGTCTCACCTTGCTCATGACTGGCTAGCTGCTCCGCCTCCTTACTTTCACCCGCACGCAGGCGTCGATGGCCGCGGAGGTGTAGTCCATCATCTCCGGAGTGAACCGGATGAGCGAATTGTAGTGGACGCCCTTGCCCCGAATCCTCGGGTCGCCCGTGATCCGCCGGCCCGTAACCCCCGGGCACGCCAGCACATCCGGGTGCATGCCTTCGCGCAAGTCGGCCACACCCTCGAGGCGTTTCCCCCAGTCCGTCTCGAGCACGATCGCGTCGCCTTGCCGGACTCCCAGCCGCTGGGCGGTCCCCGGGTGGATGCCGACCGTGAACATGTGCCCATTGCGCTCGCAGAGGTCGTTCAGCAGCGGGTTTTCGGCCGAGATCGTGTGGGCGTAGTAGGGCACCTTGGTGTTCACCAGGTAGAGGGAGCCGTCGCTGGCATGATACGGCGGGCACGGCTTGAAATCGATCAGGGCCTGATAGTCATCCAACTCCCAGGGGATGCCCAGGCTCTCGACGACCTCCTTGACCCGTTCTCCGGCCCTCTTGAAGTGCTCGAAGTAGATCGGGATACGAGCGCCGTGGAACGCCCGAGGATAGGTCTCTCGCACGGTCCGCTTGCCCATCTTGCGGTAGCCGTGCTCTTTGAAGTAGTCCAGCCCGATGTCGGGCCCGCAACGCGAGCGGATCCAGCGGTCGGAGATCTCCTCCCAGGTGTACTGTGCACCGGCCTGGAGGCGGAAGGGGTCCACAAACCGGCCCAGCACGTTGAAGGCTGCGTAGACCTCGGGCAGGCAGCCCACGCGCTCCGCCAGCTCGAAGAGGACCTCGATCCAGTAGCGGGCCTCGCCCTGGGGCTCGACGACGGGCTGCTGCGCGGCAAACCACCACTCCTCCCCCGGCAACGGCGTGGCATAGAAGGTGGTGAAGGGGTCGGTGGCGAAGGGCACGAGGCGTTCGAGGCAGTGAGCATCCGGCAGGACCAGGTCGGCGATCCAGGCCGTCTCGTTCATGAAATCAACAAAGGAGATCTGGTACGGTACCTGCGCCAGCGCTTCGATGGTCCGCTCAGGGTCGGCGCTGGTGGCGACCAGGTTCGTCCGGCAGTGGATCAGCACCTCGGGCCGGTACGGGACAGCGTACTTCTCCGGCTCGAGCATCCCCAGCCAGGGCACAGCGCGCGCGTAGACCGACAGTGGGAAGAGCTCCAGCAGCTCCAGCGTCTCCGGGGCCTTCACCTCCTGCAGCGGCCACGCGGGGCGCATGTGCGAGTAGGGGTTGCCACGCGTAATCAAGCCATCCGGCCCCTCGGCCGGGAACCCGAAGGGACCCGCCGCGTTGGCATTGAGCAGCCCCCCAGGTACGTCGATGGACCCCACCATGACGTTGAGCAGGGCGATAGCGAAGCCATTGTGCAGGGCGTGCTTGTGCTGGCTCACGCCCCGGTACCAGAAGGCGACCGCGGGGCGGTACGGCAGGACATGCCCATCGATGCTGGTGGTGCTGCCGATGCGGGCCGCCTCGCCGAACTCCTTGGCGAGCCGTCGCACGGTCGCCGCCGGAACCGTCGTGATGTCCTCCACCGCCTCTGGTGTGTACTTCGAGACGTGCTGGCGAAAGACAGCCAGGGCCGGCCGGCAGGCGACGCCGTCCACGTCATAGGTCCCATCGAGGGCTGCCGAGTCCGGCTCACCGGCGTCGAACGGCTCGGCCCGATCCTTGCTCGCGTCCCAGACGAGGGGTTTGCCCGAGGTGGTATCCCGTACATAGTCGCCGTCGCCACCCACGAGGTAGGTCGCGTTGGTGTAGCGCCGGAGATACTCCCGGTCGTAGATGCCCAGCTCGTTGGTCAGGACGTGGATCATCCCCAGCGCCAGGGCTGCGTCGGTGCCGGGACGAATTGGCACCCATTCGTCCGCCTGGCTGGCCGCGTTCGACAGCACCGGGTCGACGGTGACCAGCCGCAGCCCCCGTGCCCTGGCATCCGCCATCTCCCCGGCCCCGGCGATGGCGTGAGACATGGCCACGAAGCCGTACTGGCAGCCGAACAGGAGGCAGTACTCGGCGCGCTGCAGATCGATCTGGATGTCGATGGAGCCGTTGGTGGCGTAGGCCACCGGATGAATGGCGTTGCCACAGAAGTAGCCCGCCGATCCTGCCGTGTAGTTGTTGGTACCGAAGCCAGCGGCAAAGGAGCGAATGGGGAGGTAGGACTGGCCGTCGAAGGACATGATGATCAGCTTGCGCGGATCGTCGTCGTGCACCCGCTTGAGACAGGCGGCCATGACGTCCATGGCCTCGTCCCACGTGATCTCTCGCCAGCCGGGGTCCTCGTCGAGCCCCTTCCGTGGGTTCGTTCGCACCATCGGCCGCTTGACCCTGTAGGGGCTATACACGCTCAGGAGCTGAGCGTTCCCCTTGGCGCAGGTCTGGCCATGGTTCGGCGCCGCATCGGGGATCCCGGTCACCTGCGTCGCCACCCCGTCGACCCGGTGCACCTGGATGGTGCAGTTGTTGTAGCACATGTTGCAGACGGTCGGGACCCAGACGTCTTCTTTCACTGCGTGCATCAGGCACTCCCTCTAGGCCAGGCCATGGTACTACAGGCCTGCCACCGGCGGCACGCACGCAGGGTCACGCTCCGAGCCCAACGCGGGATGCCGTCCGTCCCTGGGCATTCCCTGCCGCTATCCAGGTACGAGCCCCTCCAGGGCAGGGAGAGCCGTCAGGAAGCCACTGCCGGCGCCATGCACGGGCAACACCTTGCCCGGGTTCAAGATGCCCTGGGGGTCCAGGGCGGCCTTCAGCGAGCGCATCACCTCGACCGCCACCGAGCCCCGCGCCGCTTCGAGGAACTCACGCTTCAGGGTGCCGATACCGTGCTCGCCCGAGAGGGTGCCCCCCAGCTCCAGTGCCGCTCGGAAGATGGCCTCGGCGGCGCGCTCCAGCCGCTCCAGCTCACCCGGCCGGCGGCGGTCGAAGAGGATGTTGGGGTGCAGGTTGCCATCGCCGGCGTGGCCAAAGACGGGGATTTCGAAGCCGTGCTCCTCCCCGATAGCCCGGATGCGGCGGATGATGGCCGGAAGCTGGCTGCGCGGCACCACGATGTCCTCGCCCAGCTTGTTCGGGCTGCGCCGGCCCAGGGCCGGGGACATGGCTCGACGGGCCGTCCAGACCGCCTCGCGCTCGGCGGCATCGCGCGACACCTGGACTCCGGTGGCCCCCGCGGCACGACACAGCTCCGCGAGCTCATCGATCTGGCGCTGCACCGTGGCTGCGTCGCTCCCATCCTGCTCGATGATGAGCAACGCTTCGGCACCCAGTGGCAGACCCATGGCCACGTGCTCTTCGACGATCTGGATGCAAAGCCCATCCAGCAGCTCGAGCGCCGCTGGTGTCAGGCCGCTCGCGACAATCTGGACCACGGCCTCGGCGGCGTCCTCGAGCCGCTCGAAGTGGGCCACGAGCGCCTGGCGCTCGCGGGGCAGGGGCAACAGCTTCAGGATCGCCTCGGTGACGATGCCCAGGGTGCCCTCGGAGCCAACGAAGAGCTGGCCGAGCTGGTAGCCGGTCGAACTCTTGATCACCTTGCCGCCCAGCCTCATCTCGCGGCCGTCGGCCAATACCACGGTCAGGCCCAGGACGTAGTCCTTCGTGACGCCATACTTGAGGCAGCGGGGTCCGCCAGCGTTGGTGGCCACGTTGCCGCCGATGGTGCACTGCTGCAGGCTGGCCGGATCCGGGGGATAGAATAGTCCTTCGCGTTCGACGCGCCGCTGCAGGTCCGCCGTGACGACCCCGGCCTCGGCCACCACCACCTGGTTCCCACGGTCCACCTCCAGGATGCGGCTCATCCGCGCCAGGCTCAGCACCAGCGAGCCCTCGCTGGGGATCGTGCCGCCCGCGAGCCCGGTTCCAGCGCCCCGCGGGATGATCGGCAGGCCGTGCGCCGCCGCCAGGGGGACGACGGCCTGCACCTCCGCGGTGCTGCCCGGTGTCACGGCCACCGCAGGCACGGCCTGCTGAAACGTGCCGTCGTAGGAGTAGGCAACCAGCTCTGCCGGGCCCGCGTGGACCTGCGCCGGCCCCAGCAGCGCCCGCAGCTCCGCCAGTAGTCCCGGCTCGACACCCGTCATGATGGCTCTCCCTCCCCGTAGGCCTCGGCCAGCAGCTCGGCCAGGTGCACGACCCGCACGGAGGAGGCTCGCCGGCGGAGCCCGGCCTGGAGCTGGAGCATGCAGCCGGGATTCGTGGTCACCACGAGGTCGGCCCCCGTAGCCTCGATGTTGCCCAGCTTGCGCTCCAGCAGAGCGTCGGCCATCTCGGGGTGCAGCACATTGTAGATGCCGGCGCTGCCACAGCACAGGGCCGGCTCCTGCATCTCCACCAGGCGAATCCCGGGCAGGCGGCGCAGAAGCCGGCGCGGCGGCTCGCTCACGCGCTGGGCGTGGACGAGGTGACAGGCCTCCTGATAGGTCACCGTGGACCGGATGGCCCGGGCATTCAGCGGAGGATCGAGGGGCGCCAGCGACTCGGACAGGTCCCGGACGCGGCCGGCCAGCGCTGCCGCTGCGGCCTCGAGCGGATCGCCCGCCATCAGCTCGCCATACCCCTTCAAGAAGGCGCCGCAGCCCGCGGCGGTGACGACGATGGGGCCGTCCGCATCCCCCGCCGCTGCTGGGTCCCTACCGGGGGCGAAGGCACGCACGTTGCGGCGCGCCAGCGTACGGGCCCCGGCGAGATCCCCGTTGTGGGCCTGCAGGGCGCCGCAGCAACCCTGGCCCGCCGGCACGGTGACGGCCATGCCGTGGGCCAAGAGGCTCCGCACCGCGGCGCGCTGCACCGGGGCGAAGAGCGTGCTCATGACGCAGCCCGCGAAGAGGGCCGCAGAGCCACCACGAGGGTCTCGCGGCTCCCAACGTTGATCCTCCGGCACCAGGAACCGATCGGGCACGGCGGGCAAGAGCCCAAGCGCGCC
>Ga0082335_1006921_pt1 | contig 14137 bp, 14 predicted proteins | sample Subgrocontami58m_FD_72375 | JGI IMG/M metagenome (GOLD analysis project Ga0082335, IMG submission 72375) | Subsurface groundwater microbial communities from S. Glens Falls, New York, USA - GMW37 contaminated, 5.8 m (SPADES assembly) (version 2) ...
GGTTCAAGACCGAGGATGAGGAAAGGGAGTTTTGGGCTACCCATGACTCGACCGAGTATGTTGACTGAAAGAAGGCAAAGCGGGTGGTGCTTCCTGAGCTCAAGCCATCGCTTAAGACCATATCCCTCAGGCTCCCGGAATCCACGCTACAGGAACTGAAACTCCTCGCCAATAAGCGGGATGTGCCCTATCAGTCGCTTCTGAAGATATTCCTTTCGGAAAGAATCCGCGAGGAGCTCAAGGCGTAGCCGCCTCTCCCAAGATCTGCCTGTAAAGCTGCTCTGTCTCAGGGAGCGGGTCGACTTCCAGCTCTCGCTCCAGCACCCGCCGGCAGTCCAGGTACTGGCGTAGCGCCTCGTCCCGGCGTCCGGCGCGCCAGAGACAGCGCATCAGCTCCCTGTGCACCTCTTCTCTCAGGCTGTCCACCAGCAAGGCCCGGCGATGCCAGGAGATGCTCTTGTCCCAGTCTTCCCAGCTTGCATAAAGGGCCGCCAGCCTCTTCAGGAGGCTGAGGTAGATCTCTCTCAGGTATTCTCGCTCGGCGGAGCACCAGTCGCTATAGGTCTCCTCTTCCAGGAAATCGCCCCGATAGAGACGGGCCGCTTCATGGTAGGCTTCAGCCGCTTCCCTGGGGCCTTTTTCGATTTCGAGCCGCTCTCCCTTCGCCACGTCCGCCAGGAACTCTTCCACGTCGAGGCGGTAGGGGATTTCCGGGCTGAAGGAGTAAGACTCGCCATTTCGCTGCACGAAGTGGGAGTTCTGGCCCGACCTCAACCCCGGCTCCAGGCCCATCCGCAGGCTGTGGATTACGACCCAGAGGCGCCTGCTGGCGGCCTCCGGACAGGCCTCCGGCCAGAGGGCCTCTGTCAGGAACTCCTTAGACACGGGCCTGCCCTTGCGGGTCACCAGGGCCTTAAGAACAGTGAACGACTGCCGGCGTCCAAAGGACGCAGGGGGCAGGGGCTTGCCGTCCCGAAGTACCTGGAAGCTTCCGAAACACCTGATATCCAGGAACGGGGCTGCCGCTCGCTGTTCCGGCCCTGCCTCCACGTCCTTCCCCTGGCCCTTGACCTCCTGAAGCAGGTATGGTTGCCGCTCGGTTAGTGGAGATGCGTCATCGGCCGCACTTGCGGCAAATTCCTTACGGAGATAGGGCCAGGCCCCCATCAGGACGCGGCCCGCCCGGGGAGCGATGGCTCCCAGCAAGGCCAGGGGACGGGTGGGTACAGGCTGGGGTTGAAGGAACCGGAGGCTGACCACGCCCAAAGGGCGGTCCCCGGAGGCGATGGGAATGCAGATAGCACCCCTGGCTTCCCCCAGGCTTTCACGGCAGGCAGCCCGGCCGGGGCTCTCTGTCCCGGAGTGGATGAGCGGCCGGCCTTGCTTGCAGGCGGGACACAAGTGGCTATCGCTCGCTGTGAGGCATGGAGTTATCTGCTGGGGGTGAGAGCCTACGAGGAGGCGGGCCGGACCATCGGGCCCCCAGAGCATGATGAGGCCCCGGTCAGCCTCGGATACATCTATCATAGCCTTTAGAATCTGGCGAGGAAGGGCGCCAAGAGGGTTCTCTCCCTCTTCGAGCAGTTCCACTGTCTCCTGGGACCGCAGGAGGGCTAACTCAGATGCCGAGGCCAGGGGGACGGCCAGCCAGGAGAGTAGCCGGAGCAGGTTTTCTTCGCTCTCCAGTGTGTTGCGAGAGGCGATATTGAGACAGCCGATTACCCCCCGGGCGGCCAGCAGGGGCACAGCCATATAGAAGTGGACGCCCTTTTCCTTTACCCTGGTCCTTAGGAAGCGCGGGTCCTGGACCAGCTCGTGGGTGATCAAGGGCTGCGCGGTGGAGGCTACCAGTCCGGGGTAGCCCTGGCTGCGCTCAAAACGGCTGATCTGCCGGAAGGCGCTGCGGAAGAGGCCCCTATGCGCCGTGAGGCACATCTCCTTACTGGCGCGGTTCCAGAGGAAGATCTCGGCCGTCTCGCCACCCGTCAAATTCAGGACCCGGTCCAGGGTGGAGTCCAGGGTCTGATAGAAGCTGAAGGAAGAAAGGGAGTCGGTCACCAGGCCCAGGGCGGCCAGCCCTTTGAGTATGTTCGTGAGCGTTCCCAGGGCTGCCGGCGCTCTGGCGGGTATCGGGGACTCATCCGGAGCCAGGGCGGGCTGAGAGTTGGCTTCGCCCAGGAGCACCAGGGCACGGGCCCCCGGCCCGGAGGGCAGCGGCACCAGCTCGTGCACCAGGCGCAGAAGATGTCCATCCCGGTGCCTTATCAAGAAGTGGTGGGGCGGGGGGGGTAGGGGGACGCCACCGTTAAGGCAGGCCCGGCACTGGTCGCAGCAAAGTGGACGCCCAAAGACATCGGATCCACTCATGACCTGGCTGCAGGGGCGGCCCAGAGCCTCCCGGGCATCGAAGCCCAGTAATGCCTCGGCGGCGGGGGCCCACATGACCACTTGCTGCTGTGCGTCGATGGCGAAGCTGGCCTCCCGGCCACCTGCCGCCTTCAAAGATATACAACCTCTTTGTGATTCTGGTTACAAAGGCAGTATAGTGAGGCGCCCTAGTAATGTCAAAGAGGCGCTGAATAAGACAAACGGAGGCGCAGGACCCTGGGTCCTGCGCCTCCGCTATCTTTCTCTCTTAGGGCCTCTGCTAAACTTCCCGGAACTCGCCCTCCACAGTGCCCTCCTCTCCCTTGGGGGGAGGTGGCTCTTCCTGGCCTCCGCCCTGTGTGGGGCCTCCGGCATGCTGGTAGACGGCGGCGCCCACCTTCTGCATGGCTTCGGACAGGTCCTGAGTGGCCCGCTTGATGTACCCAACGTCGCCGGCCTGAAGGGCCGAGCGGACCGCGGCGATCTTGCCCTCCACTTCGGACTTGACCTCGGCCGGGACCTTGTCGCCCTGCTCTCGCAGCGTCCTCTCAGCAGCGTACGCCATGGAGTCAGCCTGGTTGCGGGCCTCGATCTCCTCCCGGCGCTTGGCGTCGTCGGAGGCGTGGGACTGGGCCTCCCGTTGCATCTTCTCTACCTCGTCCTTGGAGAGGCCGCTGCTGGCGGTGATGGTTATCTTCTGCTCGCGGCCGGTGCCCAGGTCCTTGGCCCGCACGCTCAGGATACCGTTAGCGTCTATGTCGAAGGTTACCTCTACCTGGGGCATCCCCCTCGGCGCAGGCAGAATACCATCGAGAATGAAGCGTCCCAGGGTACGGTTGTCTGCGGCCATGGCCCGCTCGCCCTGGACGACGTGGATCTCCACGCTGGTCTGGCTGTCGGCCGCCGTGCTGAAGATCTGGCTCTTGCTGGTTGGAATGGTCGTGTTGCGGGTGATCAACGGCGTGGCCACCCCACCCAGGGTCTCGATGCTCAGGGTCAGCGGAGTGACGTCCAGCAGCAAGACATCCTTGACCTCGCCCTTCAGGACACCAGCCTGTATGGCGGCGCCAATGGCCACCACTTCGTCCGGGTTCACCCCTTTGTGAGGCTCCCTGTCAAAGAGCTGCTTCACCTTCTCCTGCACCAGGGGCATGCGGGTCTGCCCTCCTACCAGGATAACCTCGTTAACGTCGGCAGGCTTGATGCCGGCATCGGCCAGGGCCTGCTGGCAGGGGCCTACGGTCCTTTCCACCAGGTCCATGACCAGTTGTTCTAGCTTAGCCCGGGTCAGGGTGATGCTCAGGTGCTTAGGGCCGGTGGCATCCGCGGTGATGAAGGGCAGGTTGATCTCCGTCTGCATGACCGTCGATAGCTCGCACTTGGCCTTCTCCGCCGCCTCCTTGAGGCGCTGGAGGGCCATACGGTCCTGCCGGAGATCTATCCCTTGCTCCCGCTTGTATTCATCGCACAGCCAGTCCATGATCGTCAGGTCAAAGTCGTCGCCCCCCAGGTGGGTGTCGCCGTTGGTGGACTTGACGTGGAAGGTGCCCTCCCCGATCTCCAGAATGGAGATATCGAATGTACCGCCGCCCAGGTCGTAGACGGCGATGGTCTCCTCCCCTTTCTTGTCGAGGCCGTAGGCCAGGGAGGCTGCCGTAGGCTCGTTGATGATGCGCAGCACCTCCAGGCCAGCGATAGTGCCGGCATCCTTGGTGGCCTGGCGCTGGCTGTCGTTGAAGTAGGCCGGCACCGTAATCACGGCCTCAGTTATCTTTTCGCCCAGGTAGGCCTCTGCGTCCGCCTTCAGCTTCTGAAGGATCATGGCCGAGACTTCCGGAGGACTGTAGTCCCGTCCTCCCATGGCCACTCGCAAGTCGCCATTAGCCGCCTCGGTGAGCGAGTAGGGCACCTTTTTCAAGTCTTGCTGTACCGAGGTCTCCTTGAACTTACGGCCCATGAACCGCTTTATGCTGGATATAGTGTTGTCGGGGTTGGTGATGGACTGGCGCTTAGCGACGGTGCCAACGAGGCGCTCACCGCTCTTGCTGATCGCCACCACAGAAGGGGTAACCCTACCGCCTTCGGAATTGGGGATGACTGTCGGCTCCCCAGCCTCCATCACCGCCACACAACTGTTTGTAGTTCCCAGGTCTATCCCAATTGCTTTTGCCATTTTGTTCCTCCTGACAGAGCCAGCTTAGCTGGACTCAGGCCCGCCCAGGGCGCCCGAGTCATCGTCGTTCTAGTCATCCTGCCCCTGCTTCTCGCCGGTTTCCACCTGTTCCCGGCCTACCTTGACCATGGCCGGCCGAATGACCCGATCATGGAGCTTGTAGCCTTTCTGCAGCTCCTGTAACACCTTCCCTTCTTCCCCTTCACTATGCATGATAGCCTCATGAAGATTGGGGTCGAAGTCTTTCCCTTCAGCCTCGATGGGCTGGAGACCCTGGCCCTCCAGAATGCTCATCAGCTTACGGTGTATGAGCCTTAGCCCGTCGAACCAGGTGAGCCCTGCCAGAGCTGTGGGGACGGTATTCAGGGCTCGCTCCAGATCATCTATGACCGGCAGCAGGTTCAGAATGAGCATGGCGTTAGTAAACTTGGTCAGCTCGCTCTTTTCTTGCTCCGCCCGGCGCTTATAATTTACGAAATCAGCTTGGGCCCGCTGCCAGTTAGCCAGATAGCTTTCTGCTTTCTGGTTCTCTTCCTCCACCTGCCTCTTTAGCGACTCGATATCCACGGCCTCCTCGGTAGTCTCCTGTCGGCCAGGAGGCGGCTGAGTCTCTCCGGCAGGGGGGTGGGCCTCCATTTCCTCCTGCATCAAGCTCTCTCCTTAGACTCTTAGATGGGGCATCCATCGTTCTGTCATTGTATTGTACCCTCTGAAATGTTAGAAGTGAGCAAGAGGAGGGTTAGAATTGTGTTAGAGTGACCCCTTAGCAGCTTCAGTAGTCGGGGTCGTCCTGGACCCCGATCACCCTGCGGGAGCCTGGGGAGGGCCAGGGATACGTCCTCTGGCTTCAGTAGTCGGGGTCGTCCTCGACCCCGATCACCGGCATTGAGGCCTGCCCTGAACGAGTGAAAGGACCATGCCGGCTACGGAAAAGCCGGATTAGTGGTATCTGCCAGTTGATCGAGGACTCCCGCCATGTAGCGGACCGCTCCCACCGCCCGGTCGTACTGAAGGCGGGTGGGACCCAGGACGCCGATAACGCCCCCGCCCCTGTCAGGGGAGCCGTAGCGGCTGAGGATAAGGCTGCAAGGGCGAAGGGCCTCCTGGTGGCTCTCCTCACCGATTATGACCTTGACGCCTGGGCTCTGGAAAACCTGGCTAATAAGGGTCTGCCATGCGCTGGGCTCTTCGAGGGTGTCCAGGACGTCCCCCGCACGGCGGCTGTCGCTAAACTCCGGCTGGCGCAGGATATTGGAGATCCCCTCCCAGAGTAGCTCGCCGCGACCCTGCTCCGTCGTCTCCATCAGCTTGGCAGCCGTCGAGGCAACCTGCCCTTCCAGGAGCCCCATCTCCGGAGTCTGAGCCCTGATCTCACCAGGCCCCTTGCCTGCCAGCAGATGGTTAAGCTTGTTCGCCATGGTCGTGAGCTCGTCCTGGGTGACGGGATGGGGAAGAGAAATGACCTGACGCTTTACGTACGCTTCTTGAAGGACCAGGACCAGGAGCGCCAGCAGGTCATGCCAGAACACCAGCTCCAGGTGCTTTAGCCGGACGTAATGAGTCTCGTGGGGAGTGGCCAGGGCCGCCACCCCGGCCAGGCGGGCCAGGAGGCTGGCTGTTAAGCGGGCCCACTGCTCTATCTCTCCCTCCATCTCCTGGAACCGCTGGAGGATGTCGTGACGTTCTGCGGAGTCCGGCTCCACCTCTTGCATGAGGCTGTTGACGAAGTAGCGGTACCCTTTCTCCAGGGGGATGCGTCCTCCGGAAGTGTGGTGGTGGGTGAGGTAGCCCTCCTGCTCCATCTCGGCCATCTCGTGGCGGACCGTAGCCGGGCTAACGCCGGTCTCCCGGATTCTGGCCACAGAGGCGGACCCCACAGGCTGGGCTGTGGCCACGTGCTGGCACACTATTATCTTGAGGATGTATTCCTGTCTCTGGGTAAGCATGAACCCGCCTGCCTTTGATATGCTGCTTCTAGTTTGGTTATAGCATTGGCTGTTGGGGCTTGTCAATAAGGTGGTGCGATTGTGAGTGGGACATTGGGACATTGGGACACTGGGTCAATAGGTCATTGGTGATTAGGTGATTGGGTGCACTATCGTCCTGGGAAGGGGCGCAACAATCTTGCGGGGGGGAACAAAGATGTAGGGCGCACCCATGTTGTAGCGCTGGGGCTTGTCCCCAGCTGGAGTGGGGGGGGGGCACCCGCGTTCTACGACCGCGCCGCAAACGGGGAACCAAACTCGGCTGCCTGGTCGTGCCTAAGACCCTTTGCGCTCTACGTCTCAACTGACCCGGAGTCTGCAAGGAAGGATGCCTGCCAGTAGTTGACCATCCCTTGCCAGCCGTTGCGCCGTTGCAGGTGATTGCCAGGCCATGTACAATTGTGTTGAAGATTGGAGGTAGCGCTATGGGTGCCAAGCGGCATACGACCGGAACATCGCTGGAGACCAGGCTGGAAACTGAGCCGTACTCGTCCATGGTCAGAGAAACCCGGGAACTAGTAGACCGCGCCTTGGCGAAGTATGGTGAGCCGACAATACCGCTTTCCGAGCTTCGCACTAGGGTCGATTCTCAACTCGCAGGGATTTCACTGGCTGAAGTACTCCTAGAGGAACGGGAAGCCACGATTTAGTGACCATTTACTATGTCGACTCTTCAGTCATCGTAAAACGCCACCGCTCCGAGCGGGGCACGGAGGCCACTGACGAGCTTTTGAACGGCCGCTCCGAAGTGGACCGGTTCTAGACATCCTTCCTATCTGTCCTTGAGGTCACATCAGCGATTCACCGGCTTCTCGCTTCAAAGCACCTGGACGAAGGCCTTGGTCGAGATATTCTGGCCGATTTCCGCACAAGCTTTTGGGACGAATTCCATCCCTGGCCTCTCAGCAACGCCGTTGTCGTTTCCGCCGTCTCCACGGTCGAGCAGTTCAGGCTACGAGCGGCAGATGCGATCCATCTTGCAAGCGCGTTAGCTGTATCGGAGGCGGCGCCGCCCGTACCGGTCGTCATGGTCTCCAGCGATCGAGAGCTTACGCGCTCCGCCCAGGGGGCGGGGCTGAGCGTATTCGACCCAGCGGGAAGCGAAGCGCTTACACAGCTTCGCCGGTTGAGGGGACTGCGTTAGAAGGCTCAGGTCACCGCACCCATGCGAGACGCCCGGGCCACTTTCTCGGACGAGGAAGCTCACGCCCGTTTCTGCAACGAAGCACTGGCCATGCCGCTGGCCGATCCGCGAGCGCCTATGGCGACTAAGCCCGGGAATGGCAGGAGAAGTCGAGGCGGTGCTGGCGCCTGGTCAGCCGGGTGGTGGGGTCCTCTCCCGGGTTGAGCCATTTCAATTGCCGGAATCTCTCCTCTGTGGTACGCTTACGTTGCCTTAAGAGGAGTTGGCATGTTGCGGATAGGCGAAGACCTGGACAGCGGCGTGGTCGAGGTGGACCTCCACGGCTATTCGGTCGAAACGGCCATAGAGGTAGCCAGGGCCGTAATCGCAGAGGCCTATGAAAACGGCTTGCCCTACGTGCGGCTGGTCCACGGGTATAACACGTCTCGGGCCAGGACCTATCCCTACGGCACCCCCACCATCAAGGAGGAAATCTGGCGTCTCCTGCACGAGGGGGCCCTTATCCGCTATGCCTATTCACGGAAGTCAAGCCGGCATGTGCGCCGGGCCGGATCGATTACCATCGCCCTGCGCCCCAATCCGTCGCCTAACCCACACCCTATCTGGACAGCACTCCCAGGCAAAGATTACGCAACCTAAACGTAGCGGCCGTGGGGTTGTTAACGCAGAGGGCCAGTGAAATCTCCGCGGTCTCTGCACTCTCTGCGATCTCTGCGTTGAGAAGCCCCCCGGATTCGCAGTCGTTATAGGCGCCCGGTCTCCCGCAGGAGGGCCAGGAGCTTTTCCCGCTTTTCCTGGTATTCATCCGTGAAGAGGGGCCGGCAGGCGGTGACGTCTATATCTTCTTTCAACAACCTGGCGGCAAAGGCGAAGCAGGTAGCCTCGCCACACTCCTTGCAGTTGGTCCCGGGTAGGAGCTTATATACCTGCAAGGGCTTCAGCTCCACGCCCTTACGGTAGCTGGGCTCTATACTCTGGCGGCGGTCATAGGTCGCGTTGATGAAGGACTTGAGCCAGTCCATGGCGTCTCGGGCCTCTCCGGCGTCGGCGGCTTTCCCGATCATGACCCGGTCCCGATAGACGGTGAAGGTCCGGCCATCGTGGGAGAAGCGCAGGATACTGCCCTCGGAGTCGAAGTTCACGCCTTTCAGTTGAGCGTTAAGGTATGGCAGCACCTCACTTACGTCGTCGGACAGCTCGGCGTTGGCAATGATGGTCCGGGCCGAAGGATTGCACACGGGCAACGATATTCTCAGCTCATAATCATGCAGTAGCATTTAACCTCCCAGAATCTAACCGCAGAGACGCAGAGGGCGCAGAGTCTTTCTTTGGCACAGCTAACCTCCCAAGATTTAACCGCAGAGACGCAGAGAGCGCGGAATTTTTCTTTTCGCTTTGGACCTGGAGGTCCTCGCGGTCTCTCTAGTAAGAGACCGCGAGGTCACTGTGAAGAGAACACAGTTGATGCTGAAATCAGACATATTGAGAATCTCTGCGCTCTCTGCGTCTCCGCGGTGAAACAACGCTCATATTTCACCGGGCACGGAAGTTGCTGGTCGCGGGCTTTCCACGATGGTGTAGTAGTCCCGCTGGCCGAGGCCAAGCTGGACGGCCCGTTTCATCTGGGAGAAGTCCCATATGTCCTTCTTCAAGCTATGGCCAGGATAGCCCTTGATGATCTTGAGACCCTGGGCGTCGATAGATACCCGGTTGCCTGAAGCCAGGACTACTCCCGGCTCCCTGACCTCGCCCTTGGAGGGTCCCCCGGAGATAAAGCACTTCCTGGCGTCCATGATTACCAGGTCCGGGTGGATAACGGTGTTGAGCTCGGCCACCTTTTCCTGTAGGCGGTGCAGGTGCATGCCCCATCTATCCCGGGGCCGCACGAAACCCATGGGCAGCTTGATGCTCAGGGTAAACCGGGCCCAGGTGTGGGTCTTCAAGCAGGGCAGGTAGATGATCTTCTCCGCCTGTAGAGCTGCCGCGGCTAACGCTACCTTCCTCAGGTACTGGCTTCCGACCTCCACTTCGACCCATTTGCCCTCATCGAAGATGATTACCTCAGCGCCCAGCCCGCGGGCTTCTTCCAGCATCCCGGTGTCTCGCAAGACCCGCCTGGTGGAGGAGCTGGAGCTCTCGCCGACGATCACCCTGGAGACGCCGTGGTCGTAAAGCAGCTCTATTACGGCCCGGACGAAAGCCGGGTCACTGGATGCGGGCGGAGGGTCGGCGGTATTGAAGTTGGGCTTCAGGAGCACGGTATCTCCCCGTCCGACAATCAGCGAGAGTCCCCCAATGGCGTCCATTGCCGCCGCCACGGACTCCGTCAGCGTGTCCTCGTGTTGGACTACGCTGACGAGCGGGCGGCCGTCTTTGACGAAGGGGTTGGGCTTCACCTAATCACCCAATCACTCAATAACGGATCACCCAATCACGACGCCACCCTGACGTATTCCTCCCAGCGCCGGTTGACCCACCTCTGCAGCTCTTCGACCTGCTCGCCGGTGATCTTGGCGAACCGGCCCTGAGCCCGCAGGTATTCCTCAACGGGCTTGAGCTTGCCGCGTTCGGCCAGGGCCCGGCTCCGCGCTGTGAGCCGGAAGACGCCGTCTTCGATCTCGTAAAGGACGATCAGGCCGGTCTCCACGGACAGCTTGCCCATGTTGACCGTATCCTTGGTGGGGTAAACCCATCCGGGGGGACAGGGGATCGAAATATGGAGGTAGCGGGTCCCGTGTATCGTCTTGGCCTTGACGAACTTATCGTAGAGGTCCAGGGGGTAAGACGCCGCGGCTGTGGCCACATAGGGGACATCGTGGGCGGCCATGATGCGGGGCATATCCTTGGGGTGCTGCAGCTTGTTATGGATGGGGGTCGTGGCGGTCGTGGCCCCCAGCGGAGTGGCGCTGGAACGCTGCCCGCCCGTGTTCATGTAGGCTTCGTTGTCGTAACACACATAGATGAAGTCGGTCTGCCTCTCCGCCGCCGCGCTCAGGGCCTGGATCCCGATGTCACTGGTGCCCCCGTCGCCGGCGAAGCCCACCACGTTGATCCCCTCTCTCCCCGTAGCCTTCAGGCCGGCCACCAGCCCGGCCGCGAAGGCGGCGGTAGCGGCAAAGGGGGTATTGACCACGTTCACTTCTACCGAGGTCACGGGGTACATGCCGTGCAGGACCGTGAGACAACTGGCCGGTATGGCCACGATGGTGTCAGGACCCAGAGCCTTCAGCGCATGGCGGTAGGCCAGGGTGAGGCCACAGCCGCTGCAGGCCCGGTTGCCGGGCAAGGCCAGTTCGTCCAGCGGCAGATCGAATAAGCCGGTCTTGGCTAGATTTGACAGTTGAGCCATTCCGTCCCCTTTTCCGCCTCGCCCAGTGCGACCATGCTCAAGCTCTTCTCGACCGCCCCGGCCAGCTCCCGGGCCTTCACGTCCCGGCCTCCAATGCCTGCTATGTAGTTGTGGATGACCGGCTCTGTATCGGAGTTATATAGAGCAGCCCTGAGGTCCGAGCAGGTCGCTCCCTCGTAGCCGTAGCTGATGTTCTTATCGAAGACCACCACCAGCCGGGCCCGCCGGAGCAATCCCTGCAGAGCTTCCTTGGGGAAGGGCCGGTAGGCCCGGAGCCCCAGGACGCCCGCCCGGATCCCCCTTTCCCGGAGGGTATCGGCTGCCATGGTGGCCTCGCTCGCCAGGCTGCCCATGGCCATCAGGACGACTTCGGCATCATCCAGCCTGTGGCCCCAGGCCAGCCCTCCGTGGCTGCGTCCGAAAAGGTCGCCGAACTCCCGGTCTACCTCCACTATCCTCTTGAGGCAGTCCGCCAGGGCCTCTTGCAGCAAGTACCTGATCTCCATGTACCCATGGCAGAGGCGCCCGGAGGCGTCCATCCGCGGGTCACCCAGGGTCACCTGGTTCAAGTTGACCGGGTTGGCCGGGTCCAGCTTGACCCGAGGCTCGTAGGGCGGGAGAAAGCGGTCCACGTCCTCCTGCGACGGCACCTCTACCGGCGCCACCGTATGTGACAGGAGATAGCCATCATAGCAGACCATGACCGGCACATACATGGACTCAGCGATCCTGTACGCCTGGATGATAGAGTCGAGCACCTCCTGGTTGTTGCGGGCGTATATCTGCACCCAGCCAGTGTCCCGCTGGGAGATGGAGTCCTGCTGGTCGTTGAGCACATTCCAGGGCGCTCCCACGGCGCGATTAACGCAGCCCAGGACCAGGGGCAGCCGGGACCCGGCGGCCCAGTGGAGTATCTCGTGCATATAAGCCAGGCCGTTGCCGCTGGTGGCAGTGAAGACGCGGGCCCCCACCGTCGAGGCGGCGGCGCAGACCGAAAGGGCGCTGTGTTCGCTCTCTACTGTCACGTATTCAGCGGCCAGCTCGCCTTTCTCCACGTACTCAGATAGGGCTTCGGTGACGGGAGTCTGGGGCGTTATGGGGTAGGCGGCGATGACCTGCACCCGGGCCAGCTTGGCGCCCAGGGCGGCGGCCTGGTTGCCCGTGATGATCAGCGTCTTCGTAGCCTTGGCGGCGGACTTTTCTATGCTAACCATCCCTCTCCTCCATCATGAGGACTTTTGGGTATACCGCACAATTGATTGCGCCCGATACCGCACAATTAATTGTGCGGTATACCACCCAATGCTAACCATCCCTCTCCTCCACCATGATAATCGCGCCGGTGGGGCACTCTGCAGCGCATATCCCGCAGCCCTTGCAGTATTCCAGGTTTATGGCAATGGGGATAGTCTGGGGAATCACCGACTCCGGGCAGTAGAGCCAGCACAGGAAGCAGACTTTCCCGCCCTTCTTTTCAGCAATGCATTTCTCGTGCTCTATCACCGGCCTGGAAGTACGCCAGTCTCCGGTCCTGCCGGCCTCCCCAATACTGGGTGAAGCTACTGCGGATGCGTGGTGGCAGTCCCTCGTTCCCATACTTGATTTCCTCCTCATCCAGCTAGCATCCGAAGCAGCATGGAGCACTGGTATGATCCTGATACCCTGCTATTCCAAGCAAGTCAGCCCCTTGTAGCGGGCTTCGGCTTTGTAGCCCATGGCTTTAGCCCGGGGCGGTCCTGCCCTTTTCTCAAGCTCCTATGGCGGCCTCTGACACCCGCCAGTCCCGTCCCCCATGGTCCCATTCCGTCGCTCAGCCGTCTTAGCGCGGCGGCCAATAGTGCGCCCCGGCTCATAATCGTCCATGCCCCACTTTGCGTAGGGCACCACAAAGCATGAAAAAGCCCGCCTGCTGGCCAACTTTGCGGCAGCCTGAGAGGGTATTTTCATGGCAATGGCGTGGCAGACCCCAGCACCGTCACGTCGTGCGTCAAGCGCGCCGCCTCGAAATTCAGTCTGGCGGCGGAGGCGTTGAACCGGCTTTCCAGGGCCCGCTCCACGCTTCGGAGCGACACCAGGCCGGTGGCCCGGACGAAGGCCCCCAGTAAGGCGGTGTTCACGATGGGATTGCCGGCGACCAGCAGCCCCAGCCGCTGGGCGATGTCCAGGGCGTCGGCCGTGGCAATCTGGAATTCGCCCTCAACTGCCAGCTCGGAAGGATGCTTGGCGCTGTTGACGATCAACCATCCACCCTTTTTCAGCCCAACTGACGCTCCGCCGCTGGCCAGCAGGGCCTCCTCCAGCACGATCGCGATGTCGGGGTGTTCAATCTGGGAGTAGACCCGCAGCGTCCCATGGGAGAAGCGGGTGGAGGCGGTCACCGGCGCCCCGCGGCGCTCGGCCCCGAAGAAGGGGGCGGCGGCCACGCCCTTGAATCCCTCGAAGAAAGCCGCCTCCGCCAGGATCTGGGCGGAGGAGATGGCGCCCTGTCCCCCGCGGCCGTGCCACCGGACCTCATAGATCGCGTTATCTGGCTCCGGATTGTATAAGCCCTTCAACCTGGCGTTCCCTGTGTGCTGCCAGGTTGAGCCGGAGAGTTGGAGAGCGCGGTCCGCAGATTTCGCAGATAAGAGATGTAATTCCGACCCGAAGCAGGGCCGCTTACGAAGTTACCAAGAGCTGGGCTGCAGCCCATAATGTCATTCTGAGCCGGAGCGGGGCTGCACACCAAGCTGCGATTAGCCGCCAAGCAGCGCAGGCGAAGAATCTCTCCCTGTCCAAAGTAATGGGGCGGCACTCGGAAGGGGTGAGATTCTTCACTTCGTTCAGAATGACATGGGGCAGGTTCAGAATGACGTCTATCGCAACCTCTGGTATGAAAATGCCTCTTTGGGACATGGCCGACTGGGAGCGCCGGCGTCTCGCCGGCCCCCCGGACACGCCGGCTGGAAGCCAGAGCTCCCAGGCAAGTCATTTTCATGCCCCGGTGGTGCCCCAGGGGGCATGAGGAACTGCCATGAAAATGTCTCTTTGGGCTATGGCCGGCGGGGAGCGCCGGCATATTGCCGGGCCCGCCCCCCTGTCCCGGCGCCACCCGCGCCCCCCCGGCACGCGCTTCCTTC
>Ga0082335_1006922_pt1 | contig 14137 bp, 13 predicted proteins | sample Subgrocontami58m_FD_72375 | JGI IMG/M metagenome (GOLD analysis project Ga0082335, IMG submission 72375) | Subsurface groundwater microbial communities from S. Glens Falls, New York, USA - GMW37 contaminated, 5.8 m (SPADES assembly) (version 2) ...
TCGAGGCGCGCGCCCGGTCCGGGTCATCGACCATCCTCAATGGGGGTCGAGACAAAGCCGGAAAACTGTTACCCATGTGCCCGGTCCAGAGTGTTACCCATGTGCCCGGTTGAAGAGGGCGAAGCCCCAGGGCTTGCTTTCTTTTACCTTAATCACGCGCTACCCCAGGCGCGGACGCACCTCCTGACACAGCAGGCGCAGCGAGTGCATCATAAGCGGCGCCGGAATCCGCGCGCCGAAATTCAACTCCGCCAGAATGCCGTCGATGCCAAGCTCGTCGCGCAACTGGCGCAGGCGAGCGGCGGCATAGTCGGGCCCGCCGACGATCACCTTGTCGCGCAGGATGTCGTCGTACGTCAGTGCCCGCACCTCTTCCAACTCCGCGCGCCGGCGCGCATTGGGGGAGCCTTCCAGTTGCGAGACCAGCGCTCGGTAGCCGTGCTTGATGCTGGCCTCGGCTTCCGCGCGTGCCTGGTCATCCGTATCGGCGATATGCAGGGACAGGCGTAGATGCACCTCACCCTTGCCTGGGTGGCCGGCGTCCTTGTACGCCTGCCGGTAGGCCACCAGATCCGGCGCCAGCCCAGACAGGGTGCCGCTGCGCACGGCGACGAACAGAGGATAGCCGAGGGCGCCGAGAACGGGGAACGTGTCCTCGCTGGCCCCGGCGATGCGGATCGGCGGATGTGGTTGCTGGTACGGCCGGGGCACCGCGCGGGCTTCGTTGAAGTGGTGGAACTTCCCCTCGAACGAAAACACCTCCTGCGTCCAGGCGCGCTTCAGCACCTCCAATGTCTCGTAGAACCGCTCTCGGCTTTCGGAATAGGGCACGCCATAGGCGGCATAGGCGCGAGGGTTGCCGCTGCGTCCGATGCCCAGCATCAACCGCCCCCGGCTGATCTGATCGACGGTCGCGGTTTCCTCCGCCAGGCGCAACGGATGTGCCAGCGGCAACACCTGCACGCCCGTGCCAAGCCTCAGCCGCGTGGTGCGAGAGGCGAGCGCCGACAACACGGTCAGCGGCGCCGTCAGCACCGAGCGGGCGGACTGCTGGTGGATTTCCGCCAGCCAGACCGCGTCCAGCCCCCAGGATTCGGCATCCACGACCTGGTGCAACCCTTGCGTAAAGGCCTCGGCGTCCGATTGCCCGTCCACCTGACGATGGAACTCATGATACCAGCCGATCTCCATCGCCGTTCCCCGCCTTGCGTTCGTGTCACCCGTAGGTCCGCGCCTGACATGACGGAAACCGGGATTTGGAGCAATGGCACCAACCGGCTACCGTGACGGCCAGACGGGATGGGAGGCGGCCATGTTGTTCGGTCTGTTCGGGAGTGCCACGGCGCGCCGCAACGCGGGAGAATTCGACAGCGCCGAGGGATTCCGCGACTTCATCGAATACAACATCGAAGCCGAAGCTCTGGGCTTCCATGGCACCTTCGTGGTCGAGCACCATTTCACCGGCTTCGGCCAGGTCTCCGCCACGCTCTCTCTCCTCACCTGGCTCGGCGCTCGCACCACCACCTTGCGGCTGGGGACCGCGGTGATCGTGCTCCCGTGGCACAATCCGGTGCTGCTGGCCGAGCAGGCGGCGACGTTGGACCTGCTGTCTGGCGGACGGCTCGATTTTGGGATCGGCAAGGGCTACCGCTACAACGAATTCGTCGGCTTCGACGTGCCGATCGGCGAGTCAGACGCGCGCTTTCAGGAAACCCTGGAGGTCCTGTTGAAGGCCTGGTCGTCCGAGGAACGATTCACCCACCAGGGAAAGTACTGGACATTCAACGATATCGTGGTGGAGCCACCGCCGGCGCGTAGGCCGCATCCGGTGATCTGGATGGGCGCCGGCAGCGATCGCTCGATCCGAAACGTTGCCGATCGCGGCTTCAACCTGCTGCTTGGGCAGTATGCTTCGACCGAGGATGTCGCGCATAATATCGCGGTCTACCGCCAGGCGGTGGAAGCGCGCGGACAGGTCTTCGATCCGGCCCGGGTCGGCGTTACACGGGCATTCTTCGTGACGGATGACGCGGCTGAGCGCGACGCCGCCTTGGAGCGGCGGCTCCAGAACCGCTTGCGGCAGTTGAAGCTCGCGACCCAGCCGGACGGCACGGTGCTGGGTGGCCCGGACCGGGCCTCGGGCGATCCGAACGAGGTCAATCTGCGCAGCGCGATGTATGGCTCGCCCGACCATATCGCCGGCAGGTTGGAGGCGCTGCGCCTGGCTGGGGTGGGGTATGTCCTGATCAATGGCGGCGGGTCAGGCGGCGGCGAACGCGGACGCGCCAGCATGCGGCGTTTCGCACGAGAGGTGATGCCGTTGTTTGCCGGCGTGGATCGGGCGAAGGCCGCGGAGTAGCGGCAGCTCTCTCCGCCTGTCGCCACCGAGAACCGGGGCGCCGCCAAGGCACCAGGACATCATCGGGCGGATCGACTGAAGGGCGGACACTTGCCCCGGTGGGTTCGACTACCGACGGGTTTGACGGCTGATCCGGGGGAGCGGTCCACTATCCCTGACCAACGTCACAACCATTTCCATGCGTCGGATGGGTATGATGATGCCGAGCGGTCGCCATGTCCTGAGGCCCCACTGTCCGGAGCAGCGCCATACTGTGCCGACGAGTGCGCTCGCTACCTGGTCGGTCAGGCGGGAAACCATCTCCGGCGTCGGGCATCCTTTAAATCGTGCCACTGCGATCTCCCGTGATGGATGCTCTGATACTCGCACCTTTGGATTGGTGGGTCTCGGGATGCCGCACAACTCAGTTTCTCCTCGCAGGGACAGCCAGACCCGCCACAGATCGTCGCGCACCGGTTCCTCGTTAACGAAGCTTCCGGCGGGGAGTGGCGCGTAGTGGTTGTTTGCCCCCAGGACATAGCTTTCGAGCCGCCGGATGCCCTTTGATCGAGCGCCTTCGGCATCACCCCGGACCAATGTTTCGGCGACCCACGCCTGCGGCACATGGCGAACCTCGACATCGCCGTACCGCCAGAGCACCGATTCGGTTGACCAGTCTGTCCAGGGACGCCGGCCGGCGCCATCGAACCCAAGGACTGTCAGGAGCCAGGCAAGTCGCCCACGGCCGGGAAGATTTTGTGAGGCTGTCCCGATGAGATTGCGCATCAGTGCATTTCCTTCAGTAAACAGGACAACGCTGACGTTTGACCCACTCGAAAAAGCCGGGATGATCGGATTTGGCAAATCAGCCATGGCACGATCCATGACAATGCAGGGATCGCCGCAAGCCGCCTCATATGAGGTTCGTCTGTAAACAGGTTAAGCATGATGCCGTGAAGATCGGCATAGCGTCATATGAAATCGATACTGTTCGTGGGGCTGAAACATAGTGGGCACATATAATGCGCCGCGTTCTGTTCGGCCGATCCACCTGCCGTAGCTTGGCAGCATTACTGCGTGTCGCCGGCCAACACAATCGGAACCGTGTCCGCCCACATCACTGTGAGGCGGCAACCAACCTGGGCTATGACGCAAAGGTGGTACTGAAACCTGCCATAGGGGCACGGTCGGGAGTAACGCCCATCGTCACCGAGGTCGGAGGTGGATGTATGGATGTCGCGCTCCCGCCGCCGGCCGAGGAACCGACTGGCGCCACCGGCACCCTCGCGGGACACAGCAAGGTGGTCACCCATGTAGATGTCCTGACGCCCAGTCGCCTTGAACGCGACCTAGCCCGGTTTCGGTCCCGGCACGAAAACCGGGTGGGCCGCGCATCAGGGCCATATCGGATAACCTCGCCGAACCCTCCGACTAGACAGCGGCGAGGCCAGTCTTCAGCGCAATCGCTGATCGACGACGAGATCGGCGACCGGTGATTCCAGATCATGCCGCGATGCGAAGCGCCTCAGTATCTTCAGCAAGCTTGATTTCGCGACAGGCATTCCGGCGCGTAGCTTCGTCAGGAGCTTCGGATCCGAATCGAGGGCACCCGCCGCGTCGAGGTCGCTTGCATAGTGCGGGGAGATGAGGTCCGTCCACGTCGGGCAGACGAACCAAGCACGATCTTTCTTCTTGCTCATTGGAAGATTCTTCCATTGTGTTATAGATATGAATTCGGCGCGCGCTGTCCGGCGCATGGCTCATGTGCCCGGAGGGGTACGTTCCTCAGGCGGCTGCCCGGCTCCAGACGAATTGTCCACGATCCGCGCTGAGAAACCGAAATCGCGCAGACACTCGACCGCGATCTCCGCCTCGTCGCGTGGCAATCGGCGAATCCACGTACCACTCGTCACGCTGCGCTGGACCGTGAGGCCCATGCTTTCCGCTGCCGCTTGCGCATGGGCGGGAATGGCCATGTCAACGAAGTCAGCCATAATGAACTCCAGGTGTAAAATAGCGCCACAAGCTCCCGGTACGCCGCCGCGCTGTTCGCGACGTCGCCGTCCGGATGCCCGCGGTCCTGACCGCGGGTGAGATAAGGAGATGACGCCATATAAAATCCATTTTGATTCGGCTCCTGAACGCCGATAATCGCGATTGGACGTTCGTTGACCTTTATTGCCCGACAGCGCTGGGGCGCCCGCTGAATGCGGTCCGCTCCGGTTTGTCTATGCGCCGCCATCGTGAACCCGGACGTCATGATCGGACCTTGGACCTTAAAGCGCGGGGACCGTCGGCGATGCCGCGCCCCGGAGCGGATAACCCTTCTCATGCACCGCCTCTACTGGTGACGACCCATGTCATTAAAATACAGGAACAACAATGACATGGCCCATGCGGTTATCCCGTCTGGATTGACCGCATGCAGACCATATCAGTCAGGCGCATGGGGTTGCTCAGCGGGAGTTTCTCAGGGGGACACCCTCGCTGGTCACGTCGGGTGCGGGATCAACGCTCCAATCAGGTCCAGGAACAACCCGCCATCGGGCAATTCGCTGCGAAGGCCAACCGGATCCGGGTGCCGGTCTCGCGAACCCGCAGCGCGATCTTCAGCAGTCGCAGCCGGATGGTGGAGAACTCCCCCGCTGGCCAGCGATTCGGTCTTCGGGATGGCATCGCGTACCGTCTGCACCAGTCTCTGCACCGGTCATTTGTGTCTTCTACCGGTTGAAAGCCATCACATTCTTGCGATGTGACGTGCAATGGACCCGGTTCGCGAAGCGCACTCAAATAGGCCGACTTCAGTCAGCCGCTTAAAGGAACGTGCCAGCTTTGGCTGGAGTTGGTACGGTTGCTTAAAGATTGCAGACATACATCGTGCGCAACCTGACCAAGGGCCTTGCCCGACCGGCACATTTTGTCGCGGCGACGACGCAATGTCTATTTATTGATAAAAGACAATTATATGTCATTGTGATCGTCAGCACACACCCCAGATCGCCCGGAGGGACAGGGAATTGGGGTTGACTTCCCGCCCACCCATCCCCCTTAATTCTCTCGAAGCTCAGATAAGCGAGCGCGGTCCCGGGAAGGGGCGCCAGGGAAGGATACGGGCGATGGCAATCAGCACGACCATCGACAACCCGAATCTTGTGCCAGTCACGACGAGGCAAGAGAGCCGATCGGGATTGCGAGGTTCGGATCGGTACTGGGCGTTGGCCTTTGTAGCGCCGTATGTTGCGGTGTTCCTGGCCTTCGTCATCTATCCCGTCGGCTACGGACTGTGGCTTGGCAGCGACCCCGCGGCCTATCTCCAGTTGTTCGCGGATCCGGTTTACCCCTCGGCACTGGTGAACACGCTGATCTATCTCGCGGTCGCGGTGAACCTAAAGCTGTTCCTGGCATTGATGCTGTCGGGACTGTTCATCCGCTCGGGTTGGCGGATCAAGACGTTGCTGGTCGTATTCATGTTGCCCTGGGCGGTGCCGGGCATTCCCAGCTTCATCTCCATCCATTGGATGCTGAACAGCCAATGGGGCTTGATCAATAATATCATCTGGGAATTGTTCCAGGTGGACGGACCGCCCTGGCTGGACAACTCACAACTTGCCCTGAGCTCCGTCATCTACGCACATATCTGGAAATGGCTGCCGTTCTGGACCCTGATCTTCCTCGCCGGCCGGATGGCCATCCCGAAGGAGTTGTACGAGGCCGCGGAGGTTGATGGCGCGTCGCGACTCGACCGCTTCCTTCACATCACCTTCCCCTTGCTGGGCGGGCTCTATCTAGTTTGCACCCTGCTCTCGACGATCTGGGCACTGGGGGACTTCAACTCCGTCCGCTTCATCTCGGGCGGCGGCCCCGCCCTTTCCACCCATGTGCTGGCGACCCTGGGCATCCGCAACGCGTTCGAGCTTGGTAACCCACGGTTGGGTATGGCGACCGTGCTGTCCGCCCTGCCGCTGTTGATCCCCTTGGTGATCCTGCTGATGCGCCAGTTGCGGAAGGGAGAGGTCCACATATGAGCGCCACCATCGCTGGGGACCGCGCTCGGCTTTCCCGCCACTTGATCACCGCCTGGGTTGGAGTGCTTGGCACGTTCCTCGTCGTCTGGTCCCTGCTGCCACTTTATAACATGGTGCGGGTCGCGCTGCAGGAAAAGGAAGAGATCCTGGCGAGCCAGATCTTTCCGCAGACTGCCACACTTCACAGCTTTGAAACGGTGGTTCACGAGAGCTATTGGCTTCTGGGTAATTTTTGGGGCCAGATGCGCCTGAGCTTTCTGATCGGGATCGCGGTCACGGCGCTGACCTTAATCATCGGGACGCTCACTGCCTTCACCATCGGACGCATGCGCATCAAGCAGGGCTGGATGCTGACCAATGCCGCGCTGATGACCTATGTGATCCCCATGTCGTTCCTTGCGATACCGTTCTATGGAATTATGGGGAAATACGGCCTCCTCGACAATCCGTTCGCGGTCATCGCGGTGGAGGTGACCTTCGCGACTCCCTATGCGATCTTCATCTTCCAGCAATATGGGGCATCGATCCCGCTCGAATTGGACGAGGCAGCGCGCATCGACGGTGCGTCCCCACCGCAGATTTACTTCCAGATCTATCTACCGTTGATGGCACCCGCGTTGGTCGCCATCGGGACCTATGCCTTGCTGTTGTCGTGGAACGAATATCTCTACGCGTTCTTGTTGCTGTCATCATCGGGCAACATCACCGTGCCTGTTGGCCTGGGCAAATTCCTGAACAGCGATGAAGCGCCCTGGAACTATCTGATGGCCGCGGCGATCATCTACGCGATCCCACCGATGGCGATCTATTATGCCGTCCGCCGGAAAATGACGAGCGGCCTGACAATGGGCGGCGTCAAAGGCTGACTGCTCAGCCCCAACAAACGAGGTGACACATGGGTAAGCTTTCTCGCCGTACTGCACTGGCTGGCCTGGGCGCGGTGTCCGCCGCGTCGGCGTTGCGCCCACGACGTGCTAAGGCGGCCGGAACGGTAACGGTCTGGTGGACACAGGGTTTCTACGAAGCTGAAAACAAGGCCGTGATCGATACCTTGGCCGCCTGGGAAAAGGCAACCGGCAACAAGGTCAACCTGACGATCATGAACGGCGCCGACCTGATCACCAAGCTGATCGCTGGCATGCAGGTGGGAGATGTGCCGGATTTGGTGCACTCCGTCACCGGTGATCGTTTCCTGGTCCCGGCGTCCGCATGGAACGACCAGCTTGTCGACCTGACCGATGTGCTGGAGACGCAGAAGAGCGAATTCCACGAAACGGCGATCGCATCCTCGCGCTTTTACAATGCGAAGTTGAAGAAGCATGCTTACTACACGGTGCCGATCAAGTGCTCGACCCTGATGGAACAGGTCTGGCGGCCGTTGATCGAGGAAGCAGGGTTCTCAGACAAGGACATCCCGAAAACCCAGGACGCCTACTACGAGTTCTTCCAGGTTACGCAGGACAAGCTGCGCGCCAAGGGCAAGCGTATATTCGGCCTTGGCTTTACCATGGCCGCGAAGGAAGCCGACTCGGGCACGTTGTTCCATAATTTCCTCGTGGCTTATGGCGGGCGGGATATCGTCAAGACGACCGGTGAGTTGAACATCGATGACGCGACCGTGCGCAAGGCCGCATCCACCGCGCTGGAACGGCTGACGACGCCCTACAAGAAGGGCTATGTGCCGCCGGGCGCGATCAACTGGCTGGACGTCGACAACAATAACGCTTTCTTCGCCAAGCAGATCGTCATGACGCCGAACGCCACCATCTCGATCTCGGTGGCACAAATGGAGAAAGAGGATCAGTACTACAAACAGATCATCACCCAGGGCATCCCGCTGGGTAATGATGGCAAACCCTACCCCGGCCTGTTGGGCGTGTCGCCCTGCCTGATCCCGAAGGGGGCCAAGAACGTCGACGGTGGCAAGGAATTGCTGAAATACTTCATCCAGCCGGCGACCCTGAACGGCTACTTGAAGGAAACCCGCGGACGCTATCTGCCGGTGATGATGTCCAACATCAAGAGTGATCCATACTGGACCGATCCGAAGGACCCGCATCGTCCGGTGGCTGTCGAAATGGGGCTGGTCAGGCCGACGATCCCGTATTGGATGAACTACAATCCGGCCTACTCGGCCGTGTTCTCCGAACAGATATGGAGCCAGGCCATGGCCAATATCACCCAGAAGAACATGACACCGGACCAGGCCACCGATGAAGCCGCCGCCCGCATCAAGACGATCTTCGAACGATACAAGATGGGCTGACCGGCCGCGACGTCTATCCTGACCCGACCGGCGGTGCTTCCCACCGGTCGGGTCAAAGTTCGGCGCTTACAGCGTGACGGGTTGACGAATCCTGGCGCAAATTCAGGTGCTTGCCGCGGCGCGGCGTGGCCGGTTCACCCCGCAAACTCAGACAGTCCCTTCATCGGTCGAGTTTGCGGTGACATCGCGGCTCCTTTTGAGCAGTTCTCACGCAACGATAACAAACATATGATTGCCACCGTTGATCGGGTCGTCTTTATCGAACTCAAGTGTCCTTTCATCAACCGGGTGTCCTTTCCATTGGTCCAAGACAAGGAGCCCTACTTCATTCTGGCTAAGGTAAATTGCTGCGTGCTTAGGGTCATTACCGGTCGGGTATTTACCATCTTGGTTGAATGTCGCGATCGCGGTGCCTCTTTGAAGATTGGTAGCTCCCTTCACCGCCTCGCCCTTTCTCCAGTCCCGCGTAACCGGAGTTCCAGCCGCCCGCTTGACGAATGAGACGCATTCGCCTGGGAAATTCCCGCTTCCATCGTCCCATTCTTGGCCTTTGAACTGCTCGGGGTTTGATGCCACGAACCGTCGCCCACTGGTTCCCCCGCCAGGGACGCTTGTTTCAGGTGCCGTGCTGGCGGACGTTGCTGGGTTGGCCGGTGATGGATTGGTGGACAACCGATCGAAGGCATTCTTAATGCGTTCGTCGTAGTCACCATAATCCGCTCCATTATAGAGCGTTGCCATAATCGCATAGTCGCGACGGGCCATTGCCTCGACCATGCCCTTCTTGGCCTTGCAAAACGTGACAAAGGCATCGAGTTGAGCGCCGGCGCTGGATTTAATCGCTTCGACGAAGGCGGTGGCCGAGGGATAGCCACAGTCCTGGTAGTTGAAGCCCATGACCTGAAACATGCCCCAGGAACAGGCCTGCAGCGCAGCATCTTGATCCAACTGTATTGCCGCTTCCAGCGTCTTCCAGCTGGCATCCTGGTTCGCGTTGTTGGTTTTCCATTGCTCCCCGGCTTTTCCGGGGTACGGGTAAGACAGTAAAGCGTGCTCCTCGTCGAACCGGCCCCCTGTCATCTTTCTGAACACGTGGCCTTCGTAGGCGATCACGGGCCGCCCGGCAAAATCAAACGCGGACCGGCCGCCCGATTCTACCTCGGCAAAGGCTCGGACCAGCGCGACCGGAATACCGGCGCCGAGTTTGGCGGCAGCGGCGGCAAAATCCGCCTCTGTCAGGATCGATCGTGTGGCTACCAAGAGTATCTGATCCACCCAGGCCTGCACGTTTCCGCCGTCGTCGCCGAGAGCTGCAACCGGACCCGACCCGGGAAAAGCGCCTAAATCCGGACGATTCGGCCGACGACGGGCAGCCTCTGCGACGAGCCTGCGAAGCGTGCCACCGCCAGGATCGATCCGGCCGTCCGGGTTCCGAACGGCTCCGGACTTCACCTGAAACTGTTTGATTGCGTCGATCAACGGCGGATCGCAGTTGGGAGAAAGCGGGATCTCCTGGAAGGCGATGGCCAGCAAGCGACGAATGATCATGACATCGAGAGGTTGGTTGGCGGCATTTCCCGCCCCGACAGCCGCACTGATCAGGTTCGGCCTGGCAGCGGCGTCTGGCGGCGCTGTCACCGGTGTGGGCTTCGCAGATAGGGCGCCGCCAAACAACGCAGCCCTGGTGTTCGCCTCGACGATACCGTTGTCCTTCAGGGAACGGCCGATCTGGAATTTGCGGACCGCGTCGGCCGTGGCCGGACCAAAGATCCCATCAGCGCCACCCGGGTCGAGTGAGCCGGCCTGGACGAGGGCCAGCTGCACCTTGCGTACATCGTCGCCCGTCATCAAAGGCAGGCTAAACCGGAGGTCACGATCCTGCGACATGTCAGACTCCCGACGCTTAAGAGGCACATCCCGGAATCTTCTGGCGGACGGCCCTGGTGTCGCTTGCCAGTTGGTCGAACGCGGCTGTCGTCGTTACGTCGGCCATACGCTTGCCCTTCGTCGCGATCTCCTGGGCGCGCTTCGCGGCGGAGCAGCGAGCAGCGGCATCCCCCGCACTCGGGCGCGCCTGGAACAACGCCCCGCGCCCCGCCCATAGCAGCCCCGAAGCGTTACCCGCCGAAGCGCCAATCCGTTCGGCCTGCACCGCGTCGGACTGACCCGCAGCAGAGGTCTGAAGTTCCGCTTTGCAGTACAGCGCGTTGGCTCGGTTCGCGAGGGCCCCTGGCAGCGGATCGGCTTGAGCATACTCGGTGTCGGCGCAGCTAAGCCAAGCGGACACCTCGCCCGAGGTGCCGGGGCAGGCGATACGCTTGTTGGTGCGGGCGTCCATGGCCAACTGCAGGCAGGCATCGGCACGCATGCCGTGTAACTTGCCACATGCGGCGGAATCCTGGCGGCAATCGACAACCTGGCTGTCGGCGATCGCTTTCCAGTTTCTGTCCTTGGTCCACCCTTGGTATGCCGTCATTTGGCTCGGGATCTTGTCTCCGGTCACATCGGCGACCACCTTACCGGCATCGTTGCAGCCAGCCAGCGACAGCAGGGCGAGAAGCGCGAAAGAAGGTCTCATCTTGGGATCTCCGTAAGCAATTTCGGGAAATCAATCTCGCTCTTGCGAGCCTCTTCAACAAGCAAGACAAGCCCGTGTAGTGCGGCCTTGCTGTCGTCGGGCACAACCTGCGTGGCAAGACCCAGGTCCAACGCCTTGTTGAGGTCGATGAGGCTAGGTGCGTTGCCAGGTCGCAGGTCCGGGTTGGCGCTCTCGTTCAGCTTGGCGACTGTGTCCGTTAGATCGGTTACGCTGATGTCTTCCGCGGATTTGTTGCCGAGCAGGGCCAGTCGGAACTGGACGATTCCCTCTTGGAGGACGTCCCTGTTGGCGAACATCGTGGCGTTGCTGCCATACTTCGCCCACATACGATCAATCGCGTCCACGGCCAACGCGTCGTTCAGCAGGTCAACATAGAAGCCAGGTTGTTGGTCTGCGATCGTCTGGAAGGCCGCCTTGAAAATAGGGCAGTCAGGCAGTACGATCTGGGCGGACGTGCCCGTGAACAGGCCCGGGCTGATCACCGCGGGATCCCAGGGCGCTGCCAGGATACGCGCCCGCCAGCGCTGGTATTCCTCCTTTCCCAGACCGTAGCCCAAGGACATGATCAACCCGACCGGTCCTGCGCCAATCCCTAGCATCTGCGGTATCGCGCCAGCGGCTTTGCCTAACAGGCCGCTGAGACCGGTTCCGCCGATGAGTGTATTCGCGAAAGAGGTCAGCTGCCCCACGAAGTCCGATGAAATCCCGCCCGACGTCTGAGCCGCCTTGGCGCGCGGCAAGAATTCCTTGCCCTGGCTGATCAGCTTGGCCAATTGATCGGGAATAAGACCTGCAGGCAAGACCGGCTTCAGCACGGTTTCAATGATCCCGGCGATGTTCAAAGACTGCTCGATGCGCTGCGTTATCTGGTTCAACGCTCTTGTTGGGTCCGTCAGCGTGTTACCGGGGATCACATCATCTTGACGTCGTTCTGAGTTCTGCTGACCAGGTGGCGGAGCCGGGGGCACTGATTTTGCCGGGCTCAGCTTTTCCACAAGGCCACGGATCAACAGTAGAATGGGCTCGGACGCAAATCCGCTCCCAAACCCCACCACGACAGATTCTGTCAGTGAGCCGGGCCTGAGGATGTAGTACACGGTAACGGCAATGAGTGGGGCTGAGAGCACCTGCATGATTTGAAAGACTAGGCTCTCTCGGGCATCCACGTTCGTGAGAGTGTCTCGCGCGTCCATCGCGCGCCGTTGGTACTCGGGGACCCGGCGTGTCATACTGATCGCGCCGCCAAAAAATGAGAGCATCACCACATAGAGCGGTACCACCACACCCCCAAAAATCTCATGATAAGGTGGCAACGGTGGCGGGTCATAATACGGTGGCAACGGTGATGGGTCTATTATCGGACTTGCGAGGCTGACGCCGCCGAGACTCACCACCCATTGAATATTGGGGCAACTTATCTCCGATGGGATTGAATTTGGTGGCGTTGATGTCGGATTTGGTGCCACGGTGCCAGGTAGGCGCGACGAGACACATCCGGGTAGAACGCGTAGTGGAGACGCTATTTCGACGGGCCCTTTATTGGCGGGCCAGAGCAACCACGGCACGGTTGCCACGATCAACGAACCTATTGTGAACACATAACAGAATTTGATAATCCGATTCAGCTTGCTATCCGTCACAATTCCTGTAAATACGTCGTAAGCCCAAAACAGAAGACCAAAAGCAACAATAATTGCCACGGTATTATAGAAACCAGCCAATAGATAAATAAAATAAAGTGCGGCTACCGCAACAACCGCCACCCCAATCCACTGGAGGCGGCTCAAGCGCGACGAACGGGGACTCCAGGAACTGGTCGGTCTGACTCTCGTAAACGTTACCGAGGTTCGTGGTAAATTGACCAAGTCGCGATAGGCTTTTCTTAATCTGGTGCGATCCTCTCTTGAAGGAACGCTGGAGTTCCTGAGCAGATCGCGAGCCGCTTCGATTTCCTCTATAATTCTGTCCGGGATACTATCCTGGACATTCCTCGAATAACCTTCGGAGATAAGGAAATTGAGAAAGTCGGACGCATCCCGGACCTCGGCGTAGAAATCCGTGGTCACCTCGTCCTGAGATTGGACAGGATCGGTCCCTTGAGGTTTACCGTCGGCTCCCGGATCCAGCCAAGATGTCAACCGCGTCCACGTCTTGTTGGCCCAGGCGACAACATTTTGTAACATAGTCTCCGCTCCCCTGTGCTTGGTTCTCTCCTAGAGTCCGCATATGGGCAGCCTATTCGTCGGTCTCCAACCAAGCAGCATCGCAAAATCGACGGTATAATCCATTGTTAGCGCGTAATACCAGCCTCCGTTCCTACCGTCAACCGAGTGGGTCAGAGCGGGTGAACCTCCCGTCGTTCATGCCCGCCGTCGGGAGTGGTGGACGCCCGTACAGGGGACGCGCAGCGCGGCCGCCGTGGCAGCCCGCTGACTTCTAGCGGGGACCGCCCAAGGCGGGGTGGTACACGCCACCAGTTCCCCTCTCATCGTTACAACGGCGTGAAACTCATGGACATGAGCATTCTCTGCGCCCCTGGCTCACCCTTCAGAAAGTGGCGATAGGCATCGGGTCGGCGGAACGAACCACTTGAGGCACGCCGATAGGAGTTCGGCTTTCCGGCGTCATGAACTAGTGTATCGACTCTAACGCTTGTCTCCCGCGTGCGACCTTTTCAAGGATATCGCCCGGGGAAGCGGTCCAGGCGAACGGCTTGGGGTCTCCATTGTGGTGGTCCAGATATTCCATGATGGCGGCCTCCAGTTCAGCGACGCTTTTGAAAACCCCGCGGCGGATGCGATCCTCGGTGATGAGGCCGAAAAAGCGCTCGACCATGTTGATCCAGGACGCGGAGGTCGGCGTGAAGTGCATATGGAACCGGGGATGGCGCTTCAGCCAGGCCTGGACCT
>Ga0082335_1006923_pt1 | contig 14134 bp, 20 predicted proteins | sample Subgrocontami58m_FD_72375 | JGI IMG/M metagenome (GOLD analysis project Ga0082335, IMG submission 72375) | Subsurface groundwater microbial communities from S. Glens Falls, New York, USA - GMW37 contaminated, 5.8 m (SPADES assembly) (version 2) ...
ACCGAAGGCGGCTGGTTCGGACGCAACACCAGAAGCGATCACCGAGACAGCGCAGACGTTCACCGTCTCGACGCACCAGATCGTAGCGCAGGAGATCGAGGACTTCGCGGAGGTCATGAGCAAATACGACATCCGCTCTGAGTTCACCGCGGCGGCGTCCTACGCTCTCGGGCGTGCTCAGGACGTGGCGGCGGCTGCTCTCCTGGACGACAACACGACCCAGACGGTCGGCACCCTGACTGCCGAGATGACGGACGATAACTTCATCCGGGCATGGCAGTACCTTCAGGACTCCTCCGGCATGTCTCCCTACAAGGGCGTTGTTTCGCCGGCATGTTGGGGCGGGATGCTCAAGGTTGAGAAGTTCACCCAGCAGCTTTACAACGGCGACACCGGGGGCAATGCGCTCAGAGAGGCCCAGATCGGCAAGGTCTACCAGTCCACGTTCTACGCCTCACCCCTGACTGTCGGGACTGCGCCGAACTCGTCAGGCCACATGTGGGCCGGGGACCACTTCTTCAAGATCGTGAAGAAGCAGCCCAAGCAGGACACCTGGTTCTCCCCGCTCGCAAAGGCGTGGGTGGTTGCCACGGACCAGATCTACGGGGTTTTCGAGCGGCAGGAGGCCGACGAAGGCGCAGCCGTAACAACGACGGCCCGCCTCCACGGAGTTCGTCTCCAGAGCCTTAAGTGAAGATTGAATGACCACCCTGCTTGTTCGACCAACGCTGAATCGCAAGGCTTACAGGTTGCGATGCCGTTTCAAGATCGAGCCTCACCCTTCGCAGGACAGGCTCGACCGGGAGAAGGTGAGAGTCGCGGAGCGATTCATCGCGGATATGCACAAGCAGGGATGGGAGAACCACTCGGGATACGGGTTCAAGATGAGCGGCCCGTACCCGATGGTTGTTCCTGTCACGATCCGGCCCCGGAGGATGCCAACGGCGAGAGAGATGCTGCCGCGGGTAGCCAGGGGTGAACGGTTTCTCGACAACGGAGATAGTGGCGTAAGGACGGTTCCTACTCTCAGGGCATCGGAGTACTGGGAATACAGCATCAGCGGGGTATTTACCCGAACGGAAATACTCACTGAAGTCCCGGATCTTCACGAGGAAGAGCGATGACGTCCTCTGTACGCCTTCATGTAGGCCCGTCGCTCGGGGGTCACGTTAAACCCTGCCGCCGTGCGATCCTTTCCTCTTTGCCTAACACACCTGCGGCATCGACGGCTGCCATCGGCATTCAGCGCAGTATTGCCGGCCGTATATTCATGGCCCTTCGGGCAATGAGTTTTCTTTGGATGACGCCAGCCGCCCGTCAAGTTGTGGGCGGGTTGCCCAAGGGTTCTGTAGGCGTGCACAAGGTTCTCCGAGCGCGTCACCCATTCAAGATTCTCGGGTCGATTATTCGTTTTGTCCCCGTCTTTGTGGTTCACCTCAATTTGTGGCTGACGTGGAAGTCCCAGGAATGCCATTGCTATGAGACGGGCAACTTGCCATTCCTGATGGGTGTCAGCGCAGAGAAGGACATGCTGGTATCCAGCCCGCTGAGTTCTCGGCTTCAGGATTCGTCCAGGCCATGTGCCTTGTCCCTTCGCATCTCGACGAATCCGCCCCCAATTAGATGCGCTGTAGAACGAGGCATATCCAGGTATTGGAAGCCACAATTCATCACTCATGGCTTTATTGTATCACCACCGCGATGTTACGGATAGAGGAACTCGCATGACACTGGCCCATGAAGTATCAGACCCACTTGGATCAGAGTTGGGACGGCGGATTCAGCCGACATACGGCTACTACCGTCAGCCTGACGGGTGGATCACCGTCTCGCCCATTACACGGCTAGAGAAGCTGCGGTACGTCGAGCAGGGGTGGACATCGCTCGATCAGTACGGTGCGTTCGACATGAACGCATACACCGCGAACCATCCTTTCGAGGGACTGTTCATGTTCGGTGGGGCAAAAGAGATGCCAGCCGAGCAGGTTCTTCAGATGGGTCTTTATATCAACCCTCCTCTGGTTCCGCGCTGCCGCCAGCACTTGACCCAGTTCCACCGTTCTCACAGGGCAGGTTGCTGGAGTGGTGCGGCTCCGGTGGAGTTTCCGCAACTTGCGAACCTGCCCAAAGAACGGATTGGGCCGTTCGTCTGCGACTTCTGCAAACGCAAGATGCCGACTGTTGAAGCGCGTGAGCAGCACCAGTCTGTCGCTCACACGGAACCTCTGGGCGATGTTCGAACTGGAACCAGTCTGGGCAAGGCATTGGCCGAGGCGATGGGCAAGGCGGGTGCGCCTGTGGCGGTCGCTCCAACTCAGGACATGCTCTTGCAGCGGATATCTGAACTCGAAGCAAAGATGGCTGCGAGTGCCGAGACGGTCTGCGAATGTGGCGGCTCTTACAAGAAGGGCGGCTCGAACCTTCACCAGAGAACGGGCCGTCATAAGAAGTGGGCGGAAAAGACAAAGCAGCCGGTAGCGTAACCGGCCTGGGTGCGGCCAGTAATCCGCACGCCACACAAAGGAGTGTGAAATGCCTCTAAGGCCACTGGAACGCTATAACACGACCCGGAACCTCAACCGCAGGCTCGGTAGCCGGGCGGAGCGCGACTTCCTCGAGCTGTCCGCCATGACCGTCTCCGGGCTGGAGGACGATTTCCAGGGGGACACGCTTTCTGGAACCTACCAGTCAACAGCGTCCGGGGCGAACTCTGTGGCTGCGGCAATCAGCACGGGCGTCGTCAACGGGGCAATCCTGCTGGACGCAGGGGACGCCAACTCAGGCCGATGCGACCTGTCGTGGGGTCTGCACTATCAGGCACAGTTGAATCCGGTCTACGTCGCCAGATTCAAGATCAACACGCTGACCACGCGCAAGTTCGAGATCGGCTTCACGGACGTTATCTCGGGCACGGACGCGGGGGCAGTGGCGACCAAAGCCACCCCGACGTTCAACGCCACGGACTGCGCCGTGCTGGTCTATGACACGAGCGACGATGCCCTGCTGACGCTTGCAGGCAACAGCAACGGCACAGCGGCCACGGTAGACGACTTCTCCATAGAGTTGTCGGCGGACACCTACTACTACTTCGGGGTTGCGCTTGAGGGCACGGACGCTTACGGCTTCGTGCTCAACGCAAACGGCTACCTCTTGGAGACGGCGCAAATCTCGTCTGCGATCACAGCGACGACGTTGCTGACGCCGTGGCTGTTCGTACAGAACAGGGGCGCAAACGCGGGCAGCATGACTGCTGACTGGCACAGGGCGTATCAGCGCAGAACGACTACGGACTAAGCCATGAAACGCATGTTTGTCTGGTTCATAGATAGGCCACGTGGCGACGACGACTCGCAGGGGCCGGTGTTCTACGCCGACCACGATTACCACCCTGATGCGGTCAGGCTCATGGCGCGGCGGGCACCGAACGGCAGAGACCTACAGGTGGACATACGGGACGACGGCGTGAGCATCTTCACTTCCAACTATGCCGCTCTGAACAAGGGTGGCACGGTGGAGGAGCACGCCGAGGACTACCCAGACCCTCTGCCCGAGATTGAAGAGGGGTCGGTCATCACCTTGCATGTGATCCAAAGCGCGGAAGCGGAAGGGATCACCTGCCAGGCGGAGATGGATTCACTTAGCGACGAAGACGACGACAGCGAATAGTAGTCGTTCCTGGGCGACATAAAACAAGCCACGGGGAAGGAAATTGACATGGCAGCGATTCTGAAAGCAAAGTCGATAGCGCGGAGTGGAGACGGAACCGACACCTATTTGCGGTCGCTTCTCAGCGGCGAAATGGGCATCGCAGACTTCTTCGCAGTCCAGTCGTTCTTGGGGAACGCGTATTACATCGGCAGCGCCGACGTGACCTCTCCGACCACATGGACGGCCACCGCGACCATTGACATCACCAAGCCTGTCTTGTTCATAAACGTTCCGACGGGCAAGGTGCTGATCCCGGCGCACATCGAACTCTACATGGAGGCGTTCGGCACCACGGCCCAGTTCGAGTGTCAGGCCGTCAGCGGCACAGGCGGCTCCTATGCTTCAGGTATGACGGCCATCGTGCCCGTCAACATGCGGACTGATCTGGCGAACAACAGCGGTCTGACCTGCTACGCGGGCGGCAACACGGCTGTGACAGTCGGACAGACGGCAAACCTGAACATCTTCTGGCGCGACGGCGAGCAGTTTGCCGTCACTCAAGGTGCCGCCCTTGTCAACCAGTCGAATGACAACAGGCACAAGTACGTCTGGGACGCGGCGGTCAACAACAGCATCGTGCTCTGCGGCCCCAACGCCCAGTTGCAGGTCAACCAGGGTTCACAGGCCGGGACGGGCTTCGTCAAGCTCTTCGGCGTTGTGCTCGATTCCGCCAACCTGCCGTAAGGCTGAAACCAGAACGTAGTTGACTTGAGGCGGTAGATAGTGCCGCCTCAGGTCTAACCCTCAGAGAGAGGCGTAAAGATGGATCGAGTAAAGGAACGGCTGGTGAAGGACGCTGTTGACTTGGCGCAACAGGTAGTGGCGCTTCGTGAACAACTGGTGCGCACAGAGGTGGACTTGACGCGGCAGATAGTGGAACTCCGCGATCAGGTCAATCCTCCGGCCAAGCCTTCACTCTTCGCCAAAAAAGAAACGAAGAAGTAACCCAGACCACAGAACTCCACAAGATATAGAGGAGACATCAAATGAGTGACACAAGGCTTCTGGTAGCCAGCGCCAGCGTTCCCCGGCTTACGGGCGATGGGAACAACATCAGGCACCGTGGGTTGCGGGACGGCTCGGCAATCACGGCAGACGTGTTCGACGCGCTGGGCATGGAAGGGCGCATCTTCGTTGCCAACATGGGCACGGTCACGACGCCTATTACGTTCCTCGTAACGGCGGCCAACCGTCCTGACGCATGGATCAGGGTGCCGTCCGCCACGGCGATCCTGCCGATCTCCGTCAACATCTCGTTCGAGGCGATGGCTGGCACAGACACCGAGATTGACGTGCGGATAGCGAACAACGACATCGGCAACGGCACTTCGTCCGCTGCTGACATCGGGCCTCTCTCAACTCGCAACGACGGGCCTGTGACTTCGGGATGCACCGCCCGGCAGTTGGCGACCGGAGACACTACGGCCGAGACCACGCCGCGCTCTCTCTACAGGTACGAATACTCAGTGGCCGAGGGCACGAGTTCCGACTTCCACGTAGACGTTACTCGTTCCATGATGGGCTACCCGTGCCTTATCGGTCCGGCGACATGGGAAGTGTTCGTTGCTGCAACCACGACGCAGGCCATTGGCTACGTGGTCATGACCTGGGCCGAGGTTCCGTCCTCGATGTTCACCTAGAACTGAATAGAGGGGCAGCTTCTCCCGTGCCCGGTTGGGCAGAAAGGAATGTAAATGGTGCTCATCAGACGCTCAGATGCAGAGGGGCGTCCAGAAGAGTTCGTTACGAAGGACACCCCGTTTCCGGTAGAGGTTGTTGATACTGCCGAACGGCTCGCGCTGACCCCGAACGAATGGGGGTTGACCGTGAGCAGTACGGCAGTACCTCTCACATCTCCCCCAGATGAGGCGCGCTCGGCAGAAATCTACGTGAGGACTGCCAGCATTGTGTTTGTGCGGAGTCCGGGCGATCCGCCGACTACCACACGGGGCTTTCAGGCCGACGCGGGCGACATCATCCTGCTCCATTCGTTGAGTGAGGTGCAGAACTTCCGGGCGATACGTCAGGGCGCGACCGACGCCACTATCGACATAGAGTATTTCTCTAAGGTGGCGGGATAGATGCGTGAGTCCATCATCCGCGGGGCACGTCCGCCTTACCGCGCTACCACGACCGTCACGTTCACCGGGGCCACGAGTCTGGGCGAGGTCGGGGCCGTTCCGCTCTTCACCGTTACGGGCGAAGTGCTGGTCGAACGCATCGTCGCTTTCTGCACGACGCTTCTGACTGAGGCGGGTGCGACTGCCACGCTGGCGCTCGGTGTCACGGGCAGCACAGCTCTCTTCGTCGCTGCAACGAACGCGGTTGACATAGACGCGAACGAGTTCTGGGTTTCCACCACCCCCACGGCCAACGGCATAGCGGTGCCAGCGGCGTGCAAAGATGTCGCAATCACGGACAACATCATCGGAACTGTGGGCGCTCAGAACGTCAATTCTGGCGTCCTGCGCGTAGACGTGTGGTGGCGGCCTCTCTCCGGTAACGGGAATGTGGTCTAGGAGGGTGCCTTGCCAGTAATCGTCGGGCGCACCCGTAGGCAACTCCGTGCTGCGGTTTTGTACAACATAGGCGCGATCTTCGAGGGAACCGCGTCGGCTACCGGCACGACCGGCACCATCGTGGACAACAAACTCGCGCTCGGTTCCACGGACGACCACAAGGGCAAGTATGTCTGGTTCACGTCTGGGACGAACAACGCCAACCTGATCCGCGTGGTTACGTCCTCCTCTGTCACGTCATTTGTGACCACGTTGACGTTCTACCCCGTCATAACGGACGCGACCGCGGCTGCTGACACGTACCAGTTGATCGGCCCGAAGGCGAACCCTATTCACCCTGACATTGTGAACGGGTTTATCAACCAGGCGATCATCGAAGTAACTGGACTCGCGTTCGACCCGGAAGAAAGTGTTGCCCTGCACGGAGATGGTAAGCAGAAGCGGTTTGACGTGCCTTCCGAGTTCAAGATGATCTCGGACGTATACACACGGCAGTCTGTTGACTCGGTGGTGATTCATTCCGCGGCTTCCGCGTGGGACGAAGCGAGCGCGCCTTCCAACGTGACTCGTGCGGTGGACACGAAGGATTACAGAGGCTCAGGCGCGAACAAGTTCACGATTGCCGGGGGATTCACGACAGGGCTTGTCTCATCGAAGGCCATAACGAGCCTCGACCTGTCGGGCTACGACTACGTGGAGTTCTGGATAAAGAGCAGCACCACGACCGTTTCTGGCGACTTCACGCTCTTGCTGGACGACACAGCGGCTTGCGTCTCGGCGCTTGAGACCTTGACCGTCCCGGCGCTTACCGCAGACACATGGACGTTCGTACGCGTCGCGCTTGGGAATCCTGAACTTGATACGGCCATTATCAGCGTTGGGCTGAACGCGGCGAACAACATTGCGGCGAACGTCATCTGGATAAGCGATGTAAGAGCGGTCAGGGACGACTCCGCCGTCTGGGTGAGGATGGACAGGGCGAACTGGCGGACGGACGAAGAGGCCAGAGACGTTGTATTCACCTTTGCCCCATCGGACAGGCTGATCAAGCTGGTAGGCGGGGACAACCCGCTTGTGTTCTCTGCTGACGCGGACGTGTGCGAGATAGACGACCAGTACGTGATTGCGAGAGCGACGGAACTGACCCTGCTGTCCAAAGGCTTCAGCGGCGACCCGGACGCAATGAGGGCGTTGGCCGGGTTCTGGCACGCTGCGGCTGAGAAGGCCAAAGGCACCCTCATGATGCCGATGGGCGCAAGGGCGGTGTCCTAATTGCCCGCGACAGTTGTGGACCAGGGCGAGATTGCGCTGAACGGGACGAAGTTCCGTATCAAGGGGCCGGTCACTTCCGCGCTGTCCTCGATCTATCCGCCGAAGAACGTTACGGGCGACTTCACCCGCGACTCCCAGCAGCACGCGTCTGTGCTGGCGCTATCGGACTGGAGTGGTGGGATAGGGGTGTACCGGCAGCGGAGCATGAACGACCAGTTCAAACGCTGTTGGTGGTCAACCTGTCAACTCAGATACGACCGACTCGTATTGCCCGCACTTGCGACCTTGACCGCCTCGACTGGAGTAACAGGGTCTTTCACCATCGGGGCGATAGGTGAACTTGGCAGCGAGATTTACGCAGCCTGCGGGACGGACGTTCGCAAATACAACAACACGACCGATTCATGGGGCAGTTCAGTCGCCACGCTCCCCGCGGCCGCAACGCACGCGTTGACCTTTCGCATGGGCGGCACGGTCTATCTGGCCTTCGCCACGACCTCCGGCTACACCTACACCTCAGACGGGTCAAGCTGGAACGACGACACGAAGGATGCGAAATACCTGGCATGGTGGGACGACCGGCTCTGGGGGATAGATAACACAGGACAGTTGTGGTTCTCGTCTGCGATAGGCGTAGAGACGAACGACGCTCAGCTTCCTCTCCCTGATAGTTCGGTCACAAATCTATTTCTGGGTGAACTGGCGAACGGGGAGATCGTGCTTTACGTGGGCACGACCTATGGGCTGTATTCCCACGATGCGGAGAACAGGAAGTTCGTCAAGACCAAAGTATCTGGATCTCAACACCCGGACGGCGGCAAGGGGTCTATCCAGTGGCGTGACGCGATCTTCTACACGGAAGGGAACGGGTCCACGCGTTACGGGATAGGCGATCAGAAAGCCTCAATCTCAGTCATGGGGCCGGACTTGGACGACGGCCTGCCCTCTGACCGGCGTGGAACTATCCGGCAGCTCGTGGACAGTAAGAACGACCTGCTTGCCATCCTTGATGCCACGACCGCGCCCGGAGGCGTCAACACCTACAACCCTGGCCCGGCCCTCAATGAGTCGGACGTGATTGACCCGGACGCGGGGTACTCGCACATTCTGGGATGGAATCCCCGGTACGGCTGGGAAGTGAAATGGCTTGGCGGTTCGTCTGCTCAAGCCATTACCTACGCCTACGTCTCCTATGCGTACAGCCAGTACCGGCTCTGGTGGGCTGCGAACGCTCGTGTTTATTACATGAGCCTGCCCAGAGACATCCTGAATCCGAACGAACTTGCGACGTATGCCTACGCTGCGAGTGCTGACCATGAGACCTCGTGGTTCAACGCTGACCAGTTGGAAGTGACCAAGACTGCGCTTGAACTCAGGGTTGAGTGTTCGGGCATGTCCTCGACCGAGACGGTCACGGTTTCCTACGGGTTGAACTATTCATCGTCCTACACGTCTCTGGGAACGATCTCGTCTGACGGAGTGACCACCTATTACTTCCCAAGTGGCACGGATCAGTACGGGACGAACACAGGCACGGACTTCCGGGCCATGCGATGGAAATTAGCTCTGGCAAGAGGCAGCACCACGACGCTATCTCCCGCGGTGGTCTCGGTGACGCTGACATACAGGAAGAAGTTGCCGGCCAAGTACGTCCACACGGTTGAACTCGATCTGTCGGGCGATTACCTGGGGCTTTCTGCTGCGAGACAGCGGGAGTTGCTGGTATCCGCGATTGCTAGCACGACGCTGGTTGAGTTCACGTTCAGGGACGACTCAGGGCTGGACAGGAATTACTACGTGGACGTGAGGCAGGCGACAGGACTTGAGGCGACAGGCAGGGACGAACGGGGCGCGTCTCAGATCATGTGCGTGCAACCGTAATGAGAGCCATATTTTTCACCACCACGGTCACGACTGCGGGAACCAGGGTGCAGGTCAGTTCTGCTGCGGAAGATGTGAAGTGGATTCAGTTCAAGTCAAGGGCGGCGAATACAGGTCGGATATTCGTGGGACTTTCGGACGTGTCCGCGACGGTGAATGGGTGGGAACTATCCATTCCGCTTGTCGGCAGGCCGAACGACCCGTTGACGCTCGACTTCGGCAAATACAAGGACGGGTCTGTGAAGTTGAACCTGTTCTACGTGGACAGTTCTGTGAACGGTGAGATTGTGGACGGGGTTGCCATAGTGCAGCCGTAGGGAAGATGTTATGACGATTGATTTCCAGAACTATCTCTTCACCGATGCGGGCGCGGCGGTCAGTGGTGCCACGGTTGACCTGCTGACCAGGAACACGACTACTCCAGTCCTGTCCACCACCACCACGTCTGCGGCCGGCCTCTGGACGATCAACTACGCGACGCAGGGGCGGTACGACGTTCGGATAACGAACGGCTCGTCTGTCCGCTGGCACAAGTACGACGCCATGTTGCAGTTAGACACGCTGGAAGTGGCGAACTTCCGGGTCCGCAATCCTGGCGATACGTTTGAATATGACATCGTGCCGGGGGCTATTACTGCGGCCCGGACACTGAACCTGCCTGTAATCACGACCACCGACACGCTGGTAGTCACGACGCTGGCTCAAACGCTGGCATCGAAGACCCTGACATCGCCCACGATCACAACCTCTCCAACCGCGGCGGGTGCTACATGGACAAACCTGGGTACGGTCACGACCGCGGATATCAACGGCGGCACGCTGGACGGCACGGTGATAGGCGGTGCGTCTGCCGCTGCGGTCACGGCGACGACGCTGACGACTGGCGGGGCTACGTCTCTGACTGGCGGCGACACGACGGTTGGCAATGGTTATGGCATCGTCGTAGGGCACACGGCGCAGGTGGCGGCAGGAGTTACCGCCGAGTTTCAGGTGACAGGAACAGCAGCCGCAGATAGTGCTATAGGTCTCAACATATTCTCGGCGGATGCTCAAGGGCCGTCTATCAGGAGTTTGAAGTCTCGTGGTGCGGCGGGTGCGTTCAATGTGGTTTCGTCCGGCGATGAGTTGTTGATTGTTGCTGGTTACGGCGCAGATGGCACCGATGCGGCCCTCTCTGGAATTATCAGGCTAGAGGTTGACGGCACTCCGGGCGCAGGTGATATGCCTGGTCGTTGGGTTGTTCTTACCTCTGCTGATGGTACAGAAAGCCCCACTGAGGCAATCCGGTGGGATGCAGCACAAAGGACACATATTCAGGCTTCGGGTACTCCAGATGTCGCGCTTGAGGTGTCGAACGGTGCTTCCACAGGCGGCGGGACTGTCCATGCGGCCACAGTGACAACACACTCTCAGGCCGAACTCAAGAGTGACATCAATTACCTGCCTGACTCGCTTGCTGAGCAGGCGTTCAGGGACGTGCTTACGATCAAGCCTGCGACATTCCGGTACAGGCGGAACATCCACGGCACCAAGAGCGCGAGTCGCTCCGTAGTTCGTAATGGCAAGCAGGTTGAAGAAGTGATTGAGGTAGAGGACAGGGGAGTGGTGGTTGGCCGCGTGGCCGATCCTTCGATGCCGCTTATGAAGGGGTTGATCTACGAGGATTCGCCGGAGTCGATCAGGGCTTCGCACGGAACCATCGACATGAGCCTCCGCATCCTGAACCTTGAGATGGCGGTGAAGCACATGGCGGGCAAGTTGGGGTTGAGCTAGAAGGAGCAAGGAACATGGCAGAACAGGGACAGGCCAACAACCCTATTTTGGTTGGCGGCGTCGCGATAACAGTGCAGGACGTGATTGCCCTGCTGAACACAAACCCTCTGGCTGCGGCGCAGATCAAGGGCATTGCTCTGGAGCGAGAGAAGGCGGCGCTTGAGGCGAGAGTGGCCGAGTTGAGCAACGGCAAGACGCCAGTGAAGGCAAAGGCTTAGCTTGGCCTCCAAGAAGGGCGCATTGCAGAAAAGCCTGCGTAGGGACCGCAAGGCGAAACGGGTGGTAAAGGCGCGTCCCCGGCCGAAACAGACAGACTACTGCAACACGCCTAATGGAAAAGAATAGAATATTGCCAGAGGAGCGAATATTGCCAGAGAGCGAAGAGAAGAAGCCTGAGCAGGCCATTGAGCAGCCTGCGGTGGCGAAGAAGGCTGATCCCCTTGAGGAAGCTGCCGCCACGGTTGATCGGGCAATGGAGAGCCTGATGGACACCTTCATGCGGTCGCTGCGCGACATTTCTGCGCGTGGCACGGCGCAAATGGACGCCATGATCACAAAGCTCGACGAAGCTGCTGGCGGCGCTCCCCCGAAGAAAAAGGGCTAGCCCAGTGGGAATCATGGGCTGGCTGGTCGCGCCCGTCATTACGAGCATTGTGGGAGCGATCCTTCTAGTCAAGGTCTGGGATGTCGTCGTTGGGGGTCCGACCAACTCTTTTTTAGAAGTCGCAAGGGCCGTGCTGTTCGTCGGCACTTGGACTGCAATCACCACGGCTGCCGGGATGCGCGGCGTAGACAACGCGGCGAAGCGTCTAAACGGTAGCTCATTACTGAGGCGACTAAGGACTCTCACAAGTGGTGGGCGTCCGTAGTAGTAGGAGAGAGAGTCAAGATGGCCGAATACTTGCCAGTCATCGCCCTGGGGGCAGTCATGGTCGCGGTCACGATCGCGTACAACTGGGTCAAGAGCCGCAAGCCGACCGATAAGGGCACCTAGTTATGAGCGCGCCTCCGGGCGCGATTCAGCGACTTGTACGAAGGGTGAAGATACGGTTCCTCTTCGTGTTCCTGGCGTTCGGGATCGGGGCCAGCCTTACGTGGTTGTATCGTGAGCCGATCTTCCTCTGGCTGTACGTCCCTGCACATGGAAGCCTCTCGCCTTTCGGGGGGCTTCCTATTGTTACGGCCCCTACTGAGGCGTTCGGTGTGACGATCAACCTCGTCATGCGCGGCGGGATTGTCGCGGCGTTCCCTGTGCTGACGTACAGCATTGTCACGTTGTTCTCCCCTTTGCTCGACAGGGGGCAGAGACGCTTCATCTTCTGGTTCTTCACGCCAGCATTATTCCTGTTCTTCCTCGGTGGGGCCGCGTTCGTCTATTACGTCATGCTGCCCGCAGGGATGAGGTACCTGCTCAACTTCGGGGCGAACATTGCGGTCCCCATGATCCAGCTTTCCGAATACATGAAGCTGGTCATGGCGCTCACCTTCTGGGTCGGGGTCATGTTCGAGTTGCCCCTCGTCATGTTCATGCTGGCGAAGCTGAGGCTGGTCGGGTACGACAGGTTCAAGCGGTATCACAAGTACGTCCCGATAGCAGCGTTCATCCTGGGTGCCATCATTACGCCCACTTTTGACATGGTTAACAGCACGCTCGTGGCCCTGCCCGTCATTGCGCTGTTCGCGTTCGGCTGGGCCCTGATGGTTCCCGTGGTGACGCTGCTGGTGCTGGACCTGTATCCCGAGCGGCGCGGCCTGGCCTCGTCGCTGCAAGCCGTGATCGGTTCGACCGCCAACGGCATCGTGGCCGGCGCCATTGCCCCGCTGGTGATGCATTCGACCCGGGCGCTCGCGGTGTCGTCGCTGCTCATGATGAGCGTCGGCCTCGTGGCCTGGATCTGGCTGCACAGGCGGTGGCCGGAGATCGGCCACTCGCACGCGCTGGACGCGCCTTCCGCGCGGCCATGAAAAAGGCCGGCATGACGATGCCGGCCTGGTTCATTGTCCTGGGGCCCCGATCAGGGCCCGGACGCTGCGGCTCGCAAGCCGCCGGTCATCTCAGTTGGCCGGCTTGTACGGACGCTTCTTGACGTCGCGCGGCACGAACACCTTGCCGGTCTTCGAGCACTTCGAGCCCAGGATGCGCTTGTCCTTCAGCGCCCGCAGGTACTTGGCCTTGTAATCGCCGGCGACGTAGTCGTAAGGTAGGTACACCTTGGAGTCGACGTACTTGACTGGATCCTTCGGTGGTTCGCTCATTTCTCCCTCAGATGACCTGGAAATGCGCGATGTCACGAATCGAGCCGATACGCTGGCCGTCGTCCATCCACAGCGCGCGTACGCGGGCGCCGACCTTGACGCGGTCGAGGTTCTCCTTGACCACGTGCGCCAGCGCCGTATCGGCGCCATCGAGCTTGACCAGGACGAAGGCGAACGGTTCGGCGAACGGATGCAGGCGCTCGATCGGCTCGTGCACGATAGCGCAGGCGGTGATGACGCCGGTGTCTGCCACCTCGACCCAGTCGCCGGCGTCGGAGCCGTCGATTTCGGAATAGCCGAGCGGCGGAACGACCACACCTTGGCCCGCTGCCCGTTGTCCCCAGATCTTCTTCTGCTCCTTGAGCCCGGCCAGGAAGCGTCCGACCGTCTCGCCGGTCGAATGCTTGTACGGGAACTCCATGACCTGTTGCGCCCGCAGCGGCGCCTCAGAGGTAGGGTGCGGCATGGGCGCGATGTATTCTGACAAACGTTTGTTTGTCAATAAGGCCTATGCTACGAGAGGCGGCCAATTTGCCCAGACTCTGCGCCGTCGCAGCCTTGATGGCGGCGCGGCGCGGCGAGAAAGAGGTGCCGTGGAAATGATCATGCGAGTTATAGGGAACGGCTTCATCGTCGCAGTCGCGTTACTCGGGATGACACGCTTCGCGGTGCCGGTCCGCGCTCAAGAGGAAGTCGCACCAGGCCTGAAGGTCGGCGACATTCTC
>Ga0082335_1006927_pt1 | contig 14129 bp, 12 predicted proteins | sample Subgrocontami58m_FD_72375 | JGI IMG/M metagenome (GOLD analysis project Ga0082335, IMG submission 72375) | Subsurface groundwater microbial communities from S. Glens Falls, New York, USA - GMW37 contaminated, 5.8 m (SPADES assembly) (version 2) ...
ATCAGAGAATGGCTCACGATTACGCGAGCGGAGTGGCTTGGCGATCCGCTCGAACGGTGTACCGCGCAGGCGCGGGACACCGACGCGGACGACGAATTGGGTGCCGCAGCCGTAGGGTGCCCAACGGGCCGGACGCCAGGGACCCACAGGCGAGCATATCGGACCGGCGGACCGTCGCATGGTCATGCGATCTTCCCGCAAGGTTCGGCCGGTGATGAGACGATACGCTGCCGGGCCCTGGCAGCCGGGCAGGTGAAACGCAGGCAGAAGGAGCGTCGATAATGGCAAGTGAATCGAAGTTGACGGTACAGCAACATCATCAAACGCTGCAACAACTGTCGTGGGAAGACATCAGCGAACCCGGCGCATACGTGGAGATCGCGACCGGGAACCTCTACCGCATTCCGCAGGAGGCCCTGCTCAAGGGCGCCTCGCCGCTGATCCGCAAGGAATGCGCGGTCGCGTCCCCGTACGTCCAGTTGAGCAAGAACCCGTTCGTCCTGGCGTTCGAGGCGCGGATGCTCTGCGCCGAGAACAACATCCAGCCGAACTTCTGATCCAGGCACAGCCCGTCACGGGTCCGTCCAGAGCGGGCCTGCGGCGGGTTGCGCTTTTCGGCGCGGGAGAGCTAGAAGTGTATTCCGCGCATCACCTGCATGAACGCCACCTGGTCCGGGGTCGGCGCCGATGCGGGGGGCGAACCGGTGTCCCCCATCCCGCGCGCGGCGCCGGAATCGGGGAACATGCGAAAGGCGGTGTTCATGATCACGTGCGACACCTTCGGCGCGACGGCATGCAGAACCTCGGCGAACACGCCCAGGCGCGTTGCGATACGCTCGGGCCGGTAGACGATCGCCTGTTCCACCAGGCCGGCCGCTTCCTCGGGGGAAAGCATGGGAACGTGCTGGTAGAGCGATGTCGGGGCGGTCATATGGGTGCGCACCAGCGGCATGTTGATGGTGGTGAATTCGATGCCGTAATCGGCGAATTCGGAAGCGGCGCAGCGCGCGAACGCGTCCATGGCCGCCTTTGAGGCGACATAGGCCGAGAAGCGCGGCGCATTCGTGAGCACGCCGATCGAGGAGATGTTGATGACCTGCCCCCTGCGGCGCTTGACCATCCCGGGCAGCAGGCCGAGCGTCAGGCGCAGCGCGCCGAAATAGTTGAGCTGCATGCAGCGCTGGAAGTCGTGGAAGCGCTCGAAGGAGTTCTCGATCGCGCGCCTGATCGAGCGTCCCGCGTTGTTCACCAGGATGTCGACCCCGCCGTACTCGGCCAGCAGCCGCTGGACCAGCGCATCGACCTCGTCGAATTCCGTGAGATCGCACTCGTGGATCGCCGCGATCCCGGGCAGGCCGGCGAGCTCCTTGCGTGCCGCCTCGAGCAGCTCATCGCCGCGCGCGACGATGATCACCTTGCCGCCCGCGCCGGCGATCTTGAGCGCGGTCGCCTTTCCGATCCCGGAGGAAGCGCCGGTGACCAGCACGATCTTGTCCTTGACGGCTCCCGCGAGGCTGCGGTCGATGAACAGCTCCGGGTCGAGGTTCCTCTCCCAGTAGTCCCACAGCCTCCAGGCATAGTCTTCCAGGCGCGGCACCCGGATGCCGCTGCCCGCCAGCGCCTTCTGCGCCTCGCGGCAGTCGAAGCGGGTCGGATAGTTGACGAACTTCATGATGTCGGGCGGCAGGCCCAGGTCGCGCATCGCCTGCTCGCGTATGCGCCGCACCGGCGTGAGCGTCGCGAGGCCCTTGCGCAGCGCGGCCGGAACGAACTCGAGCATGTGCGGGTTGAGGCGCAGCGCGAACGCCGGCGCGTGTCCCGCACGCGCGAAGATGTCGAGTATGTCGCCGACGCGCTTCGGATTCGGGTCGGTCAGGTGAAAGCACTGTCCGTCCAGTCCGGGAAGGTGCGCGATGTGGTCGAGCGCGTCGACGACGAAGTCGACGGGCACCAGGTTGAGCCGCCCGCCCTCGATGCCGATCGCCGGCATCCAGGGAGGCAGCAGCCGGCGCAATCGCTGGATCGGCTTGAAGAAGTAATACGGCCCGTCGATCTTGTCCATCTCGCCGGTGCGCGAATCCCCGACCACGATGCCGGGGCGGAATACGCGCCAGGGGCGCTTGCATTCGCGCCGCACGATACCTTCGGACTCGTGCTTGGTGCGGAAGTAGGGGTGTTCGAGATTCTCCGCCTCGTCGAACATGTCCTCGCGGAACACGCCGTCGTACAGGCCGGCTGCGGCGATTGAGCTCGTGATGTGAAAGCAGCCCGACTCGATCGCTTCGGCGAACGCGATCGCATTGCGCGTTCCTTCGACGTTGGCCCGCTCCTGCGCCTCCGCGGTGGCCGTGAGGTCGTATACAGCGGCGAGATGGAACATGTGCTCCACCCTGCCGCGCAAGCCCGCGATTTCGCTCTCGCCTGTCCCGAGCAGCGGCCGGGTCACGTCTCCGACGACCGGGATCGCGCGCGAGGCGTCGACACCCCAGCGGCGATACAGGTCTTCGAGGCGCCCTCGCTCGTGCTCCAGGACAAGAAAATGCACGACGCTGCCCGGGCGTTGGAGCAGCTTGTGCACGAGGCGCTTGCCGATGAAGCCTGTTGCGCCGGTGACGAAGTAGTTCATGATTTCCCCTTGCGATGGCGCATCGCTCGTGCCGAGCACGCATGAAAATTATTCGGCCGGGCGCGGCTGCGGGGTTTGACGTGGGTCAATGGCGGCGCCGGGCGCGGCGATAGCATGAACGAATCGAAAGTGGACCCCGTTCCGCTGGAGCGTTCTCCGCGCATGCAACGCAAACGAGCAGCACCATGCCAGACGGGACTCGCGCTGGCCGGCGGGGGACCGCTGGGCGCGATCTACGAGATCGGTGCGCTGCTCGCGCTCGATGAGGCGCTCGAAGGAATCGATTTCAACGACCTCGGCGTCTACGTCGGCGTCAGCTCCGGGAGCTTCATCGCGGCGGGCCTTGCCAACGGTATCGACATCGCGACCATTTACCGCACGTTCATCGAAACCGACGCGACCAACCATCCGCTCACGCCGGATGTCTTCCTCAAGCCTGCGGTTCGTGAATACCTGAGTCGCGGCGTGACCGTGCCGAGGCTGCTGCTCGAGTCGGTGTGGCGCTATCTGTCGGGCCCGCGGGACCGTGGCCTGATGGAGTCGATGGCAGGACTCGCGCGCGCCTGCCCGACCGGGGTGTTCGACAACAGGGCAATCAGCGAGCGGCTGAGCGAGCTGTTCGCCGAGCACGGCGGAACCGACGATTTTCGCCGCCTCGGCCACCGGCTCTACCTCGTCGCAACCGATCTCGATACCGGAGTAGCCGTGGAGTTCGGCGCACCGGGTCACGACCGCGTGCCGATTTCGCGCGCGGTGCAGGCGAGCGCCGCGCTGCCCGGACTGTTTCCGCCAGTCGAGATCGACGGCCGACACTACGTCGACGGAGCGCTGATCAAGACGCTGCACGCCTCGGTGGCGCTCGAGGCGGGAGCGAAGCTGCTGATCTGCGTCAACCCGATCGTACCGTTCGACGCCGAGCTTGCGGCGAGCCGGGGCCGCCCGAGACACGCCAAACTCGTGGAGGGCGGGCTGCCGGTCGTGATGTCGCAGACTTTCCGCGCGCTGATCCACTCCCGGATGACGGTGGGCCTGTCCAGGTACGAGGCGCAATACCCGGATGCCAGGGTGGTGCTGTTCGAACCGAGCCGGGACGATTCGGAAATGTTCTTCACCAACCCGTTCAGCTATGCGGGCCGCAGGCGCGTTTGCGACCACGCCTATCAGCGAACGCGCGCGGATCTGCTTGCCCGGCGCTCGGTGCTCGAGCCGGTATTCGCCCGGCACGGCATTCGAATCCGGCTCGACGTGCTGAGCGACCCGCATCGTCACGCGGCCGCGCGCGTGGCCGAGCGTCCCGAGGGCAGGCCGCGCCACCGTATCGCCGCGACACGCGGCCTGGCAAATGCGCTCGACCGACTGGAGAAACTGCTCGAGGCGGAGCCGTGAGCACGCGCGCGGCAAGAACGGCGTGGCGGCGCTTCCCGCACGCGGACAAGGCGTACCTCTACGCCGAAGGCCGGCTCAAGTCGCACTGGCCGCGCCTGCACTGCGGTGACCGGGAGCCATTCCCGGACGCACGGGGACTCGAAGCGCTGCTCGGCGGGACAGAGGGTGGCGAGCATCCGCTGGCGGGACGTGCAGGCGGCTGGAAGGCGCTCGCCGCGGAAGTGCAGCAGGCGTGGCGGCTCTACCACGAGGGCGAGTTCGAACAGGCGGCCCGGCTGGGCGAGAGCCTGCGCTCGGCCGGCCGTTGTGTCGCGAGCAAGGCGACCACGGTCTACGCGAACTACCTCGAGCCGGACTCCCGGCGCAAGCTCGAACTGTTCGAGTCGGCCGCGCGGGAGGCCGAACGCGCCGTCGCCGCCATGCCGGGCCATGCCAACGCGCACTACCTGCGGGCATTTGCGCTCGGGCGCTACAGCCAGGGCATCTCCGTGCTCGTCGCGCTCTCGCGCGGGCTGGGGGGCAAGGTCAAAGAGAGTCTGGACCGGGCGCTCGAGCTCGATCCGAAACATGCCGATGCGCACATCGCCTCGGGCGCGTACCACGCCGAGATCATCGACAAGGTGGGCGGCCTGGTTGGCGGGCTGACTTACGGCGCAAGCAAGGAGGAAGGGCTGGCGCACTACAGGAAGGCGGTCGAGCTGAATCCGCAATCCGCCATCGCGCGAATCGAGTACGCCAATGGGCTGCTGCTGATGTTCGGCGGCGGCAGGCGCGCCGAGGCCGAGCGACTGTATCGCGAGGCCGCTGCAATCAAGCCGGCGGACGCGATGGAGCGGCTCGACGTCGAGCTCGCGATTTCGCTCCTGCGCTGATCCGCCGGCCCGGGCCGGTCGGCGCGAAGGGCAGGGCCCCCGCGGGCATGCCCGCGTCACGCCACCCGCGAGAGCCATTCGCAGATCTTGTCCTCGGCGGCGCCGGGGTCGGGGCGCTCGCCCCAGGGATGCATCAGCGTGGCGAGCAGCAGCGTGTCGAGCTCGAGCGGGATCCGGTCCACGATCGCATGCGGGTCGGCGACGAGATGCTTGTCGGCGATCAGACCGAAGTGCACGCGCTCGGCGTAGGACAGGATGCTGATGCCGATTCCTATGTCGCCTGCCTGGGGCACCCAGAACACGTGTTCGACAAGCCGCGCACCGGCAAGGAAGAGCGGTTCGCGCGGTCCGGGTACGTTGGTGATGACCATGCTCGCGTTGCGGGACAGCACATCGAGGACTTGGTCCTCGATGAATTTCGGTCCCATGCCGACAGCGCCGAGGAGCCCGAGCACGAACACCGACTGCGAGGAGTGCGTCAGGTCGTGCATGCGGCGGCTGACCTCGTACAGGCGCGCGAGCGGATTGGCGATTCCCACCGGCAGCGCGAGAAACACCAGGCCGAACCGATTGCCCAGTGCATCGTCGTGGCCGGCGGGCCGGAGATTGACCGGCACGACCGCGCGGACCTCGATTCCGTCGACGTCGTCCCCCTGGTTCTCCAGATAGGAGCGCAGCGCGCCGGTGACGGCAGCGACCAGCACGTCGTTGATCGAGCACTCGAGGCTCAGGCCGACCTGCTTGATGTCGGGCAGTGGCATCGGCTCGGCCCAGGCAACCCGCTTGATTCCGCTCTGCTTGCCCTTCAGCCGGGTCGGCGAGTCGCTAGACATGAGCGCAAGCCGGCTTGCCTCGGCGGCGATATCCAGGCCCCGGCCCGCGTACTCCACGGCGCGCGCCGGATGCATGACCAGCTCGATATAGTCCTGCCAAAGGAGTCCGCCGAGCCTGAGCGCGCCGGCTACGGCGTCGGTGACCGGCGCGAGCAGCCGCGACCAGGGGTCATGCGCGGCTTCGCCGGAAACCTCGGCGGCCGGAGCGGGTTGCGCCGCGTCGGGCGAGGCATCGGTGAGGGAGAGCAGCACGCGCATGAGCGCAATGCCGTCGGCGTAACAGTGGTGGATCCGCGCGACGAGCGCGCTTCCGCCGCGGTAGCGCTCGACGAGGTCGAACTGCCAGAGCGGTCGCGAGGGATCGAGCGGCGTGCTGACGAGGACGCTCACCAGTTCCTCGAGGTCGGCCTTGTCGCCCGCGCCGGTCAAGCCGACGCGGCGCACGTGGCGCTCGAGATCGAATTCCGGGTCGGTTTCCCAGTGTGAGGTTTCCGCGACCGGGCGCTGGCGAAAGCGGGAATAGCTGAGGAAGCGCGTGCGTATCGCCAGCCTGACGCGGTCGATGTCGAGCGGGTCGGCGAAGACCATCACCCCCGCGATCATCATCGGGTTGCCGGGGCGGTCCATGCGCAGCCACGCCGTATCGACACCGGACATGGGCTCGCGTTCAGGCATGGTCGACAATCATCCTGGCTTGGCGGGTAAAGCCGAACCCCGGCCGGGCGGCGTCACGCAAGCGCGCGCCACCCCGCATCGCAGACTGCGCGGCCCGCTGCAGTACAGGGGCACGCCGGGGCGTTGCAGAGGCGGGACTCAGCCCGCCGACTTCGCCGGCTTTGCCTTCGCGCGCCCGCCGGTGCGCTTGCCCGCCAGCTTGTTCACCGCGCTGTTCAACTCGCTCACGCGCCTGGACAGGGCATCGATCTCCTTCTTCGACGGCACGCCCAGGCGCTCGAGCGACTGCGAGACACGCTCCTCGAATGCCTGTTCGAGCCGGTCCCAGGTTCCGCGGGCGCGGCCCTTGATGTCGACGAAGGCCTTGTCGGTCGCCTTGCGCGTGCGCGCTTCGACTTCCTCGCCGGTCTTCACCAGCGATTCGAACACCTTGCCGCCCTCTTCCTGCGCCTTGGCGAACGCGCCCAGGCCGGCGAGCCAGATGCTGCGGGTGGAATCGAGAACGGCATGGGTCAACTTGCTCTCCTCGACGTTGGTCTTCAGCGTGTTCAGCATGGTGATTGCTCCTGAATTGTGAGGGCTCCGGTCAGGCACTCGCCGCGACGTCCGCGCGAAACTTCGACGCCTGCGCGCCGGGTGCCCCTCCGGCGTCCCGGGTGCCCTGACGATCCGCGAGGGAACCCTGGTACGCGCGGTACAGCTGCTTGCATCCATCTAGACGAATACAAACTAACAAATCGGTCGCCGTGCAATTTGACGCAGGTCAACGTGCGCTCGTCGCGTCGCGCAGATTCTACGCAGAGCGATATCGCCCAACCTTCCCGTGGCAAGGAGGTCCCATGGATAAGATTTGGCTCGAGCATTACCCGCAGGGCGTGCCCGCAGAGATCAATCCGCGCGAGTACGCTTCCCTGAAGGAGGTCTTCGAGAAGAGTTGCGCGCGCTTCGGCGACCTGCCGGCATTCACCAACATGGACGCGACGCTCAGCTACGCGCAGCTGGACCGGCTGTCGCGCGATTTCGGCGCTTACCTGCAGCACGCCGCCGGTCTCAAGAAGTCCGACCGGGTGGCGATCATGATGCCGAACCTGCTGCAGTACCCGGTGGCCCTGTTCGGCGCCTTGCGGGCGGGCATGACCGTGGTCAACGTCAATCCCCTGTATACGCCGCGGGAGCTCCAGTACCAGCTCGCGGACTCCGGGGCCCGGGCGATCGTCGTGCTGGAGAACTTCGCGCGCGTCCTGCAGGAGGTGATCCACAAGACTTCGGTGGAGACCGTCGTCACGACCCAGGTCGGCGACATGCTGCCGTTCGCGCGCGCGCTGCTCGTCAATTTCGTCGTCAAGCACGTGAAGCGCATGGTTCCGGACTGGAACATCGAGCTGGCCGCCGATTTCCGTACGGCCCTGTCGATCGGCAGCCGGCATGCGCTTCAGGAAGTCGAGCTGACGCAGGACGACATCGCCTTCCTTCAGTACACCGGCGGCACCACCGGCGTCGCCAAGGGAGCGATCCTCACTCACGGCAACATGGTCGCGAACCTCGAGCAGGCCTACGCGTGGATCAGCAAGACGCTGGAGGAGGGCAGCGAAACGGTGATCACCGCGCTGCCGCTGTATCACGTGTTCGCGCTCACGGCCAATCTGCTCACGTTCTTCAAGATCGGTGCGCACAACGTGCTGATCACCAATCCTCGCGACATCGAGGGCTTCGTCAAGGAACTGAAGAAAGTCCCGTTCACCGTGATAACCGGCGTCAATACGCTGTTCAACGCGCTGCTCAACGCGCCCGGGTTCGGCGCCGTGGGTACCGGTGCGATAAAGGTCGCGCTCGGCGGCGGCGCGGCGGTGCAGCGGGCGGTGGCCGAGCGCTGGAAGGCGAGGACGGGCGTGCCTCTGATCGAGGCCTATGGACTGACGGAGACCGCTCCCGCCGCGTGCATCAATCCCCTGGACGCGCGAGAGTTCAGCGGCAGCATCGGGTTGCCGATCTCCTCGACCGAGGTCAGCATCCGGGACGACGCCGGCAACGAGCTGCCGCTCGGCGAGGTGGGCGAGATCTGCATCCGCGGCCCGCAGGTCATGAAGGGCTACTGGAACCGGCCCGACGAGACCGCCAAGGTGCTCAGTGCGGAGCGGTGGCTGCGCACCGGCGACATGGGCTACATGGATCAGAACGGGTACGTGAAGCTCGTGGACCGCAAGAAGGACATGATCATCGTGTCCGGCTTCAACGTGTATCCGAACGAAGTCGAGGAAGTCGTCGCATCGTGCCCGGGCGTGCTGGAGGTGGGAGCGATCGGCGTCCCCGACGCCAAGTCCGGCGAGGCGATCAAGGTGTTCGTGGTGAAGCGGGACCCGACGCTGGGCGCGAAGGACGTGATCGAACACTGCCGCAAGCACCTCACCGCGTACAAGGTGCCCAAGCACGTCGAGTTCCGCGACCAGCTCCCGAAGACCCCCATCGGCAAGATCCTGCGCCGGATGCTGAAGGACGAGGAAGCCGCTAGGGCGAATCAGCCTGCCGAGGCGCTGCGCTCGGCCGCCTGACAGGGTGTTGAAAAACGCAGTACTGTCATTCCGAGGAGCGCAGCGACGAGGAATCTGCTTTTTCAAGTCGTTGAATCGGTACAACAGCAGATCCCTCGCTTCGCTCGGGATGACAAGAAATTTGCAACGAGCAAGGCATTTCAACAGTCTGCTGGCTGCGCCAGTCCTCGCGGATCATGTCCGCCGCTTTCTCGGCGATCATGACCACGGGCGCATTCGTGTTGCCGCCGACGATCGCGGGCATGATCGACGCGTCGACCGCGCGCAGACCTTCCATACCTCGGACGCGAAGGCGGGCATCCACCACCGCCGTCGCGTCGGCGCCCATCCTGCACGTGCCCACCGGATGATAGATCGACTCGGCGCGCTGCCTGATGAAGGCGCGGATGTCCTCATCGCTCCGCGCCCGCGCACCCGGCAGCAGTTCCGCGCCGCGGTAGGTGTCGAACGCGCGCTGATCGAGCACATGCCTCGCCGCCTTCACTCCCCGCACCAGCGCTTCCATGTCGGCGGGATCAGACAGGTAGCACGGGTCGATCCGCGGCGGCGCGACGGGATCGGGGCCCGCCAGGGCGATCCGGCCGCGGCTCCCGGGGCGCAGGTCGCAGACGTGCAGCGAATAGCCGTGACCGATCATGAACGCGATGTCGAGCGTGTGATTGCGCAGCCTTATCGGCGTGAAATGGAACTGCAGGTCCGGGACGTCGCGATCCGCGCCGCTGCGAACGAAGCCGCCGGCCTCGGCGCCGTTCGTGGTCAGCATGCCGGTGCGCGCGACGAGGAAGCGCAGCGACTCCGGCAGGGTCTTGAGCAGCGTGAGGGGCGTCAATCCGTAGGACACGGGCCTGACGCACGCCTGCACCACGATCACGTCGAGGTGGTCCTGCAGGTTGGCGCCGACGCCCGGGGAGTCGAGCGCGACTGCGATGCCGTGCCGGGCCAGCTCGTCGGCCGGGCCGATTCCGGAGAGCATCAGGAGTTGCGGCGTGTTGATCGCGCCGGCGCTCAACAGGACCTCGGCGCGGGCGCCCGCGGTCTCGCGGCGGCCGTCCTTCAGGTATTCGACGCCCGCGGCGCGGCCGCGCTCGAGCACGATGCGCGTCGCGTGGGCGCCGGTGATCACGGTGAGGTTGGGACGCGACTGCGCCGGGCGAAGATAGGCGTGCGCGGTGCTCACGCGAACGCCGTTCGACTGGGTGAGCTGGTACAGCCCGACGCCTTCCTGCTCGGCGCCGTTGAAATCGGGGTTGGCACGGTAGCCGGCCTGCAGCGCCGCTTCGAGGAACGCCCGGCTCAGCGCGTTGGGTGAGCGCGGATCGGCCACGTTGAGAGGTCCGCCGCTCCCGTGGTATTCCGATGCGCCGCGTTCCTGGTTCTCGGCGCGCCTGAAATAGGGCAGCACCTCTGCGTAGCTCCACCCCGGATTGCCCCCGTCGCGCCAGCCGTCGTAGTCGCAGCGATGCCCGCGCGTGTAGATCATCGCGTTGATCGCGCTGCTGCCGCCGAGCGTCCTGCCGCGCGGGCAGTACAGCGCGCGGTTCGCCAGCGCGACCTGCGGCACGGTGCGGTAGCGCCAGTTGAGCCGGGGGCTGCGCATGAGCCACAGCATGCCCATCGGCACGCGGATCAGCGGGTGCGAATCGCGCGGGCCCGCCTCGAGCAGGCAGACGCTCGCCGCCGGGTCCTCGGAAAGGCGCGCCGCGAGCACGCAGCCCGCCGAGCCGGCCCCGACGACGACGAAATCGAATTCCTGCCGTGAGCGCTTCATCGTTGCCTCGCTTCGGGCCGGCTCACCTGAGCAGCAGCCGGATCAGCCGCTCGAAGCGCTTGCCGAAGGGCGGCCGGAACAGCGGCAGCGCGTTCAGGCGCGACTGAGTGAACACGGCCTTCTGCTTCGAGAACGTCGCAAACCCGGCGTGGCCGTGATACTGTCCCATGCCGCTCTCGCCGGCGCCGCCGAAAGGCAATTCGTCCTGGGCGATATGCAGCATGGTGTCGTTGATCGTCACCCCGCCCGAGACCGTTTCGCGCACCACGCGCTCGATACGCGCCCCGTCGCGGTCGAAGTAGTACAGTGCGAGCGGCCGCGGCCGCGCGTTGACGTAGGCGATCGCCTCGTCGATGTCCCGGCAGGCGACCAGGGGCAGAACCGGCCCGAAGATCTCCTCCCGCATCACGCGCATCGCATCGGTCGTCCCGGTGAGCAGGGTCGGCGCGATCTTCCGGCCTGTCTCGCCGAGCGCTTCGCCGGCGGGGTTGATTTCGACCACGCTCGCGCCGCCGGCCGCCGCGTCGGCGACCAGTTCGCGCAGGCGCCTGTAGTGGCGCTCGTCGATGATGGCGGTGTAGTCCGGATTGCGCGCCAGGGTCGGATAGCAGCGCGCAACGAACGAGCGCGCGTGCTCGATGAATTCGCTCTCTCGCCCCTCGGGCAGCAGCACGTAATCGGGAGCGATGCATGTCTGCCCGGCATTGAGAAGCTTGCCGAACAGGATGCGCTCGCAGGCGAGCGCAAGCGGGAAATCCCCACCGATGATCGCCGGCGACTTGCCGCCAAGCTCCAGCGTGACCGGCGTGAGGTTCGCCGCGGCCGCCGCCATGACGCTGCGCCCGGTCCGGGTGGAGCCGGTGAACAGGAGATGGTCGAACGGCAGCGCGACGAACGCGCGCGCCACGTCCTCCTCGCCGCCGAACACTGCGACGCGCTCTTCATCGAAGCGCTCCGAGATCAGGCGTGCGAGCAGCGCCCCGGTCGCCGGGGTGAATTCCGACATCTTGATCATCACGCGGTTGCCGGCGGCAATCGCCGAAACCAGCGGGCCGACGGAAAGGTAGATCGGGTAGTTCCACGGCACGACGATGCCGACTGCCCCGAGTGGCTGCCAGACCACCCTGGCGCGGCCGGGCTGGAACCAGAGCGAAACCGGCCTGCGCTCCGGCTTCATCCAGCGGCGCACGCGCGAGCGCGCGTGTCGGATGGCCTCCAGGCATGGAAAGATCTCGAGCAGCCGAGTCTCGTGCCTGGAGCGACTGCCGAAGTCCGCCGAGACCGCGCCGGCGAGCGCATCGGCGTTGCCGAGGATCATATCGTGCAGCGCATCGAGGTCGTGCTCGCGCCGCGACGCCTCGGGCACCGGATCGCGGCGCGATGCCCTGCGCTGGCGTGCGAACACATCGCCCAGCCTGTCGATTTCGGTCCCTGCCTTGGAGGCGACGTCGTTCATCTGTGCCACCTGTTCGAAATTAGTCCCGAAGCGCACGACCGCCGTTGACGTGGATCAACCGATTCTCGTCCGCCTTTTCCAGGGCGGGTGCATCGTCTAAACTCGCACCATGGCGAATGCCCCCGTTGCCGAACTGCTTTGGCAGGAAATCGAGCGCACGAAAGCGTACCGGGAAGGGCACGGCGCAGACGCGCGGCTCGCGCCCGCGATGAAGCTGCTCAACGCGTGGCAGGCCGAGCGGCTCGCGCGGACCTACGCCGACCTGCGCGCGGATCCGCGCTACCAGCCGGCCACCGAGTTTTTCCTGAGCGATCTGTACGGCCCGAAGGACTTCACCGAGCGCGACGAATCCGTGGAAAAGCTGTATCCCTATGCGATTCGCGTGCTATCGGAGCACGCGTTGCAGACGATAGCACAGGCGATGGAGCTCAACCTGATGACGCACGAGCTCGATCATGCCCTTGCCGGGGTGCTGGTCGACCAGCTCAAGGTTGTCGGCCGCATTACGGAAGCCGACTATTGCGAGGGATACCGGCGCTGCGACAACTTCGACCGGCGCAAGCACCAGATCGAGCTGATCCGCAGGCTGGGTGAAGACCTCGACGCCGTGGTCGCCAGGCCGATGATCTACGCGGCGCTGCGCCTCGCGCGCCGCCCCGCGCAGCTCGCCGGCCTGCACGAGCTGCAGGATTTCCTGGAACGCGGGTTTCGCGCCTATCGGCACATGAACGGCGCCAAGGAATTCCTGGATGCCGTCGAGACGCGCGAGACGCGCATCCTCGAGCGCATCTACGCGCGCGACCCGAAGCCCTTCCGGCTCGACCGGCGCTGACCCGGCCGCGGCGAAACCTCCGGCGCGGCTCCTTAGCAGCCTTCTTTCTTTTTCTTCTTGGCCTTTGCGTCGGCGGCCTTTCCGTCCTTCGACGCTCCGGCTTTCGGCTTGTCGGCCTTCTTTTCGTCCTTCTTTTCCGCCGCGAAGGCGACACCGCTCACCGACAGGAATGCGATGGCGACGAGACTGGCGAGAAATTTCTTCATGGTTGCACGTCCTTTTCCTGGTAGGGATAGAGCGCGCCCCGCACCAGCGGGCCGCGCGCCGCGATCATACTACGGATGCGGCCCGGACCTGAGCGACTCCGGCGAGGCGTTCCCGCCCGCCGTGCCGACTCAGCTGCGCGGCCGCAATGCGGCTTCGACGCGCTCCGCCAGGACAAACGCGCCCAGCGCGAGCGCGACGACTGCGACCACCAGCACGCCATAGGGTAATCCGAGGACCGTCGGCAGAGTGACCTGCCCGAGGGGGGTCGCCTCGTTCCAGCCGCTGAAGAGGGCCTCGAAGGTCTCGGCGTATACGACGATCCCGGCGACCATGCCCAGCGCATAGACCAGGGCGTCGATCTTGCCGGTGGCGATGCCCGCGACCGAGGTACCCGGGCAGTAGCCGCCGACGATGAAGCCGACGCCGAACACCAGCCCGCCGACGATCTGCGGCACCAGGAACGTGGGTACCAGGTAGATCTTCGAGAAGTCGAGCCAGCCGATCGCCGAAAGGACATACACGCCCACCATCGCCGTGATGATCGCGGTGAACATGACCTTGAGCACGCTCCAGTCGGTCAGGTAGAACTGCGCGGTCAGCTTGCGCGAGCTGCCGAAGCCGGCGCGCTCGAGAAAGAACCCGAAGCCGATGCCCAGGCAGGCGGCGACCGCGAGGCTCGCGTCCTCGCCGAACATCCCGAGCTTGAAGAAGGGGGCGCCTATATCCATTGTTTCCTCACGAACCAGGCGGCGGCAAAGCCGCCGGTGAAGACCATCAGCATGAAGATCCAGCTGCCGGTATTGAGCAGGGCGCCGCCGGTGAGCGCCTGGCCGCTGGTGCAGCCCAGCGCGATCTTCGCGCCTACGCCCGCCAGCGCGCCGCCGAAGAAGGCATATCCGAGGCGGCCCGCCGTCGCGATGCGCGG
>Ga0082335_1006930_pt1 | contig 14126 bp, 14 predicted proteins | sample Subgrocontami58m_FD_72375 | JGI IMG/M metagenome (GOLD analysis project Ga0082335, IMG submission 72375) | Subsurface groundwater microbial communities from S. Glens Falls, New York, USA - GMW37 contaminated, 5.8 m (SPADES assembly) (version 2) ...
GTGTATATCTAATTAGATATACAAGTATATAAAGCTTTAGATTGTCAGATTTTAGCATTTACCGAAGATAAGTTAGATGTAGTGCTAACTTTTGTCTGAACTCAGTTAAGAATTACAGGTAAATAGCAACCTTCTCTTTTCTGGAATTCATATGAAAGCATGAGATCCTTGCAGATCTCATGGAATTAATTAGTATTGATGATGAATAACTCTATATATAGTTTTCGATGTGCCCCAGTAGATGAGCTTTTCCAAGTAAAGTAAGCTCATCTACTGAATCCATCTTAAAGATTAACAGGTAAAACTTAAAAACTTGTCTATTAGGTGTCGCTAACTTTACAGCTCAATGATTAGACAATAATCGCTAAGTGATTCTTGTTTTACCGAATAAAGAGATTTCCTAAGCCTTTGCTATGTCAGGAATCTACAATTCCTGAGCACTATCAAGAACTTCGTTCTTGAAGTTCCCACAGCAAGCTGATGAAGTATTTCCACTCAAAATGTAATAAAACAAAAGAAGATATGTGGTAAATGTTTGAAGAATTAATATTCTTATCTGTTAGAATAAATGAGAGTTCCTTCTGTTCTCACTTTCTTCCTGCATAACTTCTCTAATTTTCTTACATCTTTTTTCCTTAATGCATCTGAAAAATCATTTGAAAAAATAGTTGATTCTAAACCATCTGTATAAACTATCAAATATTCATTTGGTTTTAATTCGTTAGTGCCTGTTCTTACATAGTGCATTGCTGTTTCTTCTCCAGTAAGAACTCCGAATGAGTGCAATTCTGAAGGGTTGTTTCTATAATCTCTCCGAACTATTCTTCTAGCTTCAGGATTTACCCAGCCAATTTTCCTTAATCTCTCATCTTTCCAGATATATTCATCATGTTTATCTGGTCCTTGGTTTTCTGTTCTGAACCTTAAATTTCCATTGTCCTCAAAAATTGCCACACCACAATCGGTTAAATAGCCCCAATAAATTAGCTCATTTTTTCCTAAAGTTCCAGAAGCTACACAACCAGCAAAATCTCTCGTAACATAATCTGGATTTTGCATATTTTGATTGTTCCATTTCCCTATTCTTTTGTTTGCTTCTTCAAAAGCAGATCTTATTGCTTTTTCTTCCTTATTGTTCTCATTGTAGTCTTTTAAAACAAGAGGAAATGTTTGTGTGAATATGTCTGCAGATATCTTTGCAGGACTCGGATTTGGATATTGCAAAACAACCTTGAGTTTTGATAAATGTTCTGCAGGGTCTCTTGTAACTCCATCCGAAACTGCCAAAATTTTATTCTTAGAATCTATACTATAAGAATCTTCAACTGGATGCTTGAACAATTTCAATCTCCAATTTTCAACAGTAAATCCGTGAATCATAGTTATCATAAAAGAAAGATAGTATTTAAAACTATCTATCTGTAACTACTCATAAATTACATATCCTGCTCGATTCTTGGAGCTAGGACAAAAGAAAGCATGACATTGCCTGTTGGAAAGTCAATACGCATAGGATGGTCTTCGGAAAAACTAAGAGTGACGCGGTTGGATATCTTGGCGCCTTTGACGAATTTATTTAGATATTCCAAAGAGAAGCGTGCCTTGGCAGTATCCGAATAAATTTCCACTTCATCTGAAGAGAACTCTGCCCTAGCGGAATTAAGACCATGAGCTTCTACAATAAATTTAGTTGGCTCTGTGAAGAATGTGCAGGCATCTGCAACTATCAGACAGTCTTCTACAACTTCCGCAAAGGCATCTGAGTCCATCTTAATTACTGATTTAAACTCCCACTGAGGCATTTCTTTATCTTCTGAATCTATGTCCAGCAAGGCTAGTGTGAAGTCTCTCTTAATTCTGTCGTGAATGCCTATTTTTAGAGTATTATCCTCACACGCCAGAGTAAGAGAAGAGCCGGGCTTGCAACGACGTAAGACTGCTTTTAAATTTTCAAGGTTAACTCCTAGTATTTCATCTTTCTGCAAATCAAATTGTGTAAAAAGGTCTGCAGGCATACGGAAGTAGACCATCGCGACATTAGCAGGATCTATAGCAGTCAGTATTATGCCATCTTTTGTCACTTTAAGCCGGACTTCTACCACGAGTTCAGAGATAATTGAGACGAGGTCTGTGAATATTTTAGGGTTCTCTAATTTTAATTGCATGAACATTTAGACCGAGAGAAGCTTTTAAGTTTTGTTGTGCTCTAAATCTACCGTAATAATCTCTTAAAGAGAGCACAACAAACAATAAATAACGCGTTTTCATATAAACTCTATGAGTGACGAGACTACTGCGATGTCTGAGAAAGAGATGCGAATTCGTGCTATCACAAGGCTTTATTATTCGCAACCAAAGGTACAAGAAGCACTACTAGCATTTAGTGCAGGACGAGAGGTTGTACCTCGTTATTTTGAAGGATTTGGGAAGAGACCCGACATGCTACAATATCCGGCAGATATTATGGGACTCGTCAATAAGGGGGCAACTTCGTTTCATTCTTCGGAAGAGCTCTGGCGCGATCCATTGGCAATAAGTTCTGACATGGGTGTTGTAGAATTGACCTCTCTACGAACCTCTTGGGATCTTCTAATTGACGTAGACTCTCCTTTTCTGGATTGGTCGACTATTGTCGCCCAATTACTTTTGGATGCGCTAGAAGCATATGGTATTAAACATTACGGCTTAAAATATTCTGGAAGCAAGGGATGGCACATCATAGTCTCTGGCACAGCATTTCCTGAGACATTCGAAGGTGTTACTATGCAATTCGGCTTTCCTGAATGGCCACGCGCAATCTGTAGGTATTTGATGTATTTCATAAGAAATGAATACAATCGCAGAGTGACTGAATTTATGCCTTCAGTAAGTGTAATTCAGCAACGTACAAATAAAACTAAAGAAGAACTTGTTCAAGCTCCGTGCCCTGAGTGCGGTCTTCCTTCAGATAAAGGACTTCTGACGCATTATCATTGTGATGACTGTGGCTCTGAAATTACCCGTCCGAATGTTAAACGTAACGGAAAAGAATTGCGTTGCATCAATTGTCCTAGCAACTTCCGAGTTTTAAGAACAGAGGAATATTTCTTCTGTCCTGCATGCAAAACTCATTCGTATACTTCTCGGGGTTCCAGTGAAGGAGGCAAGGTGACTTATACCAAAGAATCGCGACAACGTGAAAGCCAATTCTCTGCGGCATTCAGTGAACAAGTCTCTGGAGAAGTCATTGGGGGCTCAGACCTTGTTCTGGTAGCACCCAGACATTTATTCCGTATGCCTTATTCCCTTCATGAAAAAACTGCATTAGTTAGTGCAGTTCTAACAAAAGAAGAGATGACTCGTTTTACACCGCGTGATGCAAACCATCTTAAAATTAAGATTCGCCCATATTTGCCCGTGACAAAGTCAGGAATAGCGACTAAGCTTCTCGCGGAAGCACTTGCATGGAGACGCACACAGGACGCGCAAGAGGCTAAAGTGACCCAAAATAGTTATGCCGGGAAGAGTTTTGAGGAGAGTGAGTTAAAGGGAGTAAGCGAAGATATGTTCCCGCCTGCAATTAAAAAACTTCTTGAAGGCTTACCTGATGGGAAAAAACGCGGACTATTTATTCTCATTACTTTTTTGCGCTCGTGTGGTTTTGCGCCAGATTATATCAGCACAAAAGTTCATGAGTGGAACACGAAAAACCAGCCCCCTTTAAAGGAAGGTTACATCAAAAGCCAATTAGACTGGCATTTCCGTCAGAAGAAAAAGATTTTGCCTCCTAACTATGATAATGGTGCTTTCTATAAAGACATAGGTCTTATCAGCGGAAAACAGGATGTGAAAAATCCTCTTGTTGAAGTTGGAAGAGCTCTGAGAAAAACAAACCCTCAAAACATTAAGCCTCGGGAACGATAGAATTCTTTATAAACAACTCCCTCCTGTCTTTAGCATGAAAGAAGGTGTGAACGCTCGTAGAAATCCGCGGAATTTATTCTGTGGTTTTGTGACATTTAGCGTTTCTATCTTATTAGTAATTCTTGTTCTAGCGATGGTTAGTGCTGTGAACCAGACCGTAAACACAACCAATATCACGGGAACAAGCGTTGTGACAACTACCCCAAACAAGAACACTACTCCATCCCCTCTGATTCCTTCAACTACGCAGACACCACAGATTTCATCACAAACCGAGAGCGCAAAAATTGAACGGGCCTATGCGTGCCTACAAAATCTTGTTGTCAACAAGAGTGCATTCTCTCTAGAAGAAGCAGTCTTTGGCGTTCTTGCCCTAGGAGCTCAGGATAAACTCATTAAGACTATCCAAATCACTAAAAGTGATCGTGAAGCCTGCTGGCCAAAAGCAGGATGCACTATTCGAGATACTGCACTTGTTGCATTGGCATATCAACGTGCAGGTATGCAAACTACAGACATTGAACAATGGTTGCAAAGCAAGCGCATCACGCCAAGAGAGCTGACATGGTACCTTGAAGTTGACACGACGCAACATGAACCATCCATCTGCACTGTCAAGTACGACGGGAGATCTTATACTGTAGATATTCAGGAGGATATGAAATTCAGTGACTCTGCCGGAAGTTGTCTACAACGCTCTCCATCTAATTACTGGATGACTATCTCGCCCAACTGCGTGGGGAAAGTCTTTGAGGTTTCATGCGATAAAGATTTTATAACTACGCTCATCTACCAGAAAAATGGAGGAGAGACAGTATATGTTTCTTCTGAAACACATGCAGCAGCAAGTCTGGGAACAACTAGTGAAAGCGCAAATGTAAGCTGTCTATCGACAGGAAACGGATGCGACTATCAGGGGACATTATGGGCTACCTATGCGCTGCACAAGCTTAACAAGAATACTGCATCAACGCTACCCTATCTTGTTGCGCTTGCTGATGACACAACAAAATATTTCCCAAGCGCATTTATTTATATGCTCACTAAGGATCCTGATAAAGAATATTACGGGCAAATAGTTCAGCAGAGAAAGCAAAATCAGTTCTGGGAATTTGTCAGCAATGGATACACAAGATTTTATGATACAAGCATCGGCATGCTTGCACTTTCTACAGGCTCTGGAGATAATACTGACGCAATTAAGACTCGAACATATCTCTTGAGCGTACAAACTAAAGAGGGATGCTGGAACAACAATCATTTCCGCGACAGTGCATTCATACTATACTCAAGCTGGCCTAAGGCGAAAATAATAACAAGTGGAGGGGGGAGTGTACACTTGCCACAGTGTAGTGAAGGAGGATTCTCGTGCGAGCGCCTTAGTGAATGCCTTGAATCAGGAGGAGTGAAACATAGTTCATATGAATGTCAGGGAGGTAACATTTGCTGTTCGGTCAAAGTTCAAAAAACTAGCTGTGCAAGCCAACAAGGCTCTGTCTGTAAGGCTAATGAGCAATGCAAGGGCAGTATTAGTGCATCGAGTGATGGGCAGTGCTGCATAGGTTCATGTAGTGTTGTTGTCGAAGAGAATGCATGTGAAATAGCTGGAGGCGCGTGCTCTTCAAGTTGTGGTAGTGATGAAAAAGAGACTAGTGAGTCATGTTCTACGACGAATGCTATTTGTTGTGTTCCTGATACAGGAAAAGGAATCTCATGGTTCTGGATTATTATGCTTTTGATTCTCATCGCATTAGTCGTTATTGCAATTATCAAAAGATATACTATTAAACTCTGGTGGTTCAAGCGAAGTGGAAAAACCAGCAGTACACCTATGGCTCGTCCAGGATTCCCTCCAAGTGGAGGCGCGGGAACTGCCATGCGACCACAGCAGAGAATGATGCAACCGCAAGGATTTGTCAGACCAGGGATACGACCTCCAATGCGCCCTGCTCAACCGTCTAAAGACCATGAAATGGAAGAGACTATGAGAAAATTGAAAGAAATGAGTGGCTGACGGACAAGTTTATATATAATCCGTAACTAAAATACTCATGCGAATATTAACTGTAATTATGTGTCTGTTTCTTTTTTCAATGATGTCTGTTTCTGCCTTGAGCACAACTCTTAGTCAAAGATATATGTCTGAAGAGACAATGATTGGACGCGTTGAAGGTGCGTTCGTCACGCCCATTAAGCCAGAGCAGATTGAGCTCCTACGAGGGCATGTTATTGTGCCTTTTGAACATGATGTGGAGCAGCTTGATAGCACGACATATTTATGGGGAAGAGCGCCGCGCTCGGAAGGTAATTATACTTTGCGGATTAAAAACATTCAGACAATGCAGGAAGGAATTGTTCAAGTGATAAATTATACGCATGATTTTTACGTTGACGGCATAATTGTACCCTATGCAGTTAGACCTGGTTTTATAGGTGCGCAGGATGATTTTTCTGTGATGATTGAATCATATAAAGATACTGAACAAATAATTTCAGTCAGTCACCCTTCACCTCGAGATACTTTGCTAACTCCTGGACAAATAAAATATACTTTCTCGGTAAATCCTCTACCTGTTAATACGATTGTGGGTATTGAAATAGGCAGGTACAAAATACCAGTATTTGTACGTGGAAATGGTTCTGGAACATCAGAGATTGAAAGACAGAGTGTCTGGATTGTTGACCCTCCTCAAGTGAGCGCTCAAGTGAGCGCGGGGAAGCCACTCCCTTCTTTTATGATTTCGGCAAAATATAGGGGTGAAAAGAATCTTAAGAATGTTGATGTAAATTATAATAAATCCATTATTGGAATAAATCCAGATTCATTCAAAAGCATAAAAACTAATGATAGTATATCGTTTAATGTTAGCATTAAACAGCAAGTTAACGCGACAAGAACAGAAAAAATCAGTTTTGGCGTAGGGAATGAAACTTACATTTTGTCATTTCTAATTGAAGCGGTGCCTCTGCTTGAGATTAATGCCTCAAATGTAAGCAGAAATGCTTCTCTCCCCTATTGTTCACAACTTTCAGGCATTGTCTGCCGTGAGAATGATAAGTGTTCGGTCGATACTGTAACTAGTAAGGATGGAGCGTGCTGCCTTGGCACGTGCGAACAGCCAAAAGAAAAAAGCAAAGCTTGGATTGGCTATCTATTAGTTGGAATAATCGTTCTTATTGGTGCGATTGCATGGATAAAATACAAAAAGGTAAAACCAAAAGACCCTCTACAAACTGTTTTGCATCAAAAAAAGCATCCTTAATTGCTGGAGATTTGTTTTTTCTTTATCTTCTTCCCTGATTTGTTCTTTGCTTTTTTAGAAGAGAGTGCTACCTTTGGAGGATTTGCCTCTTTTGGAGTTATGTCAGGATGACTTAAAAGATGGGGTGCATCCTGCTCTATTCTCTTGAGGAGAACATCCCGTTCCATCATCACATTCTTTACAACAGCGTCATAATTATGTAGACGCTGCATCAGCTGATTTGCAAATTGATTCAGCGCAGCATTATCTAGTGTAATGCGCTCAGGATAAATTAGCTCGACATGAGATGGCATATATGAGAACAGAACTGCAAAATACCTGTCCAAAGAATCTATTTCCAACGTCACTTCGACAAATGAAGTGTAAAGATCCTCTGCGTTTGGCACCTTGACAGGCTCATGAAACTTTCTCTCCAGAACTTTCACGCCTTTCTCACTAGCCAGCTTCGTTACAACGCTCGCTAACGCCTGCTGGACATTAGATGCAGGACGACCTAGCACTTCCATGACAATTTGAATCTGAATAGAGTCCATAATGTAACAGGGAAGCTGCGGTTTTTAAATTCGCCGTTTTCTGAAACATCGAGAATTACGTTTGCGCAATTCCCATTTAGTTTGTGAGTAAGCAAACGTAATTCTCGATTGCTTCAGGGATTTACAATACCTGACAGTGTTCAAGGACAGAAGTCCTTGACATGCTCAAGAACCGCGACACGCCACATACTTCGGTGAGTGGTTCTTGACAAAAAGTACAAGCAAAGCAATGATGGTTATTGCACTTAGCACAAATGTAACTACTATAATTGATTGTTGTAATCTGTATTCTTTTGTATAAATTCTCTGTGGCATGGATTTAGAAAGATTGAGTGTGGGCAAATCCTCCTGTGAAAGCTCTTCCTCTATGTCGAGTTGAGAAGAAGCATTGGATATGACAATAGGTTGACAATATTCTTCGTAGTTTTGCGTACCTTTCATTCTTAATCTAACGCAAAGAGATGCATTTGCCGCCGCAGTTTTCACCTTTATTGTAAATGTATCTTTTGCCGGAAAAGCGCCAAGGAGATAATAAAAAGGGCTTTTCCAGCCAGAAGAATATATCTGAGAAATCGTCGCACCATTATCTTCCACAAATAGTTTAACATCGTAGTCTCCCTTATCTAGATTTGAATCTATTATAATGACTGTAATGTTCTCTTCGACTAGTGCATTCGAAGGAGCAGTTAGCGTGAGCGCACTCGTCATTGTTGCAAGAAAAATAGAAAAAACTGCAATGAGAAAACTAGTAGCCATATGCCTCATTGTGGACAATCCTCCCTTCTGAGTCAAGTAGATAGAGCGTATCTCTATCATTATTCCAGATTGGAGTGCTTGAGTCCCAGAATATTGCTGTCTTGTTGTCTGTGCCTTTGCCCGTATATATAACAAGGTCATTAGCTATATTTTCCTTGAAGCTATATGATTTCCTGCTTTCGTCTCTTATTATCCAACCTTTGATGTTTAATGCGCCGCAAACACTGTGAAGCACTACAAACTCTTCTTTTTCTTCAATCCTAGAGCTAATACATCCGAAATAAGGAGAGTGCTTCCAGATGCCGCTCTGTTCTGCAATTGCGCGAGCCTCTGCATTTGCAAATGCCTGCGCCTCTGCTTCCTCGACTAAAAATTTTACTGCTAAGCCCTGTGCAACTAATTCATGATTTACATACTCTGGTGCATAAAGACGGACTAATGTCCGCCCGTATTTATCTGCCCCTAGAGATTCTATGGTGACATGTGTTCCCTCAAAAAGAGAAAGATATCTTTTGGCTTCTTCTGCGCCATAAGTGGATTTTTCTGGAGTGTTTATGTTGCTCAAACGGAATGTTCTTCCATCTTCTCCAACAAAAGTATCTCCGTCTATAACTCTCGCAACCACAATCTGCTCGCGAGAGGAGTATGATGGCAAAGTTATTAGTGCGAAGAGAGCCAGCGTTGAAGCAATTGCTAATATGAATGAGATTTTCTTACGCATTTGGAATAACCTTATAGAGGGCAGAAAGTGTTGAGCAAAATCTTTCAAATGCCTCGTGCTTTAAAACAAGAGTCGATGTATTTTTGTTTGGATGTACCCCTATTTCCTCGGCATTCCAGACATTCTCATCTATCAAGAGTATTGTATGTTTAGCATGAATCATCGCAAGAGGGGAGACGCTGCCAGGTTTTAGCTGAAGCTCTGCAGCAAGCTCTTCAGGAGTAGCAAACTTAAGCTCTTTTATTTGGAGATACTTCTTGAGATGCTTAATGTCAAGTCTTTTTGCTGAAGGCATGCACATAAGATAAAAACCACCTAAATTGTCTCGAAGGAAAAGGTTCTTCGTCCTAAGACATGGAATATGCTTAGTTAACTTATCTGATTCCGCAACTGTAAAAACTGCGGGATGAGTATATTCAGAATACAGAATGTTATGCTTATTTAGGAAGGTTTTTAGCTCTTGATCCATATTATTGTACCTTTAAAGAGTTAAAATATGTTGCGAAGCCTGGCGTGTGAATGGGACAGAATAGACACTGCCCTGTTCTGCAGGTGTATCTGGCACGATTTATTTTATCTTAATTAGAGACTAATTCTGTCCCATTCATTTTTATCGTCGAGAGAAATGGTATCAATTATTTGAGAGCTTGCGACATTTCAAGCATTATGAAAAAGTCAGATAGCCTTTATCGTCGATAAGATTATTTTGTCACTATTTAATTTACCTAATTACAGAAACTTCCACGACGAGCTTTATACTTACTATAGAGAGCTTTGAATAACCCTCCATTTTGTAGTTCTAAGAGGGTTTTCAAAGCGGCTCGATAGAGGACTTTAGGGGTTTTTCAAAGTCCTCTATATTTGAATTGTCACTGGATGCCATTAAGAAAGAATTTTTGGCGTGCGAATCCTTTAAATATCAGAATCAGTTAGATTAGTTGAAGAGGATGATATACGATTTTATTGTATTTGGTGGCACTGGACAACAAGGAAGTATTTGTGCGCGAGACCTTCTTGAACAAGGTTATAGAGTATTGCTTTTAGGGCGTAATCCGGAAAAAATTCAGAGTTTGTTGAAGAAACATAATAATGCTGGATTTCATGCTGTCGATTTGAGAAATCAACACGAGATTGTCAAGGTAATTAGAGACTCTCAAGTTTCGGTGGTAATAAATTGTGCTGAGCTGATATTCAATGTGGCAATTATGCGCGCGTGCTTGGAAGCAGGAAAGTGCGTCACAGACCTCGGAGGTTTACATACAATAACGCAACAGCAATTCAGGCTTGATAACGCTTTTCGAAAGGCAGGCATTCTTTGTTTAACTGGGTGCGGCTCTACACCTGGTATTTCGAACGTTATGGCTTCGCATGCAATTGGCAGATTAGATAGTGTTGACACAATTATACTTGGATTTGCATGGGACTCAAATATCAAGCAGTTTGTAGTGCCTTACTCTCTGCAAAGTATTTTCAAAGAGTTCGTAGAACTACCGGTCGTGCTGAATGGTGGGAAATTTGTGAAGTCAGATAAAATGCACTGCCAAGGAACATTTGATTTAAAAACCGTCGGAAAACAGACCGCATATTGCATTGTGCATTCTGAAGTCTACACTTTTGCAAGATATTTTAAAGATAGGGGATTGAAGAATGTAAACTATATGGCTGGATTCCCCGAACACTCCTTAGGTGTAATTCATATGCTCATAGATTTAGGATTTGACTCTGAAAAAGAGGTTTCTATTCAAGGTATTAAAATCAGACCCCTGGATTTTACAATGAGTGTACTAAAGCGCCTGCCAATTCCAAATGGATATAGTGAAGTTGAGAATATTTGGGTGAGAAGCGAAGGTATGAAAGACGGCAGGAGAAAAACTATAAATATGGAGTGCATAGTCAAAACTCTGAAGGGATGGGAAGACGCAGGGAGCAATATAGATACAGGAAGAACAATAGCAGTCATGTCAGAAATGATTCACAAGAAACAAATTAAGGCAACAGGAGTGCATGCTCCAGAAGGAGTTGTACCCCATCAAAAGTTCTTCAAAGAATTAGAAAAACGAGGGATGAAGATTTTTGAGGATGGGAAGAGATTCATTGCTCATGAATTTACTGTCTGAAGAGACTACGCATTTATAAGTGCCATTAGTATCTCTTGAGTCTTGCCCCACTCGCTCATATGAAAACGATGAATGTTGATAAAAGTGCCATTATTCATTTCAGGAGTATTAAGTGAGATATATCCTTTTAGAGGCAAGTTTGTAGCTGCGACAAAATCCACTTCATTGCTCTCTCTGTAAATACGCAGCTCAAGAGCAACGTGAAATGAACCATTACGCGAGACCAAATATTTCATAACAAAAGGATTGTAAAGATTTTTTATTTTAGGAACTGCCTGTTCTATTGTCATATATTCTTCCAACGTATTCTGATAAAAAAGCTTCCTTCCGACTAAATCTCTCACATCTTGAAATGAATGAATCTGCGCTTGTTCTGCAACTTCCAAAAAATTATTTGTGAATGTGAAGAGTTCTTTGTGTGTGATTTGCAGCATGTTATGACTGCTAATCTTGAGTATGTAAACTTTTAGATAGTGTACTATGGGCTGACGGACGTAAGACCTTTGTATCTCTCGCGCAGATTCCTAGGCAAAAATTGAACACTTCTTATTAATTTTCGGCAAGTCTTGCTTTTGCAATTGCATTTTATTTTCCAGTCTGTGCCGCTCGTAGTTGTTGAATAATCTAAAGTTATTTCATCATTGGGAGAGATTCGTTTAATAGCTATAATTATTTTTCCTTTAATTCCAGAATTTGGATTGCAACTGTGATTAATGTTCCAACCATATGAATCTTTTTTAGGGTAGAGCCAGAGATTATTCCCTACTTGAATACATCTATGGCAGATTTTACAATTGCATGCTGAAGAATGATTAATCTCTATTTTTCTATCGGAAAATGTAAATATCTTATCTCCCTTTTTTATTATCTTTTTTGAGAATACTCCCTTGCCTTGAATTTTTGACTTTTTTATCACCAAACTATCTTTCACATAGAACATTCTTTTTTATTATTTAAAAACATATGTCTGGTTGGAACCAAGTAAACGAATTCTTTAAATAGCGAGTATGCTGGAAAGAATAATGGATGGAAAAAACAATAGTTATGATTTTCTCATAATCGGGGCGGGAGTCACTGGACTGGCTGCAGCAATGTATGGGGCGCGCCTTGGATTGAGAACGTTATGCCTTGGAACAACGCACGGGAGCGAGATGCCTGTTGGCGGAGTGATTACAACTACAAACATTGTTGAGAATTATCCTGGATTTATTCGCCTGAGTGGACCTGAATTGGCGGAAGAGATTAGGAAGCACGCAGTCTCTTATGAATTAGTTACAATCAAAGAGGAGAAAGTAGTTGAAGTAAGGAAAGAATCACAGAGATTTTTAGTGAAAACGGATAAAGAAGAATATAATACAAAAACAATCCTGTTTGCCACAGGTACAAAATGGAAAAGATTGGAAGTCAAGGGAAGCAAAGAGTTTGAAAACAAAGGAGTTGTGTACTGCGCCTTGTGCGACGCTCCACTATTCAAAAATAAAACCGTCGCTGTTGTCGGTGGCTCTGACAGCGCGGCGAAAGACGCGTTAGTTGCTACAGAGCACGCAAAAAAAGTGTATATTATTTATCGTGGCGAGAAAATACGCGCAGAACCGATAAATCTGAAGAGAGTTGAAGCGAATCCTAAGATAGAAATTATCAATAAAGCAAACATTGTTGAGATTAAGGGGAACAAGTCAGTTGAGAGTGTTGTTCTCGACAGAGAATATAATGGAAGCAATGAATTGCCATTGCAAGGAGTGTTTGTGGCTATCGGGCACGAAGTCTTATCTGAACTGGCAAAGATACTGGGAGTGAAAACAAACACAAAGAATGAGATTGTTATTGACCATAAAACATCTGAAACAAATGTATCCGGAGTGTTTGCGGCAGGAGATGTTGCCGACAAGCCCTTTAAGCAGGCAATTACCGGCGTCGCGGAAGGATGTACTGCAGCATATAGTGCTTTTGAATGGATAACAAAGAATAAGGTTGAATCTGCATAAATCTGATTCGAACTTTAAACTCTTGTGATGTAATTCTACTTTTTCTTAATTACATAGATAAAGGTCGTCACATTCTCTTTTTTATCCCCGATATCTTCATTTATTATCTTTAAACCATAGAGTCTCATTCCGCGTTCGCTACCAACTGCTGCCACCGACCTGAGATTGTTCACGATGATGTCTTCCATTGTTCTGGAAGTACTTTCTACCTCTACTTTGTTCGCCTGTGAGAAATTTCTTTTTAGATAGATTGCGCACTCTTTGAGTGCAGTGTTTTTCGATCTGATTTCAGTAACATCTTCCTTCACTGCCTTGGGATGTATGCCTATTGCGAGCTTAATCTTCAGTTCCAGATAGTCCACTTGCAATACTAGATAGTTTTGTAGGCATTCACTTGTTTCCTTGTAGTCTCCAGCTATAGAGTTTCTTAAGGGGACCACTATAGCTTCAACTTCTTGTTTATCAAGAGATTCAAACACGGTTTTTATTGAGGTGAAAGAGACTTTCTCACTTTTTACGATGCTTTGTTGTATGATGAATTGATCAGCTGCTTCTTCAGTGTATGTTCCTTGTGGTCCAAGATATCCAATTTTCATACATGCTAAGAAGAGACACTTTTTTTAAATCTTTGTACTATAATGCTGTGTTGCATGATTATTTTCTTATCGTCAATAAGAGAAAAGTTCGTATAATCTTTTATCGTCGGAACTTTAGAAAGCTAAGTAGATACCTGATTTTCTGAACTCATAATTGCGGAGTCCTAAAGATTTCTTATTGTGGCAAGTATCTTCCAAGCTTCAATTTATCGACGATTTCTTTTTGAATTTTATTATTTGCAACGTAATCAT
>Ga0082335_1006933_pt1 | contig 14124 bp, 17 predicted proteins | sample Subgrocontami58m_FD_72375 | JGI IMG/M metagenome (GOLD analysis project Ga0082335, IMG submission 72375) | Subsurface groundwater microbial communities from S. Glens Falls, New York, USA - GMW37 contaminated, 5.8 m (SPADES assembly) (version 2) ...
TCTCGGCGACGACGGCCACGACGGGCTCGCCGAGGTAGCGCACCTTCCCGACCGCGAGCGCGTAGTCCTTCACGTGCGCACCGGGCGGCGAGGAGATCTGGAAGAACGGGTCGGTGAGGATCGCGACCTCGTCGCCCGTGAGCGTGCCGTACACGCCCGGCAGCTCGAGCGCCGCGGACAGGTCGATCGAGCCGATCTTCGCGTGGGCGTACGGGGAGCGCACGAAGTGCAGGTAGCCCATCCCGTGGCGCTTGACATCGTCGACGAACACGCCCTGGCCCTGGACGAGCCGGCGGTCCTCCTTGCGCGGCACGCTCTGGCCGATCGCGGCGCCCTTCTGCAGCGTCCCCGGCTCGATCTCGACCGCGGTCACGCCGCGCCTCGCTTTCCCGCCTCGACGACAGCCTCGACGATGTTCCAGTAGCCGGTGCAGCGGCAGATGTTCCCCTGGAGCGCGACCTTCACGTCGTCCTCGCTCGGCTGCGGGTTCCGCTCGAGCAGCGCGGTGGCGCTCATCAGCATGCCCGGTGTGCAGTACCCGCACTGGAGGGCGTGCTGCTCGCCGAACGACTGCTGCAGCGAGGTGAGCTCGCCGTCCTCGCCTGCGAGCCCCTCCACGGTGCGCACGTCGGCGCCGTCGGCCTGCACGGCGAGCAGGGCGCAGCTCTTCACGGCCTCGCCGTTCACGAGCACGGTGCAGGCCCCGCAGCTGCCGGTGTCGCAGCCGACGTGGGTTCCCGTGAGGTCGAGGTCGTCCCGCAGGAAGTGGACGAGCAGGCGCGAGGCGGGAACCTCGCGCTCGTACGCGGCGCCGTTGATCTCGACCGAGATCGCGCGGCTCGGGGCCGGAGTGGTCGACACGTCTACCCCTTCGCTCTCTCGGCGGCTTGCAGGACGGCGCGCACCGCACAGACCTCCGCGAGGTGGCGGCGGTAGTCCGCGCTCGCATGGACGTCCGACGGAGGATCGAGCGACGCCCCGAGGCCCTCTGCGGCGGCGCGCACGGCACCTTCGGAGAAGTCCCCTGCGGCGAGGCGCCCCTCCATCTGGGTCGCCCGCACGGGAACCGAGGAGACGCAGCCGAGCGCGACGCGAGCGCCGTCGGGGCCGACCGTCGCGGCCGCGCTGACGATGTACGTCCCGTGGGCGCCGAGCGTGACACCGTCCATCGCGTCTCCCGTGCCCGGCCTGTGGGTCGGGACCGACACCTTCGTCAGCAGCTCGCCCGGGCCGACGGCCGTCATGTAGACGCCGACGAAGAACTCGTCTGCCGGGACGGTGCGCTCGCCGTCGACGCCGCGAATCGTGAAGGTCGCGCCGAGCGCCACGAGCAGCGGCGGCAGGTGGTTCGTCGGGTCGTTGACGCAGACGTTGCCGCCGACGGTGCCCCGGTTGCGCACCTGCACGTCGGCGATCGTGGAGACGACCTCGGCGAGAATCGGGCGTGCCACTTCCACCTCGGACGACGAGGCGAGCTGGGTGCTCGTCACCATGGCACCGATCTCCAGCAGGGACTCGTCCGCCGAGAACGCGATCGTGCGCAACTCGGAGAGATCCGCGAGGTCGACGAGCACGTCGGGCGCCGCGGCGCGGGCCTTCATCACGTTGACGAGCGTCTGGCCGCCGGCGAGCGCACGCGCCCCTTCGTACCCGGCAAGCAGGCGGATCGCGTCCTCGACGCTCGCCGCCCGCGCGTACTGAACCTCGCGCAGAAGCATGCCGCTATCAACGCATACGAATCGGTGACATGTCAAGCGGGAACAGGCGTGGTAGTGTCGCCGCGATGGCCTACGACGCGGTGTTTGTCGGCAGCGGCATCAACTCGCTCGCGGGCGCGGCGCTGCTCTCCAAGGCGGGCTGGCGCGTGTGCGTGCTCGAGCGCTCCGACCGACTCGGCGGCTGCGTCTGGACCTCGAGCGACGTCACCGCGCCCGGCTTCACGCACGAGGTGCTGGCCTCCTGGCACCCGCTCTGGACGGGCTCGCCGGCGTACGCCGAGCTGAAGCCCGACCTCGACCGGCTCGGCGTCGAGTACCTCAACACCGATCTCCCCACCGGCTCCGCCTACCCCGACGGATCGGCGGCGTTCCTCACGACCTCGCTCGAGGCGAACGTCGCGGAGCTCGAGCGCCACGCCGCCGGCGACGGCGCCGCCTGGCAGCGGCAGTTCGACGCCTTCATGGCGAACGCCGACCTCAGCTTCGGCGTCCTCGGCGCCGAGCTCTGGTCTCGCGGCGGGCTCTCGCTCGGCCGGCAGGCCTACAGGCGCTTCGGCCGGCGCGGGCTGCTCGAGTTCACCGGGGGCATGCTCACGACCTGCCGCGACTGGGTGACGGAGACGTTCCGCGCAGAGCAGGCGCACGGACTGCTCGCTCCCTGGGTGCTGCACACCGGTCTCGGCCCCGACCAGGCGACCTCCGGCTTCATGACCCAGGTGATCGCGGCCGCGCTCCAGCTCGGCGGGATGCCGGTGCCGAAGGGCGGCGGCGTCCGCCTCGTCGAGGGGCTGGCGGCGATCGTGAGCGGGGCCGGCGGCGAGCTGCGCACCTCCGCCGACGTCGAGCGTGTGCTCGTCTCGGACGGCCGGGCGACGGGCGTGCGGCTCGCGGGCGGCGAGACGGTGCAGGCCTCGCGCGCGGTCGTTGCGAGCGTCACCCCGGCGCAGCTCTACGGGCGGCTGCTCGCCGAGGGCGAGGCGCCGGAGCCCGTGAGGGCAGCCGCGCGGCGGTTCCGTCACGGCCGCGGCGAGATGCAGATCCACCTCGCCTTGAGCGAGCCGCCGGCCTGGCGCGGCGACGAGCGCCTCGGGCGCACGGCGATCGTGCACGTCACTCCCGGCCTCGACGGCGTCTCGCGCGCGGTCAACGAGGCCGACCGCGGCCTGCTCCCGGTCGAGGCGACGATCGTCTGCGGCCAGCCGTGCGCCGTCGATCCCTCGCGGGCCCCGAGCGGCTCGTCGATCCTCTGGATCCAGCTCCAGGAGGTGCCGTCGCGCCCGAAGGGCGACGCGGCCGGCGAGCTCGACACAGGCGACGGGACGTGGACGGAGTCCCTGCGCGAGGCGTACGCCGACCGGGTCGTCGAGCGGCTCGGCGGGCACATCGCGAACCTCGGCTCGGCGACGATCGGGCGCGCCGTCCTCTCCCCCGCCGACATCGAGGCCGCGAACGTCAACCTCGTCGGCGGCGACATCTACGGCGGCTCGTGCGCGCTCGACCAGAGCTTCCTCTGGCGACCGCTTCCGCAGGCGCCCGGGCACGAGACGGCGGTCGCGGGGCTCTACCACGCAGGCGCGAGCACGCACCCCGGCCCCGGGCTCGGCGCCGGCTCCGGCTACCTCGTCGCGAAGAAGCTGCTCCAGCCGCCGCTGCCGCGCCGGCTGCTCGCGAGGCTCCCGGTGGTCGGCCGGTGAAGCTGTCGCTCTCCGAGATCTCGACGATCAATGCCTCCTACCGCGAGGACCTCGAGGCCTACGCAGCCGCCGGCTTCGCCGGGATCGGCATCTGGGAGTCGAAGCTCTCAGGCGACGACGAGGCCGACGTCGCGGCGCTGCGCGCGAGCGGGTTGACCGTCGCCAACTGCGTCCCTGCAGCGCCTTCGATCCTGCCGATTCCCGACGTCATCCCGGGGCCGGACGACCCCGAGGAGCGGATCCGGGCGCTCTGCGCGAGCGTGAGGCGCCTGGCGGCCTTCGAGCCCGAGTCGGTGGTCTGCCTCACCGGGCCGGCGGGCGCGCTCGGCGAGGGGAAGGCCCGGCGGGTCGTGAGCGAGGGCCTGAAGCGTGTCGCCGACGCCGCGGGCGAAGCCGGGGTGCGCCTCGGCCTCGAGCCGGTCCACCGCTCCCAACGGGACATCCTGACGCTCGTCACGTCGATCCCGGAGGCGCTCGACCTGCTCGAGGAGGCCGGCCTGCCGAGCGTCGGGATCATGCTCGACACCTACCACATCTGGGACACGCCGACGGTCTTCGCCGACATCCTCGCCGAGATCGATCGCATCACCGGCGTCCACGTGGGTGACCGGCCCGCCGAGCCGGAACGCACCGACCGCGTTCTCCCCGGCGAGGGCGTCTCCCGCACGCAGGAGCTCGTCGTCGCGCTCGAGCGCGCGGGCTGGAAGGGCTTCTACGACGTCGAGATCTTCTCCACGCCGGACCTCCTCTGGGGGCTCCCTGCCGGCGAGGCTGCCGGCCGCTGCTACACGGCCATGCGCAGCCTGCTTCCGTAGCGGGCCCCGCATCCTCGCGGGGAATCCCGGATGCGCCGCCGGCCCCGGCGCGGCAGCGTCTCGGCGTGCCCCCTCCGCGTGTCATGAAGCACGTCAACCGCATCGTGATCGCGCTCCTGCGCACCCCGGCCGGCCGCTTCGTCGGTCGCTCGCTCGCCCTGCTCACCTACACCGACCGCCACGGCGCCCGCCGCGAGCTGCCGGTCATGGTCGCTGCCGACGGCGGGGGCTTCGTGGTCCTGGCCGGCCAGCCCGAGCGCAAGCTCTGGTGGCGGCGGCTCGACGGTGGCGGGCCGGTCGAGCTCCTCCACCGAGGCAGGCGCCTCGCCGGCCGCGGCGAGGTCGTTCACGACGAAGCCGAGCGGGCGCGGGCGCTCACGGCCTACCTCAACCGCTTTCCGAAGGCGCGCGCCGCCGCCGGGGGCGCCGTCGTCGTGCGGATCTCGGCCGACGGCTAGCCGTCGGCCGGAACGACGACCGGGCTGCCGTAGGCCCGGCGGAAGTAGAGGATCGGGATCGACTCCGGGTCGGGCGCCATCCCCGCCTCGACGAGACCGGTGATGACGACGTGGTCGCCCGCCTCGAGCTCGCCGTGGGTGGAGCACTCGGCGTAGGCGAGCGAGTCCTCGCGCAGGCACGGCATCCCGCCGAGACCGGGCTCCCAGGCGACGTTCGCGAACTTGTCGTCGGCCTTCGAGGCGAACATGTTCGCGAGCTCGTGCCGCCCCTCGGCGACGAAGTTGACCACGAAGCGCTTCGAGTGCAGGAGCGCCGGCAGCGTGCGGCTCTCGCGATCCACGCAGACGAGCAGCAGCGGCGGGTCGGCCGAGACGGAGCAGACGGCGTTCGTCGTCAGCCCGCGCGGCGTCCCGTCGGCGTCCAGGGTCGTCACGATCGCCACCCCGGTCGGGAAGGCGCTCATGATCTGGAAGAACTCGGGCGTCGGCACGGCCATCGCCCAAGTCTGGCACGAGGACGCGGGCGACGCCGGCGCACTCAAGACGCCCTTCGCTTAGCGGGCGCTGGTGCGCGTGTCACCGCGCTGCGGCGCTTTCCGCTATGTCAGCGTGCGCTCCGGCTCAGTTTGTCGGAGACAGCAGATCCTCACGTGTCGGGTCGGGGAGCGAGCGGGCGACTAACCAAAGGACGCCGACGAGTATGAGCGTCGCAGCTATCGAGACCCAGGTTCGGAACACTATCCAGCCGGCATAGGAGGCAACTGACGTGAAGATCACGTCGATACCGACTTGAAACGAAATGGCGCGTATGAACTCCGCCCTCAGGCTCTTCGAACCCTTCGGTGCGCGCATAACACCCATGGTGTTCAGCACACCAAGAACCGCCTTGCCCTGCGGGCCTCGGCGCTTCTCGAACAGCAAGCCCTCCTCGCCAAAAAGACGCTTCTCGGCCTCGAGACCGAGAATACGGAACCTTGAGAGGAGGTCGCGGTTGCGGAGATCGATGATCCAAAGCCCCGCAGTCACTGCAAGCAGCAGCACGCCGACCGCTTTCGATGGCCTGTTGCTGAAACCGACTATGAATCCCACAGCTGCAAAGAAGATCGAGAGCGTCTGAAAACGCAGCTGCGTGACGGCGATCTCCCAGTCGAGGATCGCCCGATACTCGATCCGTCGATTCTCTCGTTGCATATGTAGATCCTCTCACAGCCGCGTTCCAGCGATCCCATCGAATGACATGTGTCGCCACTGCTTCTGGGAACACCCCCGAACACGGGCGGATCCGAGGGGGCCTGTCCCTAGAAGGCAGGTTTGGGCAGATGAGCCTTGATGATCTCGGGCGATGTGAAGAACCGCTCGACCTCGTCACGCGGAAAGCCGTGGAAGTTGGCGGTCTCAAGAGACGGAAGGCGCCCAAGGATCCCGAGCGACCGGTCAGCGGTCACGACACTCAGCAGCTCTATGTGCCGCAGCTCCCGCAGTTGCGCCAGCGGCCGAAAGGAGTCCACGGTCGTCTTCTTGCCCGATGAGTCCCAGCTTGGCAGAGTCGCAAGACGAAGCGAAGTCAGCGACTTCAAGCGGCCGAGCGGTCTGAGATCAGTGACCTTCGGCAGATGAAGGATCGATAGGTAGCGGAGGCTTCCAAGCTTGCCGATCGCGTCGAGCGACGAATCGGGGAAGGTTGCGACATCCAGCCCTTCGAGGTTCTGGAGCTGACCCAGCGAATCGAGTGACCTGTACTTGCAGTGCCAGACTCGAAGGGTCGTAACCGAGTCTGCGTCCGGTATCTCAGGGAAGCTCCTAGCCGCGTCCCGCCTCAGTTCGACGTGCATCTCCTGACTGTACGGCGTCTCGGCCGTCAAGGGACGCCGGGTGACATTCCCGAACACTGGCGCAGGCTCCAGGACTCTCGCCCCGTTGTCCTTTGGCGAGACAGGCAACGTGCTGCCGGAAGGGCGTTACAGTGGGACATCATGCTCCCGGTTTTCGCGGCCCGCGCTGCTGCTGTCGTGCTGGTGGGCATCGCAGCCTTTCAGGTCGCTCTCGTCTTCGGCGCACCGTGGGGCGCATATACGCAAGGAGGCGAGACGGAAGGCGCGCTCGACACATGGGGACGAGTGTTCGCCGCGGTCTCCTGCGCGATCCTGCTGGTAATGGCCGTTGCCATCCTGGCGCGAGTGCACGAGGGTCCGCTCAAGAACGCTCCCGGGCGACTGGCGACCGCCCTCTCCTGGTTCACGACGATCTATTCCGCGCTCGCGGTTGTCCTCAACCTGGCCACGCGGAGCTCGTCGGAGCGCGCCGTGTTCGCGCCGACCTCGATCCTCCTCTTCGTGCTCGTCGTGACCACGATGGTCGGCTCTCGACGGACCAGCTAGCCCGCCCTTTCTCAAGGGACATTCAGGATGCCGGCGCACGTCTGTGCCGCCTCCCTGCCGGTGTCTAGGATGGCGCGATGCCGCCTTTCGACGTGGAGCTTCGCGTCTGCCTCGACGTTGTCCTGGGCGCGGAGCCGCCGGAGCCCGAGGTCGACGCGCTCGTCTTCTTCAAGCAGTGGCTTGCCGAGCGGAACCTCGGCCTCGTCCCGGTCGCGGACCCAAGCACGTTCGAATGGGCAGGACCGTGGCTTGCTCGCGTCCGGGCCGGCGACGGCGACCACGCGGTGGTGATGTTCGGCTCCCCGTCCGGCCCCCTGCACGATCCGGGCGGCGCGTATGCTGCCGGGGGCACGATCGCTGAGGGGTGGGTTCTCGCACGGCTCGACGTGCGGCTGCCGATCGAGGAACCGTACGGACGTGATCGTCCCGTCGGCTCGGTCGTGGGCATCCTCGCGGCGCCGGACGCCGAGGCTCCGCTCGTTCGTGTCGAGTCGGTGCGGGCAGAGGCAGGTCGCGGGCTGGAAGGTGACCGCTATCACGCCGGGAGAGGGACCTTCAGCGGTCTGGGGCACGGCTACCAACTGACGCTTGTCGAAGCGGAGGCGCTCGACTCGATCGATCTCCCCTGGGAGCAGGCGCGGCGCAACATCGTGACGCAGGGGATCGCACTCAACGCACTCGTCGGTCACCGGTTCCGGATCGGCGAGGTCGAATGCATCGGTCGGCGCCTGGCCGAACCGTGCTCGCACCTCGAACGGCTCGCCCGCCCGGGCCTTCTACGGCCGCTCGTTCACCGCGCCGGCCTCCGAGCAGACATCCTGACCAGCGGCACGATCTCTGTCGGACACCAGCTCACCCCGCTCGACTGACGACTTCAGCCCCGGACACATTCCCGAACACTGGCGCAGTTCGGTGTGCTCTCGCTCGACGGTGGCGGCGGAACCGAGCTGTCAACCTGCCACGCCCCGCGCGTTCCTCGGGCACCGCTCGCGGTGCCGGGCCGGAGGGGACAGTACGGTAGTACGGCCCCGGAGAGCACGGTGCCGCGAGCGGCGTCAGGCGGCGGCGGAGCCGGGCTCCGCCCGGCGGGAGCCGACGCCGGCGAGGGGCGCGCGGAGGGCGCGAGAGAGCTCCCCGGGTTGGACTCGAACCAACAACCCTCCGGTTAACAGCCGGATGCTCTGCCAATTGAGCTACCGGGGAAGGCAGCGCGGAGATTCTAGCGGCGGCGGCCGCTCAGGCCGGCTCGAGCACGTAGACCCGGATCTCGCGGCCGGCGCGGCGGCTGTAGCCCTCGTAGCCGGGCCAGACCTCACGCGCGCGGGCCCAGTAGCGCTCGCGTTCCTCGCCGCTCGCGCGCCGCGCTCGCACGGGCCGCTCCGCGCCGTCCACCGCCACCGTCGCGGCCGGCTCGGCGTCGAGGTTGAGCGCCCAGGCCGGGTGGCTCTTGCGCCCCCAGTTGGAGCCGATCACGACCACGGAGTCGCCGTCGCCCGGCACCCAGATCAGCGGGACGGTGCGCGGCTCGCCGCTGCGCCGGCCGGTCGTCGTCAGGAAGCAGAGCGGGAAGTCCGTGGCAAACGTGGTCAGCGAGCGCCCGCTGCCGCGCAGGCGCAGGTCGGCCCGGTGGAGGACGCGCGAGCCGACCCACGCAAACCCGCGTGTGCGCCCGAGCTGCCGGACCAGCCTCGCGTAGGGGTTCATGCGAGCTCCGCGATCGCCTGCCGCACCTTGGCAAGAGCGGCCTGCTGGTCCTTCACGCGGGCGAGGTCGGGCTCGGCCTCGATGTCGCGCCGCAGCCGCCGCTCGCGCAGGCGCAGCAGCAGCTGCGTGCCGGTGCGCTCGTCGAGCCCCTCGCGCGCGGCGCGGGCGTCGAGCTCGGCGCGCAGGGCGACGAGCTCCTCGTCGGTGCCGGGCTCGAGCAGGTGTGCGCGGAAGCTCCGGTGCAGCTCCGCGTCGAAGTGCTCGGGCCCGAGCTCCGCGAGCAGGTGGAGGAGCGAGGGGATCGCCGCGCAGGCGGCGAGCGCGTTCCGCTCGAGCCGGTCGCCCGCCTCGAGCACCTTCGGCGCCGCCTCCTGCGGCAGGCCGCGCGCCCGGCGCGGCGTGAGACCGGCGAGCGTTTCCTTCGGCAGGTCGAGCTTGTCGGCGAGCAGGCGCAGCGCGTCCTGGCGCTCGGGCGAGTCCTCGATCCGCTGCAGCACCTCGCGCGCGCGCACGAACCCCTCCTGCCGGTCGGGAGCACGCTCGAGCTCGAGCCGCACGCGGTACACGACGTAGCTCTCGGCGCCACCGAGCCGCTCCTCGAATCCCTGCGGCGCGTCGGCCGGGTCCTGCCCCTGCGGCAGCGTCACGACGCGCACGTCGAAACCCTGGCCGACCGCGAGCTCCATCCCGCGCAGCGTCGCGTCCTCCCCGGCCGCGTCGGCGTCGAAGCACAGGTAGACGCGCCGCGTCAGCCGCTGGAGCTCTTTCAGGTGCCGCTCGGTGAGCGCCGTGCCCATCGAGGCGACGACCGGCTCGAAGCCCGCCTGGCGGAGCGCGATCACGTCGGTGTTCCCCTCGACGACGACCGCCCGCTCCTGCTTGGCGATCGCCTGGCGGGAGAGGTGGAGCCCGTAGAGGATCGCGCTCTTGTGGAAGAGCTCGCTCTCGGGCGAGTTGACGTACTTGCCGCGCAGCGGGTCGTCGTCACGCAGCTTGCGCGCCTGGAAGCCGACGATGCGCCCGCGTGCGTCGGCGAGCGGGAACATCAGCCGCGGCGGGAAGTAGTCGTTGCCGCGCGCGTTCACGAGCCCGGCGCCCTTCAGCTCGTCGCGCGTGAAGCCCTTCTCCATCGCCTTCTGCGCCAGGCCGCGTCCGGGCGAGAGGCCTAGCCGGAACTCCTTGCAGACCGCCTCGCCGAGCCCCCGGCTCTCGAGGTAGGCGCGCACCGGCTCGCCGGCCTTCGTCTCCCAGAGCACGCGCTCGAAAAACGAGGTGGCCTGCTCGAGCACGGCGTGCAGGCGGTCGCGGCGCTTGCGGTCGGCCTCGATCTTCGGCGAGGACTCCTCGTACTCGAGCGCGACGCGGTAGCGCTCGGCGAGCGCCTCGACTGCCGCCGTGAAGTCGAGGTTCTCGGTTTCCCGCACGAACGTGATCACGTCGCCGCCCTTGCCGCAGCCGAAGCAGTAGTAGAGCTTGTCGGCCGGGTTGACGGAGAAGCTCGGCGTCCGCTCCTCGTGGAACGGGCAGCGGCCCGTGAAGCGGGCGCCCGCGCGGCGGAGGGCGGTCCGGCCTGACACGACCTCGACCATGTCCGCCGCGGCCACGACCTCGCGAACCGACGTGTCCTTGATTCGCGCCACTAGAGTCGTTCAGCGTACGCCAGCGCGAAGCGGTCGGTCATGCCGGCCACGAACTCGATGATCTCGTCCTCGGCGTCGCCGCGCGCCACGAGGTGCGCGAAGATCGCGCGGATCGCCGTGTGCGCGCGCTCGTGCTCCCCCACCGCGTGCGGGCCGAGGTAGACGCTGTCGAACATGAACGCGCGCAGCGAGAGCATCGCCCGGCCGATCTCGGCGCTCTGCACGATGTCCCCCGCCCTCTCCGAGGTCTCGACGAGGTCGTGCACGAGCGTGTCGATCCGCTTCGCGCCCGTCGGCCCGAGCAGCTCCACGTCCGCCTGCGGCAGGTCCTCCGGGCCCAGGATCCCGAATCGGATCGCATCGTCGATGTCGTGGTTGAGGTAGGCGACGCGGTCCACGATGCGCACGATCCTGCCTTCGAGCGACTGCGGCTCGGCCTCCCCGGTGTGCGTGAGGATGCCATCGCGCACCTCGGCGGTGAGGTTCAGACGCTCGGCGATCCGCGCCGACTGCTCGTTGTGACGGAAGCGGGTGCCGAAGGCCTCCTGCACGCAGCGGTCGAGCTCGGCCTCGCCTGCATGCCCGAACGGCGGATGGCCGAGGTCGTGCCCGAGCCCGATCGCCTCGGTGAGGTCCTCGTTCAGGCGCAGGGCGCGAGCGACCGTGCGGGCGATCCGCGTCGTCTCCAGCGTGTGCGTGATGCGCGTGCGGTAGTGGTCGCCGGCCGGATCGATGAAGACCTGCGTCTTCTGCTTGAGGCGCCGGAACGGCTTCGAGTGGACGATCCGGTCGCAATCGCGCTGAAACGGCGTCCGCACGCCGCACTCGTCCTCTGGCCGCAGGCGGCCGCCCGTCGCGTACGAGCGCACCGCGGTGGGTGAGAGCCAGCTCTCCTCGAGCTTGCGGATTCGTTCTGCGAACGACTCCGCTATGGGACCTCTCGGCTCAGGCACCTTGACAGAGTAGTAACCCCGCCGGTCGAAGAGCTGGCGGCTCGCGGTAACGCCGTGGCAACCGCTTCGGCGCAGGGAAGACCAGGCGCCTCGACCCCCGCCGAAGCGGTAGCCACGGCCGCCCCTCCAGTGTGAGACGCGCGCAGCGCGGCTCACACAATGATGGGCACGGTCCCGCCGTCGACGCTCCACGCCGCCCCCGTCACGAACGCGGCCTGCTCCGAGCAGAGGAAGGCGATCACCGCTGCGATCTCCCCAGGTTCGCCGAGACGCCCGAGCGGGCGCCCGGCGGCGACGGCGGCGAGCGCCTCCGCGCGCGTCTTCCCGCCGAGCGCTGCGACCTGATCGGCGAGGGCGCCCTCGGAGAGCCACGCATCTGTCCCGACCGGGCCCGGCGTGACGGCATTGCAGCGGATCCGCTCCTTCCCGTACAGGTCGGCGACGAGCCGCGAGAGGGAGAGCACGGCGGCCTTGGCGACCGAGTACTCGGGCATGCCGGTCGAGGGCCGCTTGCCGGCCGACGAGGAGACGTTGACGATCGCGCCGCCGCCGGCGGCGCGCAGGTGCGGCAGCGCGGCGCGGATCGCGCGCACGTAGCTCATCACGTTCAGCTGCCAGCTCTCCTCCCACAACTCGTCGGTGACGTCCTCGAAGCGGCGCTGCTCGGCGTAGCCGACGTTGTTGACGAGCACGTCGAGCCCTCCGAGCGCCGCGACCGCCTCGTCGACCACCCGCTCGGGCTCGCCCGGCCGCGCGAGGTCGCAGGCGACGTGGAGGGCCTCGCCGGCGCCGGGTGCGGCCCCGCGCCCGCTGGTGACGACGCGTGCGCCCTCGGCGGCGAGCAGCCGTGCGGTCGCGAGCCCGATGCCCCGGGTCGAGCCGGTGACGACGCACACCTTGTCGCGCAGGCCGAGGTCCATCGGCGGCTAGCCTAGCGGGCGTGGTCACCACGATCCTGCTCGCCCGCCACGGAGAGACCGATTGGAACCTCGAGCGCCGTGTGCAGGGGCATACCGACCGGCCGCTCAACGACACCGGCCGCGCGCAGGCGCTCGCCCTGGCGGAGGCACTCGTCCCCGAGCCGCTCGAGGCGGTGTACGCGAGCGATCTCAGCCGCGCCTACGAGACCGCCCGCGCGGTCGCCGGGCCGAGGCGCCTGCCGTTGAGCACGCTGCCCGAGCTGCGTGAGAAGGACTTCGGCACCTGGGAGGGCCTGACCGACCGGGAGATCCTCTCGCGCTTCCCCGACGCCCGCCGTGGCTACTGGGGCGACGGCGAGACACACGAAGAGATGGCCGGGCGCGTTGTCGCGGCGCTGCGGGCGATCGCGGAGCGCCACCCCGGTGCCACGGTGCTCGTCGTCTCCCACGGCGGCCCATTGCGCGCGGTGCTCTCGCACTGCTCCGCCGCCGGCGACGGTCCAATCGAGAACTGCCACGTCGCCCGCCTCGAGATCGAGGGCGGCGACGTCCGCTGGCTAGACTGACCCCGTGGAGGACTACACCAACAAGTACAAGGGCGAGCAGATCGAGGTCGCGCTCTTCGGCGGCGAGTACCAGGAGGGAGTCCTCACCGCGTACTGCTCGATCGAGGACGTCCCTCACATCGAGCTGAACGGGCACATCCTCGTGCCGCTGCAGAACGTCGCTTCGCTCCACTGCTCGAGCCGCTGCGACGCGCCGACGCCCGACTGGCCGCCGCGCGGGCTCGTCGACGACGAGCGTGGCGACGAGCTCGACGACCAGGGCGGCGACGAGCTCGACGACGACCGGTAGGCGTGCGGCTCGACGCCGCACGGAACCTCGCCAAGGCCTGGCTGCTGCTGCTCATCGCCTGCGCGCTGCCCGGCGGGCTCGGCTGGGCGCTCGACGGCGCGCGCGGCGCGTCGGTCTTCGTCTTCTGCGTCCTGCTCGCCGCGCTCGGCGTCTACGCGTACGCCGACCGGGCCCTGCTCGGCATGCTCGGCGCCCGGCCCTGCGCGCAGGCCGAGCGGCCCGCTCTCGTGGCGACCGTCGAGCGCCTGTCGGGACGGCTCGGGATCGTCCCGCCGAAGCTCTATCTCATCCCGGACGGCTTCCCGCGGGCGCTGACCGCCGGCCGGGGACCGCGGGGCGCGGCGCTCGCCGTCTCCCAGGGCCTGCTCGCGGCGCTGCCGCCGGCCGAGCTCGAGGGCGTGCTCGCACACGAGCTCGTGCACATCCGCAACCGCGACGTGCTCGTCCAGACGGCGGCGGTGATCATCGCGGCGACGCTCGTCGAGCTCTCGCGGATCGGCGGCTGGCTCGAGCGGGCGCTGCTGTTCGTGCTCGCGCCGATCGCGGCGGCGATCGTCAACCTCCTGCTCTCGCCCAAGCGCGAGCTCGCAGCCGACCGGGCCGCCGCCGCGCTGCTCGAGACCCCGCATGGGCTCGCCGACGCGCTCGTCCGGCTCGAGCAGGCGAGCGAGCTGATCGAGTTCGCCGCGAGCCCCACCACCGAGCCGCTCTACACGCTCAACCCGTTCGCAGAGGAGGGGCTGGCGCTGATGTTCTCCACGCACCCGCCCGTCGCGCGGCGGGTCGAGCGCCTGCGGGGTCTCGACCCCGACTGGCGCAACAAGCTGCACGCGGTCTAGAACGAGAGGGGGCCGCTCGCGCGGCCCCCTCTGAGGTAATTCGGCGGCGACCTACTCTCCCAGGGGCGCGTGCCCCAAGTACCATCGGCCCTGGCAGGCTTAACTTCTCTGTTCGGAATGGGAAGAGGTGTACCCCTGCCGGTATGACCG
>Ga0082335_1006935_pt1 | contig 14121 bp, 16 predicted proteins | sample Subgrocontami58m_FD_72375 | JGI IMG/M metagenome (GOLD analysis project Ga0082335, IMG submission 72375) | Subsurface groundwater microbial communities from S. Glens Falls, New York, USA - GMW37 contaminated, 5.8 m (SPADES assembly) (version 2) ...
CCGCGAGAATGGTTCCCTGGAAGCCCGACGTCGTCATCGTCACTGCCTCGGCGACCCACCAATACACGTTGCACGGCTGCCCGCCATTGGCCATGACCACCGAGAAGTTCGTGCCGGTAAGCGCGCCGGTGCCGCCGGTTCCGATTTTGAAAATCCAGACCGCGTTTGCGTCACCCTGCGCGTCGAGTGTCAACGTGGAGTCCGTAAACGTCACGCCCTCGGCGTTGCAGTAGACACCCGGCGTGAGCGTGAGCGCCGCACCCGTGTAAGCGGTAGCCAACGTTCCGGTGCAGGAAACGGATGCGTACTGGTCGTACGCGCTGTTGAAGTCCATTATGACGTTGGCGGAGACCGGCGCGATGACTGCGCCCGTAATCGTGCAGTTGGTCTGTGTGACCGAGGCGGGGGCGCCGGAGGAGCCCACGTCCCCGGTGATGGTGGAATTGGTGCAGGTCACCGCCCCCCCGCCCCCGGGCGCTGCACTCAGGACCGCGAAGTTCGACGCTGCACCCAGCGATGGCGCGCTGGCGGCGAATGCCGGGGAGGTGCCGCCAAGCAGCGCGGCAGTCGCCAGCAAACACGTGGAGAGGCACTTTCGAAGATCATTCATGGCGTGTTTCCTTCCTTATATGGGTACTTCACGAGGACAAGGCGCAATCCCCGGCGGGCGCATATCCCGATGCATTGCATCGTGGTCCCCGCACGGGGATTCTTCCTTCAGCACGACAGGGAAGTCCCCGCAGGTCTTCTCCAAGCCGACAACGCATCAACCGGCAGCGAGGCCACCTGTCGCAAGGAAATTTTGAATGCCAATGCAATGGGCGCGCTGTTGGCTGACGCACATAGGGCGAACAATTTTTCACAGCCAGAGCGAGGGATTGCCGCGAATGTGGTCAATCTTGAGCCGTAGATCGAAGCATGCATCGGCGCTCTCGACTGCGCTCGGGCGCAGCAGCGTTGCGAGCTGCCGCTGGTGCTGAAGGGGAAAGCGAGCCATTGCCAGGAACGTGGGGCTGTTTGCCAGCAGAATCTGAACCAATCGAAAGAGTTCCGGTTTGTTCGAAAGGACCAACCGGCGACGCCGACGATGTAGACGACGACCGTGAGCGCGCGCACCCAGGCGATCGCGCGGTTACCGTAGTGCGGCGATCCGCACCACCGCTTCGCAGGCATCTACTGCGATGCCTGCGAGCACGACTACCCGCTCCGCAGCCGGGTTCAAGCAGCCGGCATTACCTCGTGCCGGAGACTTCGACTTCCACGCGGCGATCAGGCTGCAGGCAGGCGATCAGTTGCCTGGTTGCTTTCTCGCCAGCGCATTCACCGGGCTTCGTCACGGGATTTGATCCGTCTGTTCCTCTGGCCGCGATCTTGCCGGCCGGGATCCCTGCGGTTTCCACCAGATAGGCCTTGACCGCTTCGGCGCGGCGCGCCGAAAGCTCCATGTTGTATGCGTGTGGACCGAGCCGGTCGGTGTGTCCGGTTACCGTGATGACGTCAAAGTCGACGCCCCTCAGGTCTGCAGCAAACTTGTCGAGGGCCTGCTTGCCCGCGGGCGTCACGGTCGCCTTGTCGAAACCGAAAAGAGAATCCGCGGAGAAGGTCACTTTCCTCGGCGCTGGCGGCGGCGTCACGGCCGCCGGCTGTGGAGGTGGCGGCGTGACGGCTGCCGGCTGGGGCGCAGGGGCGACGGCAATCGGTTCGGGCGCCGCCGCGCGCGGGGCGGGGGCGGGCGTTTTCCCGCCGAATCGATACACCAGCCCGACGGAGACAAGATCGATGTCGCCTTTGTTGCCGACGGCATCGTCGATCCGGTAGCGTTCCGCCTCGACGCGCATTCCGAAAGATTGGGTGAAATCGTACTGAACCCCGAGGCCGAACTTGTAGTTCGTATCGCGCTTGCTGGGGTTGGGATTGAGCACATTGACGAATCCGGTACCGGCGAAGGTGTCTCTGGCTTCGGCGTAGTTCAATCCGATCCGGCCAAACGCAGAAAACTTCCCGGTGATGGGCAGGATGCCGACTGCGTCGAGATTCAGGCCTCTGAGCTTGATATTGCCGTTCAGTGTTCCTGCCGGCACCGTGGTCGCCGTGAAGCCGAACTTCCCCAGGTCGAAATAGCCGCCTTCGAGGGCAAAATTCCTGTTGAACCTGTAGCCGCCAAAAATCTTGTAGCCGGTGTCGCGGTCGTCATCGGAGATCGAGGTCGTGGCAAAACCTCCTCCCAGCAGGCCGCTGGTGATCCTCGTATCGTCGATTTTGGATTTTGACTGCCCAATGTTGAACCCGCCGTACCAGCCGGCTTCGTCCGCCACTGCAAATGGGCTGGAGACTAAAGCGAGTGCCGCCAGACCAAGCGTCCCTGAGGTTCTTCCAGATTTCATGTTCTTCTCCACGAGAATTTACCGTACCTGGTAGCGTCATCAAGTTACGGTGAATAGTTGCTGTAATTTGACGTTGTCTGGATCAAGCGGTCGGCAGAAATGACACTGCCGACCCATATGTTCATGCCCCGAGCCTTACGGGGCAGGCACGTTAATGACCGTGTCCACCAGCGTAACTGAAGCACCCAGGGACAACACTCTGCCGTTCAGCGTCGCTATCGTCGTGTTGCCGGCGGTGGAGAACGCGGCTCCCGCCTGAGAAATGATGGTCCCTATCATGGTCCCGCCTCCTGCTGCGTTTATCGTCGCGGCGCTGCCGACCTGCCAAAAGACGTTCTTGGCCTGGGCCCCATTGACCAGAACGACGCTTTGGGGGAATGCTGCTCCCGGTCCGCCCACCGTGAGCGTAGTCGCCATCTGGAACACCCAGACGGCATTCGCGTTGCCTTGGGCGTCGAGGGTCAGATCGCCTCCCTGAATCATGAACGACCCCGCGGGGGCGGTATAAACGCCAGGAGCGAGGGTTAGCCCGGCCAGGTTGCCGCCCGGGTTTGCGCCAGCCGGCAGCGCCACCAGGGCGTTATACGCGGCGAGCGCATCGGCGCGGGCCTGCGTTGCAATCGCGAACGTGACCGCAGTTCCTTCCGTAGGACAGCCGACAGTAGGAGGCGGCGGAGCCGTGTATATCGTCCCATTGACGGTTCCGACATTGAGCGGCGTTTCCGTATAGATACATCCTGCCCCGGCATCGTGGAATCCCGTCACCCCGGTCGAGACAGCGGTGGTCCCGATGTCGCCATTGACCACCGTGAGAAGTCCCGAATTGGTCATCCCGGCGGAGCCTCCAAAGGTCCCGAACGTCGAAGCCGATCCAAGGGGTATCGACGGAGGCGTAGGCACTGCCGCGGGAGCGACCGTAAAGCTCCATGTGTAGTCACTTGCCATTGCGTTGGCTGGGACTGCCAGGTCCTTGACCCCGCTGGCGCCGCCTTTGATCGTGGCCGTATAGGTAACACCGGCGGTGAGAGCGCTGAGTGGCGTAAAGGTCGCAATGCGGCCCGTGCCTGCATCAAGAACCACCGATGCTGCTGTCACGGGAGTCAAGTTCGGCGCCGGTCCCGACACGGTAAAAGTGGCCGTGTTGACCGTTGCAGGGTCCATGCGCAAACCGGAGGGCACGCTGAAGGTCGCGTTGACAGTCGCGCTGGGAGACACATTGACGGCACCAGAGGCGGGGTTGGTGGAAAGCACCGAGACCGATGCCGGTGGGACTGCGGTTGCTGCGGTGGTAAAGGTCCATATGTAACTACTTGCCGCGGGCAAGGGGGCTTGATTGCCCGCCAGTGCATTGCCTGCCAAATCCGTGGCCGCGGTGGTAATCGTGGCGGTATAGGTCGTGCCCGCTGTAAGTACTGCCGCTGGCGCAAAGACCGCGGTTCTGCTGCCGACTGCGTAGCTCACGGTGCCTGCTACGGCAGCCGTACCAGGTCCTGTCAGCGTAAAGCTGGTTGCGGTAATCGTTGCAGGGGCCATATCCTCGGTGAAGACTGCGCTGATGGCCGTGTTGGTTGCTACACCGGTAGTCGGACCAGGAATCGTCGTGGCCGGGACGCTGAGGGTCACGCTGGGCCGGGTCGTGTCCGACGTTGCACCGGTCGTAAAGTGCCATACGTAGGGGCTCGCCAATGCCAAGCCTGTGGCGAGGCTCTTGGCCCCGGCGATCGTCGCGGTATAGACGGTGAGAGGCGCGAGGGTGGCTGCGGGTGCCAGCGTAAAGGTGGCAATCTTGTTTGTCGCGTCAAGAGCCACCGTTCCAGTGGGATTGGTGCAAGGTGCCGCGCATGTCACCGTAAAGCTTGCTCCGCCGGTGATCGAGGCCATCGGCTCACTGAAGGCGGCGGTTATGATTGTGTTGTTGATCGGTACGCCGGTGGCATTATTGACAGGGGCTACGGCAGTCACCGTCGGCGCGAGCGCGGCAATGCCGCCTATGCCCAGGATGGGATCTCGCCCTCCGCCGCCTCCGCATCCCGCCGCCAAGACGCTCAGCAGCAATGCCATGAGCCACGGCAACAATCCGGAATAGTTCTGCAATCTATTCATCTTGTTCATTTGCTTCCCCTCTTCATCCGCTGCGGAAAAGCATCGATGCAACTCCGACCCTTGTCGGTGTGCACGCCGGCGTCTTGCACGAACGTCCTTGCGCGAAACGTCGCGTTTCTATGTTTGCGCACCGCCGCGAGGCATTCCGTGCGGTGGCGTACATAAACCGTACTTTTCGTGCGCCCCACATAGCCCCGAAGGGCCACGACGAATGCCGCCGCACAGCCGCACCACCGCAAGCGAGTGGCTCTGTCGAGTGCGTCGGCGCGCTGCGCCGGGCGAACCTGCGCGAGGACGTCACCGGCACGGTGTGCGAGAAGTGCATCGCCTACGAGGACGCCGACGAAGTCGAGCGTCGCGCCCACGCGGGCGCGACGGTCAGATCGGTCAAGTAGCGAAGAACGGCAGCGGACTGCGCGTCAGCGCGACGCTGACGATATAGCCGAATACGAGCAGCGCGAGCACCCACGCGATTGCGCGGCCGCGCCTGGTGCGGCCGCGCGTCAGCGCGATCGTTCCCAGGCCGACATAGACGACGAGGCCGATCAGCTTCGCGGTGAGCCAGCCCTCGACGAACGGGTACTGGCGGCTCGCCGCCGCCATCCAGATCGCGCTCGTGAGGAGCAGCGTGTCGATCACGTGCGGGGCGATGCGCAGCAGCCGCGATTGCAGCAGCGGCGAGTCTTTGAGCATCAGCACGCCGCGGCCGAAGAACAGCACGAACGTCGCCTCGACGCAACTGACGTGCACGGCCTTGAGCACTGCATAGTCCATGGGCGGAGCTTTTACCACAGTGCGAGGGGACAGACCACCGCCCGCGCGGTGGATCGTCCTCCGGGGCTTGAAAAAATGCGCAACCCGCCGCACATCAAGCCGTAATGGCCCCCGGAGCTCCCATGAGCGAAACCCTCAACGTCGTGTGTCCCCATTGCAGCGCGACCAACCGCGTTCCGGCTTCAAGGCTGGCCGAAGGCGGCAAGTGCGGCCGCTGCAAGCAGCCCCTGTTCGATGCCCATCCGGCGGAGCTCACCGAGGCGGACTTCGAGCGGCATATCGCAGGGAACGACATTCCGGTCGTGGTCGATTTCTGGGCGCCATGGTGCGGGCCGTGCAGGACGATGGCGCCGCATTTCGAGCGCGCCGCGGCCGAGCTCGAGCCGCGCGTGCGCCTCGCCAAGCTCAACACCGAGGAAGCGCAGGCGGTGGCCGAGCGCTACGGCATCCGCAGCATCCCCACGCTGGTCGCGTTTCGCGGCGGCCGCGAGGTCGCGCGCCAGTCCGGCGCGTTGGATTCGCGCACCCTCGTTCGCTGGATCAGCGCGAACGTCTGAGTAACCCTGAAAAATAAAAGGGGCCACGCTCGAATTACGCTGACTAATTCGAGCCTGACTCCGTCAATTAGAACGCCCTGCGCCGACCCGTGCAATGTGTTGCGACAAAGGCGTCGCGAAGTGAGTCAGGGAACCAGCACCGCGGCGCCGTTGATCCTGCCTTCGCGCAGCCGCGCGAGGGCCTCGTTGGCGTCGGCGAGCGGAAACGTCTGGACCGTCGTATGCACGGGCACTTTCGGCGCGAGCGCAAGGAACTCGACGGCGTCGCGGCGCGTGAGGTTGGCCACCGATACGATGCGCCGCTCGCCCCAGAGGATGTCGTAGGGAAACGCGGGAATGTCGCTCATGTGGATTCCGCCGCATACCACGGTCCCGCCCTTCGCGACCGCGCGCAGGGCCTGCGGCACGAGCGCCCCGGCGGGGGCGAACAGGATGGCGGCGTCCAGCGGTTCCGGCGGCATGACGGTCGAATCCCCGGCCCAGCAGGCGCCTAGTCCGAGCGCGAACGCCTGCGCGCTCGCGTCTCCCGGTCGCGTGAACGCGTACACGGCGCGCCCCTGGCTGCGCGCGACCTGCGCCACGATGTGCGCCGCCGCGCCGAACCCGTAGATGCCCAGGCGCCGCGCATCGCCCGCCATCGACAGCGACCGATAGCCGATCAGCCCCGCGCACAGTAGCGGCGCCGCCTCGGCGTCGGAATAGGCCTGCGGAAGGGGGAAGCAGTAGCGCGCATCGGCGATGACCTGGTCCGCGTAGCCGCCGTCGATGTCGTAGCCCGTGAAACGCGCGCGATCGCACAGGTTCTCGCGCCCGGAGAGGCAGTAGTTGCACTCGCCGCAGGTCCACCCGAGCCAGGGCACGCCGACGCGATCCCCCGGCGCAAATCCCTCGACATGCGCTCCGGTCTCGAGCACGACGCCGACCACCTCGTGCCCGGGCACGACGGGATGGGCGGGCCACTGCAGTTCGCCGTCGACGATATGCAGGTCGGTGCGGCACACGCCGCACGCCTTGACGGCGACGAGCACCTGTCCGGCCGCGGGTGCGGCGCGCGTGCGGGAAGTGATCTGCAGCGGCCGCCCCGGTGCCGCAAGCACCATGGCGCGCGGCGAGGAGGGCTCGCTCATGTACGTCGATTGCGGGGTTCAGCGGCGCCGCAAGGGCGCAGTCGCAGCGGGGGCCGGAACGCGATCGACCGCGCGCTCAGGCGAGCTGCACCGGGATGCTCTTGCGCTGCTGCTTGATGCGGTTGGCCGCGTCGACGTAGACGAGATCCGGCTTGTGGTTCTTGAGCTCGGCTTCGTCATAGGTGGCGAACGTGGCGATGATCAGGATGTCCCCCGGCGCCGCCTTGCGCGCCGCCGCGCCGTTGACCGAGATCACGCCGGAGCCGCGCTCGGCGCGGATCGCGTAGGTCGTGAACCTCTCGCCGTTGTCGACGTTCCAGATCTCGATCTGCTGGTATTCGCGGATATCGGCCGCCTCGAGCAGATTCTCGTCGATGGCGCACGAGCCCTCGTAGCCGAGTTCGGAATTCGTGACCGTGACCCGATGAAGCTTTGACTTCAACATCGTCCGCTGCATGGCTGCCTCCGATCGTTGATGATAAGCGATCAACCATACCTGGCCGTCAGCAGCGGGAATCAATCGCTTCACTGCGTCGTCAGGCGACGCCTTACGGACCGGATTTTCGCCTAGGCGGAAAATTCCAAATTGTCGATAAGGCGCGTCGTTCCCAGCCTTGCCGCCGCCAGTATCACGAGTGCGCGCTCGGTCGGGTTGGGGAATTGTAGATCAGATTGTTTTCGCACCGCAACATAGTCTGTATTCCATTGATTCTGCTGTAACTTTAGCCGGGCCTGCGCTTCGAGTTCGGCAAAATCACGCATTCCGGTAAGGATTTGCGACTTGACCCATTGGAGGGTCTGGTAAAGGCGCGGCGCCTCGGCGCGCTCGGCGGCCGAAAGATAGCCGTTGCGGGACGACAGCGCAAGCCCGTCGGGCGCGCGCGCGGTCTCGCAGGCGAGGATGTCGATCGGCAGGTTCAACTGGCGCACCATGCCGCGCACGATCATGAGCTGCTGGTAGTCCTTCTTGCCGAACACCGCGGTGTCGGGGCGCACGATGTTGAACAGCTTCAGCACCACGGTGGCGACGCCGCGAAAGAAGCCGGGGCGGTATTCGCCCTCGAGCTGGTTGCCGAGCTGCGGCGGCTCGACGGCGAAGCCCTGCGGCTCGGGATAGAGTTCGCGCTCGTCCGGCGCGAAGACGACGTCGACGCCGCAGTCGGCGAGCCTGGCGCAGTCGGCCTCGAACGTGCGCGGGTAGCTGTCGAAGTCCTCGTGCGGGGCGAACTGCAGCCGGTTGACGAAGATGCTCGCCACGACGCAGCCGCCGCGCGCGCGGGCGGCGCGCGCGAGCTGCATGTGGCCCTCGTGCAGGTTGCCCATGGTCGGCACGAACGCGACCGAGGGCGCGCGCTTCAGCCGCGCGCGCAGGTCGGCGATTTTCGGAACGACGTCCATCCGTCTCAGAAGCTGTGTTCGGCGGCGGGGAAGCTGCCGTCCTTGACCGCGCGCACGTAGCGCGATATCGCGTCGCCGATTCCCGCTGCGCCGCTCATGAAGTTGCGCACGAACTTCGCCTTGCGCCCCGGAAAGACGTCGAGCATGTCGTGCAATACGAGCACCTGGCCCGAGCAGTCCACGCCCGCCCCGATGCCGATGGTGGGAACGTGCAGCTCCGCGGTGACGCGCTGCGCGAGCTTCGCCGGGATGGCCTCCAGGACGATCATGCCTGCGCCCGCGTCCTGCAGCGCGGCCGCGTCCGAGAGCAGCTGCTCCTCGGCGTCCGCGGTCTTGCCCTGGACGCGATAGCCGCCGAGTTGATGCACCGACTGCGGCGTGAGGCCGAGATGCCCGCACACCGGAATGCCGCGCCGGGTGAGAAATCCGACGCTGCGGGCGAATTCCGCGCCGCCTTCGACTTTCACCATGTGGGCGCCGGCGGCCATCAGGCGAGCGGCGTTGCGGTAGGCCTGCTCGCGCGATTCCTGGTAGCTGCCGAAGGGCATGTCGGCGATGACGAATGCCGTCTTCGATCCGCGCGCGACGCAGCCGGTGTGGTAGACCATGTCTTCGATCGTCACGGGCAGCGTCGAATCGTGCCCCTGGAGGACATTGCCGAGGGAGTCCCCGACCAGCAGGCACTCGACTCCCGCCTCCTCGAGCACCGCGGCGAAGCTCGCGTCGTAGCAGGTGAGCATCGCGATCTTCTCGCCCTCCGCGTGCATCTTCTGCAGCCTGGGTAGCGTGATACGGGTCATGTCATTCACCGAAATTGAAGAATTCGCGGCTGCCGCGCATGCCTTCCATGCGCTCGAGCAGCAGGTCGAGGTCGCGGTCCTGCTTCACGAAGTTCAGGCGCTCCGAGTTGACCATCAGCACCGGGCTGCCCGAGTAATGATAGAAGAACCGGCTGTAGCTGTCTGCGAGCAGCGCGAGGTAGTCCTCGGTGATCGGGCGCTCGTAGCCGGCACCGCGCCGGCGCACGCGCTCGTAGAGCGTCTGCGGCCGCGCCTGCAGGTAGACCACGAGGTCGGGGCCGGGCGCCTGCGGCTTCAGCGTGTCGTAGATTCTCTGGTACAGGTGAAGCTCCTCCGAGCTCAGCGTGAGGCGCGCGAACAGCGGGTCCTTCTCGATCAGGAAGTCGCTCACCGTGGTGCGCTCGAACAGGTCGGGCTGCGCGAGCTCGCGCAACTGGTTGATGCGCTGGAACAGGAAGAACAGCTGCGTCGGCAACGCGTAGCGCGGCATGTCCTGGTAGAAGCGGGCGAGGAACGGGTTCTGTTCCGGCTGCTCGAGCAGCGCGCGCGATCCCAGGCGCTCGGCGAGCCGCTTGGCGAGGCTCGTCTTGCCCACGCCGATCGGGCCTTCGACGACGATGTAGCGGTATTTCGACAGTGGCACGAGTGCTGCATCCCGAGGCGGTGCGAGCAGCGCCGCTCTAGCCGCGGAAGATGAAATAGACGGCGCCCATGATACACAACGAGGCCCAGAGATAGTCGAGCTTCATCGGCTGCTTCATGTAGATCAGCGCGAAGGGCACGAACACGTTCGAAAGCACCAGCAGCCCTGCGGTCTGCGCGACAAGGGGTATCTGCATCATGTCTCCAGCTTTTCCGCCGCCTGCCCGGCGCAGGCGGCGAGCAGCGGCGCGAGCGCGCCTCTGCCCGGTATCTCGGTGTCCGGCGCGATCTCGGCGAGGGGCCGAAGCACGAACGCGCGCTCGTGCATGCGCGGGTGGGGAATCTCGAGTCCCGGCTCGCGCACGCGCAGCGCGTCGTAGAGCAGCAGGTCGAGGTCGAGGGTGCGCGGCGCGTTGGCGAAGCTGCGCTCGCGGCCGAAGCCCCGCTCGATGTCGAGCAGCGCCTCGAGCAGCGCGCGCGGCGCGAGGGTCGTCTCGACCATCGCCACCGCGTTGACGAAGTCCGGCTGCGCGGCGTGGCCCACCGGCGCGCTCAGGTACAGCGAGGAGCGCCCGAGCAGCCGCGTCGCGGGGATGCCGCCGAGCGCCGCGAGCGCGGCGCGGACCTGCGCCCGCGGATCGCCGAGGTTGGCGCCGAGGCCGATGAAGGCGAGCGCCATCTCAGCGGGGCGCGGATTCGGGCGCGGGGCCGCCGGAGGCGGGCTTGTGCCGGCGGCGGCGGCGCGGCTTGCGCTCGCCCGGCTGCGGCTCGACCAGCATCGCGGCGCGCTCCTCCGGCTTCGCGTGCTGGAATCGCTCCCACCACCCGGCGAGCTCCTGCGGCACCTCGCCGCTCGCCGCGCGCAATGCGAGGAAGTCGAATCCCGCGCGGAACTTCTCCTGCTCGAGCAGGGCGAACGGCCGCCGGCCGCTGCGCTGCTCGAAGCGCGGCTGCAACAGCCAGATCTCCTTCATCGCCGCCGTGAAGCGCCGCGGAATGGCGAGCTTCTCGGTCTGGATGTCGACCACCCTGTCCATCGCCTGGTGCAGCGCCGGTATCGGGCGCAAGCCGTCCTTCTGGGCCTTCTTCCACGCGGCGAGGACCTCGTGCCACAGCAGCGAGGCGAACAGGAACGCGGGCGAAACGGGCTTGCCCGCGCCGACGCGCTCGTCGGTCTGCTCGAGCGCGAGGTTCACGAACCGCTCGCCCAGGGGCTGCTCCAGGATCACGTCGAGCATCGGCAGCACGCCGTGGTGCAGGCCCTCGATGCGCAGCCGGTGCACGCCTGCGAGCGCATGGCCCGAGAGCAGGATCTTCGACATTTCGTCGAACACCCTGGCGGGGGGCACGTTCTCGAGCAGCGGCGCGAGCTCGCGGATCGGCGCGCGGGTGCGCGCGTCGATCTTGAAGCCGAACTTCGCCGCGAACCTCACCGCGCGCAGCATGCGCACCGGGTCCTCGCGATAGCGCGTGCGCGGGTCGCCGATCATGCGCACCGACTTCTTCCTCATGTCGCGCAGGCCGCGGTGGAAGTCGAGGATGGTCTGGTTCGACGGGTCGTAGTACAGCGCATTGATGGTGAAGTCGCGCCGCGCCGCGTCCTGCTCGCGCGTGCCGTAGACGTTGTCCCTCAATACCCGCCCGTGCTCGTCGGTGGTGCGGGCGGGTTCGTGGGACCGGCTCCGCCCGTGCTCGTCGGTGGTGCGGGCGGGTTCGTGGGACCGGCTCCGCCCGTGCTCGTCGGTGGTGCGGGCGCGTTCGCGGGACCGGCTCCGCCCGTGCTCGTCGGTGGTGCGGGCGGGCTCCTCGGGGCGGGTCTCGCCGTGCTCGTCCGACTGGGCCTCGGCCTCGACCGCCTCGCGCTCGTCGGCATTGCCGGCGCGGAAGGTCGAGACTTCCACCGTCTCGCCGCCGAACATGACGTGGGCGAGCCGGAACCGCCGTCCGATCAGGCGCGAGCGCCGGAACAGCCGGTGCACGTCCTCGGGAAGCGCGTCGGTCGCGACGTCGAAGTCCTTGGGCCGCACGCCGAGCAGCAGGTCGCGCACCGCGCCCCCGACGACGTAGGCATGGTAGCCCGCCTGGTGCAGCGTCTCGCAGGCCCTGCTGGAGCCGTGCGAGAGCGCGTCGCGTGCAATGCCGTGCTCCTTGAACGCGATGACCTCGGGCTCGGTGCCGAAACCGAGTCGCAGAACGCGGCGGAGGAACTTTTTGATCAAATTGGGATGAAGGGCTGAACGCGCCGGTCATGCAAGGCGCGAGGCGAGCGCATGATACAACACAGGGCTGGGCCGCGCTATTCGAGGCTGATCACGTCCCAGCCGCGCTCGCGCGCCGTGCGCTCGAGCACCTCGTCGGGATCGACCGCGACGGGCCGCGACACGCGTTCCATCAATGGCAGGTCGTTGAGGGAGTCGCTGTAGAACCAGCTCGCCGCGAACGATCCGACCCCTCGCCCCTGGTCGCGCAGCCACGCCTCGAGCCGGACGATCTTGCCTTCGCGAAAACAGGGCGTCCCCCGCGGCCGCCCGGTATAGCGGCCGTCGATCTCCTCGATCTCGGTGGCGAGCAGGTGGCTCACGCCGATCTCGCGCGCGATCGGGCCGGTGACGAAGGCGTTGGTAGAGGTGATGATCGCGCACAGGCTGCCCCGCTCCTGGTGGCTGCGCACCAGCGCGAGGCCCTTCTCGCGGATGATCGGGCGGATCTTGCGCTGCATGAACCCCTCGTGCCACCGGTCGAGCTGCTCGCGCGGGTAGCGCGCCAGCGGCGCGAGCTGGAAGTCGAGGAACTCGAAGATGTCGAGCCTGCCGGCCTTGTACTGCTCGTAGAAGCGCAGGTTCTCGGCCTCGTAGCGGCCGCGTTCGAGCACCCCTTCCTCGATGAGGAACTGCGCCCACTCGTAGTCGCTGTCCCCGGAGAGCAGGGTGTTGTCGAGATCGAACAGAGCCAGTTCCATGCGCAGGCGCCTCAATTGCCGAGTTGTTTCAGCGCCTCGCGCACCAGCGGCAGCGTCACCGGGCGCTTCTGCTGGAGCGAATAGCGGTCCAGCGCGTCGAGCACGGCGATCTGCGTGCCCATGTCGCGGCGGCAGTGGGTGAGCAGGTAGTCGATGAGATCGGAGCCGAGCCGCAATCCGCGCCGGGCCGCGTGGTTCTCGAGCGCGGCCGCTTTTTCGGCGTCGTCCAGCGGCGCAAGTCGCAGCGACACGCCCGAGGCGAGGCGCGTGCGCAGGTCCTCGCGCAGCGGCGCTTCGGCCGCCGGTTGCGCGCCCGCGGCGACCACGCAGGCGCCCGCGGCCTTCGCGGCGTTGAAGGCGTCGAACAGCAGCGCCTGCGCCGCGGCGTCCAGGCGCTCGACGTCGTCGACGGCGAGCAGCTCGCAGCGCGGCGCGTGGGCCAGCTCGGCGTGCGGCGCGCCGATGTAGCGCGCGGCGCGGCCGCGGGCCGCGGCCGCCTCGACCGCCGCGCGCAGCAGATGCGTCTTGCCGCTGCCTGGCGCGCCCCAGAGGTAGACCACGCGCTCCCCGCCCGCGAGCGCCTCGCGCAGCGCCGCGAGCGCCGCCTGGTTGCGCCCGGGGAAGAAGCTCTCCAGCGTCGGCGCCGGGGGCGGGGCCAGCTCCAGCACGAGCTGCTGCATCACCTCGGCCCCGTGTAGAGGTCGCTCTCGAGATCGCGGGCGCGCAGCGTCACGAGCAGCACCGCGCTCGCCGGCAGCGCGAGCAGCATCACCAGCGCGAACGCCGCGACGTCGATCGCAAGCCGGGCGATCCGGCGAATTGGGGCGTCCGAAAGCGGCATTTCGATTAGAATCCGGAGAAAACGTGTAACTGTACTTGCATCACTGCGGACACTCAACTTGACCCATCCCGCTGCACCGCTTTCCTACCGCCAGGCCGGCGTCGACATAGACGCCGGAGACGCGCTCGTCGAGGCCATCAAGCCGTACGCGCGCCGGACCCTGCGGCCCGAGGTGCTCGCCGGCATCGGCGGGTTCGGCGCGCTGTTCGAGATCGGCAAGCGCTACGAGAATCCCGTGCTGGTGGCGGGCACCGACGGCGTGGGCACCAAGCTGAAGCTCGCCTTCCGGCTCGCGCGCCACGACACCGTCGGCATCGACCTCGTCGCGATGAGCGTCAACGACATCCTGGTGCAGGGCGCCGAGCCGCTGTTCTTCCTCGACTACTTCGCCTGCGGACGGCTGGACGTGGCCGTGGCGACAGATGTTGTCCGCGGAATCGCGCGCGGCTGCGAGCTCGCGGGCTGCGCGCTGATCGGCGGGGAGACCGCGGAGATGCCCGGCATGTACCCCGAGGGCGAATACGATCTCGCGGGAT
>Ga0082335_1006938_pt1 | contig 14119 bp, 14 predicted proteins | sample Subgrocontami58m_FD_72375 | JGI IMG/M metagenome (GOLD analysis project Ga0082335, IMG submission 72375) | Subsurface groundwater microbial communities from S. Glens Falls, New York, USA - GMW37 contaminated, 5.8 m (SPADES assembly) (version 2) ...
CCCGCCGCAGCACGCAGCATCGTTCCCTCGTCGAACGCGCGGCCGATCAGCTGGAGGCCGAGCGGCAGGCCGTCCTTGTCGAGGCCGGCCGGCACCGAGATGCCGGGCAGACCTGCCATCGAGGCCGGGATGGTGAACATGTCGTTGAGATACATCGTCACCGGATCGTCCATCTTGTCGCCGGCGGCGAAGGCGGCGGTGGGTGCGGTCGGCGTCAGCAGGACGTCGCACCCCTCGAAGGCCCGGTTGAAGTCGCGGGCGATCAGCGAGCGGATCTGCTGCGCCTTCTTGTAGTAGGCGTCGTAGTAGCCGGCCGACAGCACGTAGGTGCCGATCATGATGCGGCGGCGCACTTCCTTGCCGAAGCCGGCGCCTCTGGTGTTCTGATACATATCGGCCAGGTCCTTGCCCGGGACGCGCAACCCGAAGCGCACGCCGTCGTAACGCGCCAGGTTCGACGAGCACTCGGCCGGCGCCACGATGTAATAGGCCGGCAGCGCGTACTTGGTGTGCGGCAGCGAAATCTCGACCGGCACGGCGCCGGCCGCCTTCAACATCTCCATGCCGCGCGTCCACAGCGCCTCGATCTCGGGCGACGTGCCCTCGACGCGGTATTCCTTGGGAATGCCGACCTTGAGCCCCTTGATGTCGGGGTTACGCGCCGCGGCGGCAAAATCCGGCACGGCGAGCGGCGCGGAAGTGGAGTCCTTCGGATCGTGGCCGGCCATCGCCTGCAGCAGCAGCGCCGAATCCTCGACAGTGCGCGCAAAAGGGCCCGGCTGATCCAGCGAACTCGCGAAGGCAACGACCCCCCAGCGCGAGCAGCGGCCATAGGTCGGCTTCAGGCCGACGATGCCGCAGAACGACGCCGGCTGGCGGATCGAGCCGCCGGTGTCGGTGCCGGTGCTGCCCGGAACCATGTAGGCCGCGACCGCCGCGGCCGAGCCGCCGGACGAACCGCCGGGCACCAGCTTGCGGTTGTCGCCCTTGCGCTTCCACGGATTCTCGACGCCGCCGAAATGGCTGGTCATGTTCGACGAGCCCATGGCGAATTCGTCGAGGTTGGTCTTGCCGACCATCACCGCGCCCGACTTCCACAGGTTGGTGGTGACGGTGCTCTCGTACTGCGGCACGAAGCCTTCGAGGATATGCGACGCGGCCGTCGTCTGCACGCCCTCGGTACAGAACAGATCTTTTATGGCGAGCGGAATGCCTTCGAGGAGCCCTGCGTCGCCCTTGGCACGACGGGCATCGGAAGCCGCAGCCATGGCGCGCGCCTTCTCCGGCGTCTCGGTGATGAAGGCGTTGAGCGCGCGATGCTCATCGAGCTTCTTCAAGTGCGCGTCGGCCACTTCGACGGCGCTCGCCTCCTTCTTGGCGAGTGCCGCGCCGAGCTGGGCGATGGTGAGATCGGTCAGAGACGCCATGGACTACTCCACCACCTTGGGAACGGTGAAGAAGCCGCCGGCATTCTTGTCGGCGGAGTCGATATAAACCGCTCCCCCGGGGGCATTGGCCAGCACCTTGGCGGCGATGCCGCCGTCGGTCACCTTGTCGGCGCGCCGCGGCAGAGTCACGTTGGACACGCTCGACAGCGGTTCGACACCCTTGGTGTCCACTTCGTTCAACTGCTCGATCCAGGCAAAAATGCCCGACAGCTCGCCGGCCAGGGTGCCGAGCTCTTCCTCCGGAACCTTCAGTCGGGCAAGCCGCGCGATGCGTGCCACTGTGTCCTTGTCGAGCGCCATTCCGTTGTCTCCAAAGCCCCGTATTGCGCGCGGTTGGTAGCCGTTTTGCCCTGCGCGAGCAACTAACCAGAGACAGCCAGCAGGCGGCGTCTAGGAGGCAGCATTGCTCTGGTTGTCCGCGACCCGGCGGGCCGCGACGGCCTCGATCTCGGCGCGAACCTCGGGCCGATGGCCCAGCAGTTGATCGAAGTCCTTCTTGTGAAGCACCAGGAGATGGCAGTAGCCGTCGGCAACGACGTCGGCGCTGCGCGGCTGAGAGCTGAGCAGGCCCATCTCGCCGAAGAAATCGCCTTCCTTCAGCGGGATCGGGTGCCCCGGTATCCGGACCGTGACGCTGCCGGCGGCGATGAAGTACATGGCATCGGGCCGCCCACCCTTGGCCACGATCTTCTCCCCCGGCAGCACGACCTGGGCGCGCAGGCGCTTGCCGACATCGATGACGGCCTTGCGGTCGAGCGACACGAAGATCGGCACGCGGGCGATCATGCCGGCCAGTTCCAGGCCGAGATCGAGCGGCGGCCGGCGTGTGAGGATGTTGCGGCGCGTACCGAGGTCGCGACGCAGATCGTTGTAGACCTCGCGGTTGATGATGCCTTCCTTCAGGCGGCGCGAATATTCCATCGCCTCGAACCGGATGCCGGCGCGTTCGAGCTGCCGGGCCTGAACCGATTCTGCGTAACCCGGGTACTGCAGGGAAAGCGCCTTGAGCGCGCTGTCGACCGCCGCCTGGCGCTTTGCGATCACTCCCGCCAGCCGCGTCTCGGCGTCCGCGCCGAGCAGGTCGGCGACCGAACTGATGTTGAAGGCAGACAGTTCCGCGAGCACGCTTTGCGAGACCATCAGGATCTCGAACCTGTCCGCCAGCTGTTCGGTGACCAGGCGGTCGATGTCGAACCGGCGGTGCAGCCAGAGCGCCAACCGGAAGCCGAGGTCGGGATGCTGGATCTTCTCGAGCCATTGCTCGTAGCCCGCCTCGCCATGATCGCGGACGGCGTCGATCAGGCGGTCGGCCCGTGCTGCCAGCAGCGCCACCATGCGTCGCGACAGGATCTGCTGCTCGAACAGGTCGAGGTAGAGTTCCTTTTCGCGGGTCGACAGCGTCACCAGGCCGATGGTCAGACGTTCGTCGATGTCGAGCGCCAGTTCGTCCGGCACCGCCTCGAGTTCGTCCCCACCCGCCGACGCCGGATCGGCATCGATGCCGTCGACCCGCGCATTGTGCGTGCGCATTATCTGCTGCAGGTGATGGGCGACATTGACCCGCGACAGCGCCAGCACGCGGTCCCTCAGCGCGATTTCAAGCCGGCTGAGCTTGTCGAGGCCGAGAAAGTGCATCAACAGGCCAAGGGTCGTCGCATTCACGAACAGGGTGAACAGCACGAACAACGTGGCCGAGATGGCGATGAAGTCGCGGATCTCCTCGGGCAGCCGCTGGTCGCCGGCCGCCACCATGGCCAGCACGATCGTCACCGCGCCGCGCAGGCCGCCCCAGACGAGAATCGCCTTGTAGCGGATGTTGACGGGCTGGACCAAGCGGGTTGCCTCGAGGATCGGAAACATGCCGAACACCACCAGGGCGCGCGCGCTGAACGCGCCGACGGCCACAGCGACGACCCCCCATACGTAGAGCCAGCTCATGCGCAGCAGCACGTCGGCCGCCAGCATCGACGCCAGCACGAAGATCAGGCAGTTCGCCCAAAATTCGAGCTGCGCCCAGAGCTGGCGCAAGGCCGTCCACTGCCGTGGATGGAGCTGGGTCGGGCCGTAGGCGGCCACCGTGAGCGCCGCCATCACCACCGACACGACGCCCGAGATGTGAAGATAACGGTCGGCCAGCACGAAACTCAGGTAGGTGAGGCTGACGGTGACCGACGCGATCGCCGCATCCGATTCACCCAGTCGCGGCAGGACCACCATGGCTCCCCGGGCCATCACAAAGCCGAACAGCAGTCCGCCCATGAACTCGCGCAGGAACACCACGGCCGCGCCGCTCGGGTCTCCGGTGATCTCGGCCGTCAGGGGATCGGCGAACGACCTCGATACCAGGATGCCCATGAACAGCCCGAAAGCGGCGATGGCGACCGCGTCGTTCAGCAGTGATTCGCCCTCGGCCAGGATCGACAGCCGCTTTGGCGCACCGACATCGCGAAAAATGCCGATCACCGCGGCCGGATCGGTGGTCGATACGACAGCGCCCAGCAACAGGCAGACGACGATGTCGATGCCGGTCGCCAGGTGCACGACGCCGGCCACGGCGCCGATGCACACCAGGACGGCCACGATGGCCAGCAGCAGCACGGCCGAAATCTCGTCCATCAGGCGGCGGACATCGATCGTCAGCCCCGCCGTGAACAACAGGGGCGGCAGAAACAGCGGCAGAAAGACGTCGGTGCCGACTTCGAGCTTGTCGAGGCCGATGAAGGCGTCGCCCAGCACCCCGACTTTGAAGTCGCTGGAGACGATCCACGAGCCGAGGAAGCCCATGGTCATGCCGGCAATGGCCAGCAACACTGTGTGCGGCAGGCGGAACCGCTCGGCCACCGGCACCAGCAGACTGACCACGGTCAGCACCATCGCGATCGCCAGCAATGCATAGATGGTGTCGGTCACGGGACGAAATTACTCCTGACGCGGCCCGTGTCGACCCTCGTGTCGACCCGGGCCCGCTCTCGTCTTATAACCTCGACGATGGCCGGCATGGCAGTCTTCATTCACGGCATGTGGGGTACCCCCGAAGTGTGGCGGAACTGGCGCGCCTTCGCCGAGGCACGCGGCTGGCGCACCGTGGCGCCGGCGCTTCGTCACCACGATACCGCCCCTCTCGCGCCCCCTCCGGCGCTGGCCACCACCAGCCTGCTCGACTACGCCGCCGACCTCGAGACCTACCTGTGTGCCCTTCCGGAGAAACCCGTCGTCGTTGGGCACTCGATGGGCGGGCTGATCGCCTTGCTGCTCTGTGCCCGCGGACTGGCGCGTGCCGGCGTGCTGCTCACGCCTGCGGCGCCGGCCAGCGTCGTGGCGCTGAGACCGTCGAACCTGCTGGCCTTCCTGCGTATCCAGACGACGTGGGGTTGGTGGCGCAAATCGCATCGCGCGACGCTCACCGAGGCACTGTCGCATACCTTCAATACGACCGATCCGAACGAGGCCAGGGAACTGCATGCCGCGTTCGTCCATGATTCCGGCCGTGCCTTGTTCGAAATGGCCTTGCCCTGGCTCGATCGCGGCAAGGCGGCCACGGTCGATCCCCCGCGCGTGACGGCGCCGCTGCTGTTCGTGGCGGCGGAAAGGGACAAGCTCACGCCGCCCGGCGTCGTCCGCCGCGCCGCCGCACGTTTCGCGGCCGTGGCGACCTATCGCGAGTACGCCGGCCAGGGCCATTGGGTGCCGGGCCAGCCAGGCTGGGAGCAGATCGCGGCCGATGCTTTCGCCTGGCTCGACGGACTGCCCGCGATGGAGCCGCGATAGTGGCCATCGTCGACTTCCCGGAGCTGAAAGCCCTGCTGGTGCGCGACGGGCGAGTGATGGCACTCGATCTCGGCAGCAAGACCATCGGCATCGCCACCTCCGACGCGCTGCGCATGCTGGCGACGCCGCTCACGACGATCAGGCGCGGGAAGCTCGCGGCCGACCTCGGCGTCCTGGCCGATCTGACGAAGAAACACGAGATCAAGGCTCTGGCGATCGGCCTGCCGCTCAACATGGACGGAACCGAGGGTCCGCGCTGCCAGTCGGTCCGGCAGTTCGCGGCCAACATCGTCGCCCACGGCACGCCGGCGCTGGCGGCGCTGCCCGTCGTGATGCAGGATGAGCGGCTCAGCACCGCGGCAGTGACCCGCGGCATGATCGACGACTACGACATGAGCCGCGCCAAGCGTGCCGAGCGGGTCGATGCAGCCGCCGCAGCATGGATCCTGGAATCGGCACTCGCGCGGTTGCGTTAGGGCGCACATTCACGCAGGCCGAGCCATTCAACATGACATTCTGGCCAGCGCGTCGAAGGAGCAAGCGCCACTTCTTCCGACCCGTGCTTCCCGGCAGACAAGTCGCCTGAAGCGGAGCCTCGCGGCGGCCTAGGGGCAAAGCGGCGGTGGCGTGGGGCGCGGCGGTGGGGCTGCATCGAGCGAGCGCAGGAAGACTACCAGGTCGGCGCTTTGCTCGCTCGACAGGCCGAGCGGGCGGACCAGCGGCGTGCCGTCGCTGTGCAGGCGGTCCGGACTCACCTCGGAATAGTGCCGGACGACGTCCTCCAGCGTGGCGAAGCCACCGTTGTGCATGTAGGCCGCCGAGCGGCCGACCTGGCGCAGTCCGGGAACGCGGAACTCGCCGAAGTTGCTGTGCAGCCGCCGCACATGCTGCGTGCGCCGCGCGCTGGTCCCCGAAGGATCGTCGTTGTAGCGGCCGAGCAGATTGAACGGGCTGGCCGCCAGCGTGGCGATGCCGCCCAGCCGGCCGCTGTCGACCTCGCCCGGACGGACGAAAAACGCGATGCCGATGTCGCCGAATTCGCCATTGGTGAAACGCGGTCCGAAATGGCAGGCGTTGCAGTTGCCCTCGCCGATAAACAGTTTCAGGCCGCGCTGCTCGGGCAATCCATAATGCGCCGCGGCCGCGCGATCTCCAGCCACGAGCGCGTCGCGGAAAGCGTCGAACCGGGTGCGCGGGCTGACCAGGGTCGCCTGGAAGGCGGCCAGGGCTTTGGCCGCATCGACCAGCAGTCGCTCGTCGTCCCCGTCGGGCTTCGTGCCGAAGGCGCGCTCGTAGCCGCAGGCGAGTTCCCTGTCCTCGCGCAGTAGGCGGGCCACGCGCTGCCGGCTACCGGCCATCTCCCGCGGATCGAGGATCGGCCGGATGCTCTGCGCCCACAGCGAATCGCCCGCGCCGGTCCAGCCGAACCAGTGGGAATAGCCGACGTTCCAAAGGGATGGCGTGCGTCGATCCAGGTCGGCACGCCCCTTCCCCCGGACACGACCGTCGCTCCAGTCCCGGCCTTCCTGGTGGCAAGTGGCACAGCTCATGAGCCCGTCGCCGGACAGCCGCGCGTCGTTGAAGAGATGCTCTCCCAGCACGATCCCGGACGGCGCGCCCGATAGGCGGTTCGAAGGATCGCGCGCCGGCGGCGGGGGCCACGGTCCATGCTGGCCGACGACGCGAACCTCGGCTTCCGACCAATCGAGCAGAGCCTGCGCCGCGGCCGGCGCGGCGAATGCCATCAGCAGCGTCGCGGCCAAAAGCCCTGCCCTCACGTCGTGGACCTCACTTGATATAATAGTCGTGCGTCAGGCGCTCCATTTCCTCGCCTGCGCGTACGTCGATGGAGATCTCCCAGTGTCCGGTCATGTGAAAGACCAGACCATCGACACGAAACCTTCCATCGCCATTCGACACGATGCTGGGATGGTAGTTCATGGCGTGCTTGTGTTCGGGCATCTGGGCGTCGACCGCGACCAGTTCGCCGGCGCTGCCCGACTTGGTGCAGACGTTGAACAGCAGCGCGAAGGGCTGGCCGACCTCGATGTGCAGCGGGTCGGGACGAAAGGCGATCATGTAGTGATCCGAGAAGATCACCAGCCCGCTTCCGCGCCCAAGGTCGAGCGGACAATCCGCCCATGCGACATTCGTGAAGAGAAGCGCGAGCAGGACCGCCAGCAGTCTCATTGGGCACCGCCGAACAGACGGTCGCCGTTCTCGTAGGCGATCTTCCGGGCGACATCGGGAGGCAGATCGGCGAGCCAGGCGCGCGACCAGCGCGCGTGCTCGACCACGTAGTGCCAACGCTCCGGCGTAAAAGTATCGGTGCCGACCACGAAGCGGCCGGGAAATTCCAGGAAGGCCTCGCGCCAGCCCGGGGCCACCTTGCCGTTGGAGGCGTGCGAGGTGAGGAACGCCAGGTCGCAATAGAGGGTCGGATACTTGCGCAGCATCTCGCGCACCTTCTCTGGCCGCTCGAAGCCGGAATGCGCCCACAGCACCTTGGCGCCGGGATCCTGCTGGAAGTGGCGCGCGACGGCATCGGAATCCGAATGCGAATGCAGGAACAGCCCGTATTTCTTGGCGAGCTGGACGACGCCGCGCATGTTTGGAAGGTCGGCATCGGCACCGTAGATGTGGAACTCGCCGATGGCGACGTACTTGCGCTTGCCGAGCAGGTCCTCGAGGAACGGCAGCACCGTCGGATCCTTGGCCCAGGTCGAGAGTTCGCCGCGCGAGCGGTAGGGCCGCAGCTCGGGCACGATCACGCCCGGCGCCACGTCCTGCAGCATCTTGGTGCCCTCGTTGTTCGAACTCGACACCATGGCGCGCTTGACGCCGGCCTTCTTCAGGATCTCGACGACCTCCTTGGGCGGCACGACGGTCCAGGCGTCGTGGCTGTAGTGCATGTGCGCGTCGAAGATCGGCAGTTCCTGGTCAGCGTGGGCCATTCCCGCCACGGCGACCAATGACAGGAAGACAAGCCCATGGCGCATGCGATGTTCCTTCACGGTCGACCCCGTCGGAGCCCCGTCCCGGGGGTCCAAGCGTAGTTGAAGCTAATCGAGATGCGTTCGCCGGAGAAGCGCGCCGGCGGCACCTCGTGCCGCAACCAGCTCTCGAACAATACCACGTCGCCGGGCTTAGCCGGCACGCCGACAAACGAGCGAAAGCGTTCCGGCGCGTCGGCGCGCCGGGGCGGCGTCGCCATCTGGCGCGACAGCCTGGGGTCCTCGAATTTCAGCGCGCCGGCGCCCTTCGGCACGGCCACGTAATAGGTGCCGCTGATGAACGATGTCGGGTGCAGATGCATCGAATGCACCACGCCTGCCGGCATGACGTTGGCCCAACAATCCGTCATCGCCAGCACGCGGCCCCGGAGATCGTAATGCAGGCTGCCGGCAAACCGCTTCACATAAGGATCGATACGGCGGCGCAACCTGTCGAACAACGACGAGACGAGGTGCAGGCGGTCGAGCGATCCGTAGGATGTATAGCCTCCGAGGTAGTGCCGCGCCGACCAGCGCCGGCCCGCCGCGTCGGAGGCGGCAAGCGAGCAGCACTCATCGGCCAGGCTCTGGTTGAAGGCAGGCCAGCCCGGCCGGGCCAGGGACTCGTGGAGGATCAGGGTGGGAAAAAGGGCACGGATCGCCATACTGTGATTATCCGCCAAGCCGGCCGATCGTGCTATGGTTTCGCATGCTCACCGACACGCAAATCGAAACCTATCGTCGCGACGGCTACCTTGTGATCCCCCGGCTGATCGAGGGCGCACAACTCGCCGAACTGCGCGCGCAGACCGATCGCATCGTCGCGGAAGCCCGCGGCGTGACGGCCAATGACGAACTCTACGACCTCGAGCCCAGCCACACGGCGGCATTGCCCCGTGTACGACGGCTGAAGCCCGCGATCTTCAAGCGCTACAAATTCTTCCACGATCTCGTGCGCGACCCCAAGATCACGGCCCTTCTGCGCCAGTTGCTCGGCCCCGACATCCGCCTCTACGGCGGCAAGCTCAACATGAAGTCGGCAGGATATGGCTCGCCAGTGGAATGGCACCAGGACTGGGCCTTCTACCCTCATACCAACGACGACGTGCTGGCCACCGGCATCTATCTCGACGATTGCGATCTCGGGAATGGGCCGTTGATGGTGCTGCCCGGCACCCATCTCGGCCCGACATACGACCATCACGCCAATGGCCGCTTCTGCGGCGCCATGGATCCGGCGGCCTGTGACCTCGACTTCAGCAAGGCCGTGCCGCTCATGGGACCGGCAGGCTCGATGACCATCCATCACGCCCGCCTGGTGCACGGCTCGGCGCTCAATACCTCCAACCAGCAGCGCCGCCTGCTGCTGCACGAGTACACGGCGGCCGACGCCTGGCCGTTGATGGGTGTGGCCGACTTCGACGACTTCAATGCCCGCATGGTGGTGGGCGAACCTAACGTCGAGCCGCGCGTCCGGGCCGCACCGGTTCGCATGCCGCTGCCGCCGGCCGACCACCAGGGGTCGATCTACGAGAACCAGCGTGGCGCGGGCAGGCACTTCTTCGAAACCCATGAAGAGCGTGCCGGCGTTGCCAATTGAACGCATGCGGCGCTGAGGGCAGGACGTGCTCGCCCCGAGCTACCACGCTGCCGCCAAGACGCTGCATTGGCTCACGGCCGTGGCGGTTCTGGGCCTGCTGGGGATTGGCCTCTGGATGACGGGCCTGCCGATCGGCCTGCTGAAACTGCAGGTCTACAACTGGCACAAATGGATCGGTCTTACGGTGTTGGCGCTGACGGTGCTCCGCCTGCTGTGGCGCTGGCGGCATCCGCCGCCGGCGCTGCCGGACACGGTGACCCGATGGGAGCGCGCCCTGGCACCTGTCGGCCACTGGGCCTTGCTGTTGCTGCTGCTCGCCATGCCGCTGAGCGGCTGGCTGATGAGTTCGGCCGCGGGCGTCAGCGTCGCCTGGTTCGGCGTGCTGCCCCTGCCCGACCTGGTGCCACCCCATCCGGATCTCTTCGAAGCCCTGCGCACGGCGCATTTCCTGTTGTCGCGGACGCTGATCGTGGTCGTGGCGCTGCACGTCGCGGCCGTCCTGCATCACGATGTCTTGCGCCGCGACGGCATCTTCCGCCGCATGTGGCTTTCCGGGAGAACGTGATGCGCCGTCTGCTGATCGTCGCTGCCCTCTTGCTCGCCAGATCCGCGCTGGCCGCTCCCCAGGATGTCTGGACGATCGACCCGCGCAACAGTTCGCTCGCCTTCACCGCCACACAGGTCGGCGCGTTCGTGAACGGACGCTTTGCCACCTGGAGCGGCGAGATCGTGCTCGATCCGGCGGCGCTGGCCGTGGCCCGGATCGATATCCGTATCCAGACACCGGCCGCGACCGCCAGCAACCGCGATGTCGATTCGCTGCTGAAAGGCCCCAACTTCCTCGACGTGCAGAAATTCCCCGAAGCCCGCTTCGTCGCCAGTTCCATCGTCGCATCAGGCGGCGATCGCTATGAAGCGCGCGGCAAGCTAACGATCCGCGACGTCACGCGCGATGTCGTGCTGCCCTTCACTCTCGCCATCACCGACGATCCGGCGCGGCCCGGCAGCTTGCGCGGCACCGCTCGCGGCAGACTGCTGATCAAGCGCCTGGACTATGGCGTCGGACAGAACGAGTGGGCCGGCACCGGCCAGGTCGCCAACGACGTCACGATCGACCTGAACGTCGTGGCGAGCCGTCCGAAATGATCGGCCGCCGGCGCACCATGGGTGCCGCCGGTGCGTCGTTCCTGCTGCTCGCGCCGGCGGCGCGCGCGCAATACCCGCAGTGGCCGGACTGGCTCGGCAGCTATTCCGGCGCGCTGCACTTTTATCGCTCGATTCCGCTGGAAGACATCTACCCGCCACCGGGGAATCCGCGTGTCGATCTCGACAACCGTACGCCGTTCGGCGCCCAGTTCACCGTCAGCGCGGTCGACGGCGTCGGTGTGATCTGGCTGCGCATCGACGGCGGACCGATGCAGACCTCGAGCCATGGCGAAACGTTGCGCTTCGGCGCGCTGATCGATGGCGTCGCCCTGCTCTCCTCGGCCGATGCACAGCCTGCGCCGCGCGCTGCCACGCTGACCGTACGGCCCGACTATTTCGGTACCGAGGCGCTGTTCGCCCACGCCGACGGCACCCTCTGGAGGCGCCACTTCACCGCTCGCTTCACACGGGGCGACGCCGACATGATCGTCTGGGTGTTCGACGCCGCAGGCACACGCGCCCGGACCTGGCGCGGTGCGGCCGTACGCCGGAGCTAGGGGCGCGGCCCGACGTAATTCGACTGCGGGCGGATGATGCGACCGCCCTTCTCCTGCTCGAAGATGTGGGCACACCAGCCCGCGACGCGCCCGACCGCGAACAGGGCGGTGAAGGCGCTGCGCGGCACCTCGAGCGCCTCCAGCAGCAACGCGGTGTAGTACTCGACATTGGTGTCGAGCCGCCGCCCCGGCTTGTGCCGGCGTAGTGCGGCGATCGCGCTCTTCTCGACCTCGACGGCAAAGGCGAGCCGGCCCGCGGTTTGCGGCAAGGTCGCGACGGTGTTCTTGAGCACGTCGGCACGCGGATCGCGCACCTTGTAGATGCGATGGCCGAAACCCATCAGGGTCGTGCCCTTGGAGAAGGCGTCGTCGAACCACGCGCCGGCCCGTTCGAGCGTGCCGATGTCGTCGAACATATCGAGCACGGGACCGGGCGCGCCGCCATGGAGCGGACCTTTCAGGGCGCAGAGCCCCGCCAGCACCGCGGAGATGAGGCCGGCATGCGTCGAGGCGACGACGCGCGCCGTGAAGGTCGAGGCGTTGAAGCCGTGGTCGGTGATGGTCGCGAGATAGGTATCGAAGCCCTTCTCGAAGACGGCGTGCGCGCGCTGGCCGCGGATCATGCGCAGCAGATCCTGCGCCGTGGTGAGCGAGGGATCCGGCGCCAGTGCCGACTTGCCCTCCGAGGCCCGCAGAAGGGCCGCGAGGAACACCGGCAGCGCGCCGCAGACGAGATAATGGTGCGGCATCAGTTCGGAGTCGGCCAGCATGCCGAGCCCGACACGCAGCCCTTCGACGGGCGTCAGCCCCTTGGCCGCCTGCAGCAGCTTCGGCACTTCGGTAAAGGCCCGTACACGCGCCGAGGCAAATCCTTCGCGGACGGCGCGCTCATCGCCGCCTCCTTGGGCAAACCCGTCCCACAGCAGCGCCGCCACCCCTTCGAAGCCGCGTGTGGCCACGAGTTCCTCGATGGCATGACCGCGCACGATCAGCCGACCAGCCTCGCCATCGACCTCGCTCATCACCGTATCGGCAACGATCACCCCGTCGAGGCCGCTGTTCACCCGTGTCTGCAACATCGGAAATCCCTTCGCTTGTTCACGAGGAAAATTCAGTCCGAAGATATATATTGTCAATATTGATTGAATTGATCAATGATAAGTAATGACCATTGAATGGCTGAGTTCGAAGGAAGCGGCAGGCCGACTGGGCGTCTCGGCCGCCACGCTCTACGCTTATGTGAGTCGCGGCTTGCTGCGCTCCGAAGGCAGCGTGGGGCAACGTGAACGGCGCTACCGTGCCGGCGACGTCTCGCAGCTCAAGCGGCGGCGCGACGTCGGGCGCAAGGCGGAGTCCATCGCGGCCAACGCTCTCGATTTCGGCACGCCCGTGCTCGAATCGTCGCTGACGCTGATCGAGAACGGTCGTCTCTTCTATTGCGGCCACGACGCCACCCGCCTCGCGCGCAATGCCTCGCTGGAGCAGGTGGCGCAACTCCTGTGGGACTGCGACGACCGGCCGTTCGGGCCGAAGAACCTGCCGCCGATGTCGGCCGCGCTGCGCGGCGCCTGGCTGGCCGCGGCTTCGCTCCCCCCGGTCGACAGTTGCCTCGTGCTGCTGCCTGCCGCGGCGCGCTGGGATCACCCGAGCTGGGTCGAGGATCGCGGCGCCATGCTCGACACCGGCGCCCGCATTCTGCGGCTCCTGACCGCCGCCGTCACCGGAGAGCCGCTCTCCGACAAACCCGTGCACGAACAGGTCGCCGCGGCCTGGCATGTGCCGGCCGACCGCGCGCCCTTGATCCGCGCCGCTCTGGTCCTGTCGGCGGACCACGAATTCAACACCTCGGCCTTCGCCGCCCGCGTCGTGGCGTCTACCGGCGCCAATCTCTACGGCTCGACGATGGCCGGCCTCGTTGCGATCAACGGCCCGCGCCATGGCGGGCTCACCCGACGCGTGGCGAGCCTGTTCGACGAACTCAAGGACGCGACCGATCTCAACGGCGAACTCGCCCGCCGGGTGCACGACCGCGTCTACATCCCGGGCTTCGGCCACCAGCTCTATCCCGACGGCGATATCCGAGCCGCGACGCTTTTCGCCATGATGCGCGAGATCGTGCCGCAGTCATCCGAGCTCGCCTTTGCCGACCGCCTGGTGGCCGCGGCCGAGCGCGTGATCGACCGCAAACCCAACGTCGATTTCGCGACCGTCACGGTCGAGCGCGTCCTCGGCCTGCCCAAGAATTCGGCGCTGGCGCTCTTCCTGCTTGGCCGCACTGTCGGCTGGATTGCGCACGCGCTCGAGCAGGCCGCACACGGAGCATTGATCCGGCCACGCGCGCGCTATACAGGTCCGCGACCCGGAAGCTGAGGCCACCTCTCCAATGACCGATGCCCTGATCATCATCGACATGCAGCAGGGCGCGTTTGTCGACGCGACACCGAAGCACGACGCAGCAGGCCTGATCGGCCGGCTGAACTGGCTCGCCGACGCGGTGCGGGCCCAGGGCGGCGCGGTCGTCTTCATCCAACATGACGGGGCGCCGGGAGACCCGGTCCATCCGGACCAGCCGGGCCGGAAGCTGATCGAGGCGCCCTCCCCACCCCC
>Ga0082335_1006941_pt1 | contig 14115 bp, 17 predicted proteins | sample Subgrocontami58m_FD_72375 | JGI IMG/M metagenome (GOLD analysis project Ga0082335, IMG submission 72375) | Subsurface groundwater microbial communities from S. Glens Falls, New York, USA - GMW37 contaminated, 5.8 m (SPADES assembly) (version 2) ...
AGTTGACATCGGACCTGGCGGTGATCGCGAAGAACGAGCGGCGCTTCATCGGCTTCTCGTCGGACGATTCGGGCTTTGACCCTGAACGGCATCGCGGCAAGGTGGTGGTGACGACGATGCACAAGGCAAAGGGGCTGGAGTGGGACCGCGTGTATATGATGTCGGTCAATAATTATGACTTCCCATCGTCCATGCCGAACGACCGTTTTATTTCGGAGAAGTGGTTTATTCGCGGCGGACTGAATCTGGAAGCAGAGGCGCTGGCGCAGTTGACCGCGCTGGGGGCTCGATACGGCGAACAAGCATCGCCTACTCGACCACCGAGCGATGAGTATAATTGGTACGAGGAAGGAACGGCGACGATGAAGTCGCGGCTGGGATACGTGAAGGAACGTCTGCGTTTGTTGTACGTGGGCATCACACGCGCGAAGAAGGAATTGATCGTGACGTGGAATTCGGGTCGTCAGGGTGATGCGACGCCGAGTCTGGCGATGGCGGAGTTGATGGGGTGGTGGGAGGGGAGAAACAAAGTTGTATAATAGAATTGTCGGAAGCGAATTTGTAGGAGGCAATCTTATGGCAAATAGCACAATGGTATGTTTGTGGACAAAAGAAAATGGGGAAAAATGCAAAAATACTAACCTCGTTAAGGGTTCGCATTTTTGTTATACACATTATTGGCAAGCACTATGGGTTAAGCACCAATTTGATAACATTCCTAGACCCCAAAAAGCTGATTGGAAACTTATCAGCCAAGGGATCTTTTCCGTTTTTTTGTCAATAGTTTTCATGTATTTTATGGATCTCCTGACAATCGGTCAATTTTTAGAATCCGTGAATTATCTTTTGTCATTACCTATATCCCAATGGAATGTTTTTTATGCTTTAGATACGCTGAGACTTTTTCTGGCAGGAACTTTTTTATTTATTGGTTGGATAGTTTATTTTACTTTCAACCCGATAATTCCAATGACGCCACGAATTCGATATGTGGTGATTTCGATTTCCACAATAGTATTGGTTTTCGTTGCATATGCCTTTTCAGCTCTCGTAATATACCTGTTGTATATAAAACAAGATATAAGCCTGCAAGCAAATCGTATAAATATACTGTTGTCGATAGCGGCAGTATTACTGCCTTTGATATCCACCAATTTGTTGATCGTATATCTTGCTGCATCAAAGCCTTCAGTATTAAAAAACCCAAAAAGTTTTAGAGTTTATCGCTTGCTCGAATTATTAACATTTGGACTTAGCCTAGTCGGAATTTACTCGGCTTGGTACTTTAGCGAAAAGCAGGTTGTTTTATCTCTGATCGCCATATTGGTAGGGGTATACAATATTCATATTAATATGCAATATATGTTATTAGGAATTACCCTAATAGGTTATGAATATTGGCTGATTATCGTAGCGGGAATCGCGGATGCGATTCAACCCCTTCCTGATGGATATTTTGGAGATATTATTTCTTCTCCAAAAGACCGTCAATCTGCATTACAAACGGCGTTAACGGAATACGCCAAATTAACGCCACTAGAACAGAAGGAATTAGATTATTATGTAATATCTAAACAACCGCTACCTTTGTGGCAAAGGATAATGGCTGTCGTTTGGATAATACTATCTGCATTTTTGATTGAGGCACCTGCTTCGTTCCTCTGGCAAAATTTATGTATATATCTTAGTTGGGGAAAGCCGTTTTGTCCTTAATATATTACATTGAATGCGACGGAAACCGCGTAGCGCAAAACGAAAAATGACCTCAGATAGGATGTCAATAGTCCCACCCGTCCTTTCCCCTTCGGGCATCCAACCCCGCGAAGCATCCGCAAGGGACCTCACCCTGATAGTGACGATTAATCGGCGTGACGGTTTGCCCCTCTCCTAAAGGAGATGGCATTGTGTTGAGTCCTGTTCTGTGTGATGGGGTTATTGAATTTTCAAGAGGCTGTTTGATTTCAAGTGAGCATTAGCTTCTCCCCCTTGGGGGAGACGGGAGAGGGGTCGAACTTAAAACGGTCTCGGACGTAATGTCAACGAGACCGTTTTTTGTTTTGTGCTATAATGCCAGAAATTCGGAATTTCCGATTTTCTGGAGAAAGCATATGACCACCCTACAAATCCGCAGCAAAGGAACAATTACCCTCCCCGCCAGTTTCCGCAAGAAGTATAAACTGGAGGAAGGTGAGTTTTTCAAGATAATAGATGTTGGTGATGGCTCTTTTTTTCTAGTCCCTGTGGAGAGCAAGGTCATGAAGAGCGCCGATAAAGTAGCAAAGAAAGTGAAAGAAGCCAATGTCACATTGGAAGATTTGCTTATAACATTAGACGAAGAACGAAAGACCTACTACAAAGAACACTATGTCAAAAATTAAAGTGTTCCTTGATAGTAGCGCAGTGATCGCGGGAATCATTTCATCAACGGGCGCGGCGCGGGTGCTTCTGGTGATATCTGAAAATGGACAGATTGAAACCTTTATTAGCGAACAGGTTATTACTGAAAGTGAACGTTCCATAGCGAGGAAAGTCCCACAGGCATTGCCTGAACTTCGTCAAACTCTCAAGGATGCTGGACTGAAAGTCGTTCACAAACCAACACAGAAAGAGATTGAAGAAAATATATCCCTGATTGCCGACCCAGACGATGTTCCCATTTTGCTCGCTGCAATGAAAGCTCATGTGGATTACCTTGCCACACATAACCGCAAGCATTTTCTTGACGACCCGAAAGTTGCTGAAAAATCGGGTTTGAAAATTGGAACACCTGGTGATGTTCTTACCTGGATAAGAGAGAAATTGAAACAGTAACGCAGATAACCTTGAACTCAAAAAAACAATATGCTCTTTGCATTAACAATAAGAAGCACGAAGCCTCTCTCATTCCGCGCAAAATTTACGAAATCATTCCTGACGAGCGCGCTGAACAGGATGACTTTGTGCGAGTCGTTGACGAAAGCGGCGAAGATTATCTCTTCCACAATAGCCATTTCGTCTTTTTGGAATTACCTTTGGAAGTTGAGCAGGCTTTGGTCACTGCATAATCATATGGCGTAAGTGATAAAAATCTCAGAGACTTTATATCTTCGAGATTTTTTATATGTTACGCTTTGGGGTGATGGGTGAGTGCGGTTGTGCCGCCCCACCCGTCCTTTCCCCTACGGGGACTTCGCGGACACCCTCCCCCGAGAAACGTGCGCGAAGGGATTTTGCGAAGGTATATTGTCCACCCGAGCATTAGTGACGAGCCAAGAGACAGTTACATTTATGCAATTGTGAAATAAGAAAACCACGTTATGTCATGCTGAGGGGTGCTATTTCCCCGAAGCATCTCTACCACAATGTCAGAGACCCTTCAGTCGCAACGAACGCTCCTTCAGGGTGACACATCGGAATATTAGCGATGTGCCAAGAGATAGTTATATGTATGCGGTTGTGAGGTGACCCTCGCCCAGCCTAGCTGAAAGCAAGAACGTGGAGTAGTATTCTCTCGCTTGTTTTATAATTCAACAAGTGAGGCAAAATGAAACAACCAAACGATAACCTAAAACAAAAAATCGTCGAATGGCTTGATAATCAAGGTTACCCACTTGAAATAGAGGTTGCCAGGGTATTTGAAAGCAATCGCTTTAGCGTAAGTGTCTCTGATATATATGAGGATTTTGAAAGTGGCGATGACCGGGAAATCGATGTCAGGGCGAGTACTTTTTCTAGTTTCAAGTTCAACCCAGTTCTTCGTGTCCACTGGGAGATTGAATGTAAATTATCCAAAGACAAACCATGGATCATATTCTTGTCTGATATACTTGCCCAAACAGATTCGCATCGCGTCCCATTCGGTCTTATAGCATCAGATGAGTATGGCGGAAAATTAACAAACAAGTATTTTGACCAATCTTTTCAGTCAAGAATTAATGAGCTTGAAATTCTAAATCCTTCAAAAAGTGGGCATAGTCTGACGCAAGCCTTAACAAGTGGTCAAGATGTATCTTATAAAGCAATGCAAAGTTGCATCAAAGCATCATTCGATTTTGTGTTGAAGACCCCCAAGCCAGGAGCAGACACGTCAGCATCAAAAAAAATTAACTCACGAATTTTTTGGAGTATTGCATTCCCTGTAATTGTTATTGATGGGAAACTGTTTGAATATTCAAAGGACCAAAATGACCAATTTCTACTTGAAGAAATTGGATATGGCTGTGTTGAATGGAAGGGAAATAATCCTCTAAACGCCAGACCATATGTTTATGTTGTTACAAAAGATGCCCTTGGGGATTTCGTCAAAAAAGCAAGAAAGCTTACTGATCTTCTCATAGATATTGCCCAACTGAGTCCATAAAGTCTGAGTCTGCTCGTCTGTTTTATAATTCGTTTATGCGAGTGAGGTTGTAAAGTGAGGGGTAATCTGCTTGTCAGGACTGGATGATTTCGATTATCTTCGCTATAACTTGATTGACTTTATGGGTTGCAAGTTTTCCAGCAGAGCGATTAACTATTCTTGTGTCGGCAGTGAACAATCTGTTTGGGCGAATATGAGAATCGTGATCTATTCCGCCCGCCACAAAATCTGCTTTAGTAACAGGTATAGAATAACCATCAGCCTTTGCAGATGTAGTAATCATGCAAAGAATTACATCATCACCTGTCAATTGGGAAACAACAAATGCAGGGCGTTTCTTTGAAGCGCTCAAATCTGAAAATGGGAATGGTAGGACGACTACATCCCCCTTTACAAATCTGCCCATGCTTCATCCTCTTCAGGCGAATCCCAATCTGCCTTGAGAACATTCTCTGAAGCAAGCATAGTCTGATACGCATCCGACTTTAGCAAATGCCGCATCTTGAGTTGCAGGATTGAAACCCCTAGCAATTGAGACCAATCCAAAATATTATATTGGTCAAATGCTGAAACGACAAAATACTGATTCGCTGATGTCGAGAGCAAATCAACTTTCTGACTATTTGAATTGCTGTTATAAGTCAAAGTGATAGTATCAAGCATGATTACTTCTTATCTCCAGATTCCATCTGGATTAATTTCTCATAGCTTCTCCAATTCCCTGCAATAGTATCTAGGAATTGCTTCATTGTCGCAGGAGTAAGCACTAGGCGAGCCACACACTTTGCCTCTACATAGTCAATGGCATTAATTGCTTCTTCTTTTTCTTCATCTGTCTCTCCGAGAACCGCCGGAGGCCAAACTTCAAAAAAAGAAAGAATAAAGTTGTCTAGTTGATGCTGAACAACGACATTAGAGACAAAATATGATTTCAAGTCATCAGGATAAACTCGTTCTATCTTGATTTTTTTGGCAAATTCATCTGGGATTTCGGGCATATTCACCTTGCCTTGTAATTATTGGAAACTATACGTTATTATTATACACGGTTTATAAAGGCTTTCAAATGTCTCTCATCACTGTAAGTTCGCTCTCCAAATCATACGGCCCTACTGATATTTTCAGCGGCGTATTTTTCACTGTGTCCAAAGGCGCGCGCATGGCCATTGTTGGACCCAACGGAATCGGCAAGACCACGCTCATGCGAATCCTCGTCGGTGTGGACGAGGCTACCTCGGGGACAGTATCCCGCTCACGGGGAGTCCGAATCGGATATCTATCGCAAGAGGCAGATTTCCAAATGACGGGAACTCTCTGGGAGGCGTGCGAATCCGTCTTCAGTCATTTCAAAGATGTGCAGGAGGAATTGCATCGCCTTGAAGGCTTGATGTCTGACCCTGCACAGCTTGAAGAAGCAATGGAACGCTATGGAAAATTGCAGGAGGATTTTGAGCGGCACGGCGGATACACCTACATGACGAAAATCCGCCAGGTGCTGACGGGTTTGGGATTCAGCGAAGCTGATTATCAACTCGATCTCGACCATCTCTCCGGCGGGCAGCGCACACGCGGATTTCTCGCGCGCCTCCTGCTCGAAGACCCGGACTTGCTCCTGCTCGATGAACCCACCAACCACCTCGACATTGCCGCCGTCGAATGGCTCGAAGGATATTTGAGTCAATGGGAAGGCGCAGCCGTCATCATTTCACATGACCGTTTCTTTTTGGATAAAGCCAGCAATATGATTTTGGAAATGTTCCCCGGCGCAACCGAAACGTATCGCGGCAATTACAGCGCATATTTAAAACAACGCGCCGAACGCATGGCGCGCCGTCAGGAAGTGTTCGACAGCGAAAAAGAAAAGCTGCAAAAGGAAATGGAATACATCCGCAAAAATGTGGCGGGACAAAATGTGTTGCAAGCCAAAGGCAAACTTAAACGCCTCTCGCGCATTGTGCAAGCCATCGAACAGATTGGCATGGAGGCCGCGCTCAAACAAAAATGGAGCGAGACCGCGGGCGAAATTTCCGTCACCATGTCCATCATGGGCGTGGACGAAGCTGGCCGTCGCATAAATGCGCTGCAATCGCCTGTGCGCCAGTTACCTAATTTGCATTTGCGCCTCAGCCAAGCAGCACGCTCAGGCGACATGGTCATCCGCACCGAAAATCTCAAAGTGGGATTCTCGGACAAATTCTTATTCTCCTCCCCAAACATAGATTTGAGGCGCGGAGACTGTGCCGCATTGATCGGACCGAACGGCGCGGGCAAATCCACTTTTTTGAAAACGATCCTCGGTCAGATCCCGCCGTTGGCTGGCGAGGTGACCCTGGGAGAGAGTCTGCACATTGGGTATTTTGCCCAGGCGCATGAAAGCTTGAATCCAAAAAAAAGTGTGATCGAAGAAATCACGGATTTCACAGGTTGGCTTCCACAAAAGGCGCGTGAATATCTCGGAAAATATCTATTCTCTGGCGACGACGCCTTCAAAAAAGTATCCATGCTCTCCGGCGGTGAGCGCGGACGTTTGGCATTGGCGAAACTCGCCTTGCAGGATACGAATTTACTTTTATTAGATGAACCCACAAATCATTTGGATATTCCGTCGCAGGAAATTCTCGAAGCCGTGCTGGATGATTACGAAGGCACAATATTACTTGTCACGCACGACCGCTATCTAGTAGATGCCATCGCAACCCAAATCTGGGAAATTGACACCGACGAATCGCATTTGATCATCTTCAAAGGCATCTATTCCCAATTGAAGGAAGAACGGGAAAAAGATCTGGCTCGGCGCAGCGCTGTGCAGGCAGAACGTGAAGAGACAGACACTCGAAAAAAAGAGACGCCAAAGGCAAAGTCTGCGAATATGAAAGCCAGCCCTGAGCAAAGTCGAAGGGAGGAAAGAAAAAAGAACGCGAAGAAGCAGGAACTGGAAAACAAGATCACTGCATTCGAAGCAGAACTGAGTGAAATTGGCGAGAAGCTGGCACATCCACTCAGAGATTCGGGAGAAGTTATCAGGCTGGCGAAGGAATATGATCGCGTGCAAAAAGATATGGATACGACGCTGGCGGAGTGGGAAGGGTTGCAGGGGTAAGAAGAAAGTATAATTATCCCAAGAGGTGAACCATGCGAACAAATTTTGTTGAACGCAGAGGCAAGTTGCAGGATATGGACAGGTCGTTTGACCTGAAATTCTGGCAGGCGCAGCCTCCCAAAGCGCGTTTTGACGCTGTTTGGGAAATGATCGTCCATGCCATGAAAGTGAAGGGATACGATGTTCGTCAACTCAGACTTCAGCGATCTATTACGAATTTTCAACGAACACAACGTTAAGTACATGGTCGTAGGTGGATACGCTGTCGTGCAATATGCCGAGCCGCGTTTCACTAAAGACCTTGACCTATTGATTGCCACTAACGAAGAAAACTCGGAGGCAGTCTATAACGCGTTGCGCGAATTTGGTGCACCGCTTTCTGGTTTAACCCCAAAAGATTTTGCCGAAGATGGTTTTTTCTTTCAAATGGGTGTTCCGCCTGTTCGCGTGGATGTGATCATGGGAATTCCAGGGGTCAATTTTGAGAAATGTTGGAGCAGGCACATGGAAGTTGATTTTGAGGGCTTGAAAGTTGTCTTCATTTCCAAGCAGGATTTGATTATTTCCAAGCGCGCAGCAGGGCGGCCACAGGATTTGATAGACGCAGATTTGCTTTCAGAGGAATTGTAAATGTCTACTTTTGAAAAAAGAAATGGATACGACGCTGGCGGAGCAGGAAGGGTTGCAATAACCACTGCGGAAAGGCATATCTTTATTTTCAAGCACGAATCAATCATTCGAATCAATTTAGACAGTTTGCATTTTCTCCGTACGAACAAACGAACAAATGAATAGGGTTGTTCACTTTTATGGTTATGCCAAATCACATTTAATTGATCGGCGGATTCTGCAATCCATCACGGCGCAGGCGGAACTTTGAGCAGGACACCGACTAAATAACCAGCCATCGCGCTGACGATCCCAATTGCCGTCATTTCCAACCCGCTTCGCATCGGTCTGCCTATTGTCACGCGCGCTTTGTATACGCCGATGCCGAAAAGCATCGCCGCAGTAAACAGCACAGACATCCACATGCTCGTGGAAACAGGTAAAAATAAAAACGGCGCAATCGGCACGAGTGAACCAATAATCGCAGAAAGGCCAACCACCCAAGCCGCACGCAAAGCAGTCTTCCTATCCACAGGCGCAAGTCGATGCTCTTCTGCCATCATCACAGCCACCCACACATCCTGATTTGACGTAATGGTCTCCACAATGTGGTCAAGCAAATCCCCTTTGAATCCTTTGCTTTCGTAAATATCGCGGATCTCTTTTATCTCAAGGTTTGGCGCTTCCAAAATATGGCGGTATTCACGCTCACGTTCGCTTTGATATAAGTCTGCATCTGCAAGTGTGGTGGTGAAAGCCACCGCGCCCATCGAAATGGATTCAGCGAATGTCGTGGCAAGTCCCGCCACCAGCACCACGCGCACATCATTCGTTGCCGCCGCAATTCCAAGCACAACCCCAAGAACATTGACCAGCCCGTCCTGCGCGCCCAAAATAAAATCGGAAAGACTCGCAGCGCGCTTGTGCGGGTCGGTATGGTCATGATGAAAATGTTCATGGATCAGGGTATCATGGTGATGAATATTCATATCCATATCTTACAATCAAGCAGTCAAATTTATAATGGACAAATGTCACACTTCAGATATTGTGCCTAGATTGTTAGTTTATTTCTGTTCGATTGGTTTAAGATTGTCATATTTTCATGGATATATGCGGCGAGTCCATTATTCCATAAATATGTATTTTCGCCTATAATGAATTTATCAGGGCTTTGTCTCAATACCTATCATATTTCCTGGAAGGAGAAACACCCATGCGAAGAATGTTTGGCTTTTTGATCGGGATCTTTGTCGGCGGGTTGGTGGGTTCGGTCATCGCATTGCTGCTTGCCCCCGAATCTGGTGAAAACCTGCGCACAGAATTGCGCGAACGCGGACAGAGTTTCATAAACGACATCCGCCACTCGGCAGATTCGCGCCGCATCGAATTGCGCCATCGCTTGGAAACAATGCGAACGCCGCGAGAGATGTAGAAACGTAGGCAGGTAAACAAGGAAACAGGTATACAAGTTCGTGTCTACATGTGTACGTGTTTACGTATCTACTTCACTACCTCCTCATAAAATTCCTCCACTCTCTCCATATTCACCCCGTAGTCCGCGCGCGCGGAGATCATTTTTGCATTGAGATCTGCGGCATCCTGTCGCAGGTCTTCTCTTTCGAGTCCGAGCAGGATCGCATCCGCAATGGATTGCTGGTCGTTTGGGTCAACCAGCAAGCCGTTCCGCCCATGAGTAATCCATTCGCGGATGGATTCCAAATCACCCGCAATCGGGAAACATCCACAAGCCATACCTTCGAGCAGTGAATTCGGCGTGCCATCATGTACGCTTGGCGAAACCACAATTTGCGCGGCGCGGAAAATATCCCCCATTTCAGTGTGTGAAACCAGCGGAAGCAGCTGCACTGCATATTCGATTTTCAATTCCCGAACCCATTGCAACACCTGCGCCTCGCCTTGCATGGATGTGCAAAGAAAACGGGCATCATTTCGTTTTGCCAGTACAAGCGGGATGGCCTTGAAAAAAGAATCATTGCGGACATAAGGCCGAACTCCGCGTGGATTAATGATGACTGGATTCTTCACAGGTTCTACTGCCTGATAAAAAACATTGCTTCGGACTCCGCCGTTGCCTGGCACCACCAAAGCGGCTTTATCCCCGCTGAGACCCCATTCGCGCGCAAGGCGCACATCGCGTTCCGTATCTGCGTGCAAGGCGTTTACCTTGTTCATCGTCAAACGCGTGTAATATCTCATCAATGGCGTGGAAGGCGCGTGCAAGGTAAAGTCATTTCCCCAGGTGGAGACTATAAATTTTGGTGGTAGAGTAGTCCAGAGCGTTTTCGCGAAGGGCGTGCCGAGGCCACCGCTCAATGCCCTAGCTGTCAACATGCCCTCATAAGGCACGCGCATGGCATGGACAATATCAGGTTGTACCTCCCGAATAAAAGCGCGTAATTTTTTCGCGGAGCGGGGAATAGTCAAAGGGCCGAACCACTGCCTGAAAAGGGTACGCAGGCCCAACGTGCGCGCAGAAGCGGAGCCGGGGCGGGATGTCTGTTTTTTGGCGGCGCTAAAAGCAACGGGGGTAAACTCCAGCCGCTTAATGGGGAAATCCATTTCACATTCAAATGTGGAGGCAATGTAGATCTCATCTCCCCGTTCGCGCTCTGCGAAAAAACGGATCCAATTTTGTGAAATGGGAGAACGGGCATCGGTTACAAAAAGCAGTCGCATCCCGTGATTATACTCATTGCCCGCATTTGTGAGACGTAGTATATTTAAGCAATGAACTTGGATCATATCCTCCTTTGGATAAGCAGGGTGTCATGATTGTGGTTCATTTCAAAAAACTTTTCAATCAAGAGGAAAACTTATGAAACAGATTTGTGTCGTCGGCGTGGGATACGTCGGACTAGTTACCGCCGCTTGTTTTGCCGACCTCGGCAACCGCGTCACCGCGCTGGATGTGAACGAACAACGGGTGCAGAATCTAAAAAAGGGCATCATGCCGATCTATGAACCCGGGCTGGATGAACTGGTCAAGCGTAATGTCAATGCGGGGCGCATCGTATTTACAACCTCATATAAAGAAGCTTTGAAAAATGCAGAGTTTGCCTTCATCGCAGTCGGCACACCTTCGGGCGAAAGCGGCGAAGCGGATATGAAATATGTGGCCGCAGCCGCCCAATCCATCGCTGAGACTATGACCGCGCCGCTGGTCATCATCAACAAATCCACGGTTCCGATCGGAACAGGGGATTGGGTGGCGGACATTGTAAAAGGCGCCCAGCCCAAGCAGATTGAATTCGCTGTTGTGTCCTGCCCTGAATTTTTGCGCGAAGGTTCGGCTATCGCTGATTTCATGAGTCCATACCGCACGGTGATCGGCTCGTTGGACAAGGACGCCGCGAACAAAGTTGCGCATCTACATTTGCCATTACGCGCGCCGATCGTCATCACGGACTTGCGTACCGCGGAAATGATCAAGTATGCCAGCAATGCCTTCCTGGCTACAAAAATCTCCTTCATAAATGAATTGGCTGACCTGTGCGAACTGGTCGGCGCGGATGTGAAGGAAGTGGCCGCTGGCATGGGCTACGACACGCGCATTGGCCGTCACTTTTTGGACGCAGGCCTCGGCTGGGGCGGATCGTGCTTTCCCAAGGATGTGGAAGCGCTGGCTTTCATGGCCAAAGAAAAAGGACTCAATCCGCGCATCCTGAACGATGTAATGGAAGTAAACTATGATCGCCGTAAAGCCGCAGTGAAACATTTGGAAAAAATGGTGGGCGGTAATTTGAAAGGCAAGACCATTGGTTTGCTGGGTTTGGCATTCAAGGAAAACACAGACGATATGCGCGACGCACCGTCCATTGATATCGCAGAAAACTTGACAGAAAAAGGTGCAACCGTGCGCGGGTATGATCCCGTCGCACGAGAAACCGCCGCGCCATTGCTGCCATCGGTTGAAATTTTCGACGATGTATATAAAATGACAACGGGCTGTGATGCTTTGGTCGTGGTGACACCATGGAACGAGTTTAAACAACTCGACCTTGAAAAGGTAAAAAGTTTGTTAAAAACCCCCATTATTTATGATGGACGCAACATTTACGATCCCAAAATCATGAAAGAAATGGGCTTCATCTATCGCGCTGTTGGAAGGTAGTTCCAGTGATCGGTAATCAGTATTGGACATTCAAAGCGATGTTCATCACTGATCACTAATTACTAATTACTGAAGACCGATTACTATGGCCAACACTCCCCCCGTTTGTAATTACGAAGGCTCCGATTATCAACAATCCTTTTGGGAGCAGGGCGGGCGCGAATACGAAGGCCGCGCCGAAGCCATTGCCTTAAAAAGAATGCTCCCAAAGAGCGGCAAACTCATGCTCGAACTCGGCGCAGGTGCAGGGCGCAACACCTCGCGCTACGCTGGTTTTGAGCGCATTGTCCTGTTGGATTATTCGACCACACAACTGGCACAGGCCCAACAAAGATTGGGACGCTCGAACAAATACATCTACGTCGCTGCGAATATTTACCGCCTCCCTTTTCTGAACGGTTTGTTTGATTCAGCCACGATGATCCGCGCACTGCATCACATGGCGGACGCGCCGAAGGCATTAAGCCAGATTCGCAACGTATTACAGCCGAACGCCGTCTTTATACTTGAATTTGCGAACAAATTAAATCTCAAATCCATTTTACGCTACTGGCTTGGAAAACAGGGCTGGAATCCATTTACGCTTGAGCCTGTGGAATTTGTCCAATTGAACTTTGACTTTCACCCTCAAGCGATCCGCAACTGGCTTGGGGAACTTGATTTTTCAATTGAAAAGATACTTACTGTTTCACATTTCCGCCTTGATCTATTGAAGCGGCTAGTCCCCGCGAAAATACTGGCCGCGCTGGATGGGTTATTCCAACTGACCGGCGCATTCTGGCAATTCACGCCCAGCGTATTTTTGAAGGCAAAAGTAAAAGGTCAATCTCAGAACATTGAGATCCCCTTAATGGTGACAGACATGTTCAAATGCCCTGATTGCGGGAGTGGACGTTTGCAGGATAAAAGAGAACACCTCCTATGCCCAACCTGCCAGGCGTGCTGGCCTGTTATTGATGGTATTTACGATTTTCGCGAAAAAATGAAATAACCATCGGAGGGCAAATTCAGGCGCGGCATCAATTCCGATACCGCTATCCTTCATGCCGATCAGTGTCTTCTTAAGTCGCGGCTTTTTCCGTCACATCCCGCGCCGGGGCAGGTTCCACATCCAATTCATGCGCTTTACTCAGTAACCGTTCCACTTCGTGCTGTGCCTTGGCGCGCTGCTGTACAAGCATGGTGCGTAGAAGCGCGCTGGCAAGCAAATTCTTCAAACGGACGTAGATATCCCAATCGGCCAGCCCAATCTCTGTCCACATGAAACCAAAACGATTGCCTGCCAGCTCCAACGGCATGACGATGGCATCGTAACGATGGTCATCCGGTGTTTTTCCAGGCGGAATCAAATATCCCGTGGCAGGCTCAGATCCCTGACGCGGGATATTAAATTTGTTTTCATCATATTCCAATAACAAGCGAAATTTTTCAGGCATCGGATTGGAGATCGAACCTGGTGTGCTGACATCACTATAGTACATCACATAACAGCGCTCGAGTCCCAATAGAGGAAAATGTCTCGAGATCGTGTCTCCAATGGCTTCCAAGGTCATGGCAGGCGCCATGGAAAAACTAAAATTGGCCAGGGCTTCTTCCCGCTGTTCAAACTTCAAGCGAAGATAGGCTTGCGCCCGCAGTGACAGTTCCCCCGCCAGCATACGCGCCTGCTGAAAAAGATTCTCAGCGCGCAGCATGGTGGTATTGCTCGAAATGCCGCCCAATGCATACTTTCTGAAAGTTGAGACCACATTCTGCCATGTGGTGAAATCATTACCATTCCGTTGTAACAATTCCACCATGGACTGTATCGTTTTCAGGAAGGCATCACTTTTGTCCGTATTGTGCAAATTTACGAGGAACACATCCCACGTGTGTCCAAAGACATCCACATATTGGGGTTTTAGAGGATCATTCTCGGCAATGCGTACTGCT
>Ga0082335_1006943_pt1 | contig 14111 bp, 15 predicted proteins | sample Subgrocontami58m_FD_72375 | JGI IMG/M metagenome (GOLD analysis project Ga0082335, IMG submission 72375) | Subsurface groundwater microbial communities from S. Glens Falls, New York, USA - GMW37 contaminated, 5.8 m (SPADES assembly) (version 2) ...
GGGGCCGCGGGGGGGGGGGTGGCCGGCGGGGCCGGCGCGGGCGCCGCCGGTGGCGCCGCGGGCGCGGGACGGGGCGCCGCGACGGTTGCGGCGGGCGCCGGAGCCGCGGGAGTGGGCGTCGCGGTGGGCGCGCAGCCCGCCGCGACGAGGCCGAGCACGACGAGTGCGCTGGAAACGATGGTCCAAGTCCGGTGACGGGTTTCTCTGGCTGCCATACAATCCCTCCCCTTGCTGGCCTGCCCGCGCCCGGCGCTCTGCCTCTAGCGGCGTCGCGGCAAGCGTTTTCCTGTCCGGCCCTTCGCCGCGCGAGGTTGCGCGGGAGGCAGGCCGGCGCCGACGGTGTCCAGCACGTAGCGGTATAGCTTCTGTATGAGGAAGCCGGAGTTCTGCAGCATGACCACGCGGACGCCGCGCTCCGCCATGGCGCGCACGCGCTCCGCCATCATCTCCGGGCCTTTGCTGAACTCGTACCCCACGTTCGCGGCGATGGCGACGTCGTTCTTCGCGGCGCACTCCACCGCGCGGTCGATGACCTCCCAGACCTTTGGATGGCCGAAGTCGAACGGGTGGCCCACCATGCGGGAGATGTCCGACAGGGCGAGGAAGACCACGTGGACGCCCTTGACGGCCAGTATCTTGTCGAGGTCCTTGAGCGCCTGCGCGTCCTCGATGAGGGGCATGACCACGCGCTGGGAGGCCACCTTCGACTTGTAGCTCTGGTACTCCCACTTCTCGAACGGGTGGATGTGGATGTCCCGGTGCCAGTCCCGCGAGACCTCGACGATGCGCTCCACGTCCTCGACGGTGGCGCAGGAGAACGCGACGCCCGTCGCGCCGAGGCTGTAAGCGAGGGCGGCGTCCACGGCCAGGCGGTGGTCGGACGCGCCCGCCCAGGGGTAGGCTTTCAGGCGGACGAACGGGTCGATGCCGAAGACCTGCGCCGAGCGGACGATGGCCTGAAACGTGTCCCAAGAGGTCGGTCGGAACATCATGTCCGCGCAGGCCATGTCCATGCCCGCCGCGCCCAGCACCTCGGTGAGCGCGGGGGAGCAGATGCTGTCGATGCACCCGAACGCCACCTCGCGCCGCGCGAGTTTCTCCAGGACTTTGCTCATGTCGTCATCCTCAAAACGCCGGGGCCGTGTCCGCGTCGTCCGGCGGGCCTGCCCCTATTAACAGGGCGGCGAAAACCCTTTTCGACCATCCCCCTGCCCCCTTCCTAGCCAGGAAGGGGGGATTTATATCTGGGGGATACCCCCAGACCCCCGCCAAAGGGGCTTCGCCCCTCTGGACTCCCCCGCGCCGGAGGCACCGCGCCAGCCCGCCTGCTTTTAATTATTAAGGATACCGCGCTGAGACGCGCATTTTAATCGCGCATCGCTAGCGTGTCAACATGCCCATACATGTGTTAATACGCCGGATTCCGCCGGTTAGTTCTCTTCCGATGCCCCTAGTGTAGTGTTTCCCAAATCTCGTTACCTGCGAGACACTGCGACGTTGATCGCCTTTTGCATGGTCCCCGGTCTTTCATCCGAGGACCCATCCCCTTTAGTTCCCCTTCCTTCTCCGAGGAAGGACGAGGACAGGCTACGGAGGCTTTGCCCCCTCTGGCTCCCTCGTGTCGGAGATTCCAGACGAACCCCTTCCGTAACGAATCGTTGGAAGCCCTACACTAGTGGTTCAGACGGCTCAGGAGGCCCCGGCCTCCGCGAGAACGTCAAGAAGCTCCGGCAGCCCGCCCTCCGGCAGACGCGCGCCGAACTTCTCTTTCGCGCCGGACGCGGCGATGCGCTCCAGTCGCGCGGCGGCGGCCTCGGCCATGACCGGCTTCACGCCCAGCGTGCGCAGCGTCGCGGCCACGTGCCGCATCTCGCCCGCCTTGCGCTCCGCGTGGATGGCGCCGTGGCAGAGCAGCCAGTCGGGCAGGGCGAAGTCCACGCCCTCGTTGCCCGGCGACGGCGGGATGGAGAGGTACTTGCTCAGGTCCACGCCCGCCTTCCGCGCCGCAAGGTTGGCCTCCAGGTAGAGCGCCTGCGCCCCCTTGAAGACGACCTCGACGAGGGCCTTGATCATCGCGGCGTCGCCCGCGCGGGAGGAGATGACTTCGAATTGCATGCCGTAGGGCGACAGCAGGCGCGCCAGCTCGGCGGTCGCGCCGCCCGCGACGTGGATGGGGACGCGGTGCCCGGAGTAAAGCGGCGGCGCGCGCAGGATGCCGTCCACGAACCGCGCGCCCGCGCGCTCGACGAGGGCGGCGGACTCTCGCTTGGCCTCCGGCGACGCGTTGTTCAGGTCCACGAACAGGTGGCGCTCGCCGACCAGCGCGGCGGCCTCGCGAGCGACGGGGAGGGCGGCCTGCCCCGTGACCGTGGAGAAGATGACGTCGGAGTCGCCGACCAGCTCTCGCAGGGTGTCCACCAGCCGCACTCCGGCGGACTGGGCCTCGGCGCGGAAGGCGTCGGAGTAGGGCGGACGATGGCGCGCGCCCTGCGCGTACGCGCATATGGCGGTCACGCCCTCCGCGTGCAGCCCCGCGGCCATGTGCAGGGCCACCTCGCCGAAGCCGATGAAGCCCAGTCGCGGCGGGCTGGCCGAGCCCCGATGGATCGGGGCGTCCGTCACGCGGCGCTTCAGAAAGTCCAGGACGACCCGATTGAACGCCTCCGGCTGGTCCACGTTGGAGGCGTGGCCGGCGTCCGGGATGATGGCCTTCTCGGAGCCTTTGATGTGCTCATGCATGTAGTCGGTGGCGGCCAGGAAGGCGGTGTCGCGCTCGCCGCAGAGGATGAGGGTGGGCACGGCGACGCCGTCGAGCGTCTCGATGACGCCGAGCGGATTGCTCATGACGCGGCGCACGACGTTGGCGCAGCCGACGGGGTCGAAGGCGAGGAGCGCGTCGCGCGGCGTGTAGGCCTGCGGCGGGGCGTACTTGCTGTCGGCGAAGGCCGCCATGCCGCCCGCCTCCAGGACGTCCGCCTGCCGGGCGCACCCCTCGTTCCAGCGCCGGGCCTTCTCCTCGGTGCGGTAGCCCGGCCCCGTGTCGCACAGGACAAGCGCCCGCACCATCTCCGAGTGGCGATTGTAGAAGGAAAGTGAGAAGATGCCGCCGAGCGAGTGGCCGCCGACGACCGCTTTGTCAGCGCCCAGGTGCTTCAGGAGCAGGTAGAGGTCGTTCACGGCGATGTCCACGCCGTACCGCGACGGGTCGTGCGGGGCGCCGGACCTGCCGTGGCCGCGGATGTCATAGGTGATGAAGGCGTAGTCGCGGGAGAAGGCGGCGACCTGGCGGTCCCACATGCGCGTGCACCCGGCGAACCCGCTCGTCATCACGAAGGGGACGCCGGTCCCGGCGACCTCGTAGTAGATGCCGACGCCGTCAACAAGAAGCTCTGGCATGGACGTCCTCCCCCGCTGTGTATTTCGCGGACATTATGCGAGGTCGCGCGCGGCGAGGGCAAGGGGACGAGGCGCGGCGGCCCCTGATGGAATGGAAGAAGGACTCCCCTATGTCCTGGGGAGTCCTTCTTGCTTCCGGAACCCCGGCGCCGGGCTAGGTTGTGTTGACAATTCGCGTTTTCCCGCTCATGGTTCGACAGGCTCAGGGTGAGCGGGACAATGTCAACAGAGCCTAGAGCCGAACCAGTTCCGTGTCCACGCGCACGCCCATGGAGTCGAGGACGGGGGAATGGGTCTCCGCAACGTACTTCAGTTGGGTGAGCTGCTCCGTGGTCGCCGGGCTCTTCACGCGCGTCTTGCCCTTGACGTACTGGAACCCTGGCCGCACGTGCTCGTCCAGGCCCATGAAGCCCCGCAGGTCAATGTTCCCTTCCAGCTCCACTTCCAGCCGCTCGATAGGCACGCCCATCGCGGCGCCGAAGGTCGCCCACCCGCCGGCGATGCACGCGCCCGCAGCCGCCAGCAGTGTCTCCACGGCGGCGGGGCCTGCGTTTGTCCCCAGCAGGCCCTCGGGGTGGTCACCCTTCACAACGAAGGGCTGGGGTCGGCCGACCGTCTGGCCGTTCTGGCGATACCCCTGGATCTGACCGTGGTTCCTGAAGCCGGACTCCCACACCGTGCTGGCTGTGAAGGTGCACTTTGCCAGGCTGGGGTCCTTCTTCACCGCCTCGATCATGCCGTTGAGCTGCTCCACGTTGATGCCATTGACTGCCGTCATGTTTCCCTCCCTTATGCGAACTACCTTGCAGTCACCCACGTCGTACCCGCGTGTCCGTCCAATCCCACCTCCCTTCGTCGGGTCTGATCCCAGACTACGAGAAGCAGGAATACAGGTGTGAGCGTGCAGACGACGGTGGGAATGTCACCCGGCGGACAGTGGGCGGGACGGAGCAGATGCGGCGGCAGGAACAAGTGCGCTGGAAGTTATTTCAAGCCGCCGACTTATGCTCTTTGACTAAACAACACACCAGTTGTAAGGCAGGATACCTCATCCCCTCGCTCCCCTTCTCCTGCAGGAGAAGGGGAGGAAGCAAACGGGGGACACCCCCGTGCCCCCGCCAGAGGGCAAAGCCCCTCTGGATTTCCCCTGCACCGCCGCGCTTGGCACTCTAATTCCTCAAAGACCATCAGCGGTGGTGACGGAAGGATGCCAAGAGAGCCAACTGGCTTCTAACGGCGGACCAGACCTTCGGGGCGCAGGATGGTGATCTCGCCACGGCGCCGGGCGACCAGACCCTCCCGTTCCCACTGGCCCAGGAGCTTGTTGACGCTCTGCCGGGCCGCGCCGAGCACGGCGGCCAGCTCGTCCTGGGTCATGGCGACTCGAAGGGGCTTGCCCCTGGCCATCTCCAGCAGGCGGCCCGCCAGGCGCGTCGGCAGGTCCAGGAAGGCGGACTCGGCCAGGCGGCCGTTGGCGGCGCGAAGGCGCTGCGCCAGGGCGGCGCAGACGGCCAGGGCGGCTTCGGAAGACCCCTTCAGGACATCCAGCAGGTCCTGGCGGTAGAGCTGCAGAGTCACGGTATCAGCGGCGGCGACGGCTGTCGCCGAGCGGGGCCGCCCGTCCAGAAGGGCCAGCTCGCCGAAGAACTCGCCCGGCCCGAGCATCGCCAGCAGCATCTCAGCGCCGGACTCGGTAAGGTAAACGATCTTGACCTGACCGGACTCGATGAGGTGCATGGTCAGGCCGGGGTCTTCCTGATGGAAGATGACCTGCCCCTTGCGGTAGGCGCGCTGCCGCAAGCGGTTGCTCAGGAAGACGAGCTGGGCCTCCGGCAGGACGGAAAACAGGGGGACACGGGCCAACGTTGACGCGGGCCTCACGCGGACCTCTTTCCGATGCGCCGGCTGTACACGCTGACCGGCTCGTGCCGTCCCCGCAGCGTGACCGACCGCGGCCCCTCCCACTTCTCGTCCGAGGGGAGCGCGCGCCGCACCTGCTCGGTCACCAGCACCTCGCCGGGCGCCGCCAGCGCCTGGAGGCGCGACGCCACGTTCACCACGTCGCCGAAGGCCGTGAAGTCCATGACCTCCGCGGTGCCCACGTTTCCCACGATGGCCTCGCCCGTGTGGATGGCGATGCCGACCTCCACCAGCTCGCGGGTCTGGCTGGCGGCGGCGAGCCGCTCCATCTCCCGCTGCACCTCGATGGCGGCCTCCACGGCCTGCGCGGCGTGGTCGGGCCGGACGATGGGCGCGCCGAAGACGGCCATGATGCCGTCGCCGAGCAGCTTGTCTATGCAGCCGTCGTGACGCAGAAGGATGGGCATGCAGGCGCCGAAGTAGCGGTTGGCCAGGCGGACAAGCTCTTCCGGAGGCAGCTTCTCCGCCAGCGCCGAGAAGCCACGACAGTCGGCGAAGAAGATGGTGACCTGTCGCCGCTGGCCCGCGCCCACGGGCATTTTCTTGTTTCAGCTATTGCAGACGTTGGGGTTCTTCTGGAAAGGCTCTATGCCAAAGAAAGCATGGAAAAACCAGCCGGGGATGCCCACGAAGGGCACCCGGCAGAGCTTGCACGCCCTGGAGTAGAGCCGCCGCCGCATATCCGTCCCTCCACCGAATGCTGCGCGGCTCTATTCTACACCAGAGGGCAACACGCGGCGGGACGGGGCCTCCCAACATGGCTCAATCAGCTAGGGTGCATGGATGCTGACGCCGTCAACAAGAAGCTCTGCATGGGCGACCTCCCGCGCTGCGTAGTCCGCGGACATTATGCGAGGTGCCGCACGGCGAGGGCAAAGGGAGGGAGTAGCGCGGGAAACGCACGCTGGTCCCACGCCAGTGCGTTTGTACTAACTCCGTAGTTTTCTCACTCTATTGACACTACTTACGGTTTGCGTATCATCAGCCTTGCTCCAGTACTTTCGTATCACGTTCCGCGTAGCGCGGCCAGAATGTGGGGAGGCGGCGGACGGCGCGCACCGCATGATAGTGCGCAAGGAGGTGACGCCAGCGTGAACGAGTTTCTCACGTGGTCTTGGTCAAACGTCATTGTATCAGTAAGGAGATGAGGCGATGCTGAGACTGACACGTATCCCGAAGCACTGGCTCCTGGTGACGGCTCTGGTCCTGATCGCCGCCAGCGGGGCGGCTGTCGCCTACGCGGCGGACGCCAATACGGTGTACGCCTGCGTGGACAACGTGAACGGCAACGCGCGGGTCGTCGGGGCGGGCGCTTTTGGCGCCCAGCAGAGCGCGTGCCGCCAGGGCGAGACCGCGGTCACCTGGAACATCGTCGGCCCGCAGGGCAACCCCGGCCCTGCCGGGCCGAAGGGCGACACCGGGGCGCCAGGGGCCCCTGGCGCCCCGGGAGCCCCAGCGGACACGCTGGTGACGCTCGCACAGAACGTCACGCTGCACCCTGGCGATCGGACGTCGCTAGCCTGGATAGACACGATGAACTACTCTGCGTTCAAGCTGTACGTTCGGGTGACGCCTTACAGCCCAACGCCAAAGATAACGGTTTGGGTTAATGAAGGGCCAGGCGTCGCCGGGGAGGGCGCTTATGGGTGGGAGGCGCTCCCAATCCTTACCCTTTGTCCTAGTAACACCTGCCCTGAAGTTTTTCCTAAGTTTTTTCCGCAATCAACGGGGTGGACAGGCGTCTCCCAAGGCGTAGGCAAGTTCCCGAAGCTTCGGGTGGCGGTCTCGAACTACGGCGTGGCCGGCGATCCGGATGCCACTGTCAGCTTGTATCTTCTGATGTACAGACCATAGCTCGGTCCTTAGACCCGGGCTGCGTTCCAAGGAGGAGGGCGTCCCGACCGGTCGGGGCGCCCTCCTCCTTGTTTGCCATCCGCCACCCGCGACATCGTAGTAGATGCCGACGCCGTCAACAAGAAGCTCTGACATGGGCGACCTCCCCCGCTGCGTAGTCCGCGGACATTATGCGAGGTCGCGCGCGGCGAGGGCAAGGGAAGGGACGTCAGATTGCAGGTACTAAATAGGGGATGCCTGGTTCCAATAACCCAGGAATGCTGTCTCTACTTCATCTCTGTTGGTAGAACGATTAAGTTCGGAGCGTTGACCAGAATGAATCGCATTGACGTTAGGCACATTCCATGCGCCATTTGCAGCAATGATCCAGCGGTCATGGGTGTCTCGTATCTTAGAGCTATCTATGATTCTCCACTCCAGAGAAATTCCCTTCCGAGAAAGTTCTTTACATAGACGCTCGTACTCCTCTCTCGCGGCTTTGGTCAGGTTGTCCTTTAGCTCCAACGAGAGAATCCGAATCTCCTGTATCCGTGTTCCATCTGCTGTCTCCCAGATATGGTCCAAGCCAATCTTGTAAAAGTGCTTGTCCAACCAGAATATGTGATTCGTGCACTCGCCAAGAATCCGGCGCAACCACATGATATTGCTGAATGGAGTCTCGGGTGATATGAAGACGTTGGCCGGAATTCCCTTTTTTGAGGGCTCCACAAGCACGGTGATCTGGCGGAGGCGACGGTTATAGGAAACTACTCCCGCAGATTCCAACAGCCCAAGAAAGGTGCCAACGGCGCGTGGTGAAACCCCTTGGGTTATGTTCCGACTGCGCAATAGCGCTTCAACATTGTCTTTTGATACGTTACGGACGCCCCAAAGTAATTGGACTATTAGTTGCACCGGTTTGAAGTCTAGCAAGCTCAGGGCCAGGACCTCACGCGCAGCTTCGCCTTCGTTTCTCACAAATCGGTGGTCGAAGTACTCCCGACCCCTCTGTGTTAGACGCAGTTCATCGGGGGTATCAACAAAGCCGATTTGTTCCAGAAAATGAACGTCATTCTCTCGGGCTTTAGTCTGTTTGCCGCGTCCCTCGCCCAAGCGGCGGATTAGTTGCTCGAGAATCGCCCACGAATTTTGGGGTAGCCATGATCTACTTTCCATGGCTTCTTCTGATTGGTTGACTTCTACGTATCGTTGTTGTCACTATTCACCGAGTTTTTCAATCTCCCGGAAAACGGGGGCCAACTTTTCCAAATCGTCCGACCTAAGCGGCTGTTCGGAGAATATCCTTAGGCTAATCCGTTTGCCAGTTGACGGCCAAACCTGATCGATAACCAATGGCCACTTGCTAGTCAATTTGTCGGGCTGCCCATCTGTCTCAGCCGTATCTCCCTTCTTGTCGTCTTTGGGCTCATCCTTAGCTCGCGCCTTATCGCCGGTGTGGGGCGCGTCCTCTTTATGTTGGGCCTGGTCTTGGCCTGCTACAGACATTGTAAGTTGCTTGGTCCCAGGGTCCTCGCCGATCATCCCGCTGTGAATTATGAGATCCACCAGCCTGGACAGTTTCTGTTTTGCTTGCGGTTCATCTCCAGCCTCGGCAGCTCTACCCAAACGCGTGATTAATTCTTCACGCGAGCAAGTCTTGGCGCCGTCGATATTAGAGCGCGCTATCTGGACGAACCATTTGCCTTCAAATGCCTTCGCCAAGGCTTTCTTGGCTTGTTCAGGCTGCCAAGTAGCATCGCTGGTGTATTCAACAGCCTCACGAGTTGGCTTGAAGGGCTTGCCAATCCCTGCATGAGCGATTAGTCCTGCAGACGCGAAGAACTTCAAACACCTCGAGATATCCTCTTTCAGTGTGCCTATGGCTGCCGTCACATCCCCTACCGTGACATCAACGTACTCGTCTCCCTTTCTCGCTGCCTTCGTAATGTCACACAGTACTTTCAGGATTTTTTCAACCGAGAGCGACTCCGGGGGCAGCGGGTAGTTGCTCTGATAGGTCTTTCCTCTGCTCTTCTTCCCTACGTCACCGGAATCTTGCGAGATGCCGAGTTTTCCGTCTTGCATTACTAGTCACCTCCGCTAACTTTTCACAATAATAGCAGCCCGTGTCGAGCATGTCAACATCCTTGCACAAACTATATAATACGATTTTGAGTGTTTGTTTTCCTTTGCTAATTACATACATCCGCGCTGCACTTACCATCGACAAAACGCGTTGCTGTATCTGAACACTATTTGCATTGTCGCAAACACATAAGATTATAAGTTCTTCTGAGCGCCATTGACACACATCGCATATCCTCCTTCCCTCTGCGCTTGTGGGCTCGTAATCCTTTAGCGCCACTGGAATTTCTATCGTGCGTATCGAAACACACCCTATTTGGACGGCACGGTCGCCTATCGAGTTCCCTTACCCTCCCCGCGACACCTCCTCGTTGACCCGAATGAAACACGTGTTCTACTCTGGCTTCCAGCAACCGAGTTCACACGAGGAGGTGCGCCATGGCCCTGACCCTGGCGGAGGCATCCAAGCTCAGCAACGACACCCTGCTCGCGGGCGTCATGGAGACCATCGTCCAGGAAAGCCCCGTCTTGCAACTGCTCCCGTTCGTGGAGGTGGTCGGCAACGGGCTGACCTACAACCAGGAGAACGCCGCGGCGACGGCGGGCTTCTACGACGTCGGCGACACCTGGGCCGAGTCCACGCCCACGTTCACCCAGGTCACCGCCACGCTCAAAATCCTCGGCGGCGACGCGGACGTGGACGCGTTCCTGGCCCGCACGCGCTCCAACATCCAGGACCTGGAGGCGGCCATCGTCCAGCTCAAGGCGAAGGCGGTGGCGTACAAGTTCGAGGACACGTTCGTGAACGGCGACGCGTCCGCCGACGCCAAGAGCTTCGACGGCGTGGACAAGCTCTGTCCGTCGGGCCAGTCGGTCAGCATGGGAACGAACGGCGCGACGCTCACGCTGGACAAGCTCGACGAGCTGATTGACAGGGTCAAGGGCGGCAAGCCGCACCTGCTGCTGATGAGCCGCCGCTCCCGCCGGACGCTCTCCGGGCTGGCCCGCGCCACCGGCGGCGGGGTGCTGGAGACGGACCGCAATCAGTTCGGCCAGATGGTGCAGTACTACGACGGCATCCCGGTGGCCGTCAACGACTGGATAAGCGACGCGAAGACCGTCGGCTCCAGCGCGGACTGCTCGTCCATCCACGCGCTGCAGCTCGGCGAGGGGGCCGTGGCCGGCCTGACCGCGCCGGGCGGGCTGCAGGTGGAGCGCATCGGCAGCCTGGAGACGAAGGACGCCAGCCGCACGCGGGTCAAGTGGTACGTGGCGGTGGCGGTGTTCAGCGGCGTGAAGCTGGCGCGGCTCACCGGCGTGCGGCCGTAGGAGAATGAACCATCCCCCTTTGTCCCCCTTTCCTTCGGCAAGCTCAGGACAGGCTCTTTCCGGGAAGGGGGAGAGTGTATGCCAGAAACCTCGGTGCGCTTCGCTCACCTCGGTTTCCGGCACCTTCAACGACAGGCAGGGAGGCATGGTCCCGAGGTGTCCAGAACACTACCCGGAGGTGACAGATGGCGAACGTGCGTATTGACGCGAACGGTATCCCGAAAGGCCCCTGCTTCGAGCCGCTGGCCCCGGCCGTCCACCGGCAGAACGTGACGGCGGTGGACGCCGCGGACCCCGCGGACGCGTCCGGGGCCGTGGACTGCGCGGGCTTCCAGAGCTGTCGGTTCGACATAACGCTGTCGGGCGTGGGCATCGTGAGCCTGGACGTGCAGGCGCTGTTCTGGAACGCGCGTCTGGGCCAGTGGTTCGGCGGATCGTCCCGCACGCTCATCGCCGCAGGGCGTCACGCCCTGGTCGTGGAGGCGCGGGGGAGCGCCGTGTTCCTGAAGGTGACGGCGTTCCAGGGGACGTCGTTCAGCCTGAGCGCGGACTGCGCGGTGTCGTAAACCTCTCCTCTCGCTCCCCTCTCCGCATGCGGAGAGGGGATGGGGGTGAGGTGAAAGGAGGTATGTATGCCACTACGGCTTGCGGGTGAAGACCAGGCCGTCGTTCTGGGGCTGGACGGCCAGGGCTGGGTGCGCGAGGCGCGGGCGCCGGACGGCGGGTACTCGCTGAAGCTGCCGGACGCCGTGACCGCTGCGAAGGCCCTGCTGCTGGGCGGCGACTCCGCCCTGTACCGGAGCGCGACGGGCACGCTGCACCTGCCGGACAAGGTCCGCGTCGACCGGGTGCAGGGGGAGAACGCGAATGTGTCCATCGACGTCGGGCCGGGCGGCAGCGGGTCCATCGAGATGCGGACGACGGGCAGCCGGGACATCGCGCTGATTCCGGGCGGCGGGAAGATAGACTGCCAGGCCCGTCTCTACAACTCCGGCTCGGCGGACGGCGGCGCAGTGGCGGTAGCCGACGCGGTGCGGGTCGCCGGGCCTATCGACGCGTGGGACAACCTGGACTCCGGGTCGTGGCAGGTGGCGCTGAACCCCACCGAACGGGCGGCCTACCTGAAGTTCCGCACGACCGACCTGGACCCGGGCGCGGACGGCGAGGGCCTCCTGTACCTGGCGGAGGTCGGCGGCGCGCGGAAGCTGGTGGCCAAGGTCAGGAGCGGCGGCGTGGTGTACACGGGAACGCTGGCTCTCACCTAGTGTCTTGAGTTGGAAATCCGTTGCATACGTCCGCAGGGTGCAGGGGCGCAGCCCCACCGGAGGGTCTGGGAGGTGTCCTCCCAGCTTCAGTTTACATCTGCCCCCTCTCCTGCAGGAGAGGGGGACAGGGGGTGAGGTATCCGCACTACTAGGGGAAAGGGCTGTCCCCGCTTTTGCAAAGTACCAGGGATTCGGAACACCGACAAGGAGTGACAACATGCCAAAACAACTCGTCCTGGACAGCGTGCAGCGGGGCGGCATCAACGTCTTCAAGGACGCCGCGGGCCAGGTGACGGTGCAGGCCAACTACAGGGTCATGGCCGGCGCCGAGGTGGTCCGCGGCGAGTCTAAGGACGTGACGGCGCTGCTCTCCACGGCCCAGCGGGACGCGCTGTCGGCCATGTACGACGACGTGTTCGGCGCGGTGCAGGTCGCGGAGCTGGGGGCGTGACGTCGCGGGACGGCCCCGCGCCGGCGCTGACGCCGCAAGAGCTGACGGGCCTGCGGCGGGCCCACCTGGACGCGGAGGAGACGGCGCTGCGCGCCCGGCTGGCGCAGGTGGCGTTGCGCCGCTTGCTGCTGTCGCTGGAGGAGGCGCACGGGCTGGCGCTGGCGGACGCCGAGGTGGACCTGCGCACGGGGGAGATCTCGACGCCAGCCGCGAACGGAGACGCCTCCCACTCACCGACGAGCGCTCCGGCCCGTGAATAGCAGAGGGTGAGGTCGCCATGAACCTGAGCGAGATGCGGACGCGGGTCCGTCAGGACCTGCGGGACACGGACAGCGCCAGCTACCGCTGGGCGGACGCGGAGCTGGACAGGCACGTTGACCACGCGGTGCGCGACGTGGGCGTCGCAGCGCCGCTGCAGGCGAAGGCGACGCTCGTGGCGTCCGGCGGCGGGCGCGACCTCTCGGTGGCGGCGCTCGCCGGGCTGGTGGCCGTCGAGGCGGTCGAGTACCCCGCGGGGCGGTACCCGGCGAGCTACGCCCCGTTCCGCCTGTGGGAGAGTACCCTGACGCTCCTGACGGACGGCGTTCCCGCCGCGGGGGAGCAGGCGGTCGTTTACTACGGCAAGCTGCACACGCTGGACGCCACCTCCTCCACGCTGCCGCCCGGGCTGGAGGAGCTGGCGGCGCTGGGAGCGGGGGCCTACGCGGCGCTGGCCTGGGCCAGCTTCGCGACGAACCGCGTGAACGTGGGCGGCGACACGACCTGGCAGCGCTACCTGGCGTGGGGACAGGACCGCATGGCCGCCTTCCTGCGCGGCCTGGCGCAGCACAGCCGCAAGAACGCTCTGCGGGTGCGGCGGCTGTACGCCCCGGCCGCGCCGTTGCCGGGCCAGTCCACGGACTGGGGGCCCTAGGTGCGCTCCCTCAGCTCCACGCTGCTGGCCGCCCAGCGGGCCGCGTCCGCCACGCCCTTCGTGCGGGTGCAGGTTGTTGACGCGCGGGCGGGCGTTCCGCGCCTGGCGTGGTCGCGCCTGTACACCGGCCAGGAGCCGGACTTCTATCACGCGGCCACCCTCGCCGGGGACGGCTCGCTCCTGCGGGCGCGCGTGAACCCCGCCGACTACCGCCTGTACCGCCAGCGCACGCCCGCGCCCGGGCCGGGCGCGGACTTCGGCGCGTGGACGCAGGTCGCCGACGTCTCCAGCGACTCCGGCGTCGGCCTGGCGAGCGCGGGCAGCCGCGTGCTGCTGTGCTCCGTGGGCCCCAACCAGTCCGCCGTGCAGGTGCGCGAGAGCGACGACTGCGGCGCGACGTTCGGCAACGCCCTGACCGTGGCGAGCGGCGACAGCCCTGTCCGATGGGTAGCCGCCACCTTCGAGGACACCGATAACGCCCTCCTGCTGTACGCGACCTCCTCCCCGGCGAGGGTCTGGGGCGTTCGGCGGACGGCCGCGGGCTGGCTGCTGCCTTTCCTCTGGCTGGAGACGTTCTCCAGCATCACCGGCCTGGCGTGCGCGTACGACGGGGACTGGCAGGTCATCGTCGCGGGGGTGGACGACCAGGGCAACGCCCGGCTTCGGGCGCTGCTGCTGGGCGACGGCGCGGCCTACCCGGTGGGCGAGTGGTCGCCGCCGAAGGTCATCGCGCAGGCGAGCGCGGGGGCCGGCGTGAGCTTCCGCGCGCCGTTCCTGGCCGGGGGGCCTCTCCCGCGCCTGAGCTTCGTGGAGGCGTACAGCGGCCAGGCGCCGTACAGCCGTCCGTACCTGTCGCACCTCGTGCCCGGCAGCTCGTTCGCGCAGTGCCTGTGGCGGGGGGCGGGCCCCCTCCTCCCCG
>Ga0082335_1006944_pt1 | contig 14110 bp, 16 predicted proteins | sample Subgrocontami58m_FD_72375 | JGI IMG/M metagenome (GOLD analysis project Ga0082335, IMG submission 72375) | Subsurface groundwater microbial communities from S. Glens Falls, New York, USA - GMW37 contaminated, 5.8 m (SPADES assembly) (version 2) ...
CCGATTCCGACTCCATTGTTGGCCTTGAAAACATGTCCTGGCCGACAATATGGATGTATTTTCAGACAGAGGAGGCTATGGAAGGTCGTAAAGCCTTCCTGGAGAAACGGACACCTGATTTCAACAAGTTCCGCAAGTAGAACGGAAACCCCCTTACCCCCTTTACGTAAAGGGGGCGATCCCGATACATCGGGATGGGGGATTTCGTCAACCAGCCCAAAATGGTGTTAGTCCCTATATTCTTACTGTTCTGGATTGATTTGGACAGGATTTTGTTTTAGTAAAGTTTTATTAAGGAGGTCGCTTAATGGCAAAAACTTTGCAAGAGAGAGGGTTTCCGATAATAGATGTTCACGGACATCAGGGGAATCTTAAGAAATTGCTTGATGGCAGCCGTGGAATGCAGCCGCCGATAACGAAGCAGCAAATAGCGCTGGAGAAATACTTCAGACATCATGAACTGACTCCCGATCAGCTACTGGAAACTCTGCCCACTGAAGCTGAAATGGCAGAAACGTTCAAAAAGTACGGTGTGCATTTTTGCCCTACGGCCTGGACCGCTCCCACCGGCCAAGGGGAAATTGGCCAGACTAACGACTATATATACAATCTGTGGCAAAGACACAAGGACATATGTCTGGGTTTCTGGGCTTGCGTTGACCCGTGGATGGGACAGGAGGCTATGAAAGAAGCAGAGCATTGCCTAAGAGACCTTAAAGCGCTGGGTATAAAATTCCAGCAGCCCACCCAAAAATTTCACCTTAGCGATACCCGCTTTTATCCCTTGTGGGACCTGATAGCCAGTTACAACGGCTTCATCCAGTGGCATGGAGGTTACACCGGTGTGGGGACGGGGATGCCCGGAGGCGGTGGCATCAAGATACTGGAATATACGAACCCTGTAGATGTGGACAATGTTGCTGCGGATTTCCCCAAGCTCCGGATAATACTGATGCATGCCGCTGACCCGTTCACCGAGGCGGCAGACCTGGTATGTATGCACAAGGGTAACGTTTACCGTGAGACATCGGGGATACTTCCAAAATATCTCCCAGAAAGAATGATTCACGATATCAATACGCGGCTCAAAACCAAGTTCATGTTCGGTAGCGAATACCCCTTCTTCCGTCTGGAAGTTCTCATGGATAGCTGGGAAAAGGACTTCACCTTTAGAGAGGGAGTACCCCCGCTGTTTTTCTATAAAAATGCCCTGAGTATCCTGGGGGATAGGTTCGAGAACGCAGGGGCCGATTTGAGTCCCTGGAAGGGCCTCGTCTAAGGAGTGGCCAGTGGATAAAAAAAAGCTCAAAGAGCTGGAGGATATCCAGGCGCAGTTGAAGTCGGGCGGAGGCAAGGAAGCTATCGAGGGGCAGCATAAGCTCGGAAAGCTCACCGCCGATGAGAGAATAGATGTGCTTTTTGACAAGGGCACTTTTGTAGAACTGGATGCCTTTGCCCAGCACCAGTGCTCCGATTTCGGTATGGAAAAGAAGCGGCCGTTCCGTGACGGTGTGATAACCGGCTACGGGCTTATCGGGGGCAGGAAGGTTTTTGCATATGCCCAGGATACCTCCGTGCTGGGTGGCTCTGTAGGTTTCACCCATGCCCAGAAAGTAGTCCACCTGAAAAAGCTGGCGCGGGATACAAAAGCCCCTATTGTAGCCTTGCTCGACTCGGGGGGTGGTAGAATTCAGGAGGGAAGTGGGGCATACAGCCTGATCTTCTATGAAGATATAGTGACGTCTGGAGTTGTGCCCCAGATTTCCGCAGTGGTGGGTAACTGCGCCGGCGGGGGCGTTTACTCACCGGCCCTTACCGACTTTGTTTTGATGGTTGAGGGGACAAGCCAGATGTTCATCGCCGGGCCGCGTGTCATCAAAGAGGCGACCGGAGAAGAGATTGGCATGCAGGAGTTGGGAGGGGCTAAACCCCACAGCCAGATTTCAGGGGTTTGCGACCACGTTGCTAAAAACGAAACTGAATGCCTGGAAACCGTCAGAAAGCTGCTTGGCTACCTGCCGTCAAGCTACCTGGAGAAACCACCGTGGATTGACACTGGCGACGATCCCAACCGCCAGGAGGAAAGCCTGGCTGAAATTGTTCCAGAATCGTCCCGGACTCCTTTTGATATGCGTAAGGTAATATTGGCTATTGTTGATAAAGGAGAGTTCCTCGAGGTCAAGAAGAACTTTGCCCGGAGCATGATAACCGGTTTTGCCCGGCTTGGGGGCTACCCTGTCGGGATTGTGGCTAATCAGCCTATGGTAAACGCCGGTTGTCTGGACTGTGACGTGTCCGACAAAGCGGCCAGGTTTTACCGGACCTGTGATTGCTTTAACGTCCCCATAATTACCCTTGCTGACGTGCCGGGATATTTGCCGGGAATTAAGGAAGAGCACAAAGGCATAATAAGACACGGGGCTAAGATGCTCTACGGCTATACCGAGGCCACTGTGCCCAAGATAACCTGTGTGATTCGGAAAGCTTACGGCGGGGCATACGCCGCCATGGGCGCTAAAGCGATGGGGGCGGATGTGGTACTGGCCTGGCCGACAACCGAGATGGCAATAATGGGGCCGGAAGCTGCGGTGAGCGTCCTCTACCAGAGGGAAATCGAGAAGGCAGAAAACAAAGAAGAGTTTACAAAGCAGAAGATACAGGAATACCGGGATAAATTCAGCAGCCCTTACTATTATGCCTCGCGGCAGCAAATTGATATAATAGTCAAGCCTCAGGAGACCAGACCCTATCTTATCAAGATGTTGAACATGTTAAAGGACAAGGTTATGGTAACCGAAGGCCAGAAACTAGAAGGCCGGAAGCACGGGAATATACCTGTTTAAAAAATATTGCCGCCGATAAAATACGAATGCAAAAGAGGGGCACTGCCCCTCTTTTGCATTTAGGCCCCAGATGTATCCAGATTTGACTAGACCCTGTAACCAAGAATGGTATTTAATACTGACTCAAAGAAGGCGAAACGATTATTTATCTGGATATATTTCTTGACGCTCGCATATTGCTGCTATACACTTTATCTAATCCCTTCATGATTATTTATTAAAGCGGGTGACCAGGGTTACAATGCGTTATCAAGATTACGTAATACAATACATATCTAATTCCTAACCTGGTGTACTGACAGTACATCAAGCGACAATATAAACTATATTTGTGGCTCGCCATCAGGGAGTGGACGAGTAAAACCAAAAGGTTCATTTTTATTCAGGTCTTTGCCCAGGGTCGAAAACCCCCGTCCCGATTTATCGGGACTGCCCCCTTTACGTCAAAAACGATACACAAATGCACTATTCCCCTGGAACTTCAATTTTCTATGCCTAAAACACGCAGACATATTGTAGACCGATTGCTTTCAGGTGTAAAGTAGAAGGGGTGAAAAGTGGGTAAAGAATATTTTTGGACACCCGAAGGACTGGCTGAGCGGCGGCAATTATTCACCGCCGAGGGTATGTGCCAGTGGTGTGATAATGTTTGTCCGCCTTTCCCTACCGCTTCCGAAGACGATTACCGCATGGGGATTTATTTCCTTGACCTTTGGCTAACAAAAACCCTTAATAAGGGCATCACCGTTACACCAGAAGGGCTATACCGGGTAGTTCTATGGAACATTGTCTGTCTTGGATTCCCACAACATATGATAACTCACTGGTATTTGGATACGTGTCTTAAAGGCGGTGAACATTGGGACTGGCAGTCACGTATCGGGGATTCAGTACCGAAAGGGCGAACTTGGCAGGAAGTTATGAGCATAGCACTAGATTTTCCCGATGTGCCTATCGAGAAATGGATAGCCGGTGGAGAACTACCATCACCTGAAGAAGTGATTAGAATAGCAGAGCGTACGGAGGTATCAAGGGACGACCAACCGTTACATAATCTCCAGAAACGTTTAATGAAGTTAATTCTCTCTCACGTTGAGCAAGGGAGTAAACAGTCTGTTGGTAAGCGCCGGGAGATACATAGCGAGGAAAACACGGTAGAATCCATAGATTCGCATAGCTTGGACGCAGAAAATTATACGGATATGCGACTGTATCTTGACCAAATCATAGCCGAATCACCCACGGAGCAAGCCCGTGCTGGACGGCTGTTTCTCAAAAGCCAGCAAGAGGCTAAATCATTCCGTGAGACCTGCATGGAGGAGAATGTAGACCCCAACAAAAGTAAGGCTAACCTACAGCGATTCCTAGACAGGATTAAGACCGACTTAATCCGATAGCACAACCTCCCCCTCACCCCCACAAGGCCGCCTGAAAGGGCGGTTTTTCTTTTCCCCCAACGATTTTAAAATTCTTTTTTTTAAATGTTACCACCAGATATAGACCTGTGCCTATAGAGGTAGAGGGAGAAAAATGTTAGCTGTTTTAACGCTCCACTACCCAAAGGGACAAAAAGGCATCCCGATTATCACGACCGGGAATTCTGAGCTACTTCGGATATTCAAAAAAACCGTTCTCTCAGAATGGCGGCGGCGCGGTGATACGGCAGGAGACGAAATTGAGGCCGTCATTGCACGAGCCGAATTTGATAGGCTTAGCCGAGTGCTTGATTTACTCATCCCCGATAGCGAGGACACTCATGTCTAAGCTAGCCTTGACCATCCGCCTTGAAGTCCGCAACGAACCGCCTACCCAGGCACAGTTGTCAGCGTGGAATCGGCTATGGGATTCTCTAATCGAGCAAGCTAAGGCCGAAGCAATCAAGGCGCAAGGCCAGAAGGGGGCAAGGCGTGACCATAATATCGGCTATAAAGCCTGATGTAAAGCATTGCTTGGAAGCACTCCACAGCTTAATGCTTCCCGGCCACGTCCATGAAATGCGAGTGCTAAAAACAGAGCGCCGGGGCACGGTATCAGGCTATTTTGATAACCCTGAAGCATTAGCTAAAGCAGCCTGCGACATGAACTTGAAAGCGCCCGGAGTATATTTTACTTTCAATCCGGTTTCTCCTGCATTGCTGGCACGATCTGCCAATCATGTCTCTGACCGAGCAAGAACGACCACCTCCGACACCGATATTGTGAAGCGGGTATTTCTCCCCATAGACGTTGACGCACAAAGACCGAAAGACATTAGCTCTACTGAGATGGAACACCAGGCGGCCATAGCCAAGTCATGGGCCGTTTACGAATTCCTTGTATCATCAGGCTTTCCCGTAGATTCCCTTTTGTGGGCCGATAGTGGCAACGGAGGGCATGTTTTAATCCGGGTAGATTTACCAAATGATATTGCCAGCACCAAACTTGTAAATGACTGCCTGAAAGCCCTGGACTTCCAATTTTCCGACAATATTTGCCACATTGATACGGGTGTGGGCAACGCCGCACGTATTTGGAAAGTTTACGGCACGATAGCCGCCAAAGGCGACTCGACACCAGACCGGCCACACCGTATGGCACAGATACTTCACTCCCCTGAGAAAATAATATCAGCGCCTATTGAAGCACTCCAAAAACTAGCAGCATTAGCACCAACTTTAGCGCCGGAGATTATCCGGGGCAATGGGCACTCACATGACTTCGATTTAACCAAGTTTATCTCAGAATACTTACAGGCAAAGGGGCCTTTCGACTGGAACGGCGGCAGGAAATGGCCTTTGGTAGAGTGCCCCTTTAACCCGGAGCATCGGGACGGCAGCGCCTTTGTAGGGCAGTTTGCCAGTGGCGCTATTACATTCCGGTGTTTGCATAACTCTTGCAGCGCCCAGGACTGGAAGCAACTGCGGGAGAAGTTCGAGCCAGTGCCACAGCATAATGACGCTAACGTAACCCCACTCCCATCCGTAACCCGGGGTGGGGATGGGTATATAGAACGTGACAACGCAAAAATAAATACAAACCGTGACAAAAACGTGACACAAAACGTGACAAGTGAAGCTAAAAACCGTGACAAAAGCGTGACTAAAGCTGAGAACTTATCACGAAAAGTTGTGGATTGGGTGCATGGTTCTAACGGGTGGTGGACTTCAGACGAGCTTGATAAGGAACTGGCTATATTTTCAGAGCAGGATAAGGCCAACCGGCGACAAATAATATCTCGTTTAAGAGAACAAGGCACTATCGAGCAACATCAAAAACTCAATAAGCATTTTCGCTTTGTAAATACTAAGGTGACTTCTATCAACTTCAAGACCGCCAGCAATGCGGGCGTGCTAGACCTTTCATGGCCTTTAGATGTTCAGGACTACGTGAATCTCTACCCTGGGAATATTGCGGTGGTTGCAGGGAGTCCTAACGCCGGGAAGACCGCGATGCTCCTATCTATTATCCACCAAAATCAGGGAGCATACCCAATTTACTATTTTTGTTCAGAAATGGGGGAAGTCGAACTACGGAATAGGTTAGACAAATTCCCCGGCATGGATGTAGAGGACTGGAAGTTTACGGCTATAGAACGGGCCTCCGACTTCGAGGATGTGATAGTGCCAAATTGTATAAATATTATTGACTACTTGGAAATGACATCCGAAATGTGGGAAGTTAATACACATCTAACCGCTATCAGCCACAAGCTAGGTAGTGGGATAGCTGTAGTGGCACTTCAAAAGAAGATAGACGGGGTTTTGGGTAGAGGGGCAGAATTCGGGCTAGAAAAACCCAAACTGTATTTGAGTCTGGATAAGGGAAAACTAACCATCGTCAAAGGGAAGTCATGGGCGAAAAAGGATGTTAACCCTAACGGACTCACAATATCCTTCAAGATAGTGGGTGGTTGTCAGTTTGAGGCTACAAGCAAATGGGATTGGAAGCAATAGAAAGGAAGGCGATATGAGAACTGTTTGGCTGGTGATTTTAACAATCGTTGTTGGCTTTCTAGCGGTGAATAGTTGTGTTTTAAATGGACAAGTCTTAGAGCTAAAGGCCAATCAGGTAATGCCGGGATTCCAATCGCCAATGCCGAGACGGTAGGTCTCACGTATGCACGCACATGCGAGCGTGTGTATTACTAATGCAATTAAAGTATTAGTATTGTCGTTGTCGTAATCGCAACTGCAATATATCATGTTGCAAATGCAGAAAGGGGGATTAAATACCAAAATGGGCAAGGTAAAACTCGTATGTGGTGAATGCAGCAAGGAATTTAAGTCGCAATCTGGACTGGATTGGCATGTCTCTCATGCACATTCACGTAATGGCGGCGGCAACGCTAAACAGGTGGGGCTAGAGTCCAGGCAGCCAGCGCAAGATAGTGAGTCCGGGGTAGAGCTGGCAAAAATAAGCCAGGAGGATTGGGATAACGCAGTTGAGTGGATAAACAGACTGGCAGAACTTCGGCCACAGATGGAACGCCTCTTGTCCCTAATGGGCAACCATGACCAGATAGACGGCCTACTTGACCATAAGGGGCCGTTGGTTGGTTGTCCAACCGTTGCGGATTTGCTCAGCCTGTTCAAAGCGCATATGGAATGCGACTCAGACGACTATTCCGAATTTACTGAGCGGTTCGAGTCCTGCATGGCGCATGGTTGCAAGATTTGCCGGTTGCCGGTTGATGACGATGAGTCCGAAGGTGCGCCAGGGGAGCGTAGCCAATGAAAAGTAGCAATGGGTACGTATCCAAGCCGCCACCGGGCGCATTCAGTGATTGGAGCGACCGAGTGACGCTAATTGTAGCACGCGGGCCTCCAGTGGTGAAGTCCGGTGTTAAGGGATTCTCAAAAATATTTATTAAGAAAGGAGTAAACTCACATGAACAACTTAGCTAGGTTACTCGGATTTATCACGGTAATCATTGTCCTACTGGCGGGTTTACCAACGGCCTTGATGATAAATCTACGGGGAGGGTAACTAACATGTATTCTGATGTGCTTTGCCCTACTTGCGGGAATGAATTCCATATAAGAGAAAGCGCCATGCGCCCGGACGGTTCGGCCATGACAGTCCATTGCCCATACTGCGGAGATTGGCTGATTATTAAAGGGCCGGTGAGAAGGCAGTTGCAAGCGACAATAATGCCGTTCCCCGAACCAGTGAAGCCACGCCTTGACTTTCAGGTTTTAGCTTCGGCGGTAGAGACTGCCAGCGAAACAAAAGACAGCATAATGTTGCAAAGGGGTAACTAATATTGGGACATCATAAATCTAACAGTCTGGTAGTTCGTGAGCGAGAATCGGAAGAAATGCAACAATCTACAAGTGGAAGTGTTGCACCTGTTAAACAGTAGAGGGGTAAAACCGTGACTCAAAATTATATCGGTTAGCGAGAAATAAACAGGGTGTTAAAAAAATGCCATTTGATTAACAGAAAGGGGGTAGTTATGAACCAAATGGAATTGAATCTAACTTCGAGATGTCCTAACTTTGAAGGTTGCTCCGCACCGTTATGCCACATGGATAAAAGCCTTAGTCAAGCCGTCTGGTATCCGGGGGAGCCTGTCTGTAAACTCAGGCAGTGTCCTAAGTGGGTAAAGACGCAGAGACGAATTACAAAAGTCCTGGGGATCCCGAAAGACGCTGATAACGGCCAAGAGGCTTACGGTGCTTTCAGCGTCCAGATGCTAGAAAGTGCCAAGCGAATCACACCGAAAATCAGGGGGATAGACTTTGAGTCCGAAACCGAGGGAGCGTGGCATAATAAACGCCAATCTCTGAGCGCTAAAGGCGGAATAACAGATATAGCGAAAACTCTTGACACCCCTGGGACGATGTTAGAGGCATCCGAAAGGCAGACGGCATTGATATAAGGGGTGTTATGATTGCTCGATTTTCACCCTCGACAGGCGAATGCTAGGCAGGTAGAGCATGGCAACACAGCACCGGGTAGAGTAAAAACACTTGTGCCAACATTGGGAGAAGTGTCACCCACTGAGCGCCGGACTGACTTACATCCTAACAACATTGTGCCAACATTAGCACAACATTCAACCAAATGGGTTACTTGGCAAGACCTACAGGCTACACACCCGGACTATTTCAAGATTCTTTTTCATGTCCTATCTGAGAGGGGATTGACATTATGTTGGTATATGTATAGAATCTAGCTATGAACATAAAGCTACCACATTTTGAATGTCTGCGTTGTAAGCATATCTGGTATCCACGTAAAACCATTGCGCCAAAGACTTGCCCGAAGTGTCGAAGTCCCTACTGGAATAAGCCCAAATGGAAGGGAGTCAAACCCCATGAGTAAAGTAGTCTGCTACGCAAGGGTATCCACCGATAAACAGGAAGTCGAAGGCACGTCCCTTGAATCTCAGCAAGCCGCCTGTATTGCCAAAGCTCAGGAACTAACCGGGCCGGATGATGAGCTGGTGGTAATGCGTGAGACCTTCTCAGGGCTTACCCTAGAACGCCCGGAACTAACCAAGCTCAGGGATTGGGCCAGACAGGGGCAAGTCAAGGCTGTAGTAACCTATTCATGCGATAGGTTAGCCAGAGACGGCCTTCACCTGCTACTGATAATTGACGAAGTGGAGAAGTCCGGCGCTCAGGTAGTCTTTGTTACCGAACCGCATACCAACACACCAGAAGGCCAGTTGTTGACCTATGTTAGAGGATGGGCCAGCAAGTTAGAGGCGTTAAAGATTAAAGAGAGAACCGTCCGGGGTAGGAAGCAAAGGGCCAGGAATGGACGTTTACCCGCTAATGGCAAGCTATACGGATACCTTTACATGAAGGGCAAGGGTGAAAGCCGGGGCATACGGATACCCGATGTAGATAAGGCCAAGATAGTCCAGAATATATTTAACTGGTATATCAACGATGGGCTATCCCTGGAGGGTATCAGAAAGCGATTACGCTCCGAAGGGATACCATCACCATTCAATAGCCCTTTGTGGACCCGCATGTCATTAGCCCGGTTACTTTCCAACAAAGCATACACCGGGGATACCGTTATCAAGTGGCAATTCGGGGGCCTTGACGAAAATATCGGGATTCCTGGAGCCACACCTGCACTTATAGACCTGCAAACATACGAGGCAGCACAAGAGCGTATGCGCTTGAACATTGAATATTCTAAACGCCGGGGCAAGAGAGATTACCTATTGCGGGGCCTGTTATTCTGCGAATGTGGTAGGCGCATGACAGGCCATTCCAAATTTGAAGTCACCTATTACCGTTGTCTGGGTAGAAAGTGGGACTCCGCAAACCATTGCAGCCGGACTGTCAGAGCGGAAACCCTGGAGCAAGGCGTATGGGAGAAGATTCAAACCTGCTTATCTAATCCCCAAATGATATTGAGTGAGATAGAGAAGCAACAGGATAACAAAGCCCTGATGCAAATGGAGAAAGACTTAGTAACCAAACAGGCCAGACTTAAGGCGTTAGTTCAGGGCGAGCAATCCATTGCCCGGCAGTTGCGACTTGGCAGTATGAGCGAGGATGTCGCAACGAAAGAATTGAGACAGGGCCAGCAAGATAGGGCGGAACTGGAAAGGGATATTGCCACGCTCTCAGGCCAAATTGAAGCGTCTCAGCATTGGAGCAAGATAGACGTGGATACATTATGCCGGGCAATAATGAATACCCTGGTATCCCCACGATTCGAGGATAAACGCCTTACTCTGGAAGCATTAAGGACAAGGGTAACGGTAGGCAAACAAGATGTTACCGTCTCAGTGGCCTTACCTATAGCTGATTTAAATAGTGCGTTTGTGTATCAGTCTTTGTAAAGGGGGATAGGGGGTTTCCTTCTGCAGACATCAATAATCAAATAGCAATTTAATCACCTGTCAGAACATTACCAGGTCTCCGAAATAGCCATCACGGAGGACATATGACTTCATCAAATAAGGTTAAAGATAGAGTAAGAGGAAGAACGCCAATCAGGCAACTTATTTTCAAAATTGTTAATGAAATCCGGGAGGAGTACAAGCCGGAAAAAATCATACTTTTCGGCTCATATGCCTGCGGGCAGCCCACAAAGGATAGCGATATAGACCTGTTTATTATTAAGGCGACAGATAGACCCCGTCGGGAAAGGTTTGTAGAGGTTAGCAAACTCTTATTTAAGATAAGTAGCGATGTGCCGGTAGAACCACACGTATTTACGCCCGAAGAGCTAAGGGAGCGTATTACAATAGGTGACCCTTTTATTTTAGAGATTCTGCAAAAAGGGGAAGTGCTTTATGACAGAGTTTGCCGAGGCACCTGAATGCCCATCCAAATCCTACACTTTAATTAGTTCCTAATAATTTAAGAGGTAAAGCCTATGAAAGCCATTGATATGCATGTCCACTTTATCACCGAACGCGGTTTTTGTATGAAAGACGAGGAATTTATGCGTTCCGTAGAGAAATACTACGGGACGAGCTATACGTTTAAAACCGAAGAAGAGATGGCGCAGGACTTCGTAAAGCTGGATATTAAAGCTATCGCTATGGCCTGGGACACAGAAAGCAACACGGGCTGGCCCCGGGTGGATAATGACTATGTGGCCGGCGTTGTCAAAGCCCACCCTGAGGCTTTTGCAGGGGCCTGGGCCAGCGTTGACCCCTGGAAAGGCAAGATGGCAGTCAAAGAGACGGAGAGGGCCATCAAGGAATTAGGGATGCTGGGGTTGAAATTCCAGCAGGCGGCTATGGGTTTTTTCCCCAATGACCGCCGTTTCTACCCCATATATGAAAAGTGCGTGGAGCTTGGAGCGCCGGTACTCTTCCATACCGGCTCCACCGGTTTCGGGGCGGGGATGCCGGGTGGCGCCGGCTACCACCTGAAATATACCCGTCCTATCCCTTACATTGACGATGTAGCTGCCGACTTCCCCGACTTAACAATTGTTTGCGCCCATCCAAGCTTTCCCTGGCAGGACGAAATGATTGCAGTTGCTCTGCATAAGGCAAATGTTTTTATGGACCTCTCAGGCTGGGCGCCTAAATATTTTGCGGAAAATCTAAAACGTGAGATAAACGGACGCCTTCAGGATAAGTTCATGTTTGGGTCCGACTATCCTGAAATCCAGCCCAAGCGGTGGTTGGAGGAATTCCTGGCGGCAGGCTATAAACCGGAGGTGGTGGAAAAGGTCCTGTACAAGAATGCCCAGCGGATTTTAAAGGTTGGGTTATAATATCTATTGTAATGGATAAAGACAAGGGGGCTGCGGGGACCGGGTCTCCTTTAAGCAGGGCCAGGAATATATTAAGCCAGTTGGGACAGCGCCCTAAAAAGGGATTGGGACAGCATTTCCTTATTGACTCCGGGGTGCTGCGCCACATAATTAAGGCTGCCGAGCCTTCTCTGTCCGATACTGTTATCGAGGTAGGTCCCGGCCTGGGTATCCTTACGAAGGAACTCGCCAACCATGCCGGGCGGGTTCTTGCCATAGAGGTAGATGAAGCGCTCGCCGCTTCTTTGCAACAGGAGTTAGCCTCTTTTCCCCGGGTACAGATAATCCCTGGTGATATTTTGAATTTAGACATAGCTCAGTTTTTACTATCCCGGACGGGGCTTCCCGCCGAGTCTCTGGCTTTTCAGTACAAAGTCGTAGCCAATTTACCATACAATATTGCGTCAGCAATAATACGCCGGTTCCTGGAGGCTGATTTAAAGCCCAAATTGATGGTAGTCATGGTACAAAAAGAGGTTGCCCGGTCCATGGTTGCCAAACCTGGACAAATGAGCGTCCTCAGCGTAAGCGTCCAGTTTTACGGGAAGGTTCGTATAGTTGCCCGTGTGCACCCCCGGAGTTTCTATCCCCCTCCTAAAATACACTCGGCAATAATCCGGATTGAACCTTCACAAACGATGCCGATTCCCCTGTCCGAAATTACCGGTTTTTTCGGGCTGGTTAAGGCCGGTTTCTCCTCGCCGCGCAAACAGATTCACAATTCGCTGGCCCAGGGTCTGGCTATAAGTACTGAAGAGGCGGTGATATACTTAAAAGAAGCTGGCCTTGACCCTCAACGCCGTGCCCAGACCTTAAGTGTGGTAGAATGGGTGAAATTGTGGACTCGCTTTTCCCGTGGGGATGTCGAGCTGGCACAAGGTACTATTACACAAAGGTGAATCAGGTATCAGGAGAGATTTTGGTTCAATCCATTGAACAGGCTGGTTTAATGCTGTTGGCTCCGGCCAAGTTGAACCTCACACTGGAAGTGCTGGGAAAGCGAAACGACGGGTTCCACGAGATTCGTTCTGTCCTTCAAACAATTGATTTGTGGGACTCTATATATTTGGAGCTAAGGCCATCCGGGATACATTTTCAGTGTTCCCCACCAAACCTGGAAAATCCCCGGAACCTGGCATGGCAGGCTGCAGAAAGCCTGAAAACAGGTCGGGTTGACAAAGGGGCATCCATCAGGTTACAAAAGACAATTCCGGAAGCCGCCGGGTTGGGAGGTGGTAGCAGTGACGCTGCTATTACCCTGATAGGCCTTGATTTATTATGGGGAACTGATCTGGGGCAAGAGGAATTATCATATATGGCCAGCCAGTTGAGCAGCGATGCCCCTTTCTTTATGGTTGGCGGGACGGCGCTTGCCCGGGGGCGAGGAGAGTCAATAACGCCCCTCTCTCCATTGCCGCTCCATTGGGTTGTCATTCTAAAACCCGATATTCCTGTGCCCGGTCCGAAAACAGCCCGCCTGTATAGCAACCTGACCTGGGAACATTATACAAAAGGAGAATACACAGCCCGTTTACAGGATATATTATCTACCGGAATGCCTGCCGGGAACATAAATGGGTTATTATTTAATGTGTTCGAAATGCTGGCCTTTCGTGTCTATCCTGGATTATCGAAGTATAAGGATCGGTTTGAAGGTGCAGGCGCACCATCTATACACCTTGCTGGATCTGGCCCGGCCCTCTTCACCATGATACCTGATAAAGAGAAGGCGCTAACGGTATACACTAATTTGAAAAAGGAAAACCTTGAGGTATATTTGGCCAGAACGAGGAATTAATATAAACCTGTGATAGATGATTTCCTTTCTAATCTGCCTAATATGCACCCCCTTACGCCCAAAAGGGGCGAGAAGTGGAGGTGGTGGCATCTAGCCATACTGATAGCTATTTTGATGGGTATCAGCGTGGGAATTTACTTTCTGCTCCGTTTTACGGAGGGATTCCTTAAAGAGCGCCTGGCAGATTTCGCCATCTATGCTTACATCATAGTCTTTTTTGTATCCGCTCTTAGCGCTGCTACGATTT
>Ga0082335_1006946_pt1 | contig 14106 bp, 19 predicted proteins | sample Subgrocontami58m_FD_72375 | JGI IMG/M metagenome (GOLD analysis project Ga0082335, IMG submission 72375) | Subsurface groundwater microbial communities from S. Glens Falls, New York, USA - GMW37 contaminated, 5.8 m (SPADES assembly) (version 2) ...
TTATCAATGCCCACCACGGTGATTAAATTCTTGTCCACGGTGATTTGAATATCTTTGGGAAACGTAAATTCCACCGGATGGGAAAAACCGACGTTTAACACCAGTTTGCCCGGACCCGCAACGGCTTTAAAACCGATGCCGTTGATTTCCAATTCTTTGGTAAAACCCTTGGTCACGCCGTCAACCAAATTAGCCAGCAAAGTTCTGAACAAACCCCACAGAGCGCGCTGGGAGCGGTCATCAGGATTGGGCACATTAACCAGTAATTCCTTATCCTTTAATTCCGCTTGAACTATGGGATGTAACTGTTGGGCAAGCTCGCCTTTAGGGCCCTTGACGGTCACTAAACCGCCGTTGACTTTGACTTCAACGCCTGACGGAATGTTAATTGGTTTTTTGCCTATGCGCGACATAATTCTTTATTCTTAACGCTAATTACCAGACCTCGCAAATCAACTCGCCGCCCACTTTGCCGCGGCGCGCCTGCTTATTGGTCATTAGGCCACGGGAAGTTGATAAAATCGCAATGCCTAAATCATTTAAAACGTAAGGGATTTCATCACGCCCGACGTAAACCCGCAGTCCCGGTTTGCTGATTCTTTTGATATGGGTAATGGCCGGCACCTGGCCATCTTTATAAGCCAAAACCAGTTTTAATTTGGGAAAACGGTCTTCCACTTTATCCACCGCCTGCAAATAACCCGCTTCTTTTAAAATTTTGGCGATGGCGTATTTGATTTTGGAAAACGGCAAAATCACCTCTGGCTTTTTTACCGCCAGAGAGTTCCTTACCCTGGTTAACATGTCGGCTATGGGATCGGTCATCATACGATAGTTTTTTTGTGATTAGTGATTGGTGATTGGTTATTATTGTTTATTAGCGATTGACTAATTAAATTACTAATCACCAATCACTAATTACTATTAACTAATTTATTACCAGCTGGCCTTTTTAATGCCGGGCAAATCGCCTTTGCTGGCCAGTTCCCTAAAGCAAATCCGGCACAGCTTAAACTTGCGGATATAGCCGCGGTTGCGGCCGCAACGCCAACAGCGCCTGACCAGCCGGGTGGAAAACTTGGGCGTTCTTTTTGATTTAGCGATTTGTGATTTAATTGCCATTTTACTAATTGATTAATAGCTTGTCCTGAACTAGAACGAAGCGACTGGTTCAGGGAATAATTGCGGCACTCTACTGTTCTTTAAAGGGAAAACCTAGATTCTTAAATAAAGCCAAACTGACGGCCGGAGTTTTGGCGGTGGTGCTGATGGACAGTTCCAAACCGTGAATTCTTTCCACTTCATCGGACTGGATTTCGGGAAAAACGATATGCTCTTTAAAACCCAAGCTTAAGTTGCCCGTAGTATCGATCATTTTGGGATCCAAGCCCCTAAAATCGCGAACGCGGGGCAAAGTGATTTTAACCAATTTTTCCAAAAAATCCCACATCCGCTGGCCTCTTAAAGTGACTTTAAGCCCGACTGGCATGCCTTCCCTGACTTTAAAAGCGGAAATGGATTTTTTGGCAATGGTGTAAACCGGCGCCTGGCCGGTAATTCTCTTTAAAGTGTTGGCGGCCGTTTCCGACGCCTTGGGATCGTCCTTGGTTTTGCCGATGCCCACGTTTAAAGAGACCTTGATAATTCTGGGCACGGCCAAATTATTAGCATAGCCAAACTGGACCTTCATTTTCTTAATCACTTCCTTTTGATATTGTTCCTTTAAATTCATACTTCTTTAAATATTACTTCCTTTTGTCACCCCGAGCGATTCATGAGCGAATCCCGAGCGAAGTCCCGCTGAGCGGGACGAGTCGAGGGGGAGTCGAGGGGTTAAATGACTTCCTTGGATTTTTGGGCAATTCTGATTTTTTCCCCGCTCTCCAGAATTTTAAAGCCGACCCTGGTGGACTTACCAGTTCTGCCATCAACCAACATGACGTTGGAAACAGCTAGCGGGGCGGAAAATTCTATTTTTTGGCCCTTTTCTCCCTGCTTTCTGGGACGCATATTTTTAAACCTGGTATTTAAGCCCTCAACCACAACCTGATTCCTGCCGGGAAAAACCTGGGTTACTTTGCCGGTTTTGCCTTTATCTTTGCCAACGGTGATGATGACATTGTCGCCTTTTTTTATCTTCATATTGTTATCTGGTTGAAAATATATCAGGGTAATCCCCCCTAAAGGGGACAAGCAATTTTTAAATCCGTGTAATCCGTGTTATAATACTTCGCTGGCTAAGGAAATTATTTTATTAAAACCTTTGGCCCTTAACTCTCTGGCCACTGGCCCAAAAATTCTGGTGCCTTTGGGTTCGCCCGATTTGGGATCAACAATCACGGCCGCGTTTTCATCAAACCTGATGTAAGAGCCGTCGGATCTTTTAATCTCTTTTCTTTGCCTGACAATGACGGCCCTGTGCACCTGGCCTTTTTGCACCAAAGAATGCGGCTGGGCTTCTTTAATAGCCACGGTAATAACGTCGCCAATAAAAGCATAGCGCCTCTTAAAGCCGCCGTGGACTTTAATGCACTGCACTTTTTTGGCGCCGCTGTTATCAGCGACATTTAACATGGTTTGGACTTGAATCATATTTCTGCTTGATCGATTTAATTAACTGGCTTTGCCCAGCACCCGCCATCTTTTATCTTTGGAAATGGGCCGGCAGGCGCCAAAAATCACTTTATCCCCGACTTTATACTGGTTGGTTTCGTCATGGCATTTGTAATTGCGGCTGGTGGTGTACTTTTTGCGGTATTTTTTATGGGCAACTTGGCGTTCAACCTTAACCACGACGGTTTTAGCCATTTTATCGGAGATAACCACGCCGGCAAATTTTCTTAAAATTTTCTTGGTTGCTTCTGTCATATATTAGTTATTAGAAACGTCTTTTTTATCCGTCTGCCTCAAATTGGCATTGTTAAGCAAAGTCATAATATGGGCAATGGTTTTTTTAACCGGACGGATTTGTCTGATGTTCTTTTGCTGTTTGGCCTTGATGGAAAAACGCAAATCCCTGCTTTGCTCGCGATATTTGGCCAACAACTTATTAAGCTCGGCAACTGACATTTTTTTTAATTCTTTAAAATCCATATATTCTTGTCCTGAAGTTTTGCGAAGTCCCGTTTTACAGGGCGAGCAAATACTTCAGGGTAAAAACTAATGATTGACGGGAACTTTTTCAATAAACTTGGCTCTAACCGGTAATTTATAAGCTGACATATTCATGGCTGCCATAGCCGACTCGCGGCTGATGCCCGAAATTTCAAACAGCACCGTGCCCGCCTTGACCGTAGCCACGTAATGGTCAACGGCTCCCTTGCCTTTGCCCATCGGGGTTTCACTGCCTTTAATGGTAATGGGCTTATCGGGAAAAATTCTGATCCAGATTTTGCCGCCTTTGGCCACGTAACGGGTCATGACGCGCCTGGCCGCTTCAATCTGCCTGGAGCTGACCCAGCCGGCAGTCATGGCCTTTAAACCGAACTGTCCAAAGGACAGATGGTTCATCCTAGTGGCCTTGCCTCTGATCTGATCGGTCCGCTGCCATTTTCGGTGTTTAATTTTTTTTGGCGCTAACATGTTAATTATTGGTTACTTCGGCCAGAGGCCGACCGGCCTTTGGCCGGGGTTATCTTAAAGTGTTTTCTGCTCACTAGTTAAAAACGGTTTTCTGGGCCTAAAAGGCCGTTCCGGCCTGCCTCGGCCCAGCGCATCTATACTACCCGCGGGCTTGGACTCGATTTTTACTTCGCCTTCTTTATTAAAAACATCGCCTTTGTAAATCATTACTTTAATGCCGATGATGCCGTAAGTGGTATGAGCCGCGCCGCGAGAGTAATCAATGTTAGCTCTTAAAGTGTGCAGAGGAACTTTACCTTGCGACAGGTTTTCGGTTCTGGCGATTTCGGCGCCATTCAGGCGGCCGCTGATAATAATTTTAACTCCTTGCGCGCCGGCTTTCATAATCCTGTCAATTGATTGCTTCATGACGCGCCTAAAGGGCAGGCGTTTTTCAATATCCTGGATCATAAAGTACAGCATAACCGGCGCGGACAAGTTGGGATTAGCCACTTCCTGAATATTGATTTTAAGGTTCTGCTTAAGGCCGGGGAAAAATTTGCCGACAATTTCTTTTTTAATGTTTTCAATGCCTTCGCCGCCGCGGCCGATAATCACGCCGGGCCGGGAAGCGGTCAAATTAATGGTCAGCTGGGAAGTTGATCTTTCAATGTCGATTCTTTCCACGATCGCTTCTTTGAGCTTAGCGTGCAAAAATTTCCTCAACAAAACATCCTGCTTTAACAGCTCGGCGTAATCCTTGCTTTTGGCGTACCATTTGGAAGTCCAGGTAGTGGTTTGCCCCAGGCGGAATGATGTTGGATTTACTTTATGTCCCATGGATTATTTACTAGTTTTTTCTTTCTTATCTTCTGACTGTTTGATTTTCCCCTCGCGTACTCGCGGGGCTTTATTTATTTTTTTAACGGTCAAGGTTTTGTCTGAATTAACGGCCAGCACAAGTTCAATGTGGCAGCTGCGCTTGATAATAGGATGGGCGCTGCCAAAAGCAGCCGGAATCCAGCGGTGCAAAGACGGACCATTGTTCGCCACCGCGCTTTTAATATATAAATCTTCTTTGTTCAATTTAAAATTATGCTCGGCATTGGCCTGGGCTGAACGGACCAGCTTGCCCACTTCACGGGTGGCCAGCTTGTTCATCAACTGCAAACGGTTCAGGGCCTCGTTAATCGGCAGACCCTTGATGGCGTTAATTACCAAGCGGACTTTTTTAGCCGACATTCTTAAATATCTTAGAGAAGCGCGGACTTCCACCAGACCGGCCTGACCCTTGATTTTTGGGGCTTTGGCTTTGGTTTCCGCGGCTGACAAAATGCTGACCTCTTTTTCCGACGCCGCGGCTGGTTTTTTCTGGTCTGATTTTTCGGCTGTTTTGGTCATATCGGTTGAAGATTAAATTCTACTTGGTTTCCTCCTTGGCCTGGTCTTTAGACAACTTGCCGCCATGAACAATAAACTTGCGGGTGGGTGAAAATTCGCCCAGCTTATGGCCGACCATGTTTTCCACGATGTAGACCGGCAAATGCTGTTTGCCGTTATGCACCGCAATGGTTAAACCGACCATTTCCGGGGTAATGGTGGAGGCCCTGGCCCAGGTTTTGATCACGGTTTTGTCCCCTATCTTGAGCTTGGACAATTTTTTCATCAATTTGGGATCAACCCAGGGATTCTTTTTTAAACTTCTGGACATTTATTTATTTGGTTATTTGATTGATAGATTATTTGGTTATTTGATTTCTTCAAATAGTCAAATAATCATTTATCCCCCGAAGGGGGAAATATTCTATCATCCTATTAATTACGCGGTCTTTTTCTTTCTTCTGACCAAAATCAATTTTTGTGAAACTTTATTGGCCTGGCGGGTCTTAATGCCCATGGCTTTTTTGCCGTAAACGTTCATCGGGCCTTTTTTTAAACCGATCGGGTTGGAACCCTCGCCGCCGCCGTGCGGGTGATCAACCGGGTTCATGGCCTTGCCTCTAACGGTCGGGCGGATGCCCCGATGCCTCATGCGGCCGGCTTTGCCCCAGCGGATATTCCTGAAATCGGCGTTTGAAACCTGGCCCAAAGTGGCCAGACATTCCTTGGGCAATAATCTGATCTCGCCCGAAGGCATTTTTACCTGGGCGTGCCTGCCCTCAATGACTTGTAAAATAATATTGCTGCCGGCGCTGCGGCCGATCACTCCGCCTTTGCCCGGCTCCAATTCCACGTTATGGATCAAACTGCCGGCCGGAATCATGGTTAAAGGAAAAGCGTTGCCGGGCTGTTGGGCAAAGGTTTTTTTGGAACTGATCACGGTCATGCCTTTAACCAGGCCGCTCGGGCAAATAATGTATCTTTTCTCGCCATCGGCGTAATTAACCAAAGCGATATCGGCGTTGCGGTTGGGATCGTGCTCCAATGATACTACCTGGCCCGGAATTTCAAATTTATTTCTTAAAAAATCTATCGAGCGGATAATTTTGCGCGCTCCGCCGCCCTGATGTCTGACCGTAATTTTGCCGGTATTGGTGCGGCCGGCCATTCTTTTTTTGTGCAACACCAAGGACTTTAAAGGCCTGACCTTGTCTAAATGGCGCGTATCCATGACGGAGGTGCCGCGCCTGCCTGGAGTTGTTGGTCTGTATAATTTGATTGCCACGTTTTTAATTGATTAATTTCAGCCTATGGCTGATATTATTCTATTAATTAGACGCCTTCGTAAACCTCAATGGTTTCTCCCTTGGTTAAAGTGACGATGGCTTTTTTTTGTTCGCTGGTTCTGCCCCTGGTTTTACCGTATCTCACGTTTTTGCCGGGCAAAGTAACAATGTTGATTTTAATTGGGCTGACGCCATAAAGGGCCCGGATCGCTTTTTTAATTTCAAACTTGTTGGCATTAGGGTTGACGGCGAAAAAATATTTGCCCAAGTGAGCGGCGTAACTGCCCTTTTCGGTCACCAACGGACGCAATAACACCCGGTAGGCCTCTCTGGTATTTTCGCGCTCCGACTTTTTGGCGGACTTTTTTTGGCCTTCGGCCAAAGTAGTCCCAGCGCCTGAAGAATCAACGGACTTCTGCTTTAACTCGTTAAGAGTCAGGTCCTTTTTATCCTGGACTTTGCCGGACTGGACGACGCCTTTGTCAGATTTTCTTTTAAATTTATCAAATAAGCCCATATGTGTAGGTACCAGTGACTAGACACTAATTATTAAAATGAATAATGCCTGATTACTTTATTAACCGCCTTGACCGGCATTAACAGATATTCATACTTTAACAAATCCACCACGTTCAAACTGTCGGCGCCTTCGGTTAACACTTTGGGCAGATTGCGGGAGCTGATGACGATATTGGCGTTTTTCTTATCCAAAACAATCAATGCGGTTTTGCCTTTTATAGGCAGTTTTTGCAAAATGGCGTTAAACATTTTGGTTTTTGGCTCCGCCACCGTCAATTCTTCAACCAAAATAATGTGCTCGTTATTGGCTTTATCGGCCAAAACCATTTGCAAAGCTCTTTTTTTGGCTTTTTTATTAATATCCAGCTTAAAATTTCTTTCCTTGGTCGGGCCAAAGGTGACGCCGCCGCCCACCCACAAAGGCGAACGAATGGAACCGTGGCGGGCGCGGCCGGTGCCTTTTTGCTTCCAGGGCTTTTTGCCGCCGCCCCTAACTTCAGCGCGGCCTTTGGTATGAGCCAAAACCGTCCGGGAGGCCGCCAACTGGGCTTCCACGGCCTGCTGAATCACTTCCGCTTTGGGCTTAATGACAAAAAATTTGGCATCCAATTCCTCTTCTCTTAAAACTTCGCCCGCTAAATTGTAAACTTTGGCTTTCATCTTATTGATTATCGATTATGGGTAATGGATTATTCCTGCTTGGCTTCTTGATTATTAGCTGGCGTTTCTTCTTGAACCGAAGCCGCGCCTGCTTCCTTAACTTCTTTAATTTTAACTTCTTCAGCTTGAACTTGAGCGGGCTGTTCATCTTGAACGATTTCCGCGACCGGCATAACTTCTTTTAGTTCGCCTTGGTTCTGGATTAAAACCAAACCGTTTCTGGCTCCCGGCACCGCGCCTTTAACATACAATAAATTTTTTTCCGAATCGATTTTAATAATTTCCAAATTATACGTCATGGTGTCATTGCCCATGCGGCCGGCCATTCTCACGCCCTTAAATACCCTTTGCGGGCCGGTGGAACCGATGGAGCCGGGCATTCTTAACTGGTCTTTATGGCCGTGGCTGGCCAGAGAACCGCTAAAATGGTGTCTTTTAACCACGCCCTGAAAACCCTTGCCTTTGGAAACGCCGGTTAATCTGATAATTTCGCCTTCGTTAAACGCGGCCACCGTAATGGTCTGGCCGACCGTAAGGGGCTGTTCCTGCTTAAGGCGAAACTCCCTTAAATATCTGAACTTAGGCAATGATTTTAAATGTCCAAGCAATGATTTGAACAAACGATTTTTTCGGCCAAAACCGACTTGCACCGCCAAATAGCCATCAGAGGTTAGGTTTTTGACCTGGGTAATCTGGCAAGGACCGGCCTCAACAACCGTAACCGGGACCACGTCGCCGTTATCCTTAAAGATCTGGGTCATGTTCAGTTTTCTGCCCAAGATAAACTTCATAATAATATCATGTGTAAAGCAAAAACCGTGACATTATTCATTTCCTCTAAATTTAGAGTGATTCTAATAACGTCGCGGCCTTTGTTAGCATCCAAACTTGATGCTTTAAAGCCAATTTTTTTCTCCTCTTATATTTTCAAACTTTCACTTTCCTAAGTTCTCTTTGAAGCACTGCCCGACTTAACCCGGGGTTACTTGAAAAAAACCAGGAAATTTAACTCATTTTAATTTCCACGTCCACACCGGCCGGCAAATTCAAATTCATCAGGGCATCAGCGGTTTTGGGGGTTAAATCAACAATATCAATCAAACGCTTGTGGATCCTCATTTCAAACTGGTCGCGGGCATCTTTATGCACAAATGTGGATTTTAACACGGTGTACCTGCCTTTTTCCGTAGGCAAAGGAATGGGCCCGATAATCTTGGCGCCGCTCCTTTTGGCCGTTTCAATAATGGTCTTGGTGGACTGATCAATAATCTTATGATCGTAAGCCCTGATTTTTATTCTGACCCTGGGCACAGCCACGGCGCTTTCCGTCGCTGCTGGCTTAGCCGCCTGCCTCGCCGAGTCAAGGCGGGCCGAATCGGCGGACTTAACCTTGGTTTCCGCTTTGGCCCCGCTGAGCTTGACTTTGGACCCGCTAAGCGGATCTTTGGCTGGTGTTTTGGTTGTCATGGTAAAAAGAGCTGGTTTAAGATAAGAATTATATTAGCTCCTCGGCTCGGAAATATGAAAATAAATTTTCATATTTCTCTCGCTCTACGTCGCTAATAAACCCCTTACCAGTTTGCTTAAGCAAACTGGTAAGGGGGATAAAATATTATTTAGTAATCTTGATTACGGCTCCGGCGCCAACAGTGTGTCCGCCTTCTCTAATGGCAAACCGCTGTTTTTCTTCCAAAGCCACCGGCTGAATCAATTTAACTTTAAAGGTTACGGTGTCGCCCGGCATAACCATTTCGGTGCCTTCAGGCAATTCCACTTCTCCGGTAATATCGGTGGTTTTAATGTAGAACTGCGGTTTATAGCCCTTAAAGAACGGGGTGTGGCGGCCGCCTTCATCCTTGCTTAAAATATAAACCTGGGCATCAAACTCGGTGTGCGGGGTAATGGTGCCCGGCTTGGCCAAAACCTGGCCTCTTTCCACTTCTTCCTTTTTGGTGCCTCGGAGTAGCAAGCCAGCGTTGTCGCCGGCGCGGCCTTCGTCCAAGGACTTGTTAAACATTTCAATGCCGGTAATCACGGTTTTGCTGGTGGGATGAATGCCGACGATTTCCACTTCTTCGTTCAATTTAACCACGCCCCTTTCAATTCTGCCGGTAACCACGGTGCCGCGGCCTTCAATGGAAAAGATGTCTTCAATCGGCATTAAAAAGGGTTTGGCAATGTCTCTGACCGGTTCCGGAATATAAGAATCAACTTTATCCAACAGCTCCTGAATGGCTTTGCCGTATTCGCCGTTGGGGTCTTCCAAGGCCTTTAAAGCCGAACCTCTGATAATCGGGGTTTCATCGCCCGGGAATTCGTATTTTTTAAGCAAGTCCCTGATTTCTTCTTCAACCAAATCAGCCAATTCCGGATCCTGGACCTGGTCGATTTTATTCATGAACACCACAATATAAGGCACGCCGACCTGGCGAGCCAGCAAAATGTGCTCGCGGGTTTGAGGCATGGGGCCGTCAGCCGCGGACACAACCAAAATCGCGCCGTCCATCTGGGCCGCGCCGGTAATCATGTTTTTAACGTAGTCGGCATGGCCGGGGCAATCAACGTGGGCATAGTGCCTTTTAGCGGTCTCGTATTCCACGTGAGCGGTGGCAATGGTAATACCGCGCTCTTTTTCTTCGGGCGCGTTGTCAATCTGATCAACGTTTTTCTTTTGGGCTTTGCCGCCTTTAGCCGAGATGTAGTTTAAAATACAGGCGGTTAAAGTGGTTTTGCCGTGGTCAACGTGACCAATGGTGCCGATATTAACGTGGGGCTTTGAGCGATCAAATGCTTCAGCCATATTAAATTCTCCTTATTTATTAACGGCCTGCCTTATAAGGCAGTTTTACCCAGCCGTCTAATTAATGTTATTTAAAAGTCAGGGTTGATTATATGATTACATATAATTGGTTCACTCGTTCGGAAAGAAAGCAAGCTTCCTTTCCTCACTCGCTGCCAATTATAGCAAGTTGCTAAAAAAAACGCAAGACCCCTGGCCTTGAATTTATTTAATTATCACTTTTTGGCTAAAATTAGCTAAATTAACCGATAAATGACGCTAGCGTTTTGGGCTTTCCCCGAATCTTATCCAGACAATTCTTAATTATGCTAATGGTTCAGGATAATACTCTTCTTCCTTCTCTTTTTGGCTAAGTTGAGGAATTTCATAGACCCTGATATCCGTATTTGGCCTTGATAAAGCCCTGTTTGGCTGGCTTTTTAAAGGATTTTTTGTCACCAACGCCCGATAATCTTCCATTTTCATTAAAACATAAACACCCTTATCCGGATGTAAAATCACGCATTTATCGCCGGTTAGTTCTATTAATTCAATGACTTCTTGTATACGTTCCATATGTATTTCGCTGGCTTATCTTATGGAAATTGCCAATTTTTGTCAAATCAAAAACGCCGCTCTTCTTGAAGGGAGTCGTTTCAATCTTTAACCAATTAATGCGTTCCAATCGGAGGCGAAACGTTCTAAGCCCTTATCGGTCAGATCGTGCTGAATATTGTAATCGGACCAGGATTTATCTAAAGAAATTTCCTGATATGGAATAGGGGTTAGTTCGCCTTTGGGATAAACATAATCGGAGCCGGGAATGGTTTGACCGGCTTGGGCCCAGGGCTGAATGGCCTTGAGCGGAGCCGTGATGATATTGGACTGAAGGCGCAGGGCTTCCAAAAAATGATGCTCGCCTCTGACGCTGGCCGTTAACACTTCAACGTGGCCATCGCCTGTTGAATACATTTTTAAAATATTGCCGATTAAATCCATGCCGTTCTCTCCCCTATCGTCCAAACGGCCGATAAACGGCGACACAAAAATATCGCCTTTGCCCGCTCCTTTGGTGGCGCTGTAAACGGCCGCGGCCTGCTCCTGCGAAAAACATAAAGTGAGGTTCAAACGGAATTTTTCTTTGACCAATTCTTCAGCCGCAGTTAAACCGGCCGCGGTCGTCGGCAATTTGATCCAAGCATTCGGTATCCATTGATTCATTTCTCTGGCCTGCTCAATCATCTCAGCCGCGCTAGTGTCTTTAGCCGCATAAACCTCAACTGAAACCGAACCATGAGGAATTAAGGCGGAAATTTGCTGAATGACTTTTTTGTAAAAAGACAAGATTTCTTCTTGGCTGAATTTTTGACCAGTGGCGTCAGGATGTTTGGCAATCAAGCTGGGATTGGTGGTTTGGCCGTCTAAAAAACCCAACAAAGCTAAAGCGCTTTTGGTTTCGGCCGGATCGCCGCTATCCAAGAATATTTTTGTTTTCATCTTATTAGTAATTATAAAATACTCTTTAACTGAAATTTTAGATTTTTAGGCGAGACGAGGAATGTAGGGGCGGTTCATGAACCGCCCCTACGAGCCGTAATAGAGTTACGGTAAAAGTGTTTTTACGAAATAGTCGCGAAGTCGCAGCCAAAAATATAAAATTTCAGCTCTTTAATAATTTTTTGATCATCTTATAGGCCTCGTCGGCGTTATTAACCAAACGATAAATTTCCAGATCTTCTTTATTGATGGCGTTATTGCGCTTGCAAACAAATTCTTCAATCCAAGACAGCAAGGGCTGCCAAAATTCCTGATTGACCAAAATCAAAGGCACGCGCTTGATTTTATTGGTTTGAATTAAAGTTACCATGTCAAAAAGCTCATCTAAAGTTCCGAAGCCGCCCGGAAAAAAAATGTAGGCCTGGGAAGTAATGGACAAAATAACTTTGCGCACGAAAAAGTAATCAAAAGCGTAGGACTCTTTGACGTATTGATTGCGCCTTTCGGTGCCCATGGCGGTTTCTGGCAGTTTGATATTGGCGCCCAAGGAAGGTCCGCCCGCTTCAAAGGCGCCTTTGTTGGCCGCTTCCATAATGCCGGGCCCGCCGCCGGTCATAATGGCATAGCCGTCTTTACTTAAACGATAAGCTAACTTAGTGGCCTCTTGATAAATGCCACGTTCAAAGCCCACTCTGGCAGTACCGAAAAAAGTCACTTCTTTTTCATACTTGCTGATAAATTCAAAGCCAGAAATAAACTCGGCCATGATTTTAAAAATGCGCCAGGATTCAATTTCATTTTGGCCTACTTTTAAAGAACTATCCGGCCGGTAGGCCTTGTATTCAAGGACTTTCTTTTTTGCTGGATATTTTTGTGACATAGGATTGTGCTTGTCATCCTGGAGCGAATCCCGACTTGCCATAGGCAACGTCGGGATGAAGCGATAGGATCTCATTCAAATAAAAAGATTCTATCGCCGCGTCCCGCTGTGGCGGGACTTGCTCCAGAATGACAGTAAGTTATGATTTATTAAGTAATTGTAATGATTGATTAACCACATTTTCCACGGTAAAACCGAATTTGGCAAAATTGACTTTGGCCGGCGCGGACGCCCCAAACCGGTCCAGGCCAATAGCGATTCCCGAATCGCCCACATACTTAGACCACCCTAAAGTGGCGCCGGCCTCAATGGCCAGACGCGCTTTGACGCCGCTGGGCAAAACTTTTTCCTGATAGGCGGCCGGTTGCTGTTCAAAAAATTCCCAACAGGGCATACTGACCACCCGCGTTTTAATATTTTTTTCCGCTAAAACCTGGGCGGCCGCCACCGCCAACTCCACTTCCGAGCCGGTAGCGATTAAAATAATATCCGGCTTGGTAATTTCTTCATTTAAAATATAAGCGCCTTTGGCTAAATTATCGGCCGCAGAGTATTTTGACCGGTCAATGATTGACAGATTCTGCCTGGTTAAAGCCAGTAAGGTAGGGCCGGTTGTATTGGACAAGGCCGCTTGCCAGGCAACCACGGTTTCATTAGCATCGGCCGGACGGATCACGGTCAAATTAGGCACGGCTCTTAGCGCCATTAAATGTTCAATGGGTTCATGGGTTGGCCCGTCTTCGCCCAGGCCAATGGAATCGTGGGTTAAAACATAAATCACCCGCAACTTCATAATGGCGGCCAAACGAATAGCCGGTTTAAAGTAATCGGAAAAAATCAAAAAGGTTCCGCCAAAAGGAATAATTTTGCCGGATAAAGCCAAACCGTTTAAAATTCCGCCCATGGCATGCTCGCGTACGCCAAAATGCAAATTGCGCTCTTCTCCCTGTGGTTTTGCTAAACCGATATCGCCAAGATTAGTTAAATAAGTTTTGTTTGACTGGGCCAAATCAGCTGAACCGCCAACCAGCAAAGGCAATGTTTTAGCCAAGGCGTTTAAGACCTTGCCCGAAGCCGCTCTGGTAGCCATAGCCCCGTCAATTGCTTGGGAAAATAAAGGTAGCCCTTGCTGCCAACCTTTAGGCAATTCGGACGACCTCAACTCGGCGGCCAAGGCCGGATAATCTTTTTGATATTTTTTAAAAAGTTCATTCCAGGCATGTTCCAGTTTTTCCCCTTGACTCAAGGCCTGGCGAAAATGGCTAACGGCTTCTTTGGGCAAATGCCAAGCGGGCTCTTGGGGCCAGCCCAAATTGGCTTTGGTCTTCTTTAATTCTTCCTCGCCCAATGGTTCGCCATGTGCATCGGCTGAATCAACTTTACCCGGGCTGCCAAAACCAATATGGGTTTTGACTTCAATTAAAGTCGGGCGGCTGTCTTGTTTAGCTTCCTCAATGGCCTTGGTAATAGCCGCTAGATCATTGCCGTCAGCGACTTCTGAAACCTGCCACTGATAAGCCCTAAATCTTTGGGCCACATTTTCG
>Ga0082335_1006947_pt1 | contig 14105 bp, 15 predicted proteins | sample Subgrocontami58m_FD_72375 | JGI IMG/M metagenome (GOLD analysis project Ga0082335, IMG submission 72375) | Subsurface groundwater microbial communities from S. Glens Falls, New York, USA - GMW37 contaminated, 5.8 m (SPADES assembly) (version 2) ...
CGGATGGCTTGCAGTGTTTCCGGTCGCAGGTGAACTGTCGAGCAGTCCATCACGAGAAAAACTACAGCTTCACTCATAGCTGCTTACTCCTTCTACAGGTGGATAGGCGGAGCAGCCCCCTCGCGGGGAACTCACCCCGCCAAGGGTTTGGATGACGATTACCGCGCGCGAGTGACAATCCGCTAGCGGCCGTGGGCGAGTCCGAGAATCGCGCCCATCACTTCTTCAGGCGTATCGCCCCACTCATGGGCGTCCCAGTACATCAGCTCGTAACCTGCTTGGACGATGCGGACGTACGTGCAGGGCTGCGGAAAGGCTGGACACCGAATTTCACGACCGTTGGCGAGGGGGATAATGCATTCGTCGCCATAGTCGATATCCACTGCATCATGTGCGTGGATACGCTCCATCTGGGTCCAGTCAGATTGGCGCGCCAACTTGTCGAGGTTATTCTGCCCTCTCGGGAGATCAGTGGGAGTTCTGCTCATGCTGTTCCTCCCTGTGGTCAGGATGCGGTAGCGACCTGCTCCGCCCCAGAATCTTCGCCGTTGGTAGGCTGGATCCCCGCCTCGTCGTTCGAAACCCAGCACCACGCGAGTACATAGGCGCCGTCGTTGGACTGGGAGACGATGGTGGCAGGGTCGATCTCGAGTTCGCCTTCGCGCCCATATAGCTTGTGGGCGGCACTCGCGAAAGGATTGCTGTCCCGGTCCTCGCCTAGCGCCTCGACACACTGGGCGAATGTCAGTCCCTTTGAGCCCAGCAACGCGAGTTCCTTCTGGAAATCCACGGGCGGTTCGCTCTCCTCGCGTACCTTCCCCAACATCGCATCGCCGTACAGATGCTGTGCGGCGTCCAGAGCAGCGCGCTTTTCGGGCAGGTCCTGATTCTCGGAGGCGCGGTAGATCGCGTCTTCGATTCCAGACTCGATGTCTTGGACGTGCTGCTGCGACATGTCGAGGAGCGTCGCGAGAAGCTTGCGCGGGACAAGGATGCTGCTGTTGCGATCAATGTCGCCCCGTAGAATCGCGTTCGCTGCGGCGATGGCGCGTTGGGCGCGCGTTACATGCTCAGCGCACTCCGGGGCATCCGTGAAGATGTTCCGGTCGCACGTGGCACTCAGGTCATACAGTGCTGCCCTGAGCTCCAAGGAGGTGGGCGCCTTGTATTGGTCGTTCATGAAGTGTCTCCGTAGAGGCGCGGAGGGCCCCCAGCAGGGGTTCCCCCGCGCGGGGTTAATAGGACTCAGCGCTGCGGCTAGTGCGCGTGAAGCGTGCGCTGCTTGCCGGAGGCCGCCGGCGATTTCGTGGGCGCTTGAGCCGTCCAGTCCTTCGCCAGCTTTTCGAGGATCTCGAACTGAGGCGCCGAAGCGCGTTCGCAAATCGTGATGGCTCGCTTGACGAGGCCGGCCTTCAGGGCCTTGAGGAGGCGCTTTGCGAGCTTCTCCTTCTCGGTGTCCTCTGGCCAGACTTCGTAGGCGACCTTCTTGCCGTGCTTGAAGCGCACCACGACCGTCCACGTTTCCACTTCGATATCGTCGCGGTGGACGTGGTCGTAGGGTACGTGGTGCTCGTCGAAGAGGCTGGTGAGGCCGATCGACCCGAAGCTCGCGGTCGTGGTCGACACCGTGCAAAGGTCCTCGTCCTCTTGCTCCTGGACGTGTGGATTCTCCTCGAGCCAGGCCGCCACTTCGGTGATGCCCTTCGCGGAGGCCGGAAACGTTACTGATGCGTAGTAGTCGTACGCCATGCTGCTCTCCTTCTTCATAAAAAAGCAGAGCAGCCCCTTGCGGAGCATGCCCCGCAGGGGTGATTGCGAAATGCTGATGTTGCTCAGCTTGCTGCTTACCTGCCCGACTTGGACAGAGAAAGTTCCATCGAGCCCGAGGGCTTTCGGCGGGAGCCGATGGGGCACAGCTCCCGCGGGAAACCCTCCGGATTTCCCTGTGTGATAGGCCCTACGCGAACTCCGCGTCGGCGAACAGCACGGCGAGCTGCTCATAGCCCGGCGCGCCTTCTGCGTAGATGGCCGGCTGCATGTACCCGTCGCCGTCGGCTAGACCTTCTTTGAATGCGGTTTTCTCGCCTTGAGTGGTGAACGTGAAGTCCTGCTCCTGCCTGTCCTGGCCCGTCCGAAACTCCACGGTCACGGCCGTGCGGGTCTGCTCGAGAATACGGTATTCGTCGAGATAGCCTGCGGCCGCCTCGAGTCCAGCCAGGTATGCGGCCACGAGTGGCTCGGTCGAGAATTGCTTCACCAGACAGTTGGTAGGACGGACTCCTGAGGCGAAAGCGACCTGGTCAGTCTTGCTCGGCAATACGTAGATCGTCTTCATCTGCATGCTCCAAGAAAGCGCGTGGCTCCGAGTTGGCGGGTAGCTCGCGCGGGTTATACGAATGGGTGGTTTGACACGTGCGCTCATCGGCGGACCCAACTGGGGTCCGGAGCGCGTTGGAGTTAGATGTGCTTTTCATGACACGCAAGCCACTACACGCAGCTCGAAGTGCCATGCCCCCAGGCAATCACTGTGAGTGACTCGGAGCTAGACAACCGCGCAACGGCGCGCGACGCGACAACAGCTTGATGATTGAACGCAGGACTTTGCGGCCTGCTGCCCCGAGAACCGGGACTGAATGGAATGCTGATGCGCCCAGCTTGCGGCTATCTGAAACTAGCGGTTGAATTCTTGCACCCCGAAGCGTGGGGTGTCAAGAGGCTAGGGGCGATGATGGGCCCAAACCAATGCACGAGCATGTTCAGGCCGCCGCCGAACAGCAACAGGGCCACGAACATCGCGGCGCCGATGGCCAGATGCCCGACGAACTCTCCGAGAATCTTGAGTTTCCTTTTCATTGAGACTCCCAATTGCGCCCTTCGAGTCGATGCCAGCGAGGGCGTCGAACCCCTCCGGGTGCGTCGATGAACGCCTATTGCCCTAGTACTCGCAGAGACTGATCTTGGATAGGTCCGCCTTGAACTTCTTGGCGGCCAGCTTGTAGATGCGATCGAGGTTCAGGTAGACGACTTCGCCTTTGGAGTTGTACGCCTGGGCGCTGCCGGTGACGTAGCGCAGCTTTTCGGCCCCGGCCTCCATCATGACGAGGATTTCGCCGTCAGCCATGAACGGGCAGATGTGAGCAGCAGGATCGAATTCCACCTCGTCCCCGGCGCTTGTTTCCTCGTTCTCGGCTTCGACGTATCCGAATCCTGGCCAGCCACCCGAGTCAGCGTCGACCGAGAGGAAGCACACGAGATTGGGGTCGCTGTCGTCTTTGGCGACGACCTTAATGTCGAACGGACCGAGCGCCTTCTTGAGCCCGTCCATGTCCTTGATGCGCACGTAGTTCGAGCGCGCGGTTCCATACCAGTTTGCCACGTTGATGCTCCTTTCCGTAGGTAATCGAAAAGGCATCGCCCGAAAGGGCGAATACCCCTCCGGGTTGGTTGAGAAATGCTGATGAGGCTCAGCTTGCCATTCGACCGCCCGTGGGGGCGATGTAAGAATTCATCGAGCCAGAAGGCTTTCCCGGAGCGTCGTTCCCGACGGTCTGGGGAAACCCTCTACGCGAGGAGTTCCCTACAGTGTGCTTGCGATGATGCTAGGCTGCTTGTGGGAGCACTGAAGAGTGATCGGCGCTCAACACACGGCGTACCGCTTCCGGTGTAATGCCCGCCTCCGCCATGCACTGGACGAATCCGGCGTACGATCGCAGGCGTTCTGCTATACACACGAATCCCTGGTCCTGGAGCTTGTGGAAGAGAACATAGCTCCCGAAGTCGCGGCCCGCGATGCCGTACTGCATGACGATCTCGCCGTGCACGCCCCAGAGGGCCACCGCGTGATGTCCAGGGAGCACGAGAATTAGCCACTGGCACCGGCCTTCGCTGTTGGCAAATGCCGTGTAGTAGCTGCTCATCGCTTCCACCCAAGGTGTGCCCGCTGGCGCATCGTGGAATGGCGTGAACCCGGGTGCCATTGTGTTCCAATTCACGGGGAACCCCTTGGCTTCAAGGGCGCGGCAGTTCGCAGCAAGCTTCTCGGCCGCCTCGCGCTCCGCCTCGGAATCACGGAAGCTGTAGTGCTCGACGGTCTTACCGCGCCACTTGATGTAGCCGCCGTGTTCGCGTGTCAGATGCTCGATGCCGTAGAGCCATGGGCGCTCGTAGCGACCCTCGTTGACCCGTTGGTACAGGTCCTCGAAGACCGTCAGGCCACGCTCGGTCAGGCCGTCGTTTATCGCCTGCTGGGTGAGATTGAGATCTTCCGGCGAGAGGCGATTGCCGTCGCTCGTCCGTTGCAGGATGGCGATGACTTTCTCTGTCGTGGAATTCATTGTTTCCTTTCTCCCCAAACCACCCCAGTGGGTGATCTGGGGTGTGATGGTGAGGGCCGCGTCGGCCTATGAGAAATAGTCCTTGCGACATCCGGAGTCGCAAAACCGGTCTTGCCACTGCAGGTAGCGGGTAGCCACAACCTCGGCCCCACACCACTTGCATTCGAAGCGAAGCGCTCCCCGGCGGACTGCCGCATCCCGCTTGGCGAAGAGCCGGCGCTCGGTGATTTCCCGAGGCCTGCTCCCCCCGCGCAGATTAATGCGGTCCTGCAGTCCGTCGCGCATTTGAAGCAGGATGCGCCAAGCTTCCGTCTCGAAGTAGTCCCAGCCAGCGAGCAGTTGCTCGCGCGGAACCGCAATGACGAGACGCCAGGCCTTGGCATACTGCCCGAGTGTTACTGCCCGTTTATTGGGCAGGACGATCACTTGGGTCATGACGACATCTCCTTGTTGAATGACGGGGATGTCGCCCCTGACGGGATCGGCATCCCCGTCGGGGTTGAACGCGTACTACTTGTGATCCTCTCAGCGGTTGCCTAGTCAGCGTTGCCTTTACCCGACCGAGATGTACGCGGATCTGATCTCATCGCGAGCCGCTTGCGCCGATTGTGGATCGTCTGCACCCTGAACGCGGTGCTCAATTTGCCACGCTGCGGAGAACAGTCTGCTCATGGCAAGCATCCCGCACTCCTCTGCGAATTCGGCGTGTCGCCCGTAGTGCCAGTAGTCCCACGATACATTGAGATCGCGGGCATACATGCACTCTTCGGCCGCTTGCTTGAGCAGCTTGTTGAGCTGGCTACGATCTTCCGTGAGGAGAAGATCTTCAACGGTGACGGAAAGCTCACCATTGATTGCATAGCCCGTGTTCGAGGCTGTGCCCCCGGCGGGCACCATGACCGTATACCGGCGCTGGCGCATGATCTCGGCCACGACGTCGAGCGTGTAGGACGGAACGTCCAGGTCGTCGACGCCGAACATGCAGCCGCACGCAGGGCACTGGCCGGCGGGGGCGAGTTCGCCCGGTTGGACCCGTTCATTGTAATCGGTGATCAGATCCATCTCCTCGATTGTGCCGCTCCAGGTGCAGTCGTTGCCCTCGTGCTTGCAGCTGTACACGAGGTCGGCGTCACAATCGGCGGTGCAGGACGCCGCGTCGAGCCGACTGTCCCAGAGTTGGTCGATGGCTTCACGTTCGGCCTGTTCCCTTGTGTCCGCGTCGACTTCGACGCTTCCGAGGAACGCCGCTTTGCCGTCGGCAGCAACGGCGTTGACTTTGACTTTCCACTTCATGACTGTCATCTCCCTTCAAGTTGGCGGTGAGAGACGCCAGCCCTGACGGGACATGGACGATCTCCCGCCTTGGTTGGTGAATGTGGTTTACGCCGGCAGCGCAATCTTCAGCCAGATCTCCTCGCCGCCGTCGTCGCCGCGGTCTTCGCTGCGAACCTGGAGGCCTTCGGCCGGCACCTTGAAGCCGTGCTCGCCCACTATACCGGCCGCGAAATCCTCGTCGGTGGCATGGAGGGGTGCGCCATAGCGGTTAGCGCTGGGATATTCCGCATGAAACTCGATGCATACGCCTTTGTCACGCATGAACTCGAGTTCCTTGTCGCGGATTTCCTCGCCGTCGACTTGCCGCGGTCCCGAAACCTTGACGTAGGGTTCGGAGTCGTCGCCGGAGACGTACACCCAGACTTCGTTGGGGAGGTCCATCTCCTCGAGGTCGACGGTTTCCACCTCTGATGCGAAGATGAACGTGACCGACCCAAGGTGAGACAGGCACCGCTTGAGGTCTTGGACGGTCACGGCATCGTCGGATGGCGTTATGACAGCGCTGATGCTGATCTTCTTCATGTGAAGCTCCGTGTTGGAAGCGCGGAGCCCACTTCCCCTTGCGGGAGCATGGAGTCCCCGCATGGTTGTCGTGAGTTGCTGATCGGCTCAGCTTGCCTTTTCCCGATCCAAGGGGACCGATGGGAAATTCCGCAGCCTGATGGCTTTCCGCGAAAGTCGTTCTGAACTGTCGGGGAGAACCATCACCAATGCGCCATTTTTTGACAGCGTGGTGCTTTCCGATGCGCCCGAATGGATGCATTGGAAAGCAGCCTCTGGGAGAGGCTGCCTTCACGCTGCGACGAGATCACCCGACACGCGAGTGCAGGTCACTGGGCACGCGGACCCACTCTGCCAATTCGTGCGCAGGCACATCGTCGGCGTGCTGCGCCGGCGGTGAGACTATCCGGCATGTCCCGGACTTGCTTGCGCGTCTGACGGCGATGAGCGCCAGTATACGGATGCAGATGGCGTAGCAGCGCTTGCTCATGGCTTGCTCGAAGCTCATATTCCTCGCGAGAGGCGTGCGTTGAAACACGATGCGGCGCAGTTCCTCGCTGGTGGGATCGATGACTGCGCCGATGTCCAGCTCGAGGTCAATCTGAGCGTCAGGCAAATTGTGTGGCGGTTTGCGACGAAACATGATTACTCCTGTGTCAAGAAGAGTGGAGCAATCCCCCGTAGCGGGGGACGTGCCCCGCTCGTGGGTGGAAAGGTGCTGGTTTCGCCCAGCTTGCGATTCTTCAGTCATAGTCAGACCGAGTAAGAATGGGTTGAAGGTTGCTGCTTTCCTCTGGGATTGAAGAATCTCAGAGGAAAGCAGCCTCCCCTAGCGGGAAGGCCACCTTCTTGGCCGTTGCAGCCGTTGGACTTTGAGACCCCGTAAGATGCAATATTCTCTGGGGCGGTAACGTTTCACCCGCACAAACCGAGTGCTCCGCACGAAACGCAGAAGTCACACCCGTCCTTGCGGATCAGGCTGGCATTGCCGCATTCCCTGCAGATCTTCCCGGCCATCTTCGCGACGTCGGTGGAAGCCCTTGGTACAGCAGCGCTAGGCTGCTGCAGGATTCCCATGTCCGTCACTGGATAGCCTTCCTCGCTCAACACACCGAGCATTGCGTAGCGGTGAATCACGAGCCGCGCGATGTAGGCGATCGTCGAGGGGAAGTTCTCTTGCTTCGGTGAGCCGGGAACCTTGGCGAGGAAGTCTCCGCGTGGCTCCCCGAAGTTGAGGAGTTTTCGCAGCTTCATTCCGATCCAGGCGGGATCCATCACGCGCATGTCGAGCGAGAGGATCTTGCACAGGCCATCGAGCGCCCGAGGATATTCCCCAGCGAGCCACATCGAGTAAGGCCGGCGCGTTCCGTCCGGAAGCACCAGTTCCTTCAGACCCATGGTGAAATCGTCATCCGTTTGCGGGTTGACGATGTCGAGGGTCCAGCTCATCGTTCCGTCCACGCCGGTCCTGATGTCGTGGCGCGCGAAAAGCGAGTCGATCACGGGCGTTGGGCGGCTCTCGCCACCGAACACACCGAGCTCTTCACACCGGTACCGGATCAGCCGTCCGAAGGCGGCTACCAGGCTCGGCATGCGCACCACCTGGCCGGTGGGGGGCATGGGCATGTCGAACGCATCTTCGCCCCGGATTTTCGCCAGAGCGTCGAGCTTCATCCGCAACCAGTCCCGGTCGTTCGCCCGCATGTCCATGGACAGCGTCTTGGCGACGGCGCCGAGCGCACGAGGCTGTTCGGCCCCGTTCACCCAGCACTCGAACACGTGATTCCCGCCGTTGGCGACGAACCCGGTAAAGATTGCGAAATCCCCTTGCGAATGCGACACGACATCGGTCCAGCCCGGGTTTCCGTTGATCAGGGAGGGCCGGCCCGGCCAGCGCAGACTTCCCAGCACCGGAGTCGGAGCACCGTTGAGCACCAAGCGGCGATCGGCATCCGACGTCACGAGGTCACTCGGTGTTTCGTTTTCCTTTGCCGACTTGTCCGCTACCAGCACCGCACCTGTCACCTTGTTCGGCCGGTAGGTGGTGATGCCCTTGAGTCCTCGACGCCAGGCGTTCAGGTAGAGGTCCTCGAAATCGCCGAAGGGATAGTCCTCCGGGACGTTGACCGTCTTGCTGATCGCCGTGTCGATGTAAGGCGCCACCGCTGCAACCATCTCGAGGTGTTCGGTCGCGCTCATCTCGAGCGCGTTGACGAATGCCTCGGGAAGCATGGCCTTCTTCTCGCCACTTCCATCGACCCAGATGTCTCCGGGGCGACCGTTGCGGCTCGGATCGAACGGGACAAGCTCGATGTCAGCGGGTATCCCGTTCAGATGCTTCCACAGCCTGAACGCGTGGTCCTCGACCCGATACTCCGTGGTCGAGTTGTCCGCGTTGCGCTTCTTCCTAGCGTAGGACCAGGAGAACGCTGGCTCGATACCGTTTGAGACGTTATCGCAGAACGCCAAGCTGATCGTGCCCGTCGGGGCGATCGACAGCAGGTGCGAATTGCGGATGCCGTATTCGCGGATCAGCTCTTTGATGGGGTCGGGCAGCCTAGAGGCGAAGTTGCAGCCAGCCAAGTAGCCGTCGGCATTGAAGAGCGGGAACGAGCCTTTTTCCTTCGCCAGCGCGATGCTGGCGAGGTAGCAGGCATCGCGCTTGGCCTCAGCAATTCGGGAGGCCATTACGCGCGCTTCTTTGCTGGTGTAACGCAACCCCAGCATGATGAGGGCATCACCGAGGCCCGTGAAACCCACCCCGATGCGGCGCTTGGCCATCGCCTCGGCCCTCTGCTCTTCTAGGGGCCAGACGGTGACGTCGAGCACGTTGTCGAGCATTCGGACAGCGATGTCGCAGACCTTGGCGTACGCGTCGAAGTCAAACCGCGCGGCGGGCGTGAACGGATCACGCACGAAGCGGGTCAGGTCCACCGGACCTAGATCGCAGCAACCGTAGTCGGGAAGCGGTTGCTCCCCACCAAGCTGTTACTTCGCCCTCGCGGGCTACTGACCGGCGTCGCCGGCGGAGAAAGCGCTTCGGCTCTCTCTCTTCCCCTTGGAACTCGCGCTATCGGGAAGATCAGACTGTCGCATCGCCTTTCTAGGGCGCCCACTCACTCAGTCGTTCAGCCTGCACGGCACGAGTGCCTGCTTGGCCCCTGTCGCCCCGCGCTGGGGCTTCCAAGTCAATCAGAGTAGGTTTTCCGCGCCTTCCGGCGTGGCCGCGTATCCACGGATTGGTTGCTTCGATCACTTCGCAGTACGAAAGGTTGTTGTCGTGGTTGATGCGATCGATGAACAACACGCCAGGCTCGGCGTAGTCGTACGTGGACCGCATGATCGCGTCCCAGATTTCCCGGGCCGGGACAACTCGGTAGACCCAGAGGCCGTCGCTGTCGCGCTGGTAGGCTCCCTGCATCTGCTTCGGCTGCGCCGTGTGCGCCAGTTCCCACTTGGAGCCGGCTTCGACTGCCCTCATGAACGCCTCAGTCACCGCAACGGAGACGTTGAAGTTCTTGAAGGAGCCGTCACGCTTGCACGCGACAAACTCCAACACGTCCGGATGGGAGACGTTCAGCACGGCCATTTGAGCTCCACGACGTGCCCCCGCGGACTCCACGGTTGTACACATCGAGTCGAACACCCGCATGTAGCTCACGGGGCCCGACGCCATGCTGTCGGTCTTCCTCACCCAGGCGCCGCGGGGCCGCAGATGCGAGAAGTTGTATCCCACACCGCCGCCGCGCCGCTGGGTTTCCGCGGCTTGCAACACCGCGTTGAAGATCCCGGGCTTGCCTTCGTGCGTACCGCTGACGGAATCGCCAACAGGCTGCACGAAGCAGTTGATGCCAGTTGCCTCGAGGGAAGTGCCGATTGCGGACATGATGCGACCGCCACCGGAGAACCCCATCTGCAGGGCCCACAGGAAACGCTCCTCCCATTGGCCTGGATCGTTCTCAACTACCGCCAGACCGCGAGCTACACGACGCCGGACATCGAGCGGCGTCTTTTCGCTGTCTTTGGCATACTTCTCCAGGAGCACGTCGAGCGTGATTTCCTGGGGCGGCAACAGCGCCGCGCGTTCCTCTACGTCGTTCAACATGCGTTTCTCCTTTCCAAAAACGAACCCCAGCAGGGTCCCCTCAGTCCCCCCGGCGAGAGAGACTCAGGTGAACCCTGCGGAGGGACGGGCGAATACCCGAAGGAGAAGCGAATGCCCCAGACGGGGTTCGTTCCCCGCCGGGAGTTAGAAAACAAGAATGCCTGCGCAGCGACCGGTTGGGTCGTGAGTGCGGAAGCTTTGGATTCAGCGCAGGTCGTGGGACCTGCCCACCGGGAACCGGTGGTTGAAGAAATTGCTGGTGCGCCCAGCTTGCGACTGCTTAATGCGAGCATTGTCGCACTGACTTTTTCTGCGTGTCAAGGGCCCGCCTCAGGGGCGAAGTGGTCGCAGTGCCGACCGTATCAGAGTGGTGAGTTGATCGCCCAGGCCGGTTGCCGTGGGCATCGCCAAGGTGATCTGGGCGGTACCGGGGACGATCATATGGTCGACCTCTGGAAAGGCCGTTCGAAACCTGAGCGTGCGCGCCCACGGCTCAAGTTCGGCCCAGCGCACGCCTCGGTCGTCGAAGGCGCGCCGAAGAATGACGCCGACGGCGTCGATATCGGGCCGGCCGATGCAAAAGCGGCCCCCCGCATGTTGAGACCCCTCTGCGGTGAAGAGTTCGGACCCGATGGTGGTGAGTTCGTAGAGCACCTCGCCAGGGTGATCGAGCGCGCGCCCCATCGTGATGGTCTGCGCACGGTGTGAGGCGGCGACGGTGGCAACGTTGGAGGCAACCACTAGCCCAGCGCTGGCCAAGGCAGCGAGGCGCTCGTCGATCGGCTCCGCGGCCACCGCGGGGCGTCGCTGGGGAAAGAAGAACGCAGGGTCTGAAACGCACATGCCCGCGGCGGCCTGGAGTTGCTGTCGGATATACGAGCTGAGGGTGTGCGCGGAACTGCCGGGGATGCAGCCGCCGAGGAGCGCGATGCAGAGGGCAAGAAGCCAAAGACGGGTGCGGCGTGGGAGGACCGTAGGCATGCCGCCAAGGTAGCAAGTGCGGTGCGGCGAAAGCTACCCCACAAAACGTCGTTTTGGGCCGTTATCCTGGGGTGTTGGGATATTGGCGATGGGCGGTCGAATTTAGTTGTTGAAAATCCCGAGACGCCAGGTAGCCTCGATGACAAGGAGGACTACATGGACAGCGGATCGACCATCATTCCTGGCGTGACCGAAGGGTGCTACGCGCTCGTCAACACGAACGAGCAGTACCACGCGACCAGGGACATCGTGAGCACGTCGATGATCAAGAAGCTGTTGCGTTCGGCGGCCCATCTGAAGGCGGCGGAGAGTGCAGACAAGAAGGAGACGGCGAGCCAACGACTTGGTACCGCAGCGCACGCGGCCTTGCTGGAGCCCAAGCTCTACGCGGCGCGGTACGTGGTGTACAAGGGACGGAGACAAGGGAAAGAGTACGACAAGTTCGTCGAGGCGAACGCTGGGAAAATCATCCTGAGCGACGCCGAGGAGACCGCGGTTCTGGGAATGAAGAACGGGGTTCTCACCTATCGGGAGATCGACCTAGCGAAGGCGATCGAGATCGGCACCGCGGAACTGTCAATCTACTGGACGGACGCGGAAACCGGGGTGAAGTGCCGTATTCGGCCTGACACCTTCAGCCAGCACGGGATGCTCGATTTGAAATCGACGGGGGACGCGCGGCCGGAGGAATTCATTCGACAAGCCGTGCGGGAGGGCTACGACATCCAGTCCGCGATGTATTCGGAAGGGATGCGGCGATACCTGGGCGAGCTGCCGTTCTACTTCGTGGCGATGGAGGACGAAGCACCGTTCGAGTGCTGGGTTCACCAGGCGTCGGAATCGATGTTGGCATCGGGCATGCGCAAGTTTCGCGAGGGCCTGCGGCTGTTCAAGGAGTGCAGGGAGACTGGGCAATGGCCGGGGTACCGCGGGTCGTTCACCACGCTGGAGTGGCCGCGCTGGGCGGCCTGAAGGCGCTCACCCCCGAGCAGCTCACGGTGGTGAGGCACCGGCATGGGCATGCGCTCGTGTCCGCGGTGCCTGGATCTGGCAAGACCGAGACGCTGGTATGGCGCACGCACGAGTTGCTGAAGCGCGGGGTTGAGCCTGCCCGGATTCTGGTGCTGATGTTCAACCACGGCGCGCGGGACAACTTCGCGAAGCGGCTGGAGATGTTGCAGGGACCGGTGCCAGAGGTATTCACATTCCACAGCTTCGGCGGGCGCCTGTGCCGGCGGCTAGAGCGGATGAGTGTGTTGCTTCCGGAGCGCGAACTGGTTGTCGAGGAGAAGTTCTTGCTCGGGCTGGCGCGCAAGGCGCTCGCCACGGTGAATCTGGAGCTGTCACCAAACCTGCGACGCCCGGAAGACCCTGAGGTGTTGCGGGAGCTGCTGGATGCGGCAGACGTGTGGAAGGGCGCCATGCGCGCGACATCGGCGCCGGACAGCTTGGAGATGCGGTTCTGCCGGGAATTCGAGAACGTGCGCCTGGAGGCCGGCATCCGAACGTTCATCGACCTCATCACGGACCCGTTGGATCTGATCCAGTCCAACGAGGAGGTTGCGGCGTTCGTTGCAAATCGGTACGACCATATCCTGCTGGACGAATTTCAGGACGCGAACCTTGCTCAGATCCTGCTGGCGCGACGGCTCGCGGGCACGCGAGCCTGCGTCATGGCGGTCGGCGATGAAGACCAGGTGCTCTACGAATGGAGAGGGGCCCGCGCCGAGTTCATGGGAGAAGGATTCGGCAAGGCATTTGGGGAGTTCACGCGGTACGCGTTGACGCGGACTTTCCGTTTCGGACACGGGCTGGCGCTGCTCGCGAATCATGTCATCTCGAACAACATCGAGCGGGCGCCGAAGCTGTGCGTTTCCGGCGTGAGCCGCAGCACGGAGGTTGGTCTTCGCATGTACCGCAAGGACTCCGGCGGCGACGTGGCAGAGATCGTGAAAGGGTGGAAGCGAAGTGGCAGGGCGCTGGCCGATTGCGCAGTCCTGGTACGGGAGTACTCGTCGTCGGTTGCGGTGGAGGCCGCGTTCTTGGGCGAGGGAATTGCCTACCGGCTCGTCGGGGAGGCCCCTTTCCACGAGCGGCGTGAGGGGCGCGTTGTGGCCGCGCTCGCCCAGATTGGGTCGGGCGGACTGCGGGGCAAAGGCGTGCGCGTGAATGTCGCTGCCCTACTCTCGAGCATGCCCTTGTATGTGAAGCGCGAGGTACGGGCAAGGCTGCTGGATCAGATCGAAAAGGACCCGGCGCGGTTAGTGCTGCTCTTGCGCGAAGCGAGTCGGCGCATCCCCGGCCTTCAGGGGCGGCGGCTGGGAGAAGCCGCAGACGCCCTTGCGTTCGCGGCGCGCGCGCGCCCGGAGGAGTCGGCTCGAGAATACCTGCTCGATGTGGCAAGGCGGCTGGATCTGTTCGCGCAGCTGGAGCGCTCGAGCACCCGGGCTGGCATAGGGCGCGATCGTGTTCACACGGTGATGGCGCTGGCTGAGTTTGCTGGCCGGCAGCGCCTGAGCGTCCAGGGCCTGGCCGCGTTTCTGGTAAAGGGTATCCGGGAGCCTGGGCAGAACGAGGACTGCGTGCTGATCACGTCGATTCACCGCAGCAAAGGGTTGGATTGGCCCTGTGTGATCCTGCCCGAGCTGTCGGAGGCCCGGTTCCCCGGAAAGGAGAATGCGTCGAGCCAGGAGCTGTTGGAGGCCGAGCGACGGCTGTTCTACGTCGGCGTCACCCGGGCGAAGGAACAATTGTGGCTCATCTGCCCTCTTGACTCTGAGTTACAGCGCGCCGCTGAAGAGGGGCTGGCGGGCGTTCCTGCCTACGCCGCCACCAGGGCAAGCCGGTTT
>Ga0082335_1006949_pt1 | contig 14104 bp, 9 predicted proteins | sample Subgrocontami58m_FD_72375 | JGI IMG/M metagenome (GOLD analysis project Ga0082335, IMG submission 72375) | Subsurface groundwater microbial communities from S. Glens Falls, New York, USA - GMW37 contaminated, 5.8 m (SPADES assembly) (version 2) ...
CCCGCGGCCGACCTCGTCGCCCCCGGGAACCGCTTCGCGACGATCGACTACAGCGACGAGACGCCGGTCGTCTACCTCGGCTGGTATGTCGATTTCGCCGACCTCGCGTTCAAGAACCTGCGCGCGACGGAGGGATGGTAGATGCCGACGCCGCAGCCCGGGTCGCCGCAGGCCCGCTCGTTCAACTGCCCGCACTGCGGCGCGCCGGTGAACGTCCTCGCGCCGCGGCACTCGCAGAGCATCGTCTGCGGCGCGTGCGGGTCGATCCTCGACTGCCGCACGCCGGACGTCGCGCTCCTCGAGGCGTACGAGAAGAAGGTGACCTCAACGCCGTGGATCCCGCTCGGGCGGCGCGGCAAGATGCGCGGCGAGCTGGTCGAGTGCCTCGGCTACATGCATCGCACGATCACGGTCGAGGGGACCGACTACACCTGGAGCGAGTACGTCCTCTGGAACCCGCAGATCGGCTACCGCTGGCTCACGGAGTACGAGGGGCATTGGTCGTACTCCAAGGCCACGAACGCGGTGTCAAGGGCGCCGATCGCCGGCGGGACATCGATCAAGGTCTACGGGATGTCGTTCCGGCACTTCCAGACTGCGACCGCGAGGGTGACGTTCGTCCTCGGCGAGTTCCCCTGGATCGTCCGGCGCGGAAGCAAGGCGAGGTGCTACGACTACGTCTGCCCGCCCTACATCCTCTCGGGCGAGGAGGAGGACGACGAGTTCAACTGGAGCCTCGGCGAGTACCTCGAGCCGTACGTCGTGTGGAAGGCGTTCTCGCTCGAGGGGGCGCCGAGGACGCCGGTCGGGATCTACCTGAACCAGCCGTCGCCCTACTCGGCGGGCCTCACGCGTGCGTGGGGGATCTTCGCGGGGTTCGGGTGCGCCACGGCCGCGCTCACGCTCGCCGCGCCCGCCTACTCGCCGCACCCGACGACGTCGCCGTTCTGCTGCACGTTGAGCGGGCTCCTGCTGCTCGCTGCGTGGCCCGCGGCGATGACCGCGATGTCCTCGAGCTTCGAGACGCGGCGCTGGTCGGAGAGCGATCATGCCTGATGCACCGAATCCGCCCCAGCCCGCATCGCCGCTCACGCTCGCGCAGCCGGCGTCGCCCCCGCTGTGGCAGGAGCCGTACCTCTGGTTCGGAGGGGCCGTGCTCCTCATCTATTTCGCCGGAATGGTCATGGGATGGAAAGTCCCCGACCTCGACTTCCCCGACTTCGATGGGGGTGGCGGGGGCGGAGGGTACCACTCGAGCGGCGGCCACAGCTTTGGAGGAAAATAGGATGCACAGCGCAGTCGGGCTCCCGGTCTCCCTCGCGGGGATCGCCTGGAGCGAGGTGATCAAGGTGAACGACCTCCTGGCCGCGGCGGTCTTCGCGGCGGTCGGGGTCGTGATCCTCTTCTTCTCCTTCGTCCTCGTCGACAAGGCGACGCCGGGGAACATGTGGAAGGAGATCATCGAGGAGAAGAACACTGCGGTCGCGATGCTCATGGGGATGATGGCGATCGCCATCTCCATCATCATCGCCGCGGCGATTCACGGATAGCACCGCAACAGCAGACTCGTCAGCCCCGAAGGGGCGGGCAGAATGTAGCCAGGGCCGAAGGCCCTGGAATCCCGTGACCAAGCCTTGGACGGAGCCCCGAAGGGGCGATAGAAAGCGCGCTCTGTCGCCCCTTCGGGGCTCCGATGACTCGCTGGACGTGTTTCCAGGGCCTTCGGCCCTGGCTACACTCTCGCGGCCCCTTCGGGGCCTGAACGCTGCAACTCTCAACATTCAAGAGGGGGCCTCTTGAGCGTTGAGAGTTGGTCCTTGAAGTTCGAGCCCACCGTGCCGATCGCCATCGTCGTCACCGTCTTCGTCGTCGCCACCTGCGGGCTCGTCTATGAGCTGGTCGCGGGGGCGCTCGCGAGCTACTTGCTCGGCGACACGGTCACGCAGTTCTCGCTCGTGATCGGCGCCTACCTCTTCTCGATGGGGATCGGCTCCTGGCTCTCGCGGCACCTCGTGCGGGGGCTCGTCACGCGGTTCGTGCAGGTCGAGCTGCTGGTCGGCGTCGTCGGAGGCGCCTCCGCGGCGGTGCTCTTCGTCCTCTTCTCGTACGTGACCGCCTTCCGCCTCGTCCTCTACCCGATCGTGGTCGTCGTCGGCGTCCTCGTCGGGATCGAGATCCCCCTGCTGCTGAGAATCCTGAAGGACCGCGCGGAGTTCAAGGACCTCGTCTCGCAGATCCTCGCGTGGGACTACGTCGGCGCGCTCGCGGCGTCGCTCCTGTTCCCGCTCGTCCTGGTGCCGCGGCTCGGTCTCGTGCGCAGCTCCCTCCTCTTCGGGATCCTGAACGTCGTCGCTGGGCTCTGGTTCCTGCGGATGATGGGCGCGGACGTCGCCCGCGCGGGGGCGCTGCGGCTGCAGGGGACCCTCGCACTCCTCCTGCTCGGGACGGGCTTCGTCTTCTCCGACCAGCTCACGCAGTACGCGGAGTCGCGGCTCTACGCGGACGACGTCGTCTTCGCGAAGTCGACCCCCTACCAGCGGATCGTCCTGACGCGGTGGGGAGACGACCTCCGGCTCTTCCTGAACGCGCACCTGCAGTTCGCCTCGAAGGACGAGTACCGCTACCACGAGCCGCTCGTCCACCCCGGGCTCGCGGCGCTGCCGCACGCGAAGCGCGTCCTCATCCTGGGCGGCGGCGACGGCCTCGCGGCGCGCGAGGTGCTGCGGTATCCGAACGTCGAGGAGGTCCGCCTCGTCGACATCGATCGCGAGATGACCGACCTCTTCTCCACGCACGAGGCGCTCGTGCGGCTGAACGGCGGCTCGCTCACCTCGCCGCGCCTCCACGTGACGAACGCGGACGCCTTCCAGTGGCTCGACCAGACGCGCGACGAGTTCGACTTCGCGATCGTCGACTTCCCCGACCCGAGCAACTACGCGATCGGGAAGCTCTACACGACGGCGTTCTACCGCCTGCTCGGGAGGCACCTGGCGCAGGACGGGATGGCGGTGATCCAGGCGACGTCGCCACTCATGGCGCGGAAGTCGTTCTGGTGCATCGCGGAGACGGGGAGGGCGGCGGGGTTCCAGACGGTCCCCTACCACTGCTACGTGCCGTCGTTCGGCGAGTGGGGGTACGTGATGCTGACGAGGAGGCCGTACGCGGCGCCGACGAAGTACCCGAGCGGGCTGCGGTTCCTGGACGCGCAGGTGGCGGCGGGGATGTTCGTGTTCCCGCCTGACATGCAGGCGGTGCCGGCGGAGCCGAACCGGCTCGACAACCAAGTGCTCGTCCGGTACTACGAGTCGGAGTGGAGCGAGGTGGGGCAGTGAAAAGAGAATGAGCAAGTTTCAATGTGCAATGTGCATGTAAGTCTCAATGCCCCAATGCGGGAAGGAATTGCGAATTGAGCCTTCGACCTTACATGCACATTGCGTATTGAAGATTGAGAATTCGCCCCCATGCCCCTGTCTCGCCGCGAATTTCTGCTCTACGGCCTCGGCGCGGCGGCGGGCGCAGGCGCTGCCTGGCGCCTCTTCCGCCCCGCGTCCCGCCCCTCCTCCCGCATCCTCGGCGAGATCGTCGGCGCCTCGCACGCGATCGGCCACCGCCTGCGCGAGGGGCGTTTCCCCCCGCCCTCCGCGACCGAGTCGATCGGCGTCGCGATCCTCGGGGGCGGCGTCGCCGGCCTCTCCGCGGCGTGGCGCCTCGCGAAGCGCGGCCGCACCGACTTCCGCGTCTACGAGCTGGAGGCCCGCGAGGGCGGGACGTCCTCCTGGGGCGCCAACGGCGTCACCCGCTTCCCGTGGGGCGCCCACTACCTCCCCGGCCCCGGCCCCGAAGCGGTCTGGGTGCGCGAGCTGCTCGAGGAGATCGGCGTAGTCGTGGGACACGGCCCCGACGGCGAGCCGATCTACGACGAGCGGCAGATCGTCTCGGAGCCCGAGGAGCGCCTCTTCCTCGCCGGCGCGTGGCGCGAGGGGCTCTTTCCTGGCGAGGGGGCCTCGGCCGAGGACCTGCGCCAGGCCGGGGCGTTCCGCGACCTGATGAGCGCCTTCCGCGCGCGGCGCGATGCCGCGGGGAGGCGCGCCTTCGCGATTCCCGTAGAGGCGAGCGCGCGCGACGCCGACCTCGTCTCGCTCGACGGGATGACGATGGGCGCCTTCCTCGAGGCGCACGGGATCACCTCGCCGCGCGTGCGGTGGTGGGTGGAGTACGCCTGCCGCGACGACTTCGGCTGCTCGCTCGCGACCGCCTCGGCCTGGGCCGGGGTCCACTACTGGGCCTCGCGCGCGGAAGACGGCCCGCTCCTCGCGTGGCCCGAGGGGAACGGCCGCCTCGTGCGAGCCCTTGCCGAGGCGGCGGGGCCGCGGATCGAGACGGGGAGGCTCGCGATCCGTGTCGCCCCAGAGGACCGCCGCGTCGTCATCGACCTGTGGGACCCGCGGAGCGACCGCGTGACGCGCGTGACCGCGGACCACGCCGTGCTCGCGGTGCCCCGATTCGTCGCGGCGCGGATCGTCGAGCCGTGGCGGGACGCCCCTCCCGCGTGGCTTCGGGAGTTCACCTACGCCCCGTGGATGGTCGCGAACGTCTGGGTCGACCGCGTGCCGCAGGGGGCGGGGTTCGAGGCCTCCTGGGACAACGTCATCCACGACTCCGAGTCGCTCGGCTACGTCGTCGCGACGCACCAGATGCCGCGCTCGGCGCCGGGGCCGTCGGTGCTGACGTACTACCGCCCGTTCGTCGGGCTCGACCCCGCGGCGGAGCGGGAGCGAATGCTCGCGACGCGGTGGGAGGCGTGGCGCGACCTCGTCCTCGCGGACCTCTCCGTCGCGCATCCCGGCATCGAGGCGTCGATCTCGCGGATCGACGTGATGCTCTGGGGGCACGGGATGATTCGCCCGACGCCGGGGTTCGTCTGGGGAGGGGCGCGCGCGGCCGCCGCTACGTCCCTCGGCCGCCTCCGCTTCGCGCACAGCGACCTCTCGGGGATCGCGCTCTTCGAGGAGGCGCAGCACTGGGGAGTGCGCGCCGCGGAGGAGATCCTCTCGAGCTGATGGAGTCGCGCCCGTGAGGGCGCGGCGGATCAGCGCCCGTCAGGGCGCCGAGTAGATCTTCGCGAGCTTGTCGCCCAGGGCCCCCGTGTCGAGCCCCTCGTCGTTCGAGAGAACGATCACCGACACCGTGCCGTCGAGCTGGCGCGCGACGTACGTCGCCGTGCCGTCCCACCCGCCGTTGTGCCACGCCCAGCGGTGGCCGGCCTCGACCCCGACCTCCCAGCCGCAGCCGTACCCCGTCTCCTCCCCCGAGTCGAGCTTGCCGCTCGTGAAGGCGATCTCGAGCGTCTCCGGCTCCACGAGCTTCCCCTTGCGCAGCGCGCGGTCCCAAAGGGCGAGGTCGTCGACGGTGGAGAACATGCTCCCGTCGCCGACGATCCCCGGCGTGTCGTCGCGGCTGACCTCCCACTCCTTCTCCTTTCGGGTGTACCCCGTCGCGCGATGGGCGATTTCCTGCCCCTCCCGCTCGAGCACCGCGGAGTGCGCCATCCCGGTCGGGCGGAAGATCGCTGCCTCCAGGAACTCCCCGTACGTCTTCCCGGAGGCGCGCTCGACGATCGTCCCCAGCAGGTTGTAGTCGGTGTTCGAATACTCGTACTTCGTCCCCGTCGGGAAGCGGAGCTTCGCGGGCGCGACGAGCTTGACGATGTCGACGTTCCGGACGCCGTCGAACGACTCAACGAGGTCCATGTAATCCGCCGGCCCTGCGGTCATGTGGAGGAGGTCGATGACGCGGATTGGGTGGGTCCGTTCGGGGAACTCGGGCAGGTACTTCCGGATGTCGTCCTCGAGCGAGAGGGAGCCCCTCTCCGCGAGCATGAGCACGGCCATCGCCGTGAACTGCTTGGTGCACGACGCGAGGTCGAACGTAGTCTCCGGCGTGAACGCCCGTTTCGCCTCGACGTCGGCGAGCCCCGCCGATCCGCGGAAGGCGACCTCGCCGTCCACGACGACGGCGACCATCGCCCCCGGGCCGTCGGAGGCAATCGCCTGCTGGAGGACCTCCTCCGCCTTCGCCGCGCGCCCGTCCTCGGCCGCGGCCCGGGTGGCGAGGAGTGCCACCAGCAACGCAGCAAGAACCGCTCCGGACCTGGCCATCAGCGCTTCCGACCGACTGCCATCCATTGCGACGGCGTGAGCGCAGGGATGGAGAGCTTCTTCACGAAGTGCTTGGCGTTCCACGTGACGAAGGCCTCGAGGTTAGAGGCTCGTTCCTCCACAGCAAGTGCAGTCTCAGCGTCCTTGAGACTCATCTTCTTCTCCATGCGCTCCAGCACCTGTCTCACGGTCGGGGATGGGAGGCGAGAGTCCCAGTCGCACCCGGGGACGACAGAGACATGGAAGCGCCGCGCGAAGTAGGTGAATAGATCGAGGAATCGACGGTTGTCGCGAAACGACCGATCCTCCGGGTAGCGCAAGTCGATGACGAACACGTTGGTGTCGAGGAAGATCACCCCCGGCCTCTCGACTCGTCCTCGGCCTCCCTCCACGTCCGGTGACGCGGCCGTGTGGTGCGGAGCTTGTGGTCCAGGTCGTTCATGGCTTCCTCGAAGGTCCGGACTTCCGCGGAGCCTTCCTTTCCCGCCGCGTAGGGGACGATCGTGCCGACCGGCCTTCCTCGAAACGTCAGCAGGATGATTTCTCCGCGCCGAAGGGTCCTTAGGACCTCTCCCGTCTGGTTCTTCAACTCTCGCGCTGTCATCGGTCTCACGGCTGCCTCGAAGTAGCTACTTCGCCTGAATTGCAGCTAGGATGCAGTCCCGCCGCAATTCACAGATCCCACGCATCTGACCATGCTGGCGGGATCACTCCCTCAACAACTCTCGCGACGTCCTTCGGCGAGTGCGCGACCTCGTCCCGATAGTAGCACGCCAACTGCTGCAAGCTGTCGGCGCGGTGATGAGACAGTGCGGCTTGGTCTACGTAGTACGCAAGTCCGAGCGCGAATCGCCAGGGAAGCCTGACGTACACCGGACCCACTCCCCTGGGGGAGGCCGCGGAAGGCGTTCGCGCTCCCTACTTCAGCCTCGCGAGGACCTGCTGGTACCGCGCATCTCCGCGGATCGGGTCGAAGAAGCGCGTGGCCTCGAGGTAGCTCCTGCTCGTGAACCCGCCGTCGACCGCCTTCCCCAATTCGTCGAACGCGAGCGTCGTCAGGTTCCCGTCCCCCGCGAGCGGGCTCTTGTCCCCCTTCGCGCTCTCGTTCGCGTAGACCGCCGCGAGGCGGAAGTGCGCCCAGGCGTGCGTCGGCGAGAGCTTGAGCGCCTCCAGCTCGTCGTTCCGCGCCGGCGCGGCGTTCCCCACCTCCAGGTTCACCCAGCCGCGGTGCGAGTAGGCGTCGGCGTAGTCCTGCTTCGCCTCGATCGCCTTCGTGAAGTCGTCGAGCGCCTCCTGCCTCTTCGCCGTCGCGTCATGCGCGTAGGCCCGCTGGTAGTAGGTCCAGGCGTCCGCCCCGCCCAGATCGAGCGCCCGCGTCGCATCCTCGATCGCGCCCGCGTAGTCGCGCGCCCCGTTGCGAAGGATCGCCCGCAGCCTCAGCCCCTCGACCGCGTCGGGCTTCTCCGTCAGCGCCTGGTTCACCTCCTCCATCGCCTTGTCCTTCTGCCCCAGGCTGCGGAGCGCCGATGCGCGGGAGATCCGGTCGTCGAGCCGGTTCGCGTCGAGCGCGAGCGCCCCGGTGAAGTCGTCGACGGCCCCCTGGTAGTCCTTGAGCGCCTTCTTCACCGCGCCGCGCTGCGACAGCACGTCCGCGTTCTTCGGGTCGAGCGCGAAGGCGCGGTCGAGGTCGCCGAGCGCGCCCTGCGCCTCCCCGGCCTTCAGGCGGTAGAACCCCCGGTCGCGCCACGCCGCGACGTTCCCCGGGTCCATCCACGCCGCCCGCGCCGCGAGATCGGCGGCCGCCGCGAAGTCCCCCTCGCCGCTCTTCGCGCGCGCCTCCTCGAGCCGCTTCCCGGCCAGCGCGCGGTAGGTCCGCGCCGAGCGCTCCTCGTCCTCCATCGCCCCCGCCGCATCGCCCGTCGATCGGCGCAGCCTCGCCCGCGTCGGGTAGAGCCGCTCCATCGAGGTGTCCACGGAGATCGCCTTTTCGATGTCTCCCTTCGCGTCGTCCATCTGACCGAGCGCCTCGCGGACCAGCGCGCGCGACTCCCACGCCTCCGCCGAGGTCGGCGCGATCCTGACCGCCGCGTCCGCATCCTGCGTCGCGACCGCCGCCTGTCCTGACGCAGCGAGGAGCCTCGCCCTCGCCGCGTGCGCCGGCGCGGATTCGCCGTCGGTCCTCACCGCGGAGGTGGCGTCCTCGAGCGCAGCCGTGAGGTCCCCCGTCTCCTCCTCGAGGAGCGACTTCTCGAGGACGATCTCGAGCGTCGGGTGGCCGCCGCTCGCCGCCTGGGCGAGGTCACGGAGCGCCTCCGCGGTCTGCCTCGTGCGGCGATACGCCCGCGCCCGCTCGAGCAGGATCGACGTGTCGTCCGGCGCGATCTGGAGCGCGAGCGTGAGGTCAAAGATCGCGGAGTCGTCCTTCCCCATGTTCGCGCGGATCCGCGCGCGCGCCTTCAGGAGCTCGACGTCCTTCGGGAACTTCTCGATCGCCGCGGTGATGTCCCCTTCGACCGTGCCGCCCTCCCCCTTCTCGATGCGGACGAGTGCGCGCACGCGCGCCGCCTGCGCCTGCGAGGGGTCCTTCCCGAGCGCCGCGGTCGCGTCCTCGAGCGCCCCTTCGGGATCCTTCGCGATGTATTTCGCCTCCGCCCGCACGCTGAGCGCCTCCGCCCAATCCGGCGCGGCCGCGACGACCCTGTTGAGCATCGGGATCGCGCGCGCCCCGTCCTTCCTCGCGACGAGCGCGCGGGCGAGCAGGAGCGCCGCCTCCAGGTCGTCCGCCGCGCGCGCGCAGCACCCCTCCAGCTCCTTCACGGCCTCGTCCCCCTTCCCGAGGGCGAGGAGGATCTGCCCGTGCAGCACGTGCGCCGCGTGGAAGTCCTGCACCGCCTCGAGGGCCTTCCCCGCCTCGACGAGCGCCGCGTCGGCCTGGCCCGAGGCGAGGCGCGCCCTCGCCGAGATCAGGAGCGCCCGCGGGTCGTCGGAGCGCTCCGCGAGGACCTCCTGCGCGAGCGTGAGCGCCTCGTCGACCCGCCCGGCCGCGAGCCGCGCCATCGCCGTGTCGAGCTGCGCGTGGCCGAGCTTGCGGTCGGCCGACTTCGCCTTGTCCCGGGCCGCGTCCGCCTCCGGACGTCCGAGCAGCGTGAGCCCCGCGGCCCGCGCCCAGAGGGCCGCCGGGTCGTCCGGACGGGACGCGAGCGCCGCATCCGCGCTTCGCACCGCGCCGTCGCCGTCCCCCGCCGCGTGGAGCGCCACCGCAAGCGCCGCATGGAAGGCGGCCTCCTCCGGCATCGACTTCGACGCCTGTGTCAGCTCCTCGCAAGCGACCTTCGCGTTCCCCTCGAGGAGCGCGTTCACCCCCGCGGAGAGCAGCCGAGCGAGGTCCCCCGGCTCGGTGAGCTGCGCAAGGAGCGCACGCACGGCGTCCTTCCTCTTCTTATAGGAGGGAGCCGGCGGCTCCGGGAGCGTCCGCGCAAAGCGAACCCGCGGGCCGGGAGAGACGAACTCGACGAGCGGTCCCCGCGCGGCGAGGAGCGGCGCGAGCTCGAGCGCGACGAGCGAGGGGATCACGCCCGACCGAATGGCGCTGGTCGCGGGGATCTTCTCCGCCGCCGCGCGCGCCCCCTCCGCATCCCCGGCGAGGGCCAGGGCCTGCACGCGGACCACGAACGCCTCCTCCAGCGTCGCGTCCTTCGTCGCCGCGTCTTCGGCGAGGGCGGCCGCCTCGCGCAGCTTCTGCATCCCGTCGCCCGCGCGATCGGGATTCCCCTGCGCCGCGGCCCGGAGCGCCTCGCGGGCCGACGCGAGCGACTCCTTCGCCTTCCCGAGCGCCTCCTGCGCGGCGTGCTTCCCGGCAGCTTGATCGTCGGCCGTCTTCTTCGCGTCGATCCGCGCCTGGCACTTCTGCCGCTCCGCGAGGACTTCCGGCGTTGCCTCCAGCTCGTTCCACTTCGCGAGCGCGACCTCGTAGTCCCCCGCCGTCATCGCGTCCCGGGCCGCACTCTTCGCGAGGTAGGCCTTCACCGGCACGAGCCACGCCCAGACGCCGCCGCCGATCAGGAGCAGCGCGACGAGGACCGCGACGAGCTTCCCCTTCCCGCCGGACGGGGCCTCCGCCTCGTCCAGCGCGGGTTGGGTCCGCAGGGGACGCCGCTCGGAGACGGGGCGCGCCTTCGGCGCGGGCGCCGGCTCGACCGCCGGCTCGACCTCCATCGGCTCCTCCCCCTCGAGCGCCTCCCCGGAGACGAAGCGGTGGAGGTCCGTGGCAAGCGCGCCCCCGTCGGGGTACCGCTCGCCCGGGTCGCGCGCGATCGCCTTCATCACGATCCGCTCCAGGTCGCGCGGCAGGTTGAGCGCCCACTTGCTCGGTGGATCGGGGTCGGTGTGGGAGATGGCGTAGAGGACCTTCTCAGGAGTCTCGCCCGTGAAGGGGACCCGCCCCGTCAGCAGCTCGTAGATCACGACGCCGAGGGAGAAGACGTCGGCCGAGGGGCCGATCGGGGAGTCGTCGAGCGCGGCCTCCGGGGCGATGTAGGGGAACGTCCCGCGGATCGGCCGCTTCCAGTGCTCGGGGTGGTCGCCGAGGACGGGGCGCTGGTCGATGGCGAGGCCGAGGTCGGTCAGGTGCGGCACGCCGTCGGGGTCGAGGAGGATGTTCGAGGGCTTCACGTCGTAGTGCATCGCGTCGGCCGCGTGCGCGGCGCCGAGAGCCTCTGCGACCTGGCGCGCGATGTCGGCGATGTTCCGCGGCGTGAGCGAGATCGGCGGCTCGATCGTCCCCTGGCCGCTCCCGATCAGCTTCGACAGCGGGATCCCCTCGATGAACTTCGAGGCGACGCAGCGGTCCCCCTCGACGTCGCTGATCTCGTAGACCTCGGCGATGCACGGGTGGTGGATGGTCAGCGACGGCTTCGCGTCCTCCACGATCCGGGCGAGGTCCTCTCCGACGTGCACCTCGATCGGGCAGAGGCGCTTGAGCGCGACGAGGCGGCCCGCCTGCGTGTCCCAGGCCTTGTAGGTGATCCCGAGCTGCCCGTGGCCAAGCTCATCGAACAGGAGCCACCGCCCGAACTTCTCGATTGGCGCCTTCTCCTCGTTCGACGCCTTGCCGATCGTCATCGTGTCGACGGCGTCGATCGCCGTCGCGACGGGGACGATCAGGCGCTTGTCGCACCGGGGGCAGGTCGCCTTCCCCCCCTGCCCGTAGCCGTGGACATTGTAGTTCACGAGGCACTCGGGGCAGTGGAGGAGCGTCACGTCCTGCAGCCGCAGGATGTCGCGGATCTGGAGCGGGCTCGCGATCCCTTTCCGGACGAGGATCTCGCCGAGGCGGATGCGGATGCCGTGGACGGCGATCGCCTTCTGGGCGACGAGGCACTCCTCGATGCGACGCTCGTTGAGGAGGCCGCAGTCGGAGAGGAGGAGGCCGAAGGAGCGCTCGTCCTGGGCGACGTCGGGGAGGTTCGCGGCGGAGGGGACGATGCGATCGGTGACGGCCTCGGAGATGGGAGGGTTCGGGTCGACGAAGGCCGCGACGGGGACGCCGACGGGCTCCTCGGGGAGCGGCGTGTCGGAGATGAACTCCATCTCGACCTCGTGCGGCTCGGCGGTCTCCTCCTCGGTGTCCTCTTCCTCTTCTTCCTCAGCTTCGGTCTCCGCGGAGGCTGCAGCGACGGTGCCCTGCTCCTCGCCGGGGAAGACGGGCTCGACCTCCTGGATCTCATCGCTCGCCTGCTTCTTTCCCTCCGTGGGCGGCGCGTCGGCCGTCGGGGCCGCGGCGAACATCTCCGTCGTGCGGCGCTTCCTTACCTCGAGCGGGAAGAGTCCGAGGTAGGAGGCCTCGGCGCGGGCCTCGAGGAGCTTCTCGAGCGACTCGTCGGTGAGGAACCCCTTCTCGAGGAGGATGGCGCCGAGGGGGCGGCCGGTGGATTCGCGGATCCGGATGCACTCGGCGAGCTGGTCCTGCGAGAGGAGGCCCGCGTCGACGGCGAGCTGGCCCAGGAGGGCGTCGTAGAGGGGATCCATGAGTCCGTCCCGAGAGGAAGAGACGCGCAAGCCTACAGAGCGAGCGCGGGGCGGGCAAGCAGAAATCTGCCCATGGAGAGGCGCCCGTCAGGGCGCCATGGACCGACGCGCGTAAGCGCGCCCCCCGCCGCTTGACGCATGCAACATCACCGGGCTACCATCTTGCCCCTCTCGAACGAAGGAGCCCGCCATGAAGCGCCTGTTCGTCCTGCCGATCCTCCTCCTCGCCGTCGCCGCGCGCGCCGACGAGGCGAAGAAGCCCTTCTGGTCCGAGCAGGTGGAGGAGATCCGCGTCCTCCACTGCGTCGGGGAAGCGGACGCATGGGGGAAGGCGTACGGCGAGGGGCTGAAGGACGAGATCCAGGGGCTCTACAAGAGCTATGTCCTCGGCTCCGCGGACGACCAGCAGATGCAGATGGCCATGCAGGCCGTCCACATCATGGAGACGCACGTCCCGGACGAGTACAAGGCGATGCTGCGCGCCCTCGCGGAGGGGTCGGGGCTGACGTACGACCAGGCGCTCTGCTCGCAGTGCTACGCGGACCTCCTCCAGATGCTGTCGTGCAGCACCTTCGTCGCGCTCGGCGACGCGAGCGCCGACGGCAAGCCGATCTTCGGGCGGAACATGGACTACCCGGACCGTGGGATGCTCCATGAGCACTCGGTCGTGACGGTCTTCCACCGCGGCGAGGGGAAGAGCTTCCTGACGATCGGCTTTCCGGGGATGATGGGCGCGGTGAGCGGGATGAACGACCGGGGCCTCGCCCTCTCCGTGATGAACGTCTTCTCCCCGGACATGACGCCGGACGGGATGCCGTACCTCCTCATGTTCCGGCAGATCCTCGAGAGTTGCGCGACGATCGACGAGGCTGTGGAGTGGATCAAGAAGACGCCGCGGACGACGCCGAACAACCTGATGGTGTCGGACGCGAACGGCGCGGCGGTGATCGAGTTCTCGCCGAAGGCGGTCGAGGTGCGGCGCCCGCAGGACGGGCGCGTCTGGTCGACGAACCACTTCGAGAGCGCGGAGCTGTCGAACGAGAAGGACCCGAACGAGCCGACCACGTGCGGTCGCTACAAGTTCCTCTCCGAGGAGCTGCCGAAGGGGAAGGTCGACGTCGAGATGGCGAAGAAGCTCCTCGCCGGCGTCGCGGACCAGGAGATGACCATCCAGAGCATGGTCTTCCGCCCTGCGACGCTCGAGCTGTGGCTGTCGTGCGGCAAGGTCCCGTCGACGTCGGGTGAGTTCCACCGCCTCGACGTCCGCGCCCTCTTCGGCGCCGCCGGGAACTAGCGGAGCGCGAGTCAGCGCATCATGGAGAGGCGCCCGTAAGCGCCATCGCCGTCAAAATAAGCCCCGAAGGGGCGGCATGAACCAGCCCAGGGCGAAGCGAAGCGGAGCCCTGGGTACCGGAGTGCGTTTCGCTGGATGCAGCCCCGAAGGGGCGACATACCCCCTGCAACGCGGGTATTTCGCCCCTTCGGGGCTAGGAGCGTGTCGGGGAAAGTCCTTCGCGCGACCAGGATCGCGGTCTAGAGTTTTCTGTCCGCCGAGGACGCCGAAGACGCCGAGCCACATGCCGAGGATTGGGTGGAGCGGTCGATGGGCGTCCGTTGTCCGGGACGGTCTGGACGTGCTGCGGGGCCCCCAGGGGACTATGCCGGGAGCGGAGGCGCCCATCCGCTGCGGAAGAGCTTGAGCAGATTGTGCGTCAGGCAGATCAGGTTCCACTCCGCCGCCACCTTCTTGAGCCCCCGGAAAGAGAACCGTCTGAACCTCCGCGCCTCTTTGATCTGACCGAAGACGGGTTCGACGATCTGCTTGCGCGTCTTGTAAACGGCTCGGCCCTCGGCGGTCTTGAGCTTTTGTCGCATCTGGTCGATGGTCGCCACGTCATGGGGCGCCGGCTCGCTTACCT
>Ga0082335_1006952_pt1 | contig 14098 bp, 11 predicted proteins | sample Subgrocontami58m_FD_72375 | JGI IMG/M metagenome (GOLD analysis project Ga0082335, IMG submission 72375) | Subsurface groundwater microbial communities from S. Glens Falls, New York, USA - GMW37 contaminated, 5.8 m (SPADES assembly) (version 2) ...
CTGCCCTGGCCGGCTGGAGAGTGGCGGGCCGGGACGGCGTGGAAGCCCCCGTTCCAGCCGATGGCCGTGGCGCCGTAGACAGCGAATAAGCCGTAGATGGCCGGTTTGGACCAGTCCGGGGTGATCGACGCCGTTCCCAGACCGGCTGCGGCCATCAGCACCCCGATGATCCCCAGCACCGCGATCCCATTGCCGAGGCTGTCCGCGACCCATCCCCAGGCCAGCCGTCCCACGCCTCCCCCCAGTTGCATGACGGAAAACACGGCGCCGGCCTCCAGCAGCGAAAAGCCCCCTTCCGTGACCAGCGCGGTGACCACGAAGGTGGTCAGGCAAACTTGCACCACGACATAGGCGGTGGTGATGATCATGAGCCAGCGCAGCACGGGAATGCCATGGGCGAGGACGAGAGCGGAGAAGGGGTTTTGCAGCAGCCCGATTCCGGGATTGCGGTCGGTATCCCAGCTTCTGTGCAACGGTTCCAGCAGCACCATTGCGACCAGGGCCGCCGCTGCTGCGACGCCAAACGCGGTCTGCCAGCCCAGCGCCAAGGCGATGGCGGGGGCGCTCGCGCCGGCCACCATGCCGCCGACGGGAACCCCGGTTTGCTTGACGGAGAAGATGAAGTTGATCGAGCCGGCCGAGCCGAACCGCGCCAGCAGATGAGAGCTGGCGGGAGTAATGAGACCGTAGCTGCTGCCCAGCACCAGAGCCCCCAGGGCCATGGCCGGCAGGGAAGGAATGGCCGACAGCAGGCTGCCAACGGCGACGACGGCGAGTGCCACCTGGGCGGCCCGCCCCGCTCCCCAGCGGCGCACCAGGTTGCCGCTGAACAGCGAAGTGACCATGGCGCTGGCGTAGATGAGGGTGACGTAGTACCCGACCAGCGCGGGAGAGACTTGCAGGGAGGCCGCCACCTTGGGGGCAATGGTGGGCAATAGCGCGCTCGCGCTGGAGACCACCACCTGAGCGCCCAGGGTGGCGGAAACGACGGTGACGATGCGGTTTCGCAGAGGTATCGCATCCATGCTGGGTCCAGGGCGCATTATTTTCTTATCCCGGCCACCCACCGCCGGCAGATACCGTCGGCCACGGCGGTGAGGGCCGCGCAGACGCCGAATTCAAGCCAAACGAGAAATGCCTGGGACACGCTTCTACCATGCTCGCGGGAGAGTGGGACGCACGGCCATTAGAGCATGATCTCAAGGGGTGCCGCCGATGATCTGCTCGAAGCCTGCGCGTGCGATCGAAGGCTCAAGCAGTTCAATGCCCGGCGCCTGATCGACTATCCAGGCCCTGGCAGCATCCACGTCCGGAAGCGCTTCGCGCACTACCCGCAGCGCGCGCGCATCGCCGGCACGCCCCGCTTTTATTTCCACGGCGACGCGGCTATTGCCCCGATCGAGAAGCAGGTCAATCTCCGCGCCTGCGGCGGTGCGCCAGAACCAGGGGCGCGAATCGTCCGGCCACGCCACGCGCTCGCGGCGCAAGATGTCCTCGATGACAAAGCCTTCCCAACTCGCGCCACGCGAAGGATGGGCGTCCAGCTCCGCATGCGAGCCGATGCCGAGCAAATGATGGAGCAGGCCGGTATCGCGCAAATAGACTTTGGGGGATTTGGTCAGCCGCTTGCCGACATTGCGAAACCAGGGCGCGAGGCGACGCACGGCGAACACCGATTCAAGCACGTCCATGTGGCGCTGCACGGTGTGATAGGAAACGCCCAGCGATGTGCCGATGGCGGAGGCGTTGAACAGGCCGCCATGCTGATGCGCGAGCATGGTCAGCAGTCGGCGCAGAAACACGGGATCCGCGGATACGCCATATTGGGGCAGGTCGCGCTCGACCAGCATGCGCAGGTACGCCTCCCACCACTCGCGGAAGTCGCCGCGAAGGGCGTCCGGAAACCCGCCCTTCAGCCACAGCGAACGCCAATTCTGGCGTATATCCCCAATGCCCCCAAGCGCCGCCTCACAGCAGGCGAGCGGATCGAGCTCCGCGGTCGCGATCCGGCCGGCAAGCGATTCGGCGATAGCGCGTATCAACCGTGGTTGGGCGGATCCGAGCAAGATAAAGCGGCCATTGCGCGAACGCTCGGCGTCGATGGCCCCGCGCAATGCCGGGAACAGCGCAGGTGCGGTCTGTGCTTCGTCGAGAATCAGCGTCGCCTGCGGCGCGGCATCCAGCGTAAAGCGCGCATCGTCGCGAAAACGTGACGCGGTCAATGGGTCTTCTAAATCGAAGTACCGTGCCTCGGGAAACACCGAGCGCGCCAGGGTGGTTTTCCCAACCTGGCGCGCGCCGAGGATGGCCACGGCCGGGAACCTGCGTGCCAGGTCACGCAAGCGCTGGGCGAGGAGCCGGGGGTACATAGCCTTGCATTTTAGATGTCATCCATCTAATTTACAAGGGTACTGCCGCAGGGCCGTTCCGGGTTCCGAGCTACGCAGGCCGCGCCGCCCCCGGGCTCCGCTCCCGGTGGGTAGTTTCCTGTTTATTCGGCCCGCCGCAAGCTAGCCGGCGCCGCTCAAGCCTTGAGCGCGACCAGCACTTCGTCCAGCATCTTCTTCGCATCGCCGAACAGCATGCGGTTATTGTCTTTGTAGAACAGCGGATTGTCGACGCCGGCGTAGCCGGAAGCCATGCTGCGCTTCATCACGATCGAGGTCTTGGCCTTCCATACTTCCAACACCGGCATGCCGGCGATCGGGCTCGTCGGGTCATCCTGGGCCGCCGGATTGACGATGTCGTTGGCGCCGATGACCATGGCGACGTCGGTAGTCGGGAAATCCTCGTTCAACTCGTCCATCTCGAACACGATGTCGTAGGGCACCTTGGCCTCGGCCAGGAGCACGTTCATGTGACCGGGCATGCGGCCGGCGACCGGGTGGATGCCGAAGCGCACATTGACGCCTTTCTCGCGCAAGTGCTTGATGATTTCGAACACCGTGTGCTGGGCCTGGGCGACCGCCATGCCGTAGCCCGGCACGATGATCACGTTCTTGGCCTCGCGCAACAGCTCCGCCGTCTCCGTGGCAAGAATCGGATTGACTTCGCCCGCCGGCTGCGCGCCCTCGCCCTTTGGCGCCGGCGTACCGCCCCCGGTGCCGAATCCGCCCGCGATCACGCTGATGAAGTGCCGGTTCATCGCGCGGCACATGATGTAGGAAAGGATGGCGCCGCTCGAGCCCACCAGCGCGCCGGTGACGATCAGGAGGTCGTTCGAGAGCATGAAGCCGGTCGCCGCCGCCGCCCAGCCGGAGTAGCTGTTCAGCATCGACACCACCACCGGCATGTCGGCGCCGCCGATCGCCATCACCATGTGGATGCCGAACAGCAGCGACACCACGGTCATCACGATCAACGGCGTCATCCCTTCGCTCACCGAGCCGGCGTTCAGGAATTCCCGCCCGAAGTAGATGATGATCAGCAAGCCCGCGAGGTTCATCCAATGGCGCGCGGGCAGGAGCATCGGGCTCCCGCCGATCTTGCCCGAGAGCTTGCCGAAAGCGATGATCGAACCGGAGAAGGTCACCGCACCGATCAGGATGCCGATATAGATCTCGATTTCGTGGATGGCCTTTTCCGCGTCCGTCAGCGGGATGCTTTTTCCGTCGACCAAATGGAAGGACGCCGCCGGATCGATGTAGTTCGCGTATCCGACCAGCATGGCCGCGAGACCGACGAGGCTGTGCATTAGCGCCACCAGTTCCGGCATTTGGGTCATTTTCACAGTGCGCGCGGCGTAGAGCCCGATACTGCCGCCCACCACCATGCAGCCGATGATCCACGGATAGCCGGCCGGCGTGACGTGCGGCCCGAACACCGTCGCGAGTACGGCGATGGTCATGCCGATCATGCCGTACAGGTTGCCGCGCCGGGAGCTCTCCGGATTCGACAGGCCGCCGAGGCTCAGAATGAAAAGAATCGTTGCCCCAATATAGGAGACTGCTACCACGCCTTCAGACATTTTCCGTCTCCCTTATTTGCGGAACATTTCCAGCATGCGCTGGGTGACGGCGAAGCCGCCGATCATGTTGATCGTAGTGAGCGCGATCCCTGCGACCGCCAGCCAGCGTATCCAGTCCCCCGGGGCGAGCCCCCCCTCGAGCGGCGGCGCGATCTGCACCAGCGCGCCGATGGCGATGATGCTGCTGATCGCATTGGTGACGCTCATCAGCGGCGTGTGCAGGGCCGGGGTGACATTCCAAACCACCATATAACCCACGAAACAGGCGAGCACGAACACGGTGAAGTGCGCGAGGAATGCTGCGGGCGCGCTGTAGCCTATGAACCAGAAAAGCAGCACCGCGATGCCGAAAACAAGCGCGGTGCTGGCGCCGGAGGCGGGCGCGCCGCTCTTGCCATGCCCGCCTTGCGCCTTAGCCGGCGCGGCGGCCGGCTTGGCCGCTGCCGGCGGCGCCGCCGAGAGTTTTGGCGCCGGTGGCGGCCAGGTGATGTTGCCCTCCTTCACCACCGTGGTGCCGCGCAGCACCTCGTCTTCCATATTGACGTTGATGACGCCGTCCTTGGTCTTGCACAGCTCCTCGGCCAGGCGGAATAGGTTGGTCGCATACAGCGTCGAGGACTGCTTGGCGAGGCGGCTGGGCAGATCGCTGTAGCCGATGATGGTCACGCCGTGCTTGACAGTCACCTGATGCGGCACGGTCAGTTCGCAGTTGCCGCCCTGCTCCGCCGCCAGGTCGACAATGACGCTGCCCGGTTTCATCGAGCGCACCATTTCCGCGGTGATGAGCTTCGGCGCCGGTTTGCCCGGAATCAGCGCGGTGGTGATGATGATATCCACTTCTTTCGCCTGCTTGGCAAACACCTCAGCCTGGGCTTTCAGGAACCCTTCGCTCATCACCTTGGCATAACCACCGACGCCGGCGCCTTCTTCCGTGTAGTCCACGGTGACGAATTCGCCGCCCATGGATTTGACCTGATCGCCCACTTCGGGGCGCGTGTCGTTGGCGCGCACGATCGCCCCCAGGCCCGAGGCCGTGCCGATCGCGGCGAGGCCCGCAACCCCTGCGCCGATGACGAACACCTTGGCCGGCGGCACCTTACCGGCCGCGGTGATCTGGCCGGTGAAGAAACGGCCGAAGTGATGCGCCGCCTCGATCACGGCGCGGTAACCGGCAATGTTGCCCATCGAGGAGAGCGCGTCCAGCTTCTGTGCGCGCGAAATGCGCGGCACGCTGTCCATCGCCAGCACGGTGGCCTTCTTCGCCGCGAGTTGTCGCAGCAGCTCTGGATTCTGCGCCGGCCAGATGAAGCTCGCCAGCGCGCCGCCTGCGCGCATCAGGCCGATTTCTTCCGCGCTCGGCCCGCGCACCTTGAACACGATGTCGGACGCGGACCACAGCTTGGCCGCCCCTTCGACAATCTCGGCGCCCGCGGCGCGGTAGACATCGTCGCTGAAATTCGCCGCATCCCCGGCGCCGGATTCCACGGCAACCTTGAAACCGAGCTTGATGAGTTTTTCGACAACTTCGGGCACGGTGGCAACGCGCTTTTCACCCGTCGCTGTTTCTTTTGGTACGCCTATGACTTGAGGCATTAATCCCCCCTTGTTCATTGCTGGATATTCACAACCGATGGTACTGAGGTGTGTGTCGTTTCGGATGATGGGACGCGGTCGCGCGCCATGACCCGCGTACTGTACTTTCACCTGCCAATTTCAGCTTGATGTAGATCAAACATCGGTCATACCCGCGCGTCGCCGCAACTGCGGAAACGCGAAGCGCTCGATCAGTTCGAACATGCCCTGGATGATCAGGGCCAACACCGCCGCCGGGATGGCGCCCGCGAGCAGGGTCATGTTGTCGTTCAGCGCCAGACCTTGGGCGATACGCTGGCCGTAGCCGCCTGCGCCGATGAAAGCGGCAATGGTGGCGGTACCGACGCCGATCACCGCCGAGGTCTTGATGCCGGCGAGTATCGCCGGCGCCGCCAGCGGCAACTCGATCAAGAGGAGTTGATCCATCGGTTTCAAGCCGAGTGCCAGCGCCGCCTGGCGCATACCCCGCCCCACGCCCGCCATGCCGGCATGGGTATTGCGCACGATAGGCAGGAGCGAATACAGAAACAGCGCGATCAGCGCCGGCGCGGTGCCGATGCTGCCGAGCAGCGGGATCAGGAAAGCGAGCAGCGCGAGCGAGGGGATGGTCTGGATCACGCCGACGATGGCGAGGACGGGCTGCGCGGCGGCGGCGATCCTGTCCGCCAGCACACCCAGCGGGATCGCCACGATAATGCCGGCGCCCAACGAGACGAACACCAGCAGCAGGTGCTCGCGCGTGAGCCGCCAGAAATCCTCGCCGAACAGCACGGCGAGGAAACTGCGCGCGGGCGCCGCGCCGTCGGCGCTGCCGGAGAGGAAAGACTTCGCCACGTCGGCAAAACTTTTCCGCTCCAGCTCGGCGGCGGCGTTGAGATGGATCATCTGCCGCTCGCCTATTCTGCCTTCCAGCATTTGCAACGCCTTCCATGCCCGCGGCAGGCGCAGCGGCAAATCCAGCCGGTAGAGCAGCACCGCGTCGTAGCGCGGGAACACGCCGCGATCGTCCTCGAGCACCCGCAGCTTGTAGCGCTCGATCTTGGCGTCGGTGGAATAGATGTCCATCACATCGATTTTCCCCGCGGCGATGGCCTCATAGGCGAGGCCGTGGTCCAGTCCCGTGGGCGTCTGCCGCATTGCGTACGCGGTCTTGAGAGCGGGCCAGCCGTCCGCGCGTGCGATGAATTCCTGCGACAGCCCGAGCTTCAGTCCGGGATGGCGCGCAAGTTCGGACAGCGTGCGCACAGAGAGACGTTCGGCCTCGTCCTCGCGCAGCGCCAGCGCGTAAGTGTTGTTGAAGCCCAGCGGCACCGCCACGCCCAGCCCGTCGGACGCGAGGCGCCGATTGAGATCGTCGAGGGTGAACGCACCTTCGAGCTTGAGGATTTCGCGCGCGATGGTGCCGGTGTACTCCGGGTAGAGGTCGATGGAACCGGCCTTGAGCGCGGCATAGACGATGCCGGTATTGCCCAGTCCGGGTCTATGCTCGGCGCGGCCGGGGACGCTCTGCGCGATGATCTCGCCGAGGATGTAGGACTCGGTGAAGCGCTTCGAGCCGACGCGCAACGGATCCTCGCCCGCGGTCGCGCCGGCCGCGGCGAGCAGCAAGCCGAGCAGGACCAGCCTCACGGACCCGCCGCGACCGGTTCGGCCGCGCCGCTGCCGAGGAACTGCAGCGCGGCGAGCCTGGCGTACAGGCCTTTCTCGCGCACCAACTCCTCGTGCGTGCCGGTGGCGATGATGCGGCCCTCGTCCATCACCACGATGCGGTCGGCATTTTGCACCGTCGCCAGGCGGTGCGCGACGATCAGCGTGGTGCGATTCCGCATCAGGCGCGCCAGCGCCAGTTGCACGTAATGCTCGCTCGCCGCATCGAGCGAGCTGGTCGCCTCGTCGAGCAGCAGCACCGCGCGATCCGCGAGCAGTGCCCGCGCGATCGACAGCCGCTGGCGCTGGCCGCCGGAGAGGCGCACGCCGCGTTCGCCGAGAAACGTATCCATCGCTTCGGGCAGGCGCTCGATGAACTCGCTCGCGTAGGCCGCGGCGCAGGCTTCCTGTACCTCGGCGTCACTGGCACCGGGCCGGCCGTAGCGCACGTTCTCGCGCACCGAGGTGGCGAAGATCACCGGATCCTGCGGCACCAGCGCGAGACGGGAGCGCAGCGCGCGCGGATCGGCGCGGCGCAATTCGACCCCGTCCAGACTGATCACACCCGAGTCGGCGTCATAGTAACGCAGGAGCAGTTGCAGCACGGTCGACTTGCCCGCGCCGGAGGGGCCGACCAGCGCCACCGTTTCACCCGGTTTAACTTCCAACGAAAAATCGGCGAGCGCCAGAGCATCCGGGCGCGAGGGGTAGCGGAAGCTGACCTTGTCGAAGCGCACCTCGCCGCGCGGGGGCTGCGGCAACGGCAGCGGGCTCGACGGCGCGCGGATCTGCGGCTCGGTCGCGAGCAGTTCCATCAGGCGCTCGGTGGCGCCGGCGGCGCGCTGCAGATCGCCGATCACTTCGGACACCGCGCCGAAGGCGCCGGCGACCAGCACCGCGTAAAACACGAAGGCCGACAGTTCGCCCGCGCTGATGCGTCCCGCGAGCACGTCGTGCCCGCCGATCCACAGGATCACGCCGACCGCGCCGAAAGCGAGCAGCATCACCAGCGCGATCAACAGCGCGCGCTGGCGGATGCGCTCGGCCGCCGTGGCGAACGCCTGCTCGACGCGCTCGCCGAAACGCTTGCGGTCCTCGTTCTCATGGCCGTAGGACTGCACCGTGCGGATCTCGTGTAGCGCCTCGTCGATGTAGACGCTGACATCGGCCACGCGCGCCTGGCTCGCGCGCGACAACGTGCGCACGCGCCGGCCGTAGAGCAGGATAGGCGCGATCACCAGCGGCACGCCGAGCAGCACCAGCGCGGTGAGCTTGGGGCTGGTCACGAACAGCATCACCAGGCTGCCCGCCATGATCAGGGTGTTGCGCAGCGCGAACGAGGCGCTCGAGCCGATCACCACTTCGAGAAGCGAGGTGTCGTTGGTGAGGCGCGAGATCACCTCGCCCGTGCGCGTGACTTCGAAAAAACCCGGCGACAGATCGAGCAGATGGCCGAACACGGCGCGGCGGATGTCGGCCGAGACGCGCTCCCCTATCCAGGAGACGAAATAAAACCGCGTGTAAGTGGCGAGCGCCATGACGATGATGACCGCGAGCAGGCCGATGAGCGCGGCGTCGAGCAGCGCCGCGTCGCCGCTGGCGAAGCCGCCGTCGATCACCCGGCGCAGGCCCTGGCCCAGCACCAGCACGCAGGAGGCGGCCACCACCAGCGCCACCATGGCGATCGCAACCTGCCGGCGGTAGGGCGCGAGAAAGCCGAGGATGCGCGCGAGCTGGCGGATGTCGCGGTTCGCCGGTCGTTCGGGGATATTGTCTCTCAACCTTGCCACTATCGTCCTTATTGATCTACAACAAAGGCGCCGTACACTCTAGCGTATTGCCCGTGCGCAAGGGAACGGCGCACCGCTCACGCCAAGGAGAGCCTGCGCGCGATGGCGGGTCTCATGAGGCGGCCACAAGCGGAACCCTCCACGCCGTAAGCATTTCCGCAATCCGTGCCGTCTGCCCGCCTGGGGACACATACGGGATGCAAACGTCATCCGCCAGTGCTGCAACAATCTCGTTCCGGCGTGCCGCGGATTCCTTGGTGACACGCCGGGGCTCCTTGGCGAAGGCTGAGAGGAACAGCACTCGGCCAGCATCAAACGCAGCGCGGCATTCAGTTGGAATGCGCATCGCCTGGATGGCACGAGCGGGGCAGACGATAATCGGCTGCTTGCCGCGCAGGAGGATGCGGAGGCACTCCTTTTCGATGGTCGAGTGAAAGCCGCTAATGACGGTGACGCCCTCGTCGCGCATGCGCCGGGTGGCGTCGTGAGCGCGCAGGATGGCATCGCCGGGCGAGCGGGCGGAGCAAAATAGTGCCCTCCTTCGATGGGCGAGGAGCGCGACGGGGCCAATCGCCGTCAGTGTGCCCGGAACGTTTGCTCCCAGACGCGCCAGCAGCATGTCCGGGTAGGGCGGGTGTCCTCGCTCAAGGCGTTGCGCGACCGGCGGCTGTCTACCCCGTTCAGCCACCGTCCTTCATCTCCCGGCGCTTTTCCTCCAGGAAACGCTGAAGGTCTTCCTTGTTTGCGGGGCGTCCGGAACGCCCGAAGTACAGCATTGCGGGCGATCTTGCCGAGACCGGGGAAGCAATCCTACGCAAGCTCGAAAACTTCCAACGGGACAGTCTTGACCGGACGACCCGCGCCATGAACCAGCAGGCGGATACGCTCGGTGGTTTCCCGCGAAAATGCCGCCTCCGCGCAACGCGTGCAGACCTGCGCTGGAATATGCTCAACCAACACGCGCCGGCCATCCACATCCAGCACCTCGCTTACGAATTCGTCCCTGGCGGTCTCGCCGCCGCAGACATGGCATTTGAATGTCGACATGGCTACCTCCGTTTTCGAAACTCTGCCTACTCGCCCGGGTCCGGCGCGTAGCGCCCGTCTGTTTTGTCGTTTATACGTGGACTGCACGCCGTTGGTTTGGCGCATTAGGCCACCGCGCGTGCTTGGGCGATCTCCCGCCGCCCCACGGGACGCACCTGATGGGGAAACAGTGAAACCACCCTTAGCGTCTGACCATCCAGCGTCATGAACTCAACTTCATAGCCCGCCGCTGCATGGATTAGAACAACGGTCCCCACGTCGCCCCGCTTCAGACCGTGTTCCGGCAAATCCTCCGTCAACACCACCGTGTCTAGTTCTTTGATCATTAGTCTGCTCCTTCGAGTGGATAGGCTGTGACAAAACGTGGTATGTCCTGACCGGCTTCCACGAACCACACGGAACGAATGCCCGGCATTCGTCCACACGGTGTTTCTATTGTACCTTCCACGACATACCGGGTTCCAAAGGGCGTGCTCTCCACCTTGACGACCTCGTGATCCGCCGCGTGCTTCAGCAGTGCGGCAGCCAGCGGCTGCCCGGAGTCGCCAGTAAAACCGAAGCTGAGGAAGAACGCCGCCTTGTGACGCCCGTCCCGATGTGTCGGCTAAAGCAGGTAGCCGATGATCTTGTCATCCGAGACCACTGCCGCTTCCACGTTCGGCAGCTTCATTCGTCCTCGTCCTCCGCGTCGCGGCTCATGCGGTATTTGATATCGTAGTTGATGATGAAGTCCAGTTCCTCTTCCGTGAGACCGTACTCCCGTGCAAGCACTTGGTCGATATCATCAAACAGCGGCTTGGACGACGACGCGTCAAGTTCGTCATACTCGATCTCGCGGCCTTGCTTGGCATTAATCGTCTTTCGGCGCGAGTGCTTTTTTTAGACTCTGAGCGAGACCGCTCTCAATAGCGCTCCGATCGTCCTTACTCCAAGAATTCGGTACCCTGAACGTCCTAATAAGAGCATCGTTTATGTGTTCGCAGTCCGAGAAACAACTGTAAAACCAGTAAAAGACGGATGAATTCAACAGGCGTGCAGCAAATGCGCAGGCGTCACGATTCTGAAAATACGCGGTCCTGCCATGCGGCGCCGATCAGCCCGGCGGGAGCGTTCATTTCAGTTTGCGAAACAGGCGCTGCTGCGCGACCAGCCCGGACTCGCGCTCGATCCGCTTCGGTACAGGGCCGTTGAAGATGGTCGCGATGATTTCCCGAACGTCATCATCGGTCATGGCGCGTAGCCGCGCGACGCGTTCGTCGGCCAGGTACGCGCTGGCAACGCTCCAAGCGCGCGCCCGGCGCTGCAGATCCTGTGGAACTTGTTCGAACATGGACGTATTATAGGCGTCCCGTGCGAGATCGTGACGCGGGGCTTATCTCAACTTGCCAAACGCCGCTCCAGCGCCACGATCCAATGTTCCAGAGGCAGAGCGGTGCCGCTTTGCAGATGGCTTAAGCAGCCGATGTTGGCGCTGACGATGGCCTGCGGCGAGCCGGCGTGCAAGGCGGCCAGCTTGTTCGTTTTCAGCTTGGCCGACAATTCGGGCTGAAGTATCGAATAGGTGCCGGCCGAGCCGCAGCAAAGATGACTGTCCGCGACCGGCGTCAATTCGAATCCGGCCGCTACAAGAATGCTCTCGATCAGACCCGTTATTTTTTGCCCGTGCTGCAGAGAACAGGGCAGTTGCAATGCGAGCTTCGATGTTCGAGGGCCTGCAATGGTGGAGGCGAGCAACAGCTTCAGCCGGTCCAACTCGGCAGCGATCACTTCGCTGATGTCCTTGGTGAGGGCGCCGATCCGTTTTGCCTTCGCGGCGTATCTGGGGTCATGCGCGAGCAGGTGGCCGTACTCCTTCACCGTGGTACCGCAACCGCTGGCGGTCATGACGATGGCTTCCACTCCCCCGGCGGCAGCGGCATCCGCAGCTTCGACATAGGGCCACCAGGCGTCGATCAGCGCGCGCATGTCGGCGAGGCCGTCTTCCTGGGTATTCAGATGAAAGCGCACCGCGCCGCAGCAACCTGCTCCCGGCGCTTGGATCAGCGAAATGCCCAGCCTGTCGAGTACGCGTGCGCTCGCGGCGTTGACGTCCGGCGCGAGCGCCGGCTGCACGCAACCGGCGAGCACCAGCATCCTGCGCGCATGCCGCGCGACCGGCCAGACGCCTGCCGCGGGCACCGCGGCGGGTACCTTTTCCCGTAGCGCGAGCGGCAGCGCGGGGCGCAGCCAGCGGCCGAGCCGCAGCAGCGCCCCAAACAGGGCGCGCCGCGGCAGCACCACGCGCAGAACCAGGCGCAGCAGGCGCGCGGACAGCGGCCGCGGCACCCGTTCCTCCGCCAGCCTGCGCCCGATGTCGACCAGATGCCCGTACTGGACGCCGGAGGGGCAGGTGGTCTCGCAGGCGCGGCAGGTGAGACAGCGATCCAGGTGCAACTGCGTCCGCGCCGTGACTGCGGCGCCTTCGAGCATGCCCTTGATCAGGTAGATGCGACCGCGCGGCCCGTCGAGTTCATCGCCCAGCAACTGATAGGTCGGGCAAGTCGCGGTGCAAAAGCCGCAATGCACGCATTTGCGCAGGATGGCGTCGGCCTCCCTGCCTTCGGGCGTATCCTTGACGAAATCGGCGAGCTTAGTTTGCATCGCCCTACATCGATCGCGGTGAACAAGCGTTCATAGATCCGGGTACATCCGGCCGCGGTTAAAAATGTTCGCGGGGTCGAAAACCTGCTTCAGCTTGCGCTGGATTTTCGCCAGCGCGGGCGCAAGCGGCGTGAACACGCCGGCGCCCTTGTCGGAGGCGCGAAACATGGTGGCGTGCCCGCCCGCCTGCGCCGCCGCCGCGCGGATAGTGCGTCCATCGGCATTGCTCGCCAGCCATCTCTGCGCGCCACCCCACTCGATCAACTGCTCGCCGGGCAAGGCAAGCGGCGGCGCGACCGAGGGCACGGACAAGCGCCACAGGGGTTTATCGGTGCGGAAAAAGGGAGCCGTCTGCTCGCGTATTGCCAGCCAGAAGCGCTGGGCCTCGCCGGGTTCTATCGTCTCGCCGCCGATCGCCTCGCGCGCCGCTTTGACCGCGCTTGCCGCACCCGACAGGCGCACGGCAAGATCGCCATCAGCCCAGGCGCAGGCGCTGATCGGCAGCGGCTTTCCGCCCCAGTGGTTGAGAATTGCAATCGCCTTGTCCTGAGGCATTTCCAGCCTGAGCGTCGCCTCGGCAAACGGCAGCGGCGGCGCCTTGAGCGAGACCTCGAGAATGAGCCCCAGCGTGCCCAGCGATCCCGCCAGCGGGCGCGACACGTCGTAGCCGGCGACGTTTTTCATCACCTGGCCGCCGAAGTGAAGATCGTCGCCGCGCCCGTCGAGCATGCGCACGCCCAGAACGAAATCGCGCACCGCGCCTGCCGCCGCTCGCCGCGGCCCGGAGAGCCCCGCCGCAACCATCCCGCCCACGGTCGCGCCGGGTGCGAAGTGCGGCGGTTCGAACGCGAGTTGCTGGCCCTGCGCACGCAGCGCCGCCTCGAGTTCAGCCAGCGGCGTGCCGCAGCGCGCGGTGATCACCAGCTCGGTCGGCTCGTAAGCGACAATGCCGGCGTAGGCGCGCGTGTCCAGCACCTCGCCTTCGAGCACCTGGCCGTAGAAATCCTTGCTGCCGCCGCCGCGCAGGCGCAGCGGCTTTTTCTCCGCCGCGGCGGAACGGATGCGCTCGGCGTATCCCTTGATGACTTCCTGCATGTCAGAAACGCGGCAGTTCGGGATGCGGCAACTGTCCGCCCTTGACGCGCATGCGGCCGAACTCGGCGCAGCGGTGCAGCGTCGGGATGTTCTTCTCCGGATTGAGCAAGTCTTCCGGGTCGAAGGCGCGCTTCACCGCGCGGAACATTTCCAGTTCGGCGGGCGTGAACTGCACGCACATCTGGTTGATTTTCTCTATGCCCACGCCGTGCTCGCCGGTGATGGTGCCCCCCACCGCTATGCATTTCTCCAGCACTTCGCCGGCGAAGGCCTCGGTGCGGCGCAACTCATCCGGATCATTGGCGTCGAACAGGATCAG
>Ga0082335_1006953_pt1 | contig 14098 bp, 15 predicted proteins | sample Subgrocontami58m_FD_72375 | JGI IMG/M metagenome (GOLD analysis project Ga0082335, IMG submission 72375) | Subsurface groundwater microbial communities from S. Glens Falls, New York, USA - GMW37 contaminated, 5.8 m (SPADES assembly) (version 2) ...
GAATCAACATCTCACCTATCAGATATTCTTGAGCGATGAGCAAGCCAGCCTACCAGCAGGCACGGCAAGAGGTTCCCGTAACGCAAGCGGTGCGAGTTCTTCGTGATAAGAAGATTGATTTCACTCCACATTTCTACACCTACGAAGAGCGCGGCGGCACAAAACTTTCCTCTGAATCGCTCGGCGTCCCCGAACACAACGTCATCAATCTTGCTCGCTTTTTCAGAGTGAAAACTATTTCGCCGTGCGACCCGAACACTGCCAACAAACACACGGGCTACATTATGACATCCGCAAAGCGTTGGATGTAACAGAAGTAAATGTTGCTGTGAAGGAAAACTAATTCCGGTCTTCGGTTTCCGTTCTTTTTGCTCCACTATGATTTTGACGCTAAAGACTGTTTCAAATGATCGATAGCCTCTGGACAATTCCACTTTTGTTCCTCGCCGGCACAACCGCCGGACTCATCGACTCCATTGCAGGTGGTGGCGGACTCATTACCCTACCCGTCCTGCTCGGCATCGGACTTCCTCCGCAAGCTGCACTTGGAACAAATAAATTCCAATCAAGCTTTGGCAGCTTTACTGCAACAACGTATCATGTGCACAAGAAAAATATTCAGCTAAGCGGCGCATGGCTTGGGGTTCTCTGTACACTGGTTGGAGCGGCTCTTGGGGCGTGGGCTGTGCAGCAGGTTGATGCGAAAGCACTCGGCAAAATTATTCCGTTCATGCTCACGGGGATCTTGATCTACACATTCTTCACGCCGAAACTCGGCGATCACGACCGGCAACCAAAGCTTGCGCTCAACACATTTCACATTATTGGGGGAATAAGTTTCGGATTCTACGATGGCTTCTTCGGTCCGGGTGTTGGATCGTTTTGGGCAATCGCATTCGTTGCGCTTCTTGGATTCAATCTCTCACGCGCAACCGGCTATACCAAACTCATGAACTTCACCAGCAACGTCGTCTCGCTCGCGGTCTTTGCCATCGGCGGCAACGTGTGGGTAACGTCGGGTTTGGCAATGGCAGCCGGACAAATCGTTGGCGCACGACTCGGTTCAAGCCTCGTCATCAGAAAAGGCGCGCCCTTTATTCGACCTGTGTTCATCATAACGGTCGTTCTTATCATCATCAAATTGTTTTACGATAAATTCATCGTCATCGCTCAACCCTGAGCGTTTTACAGCGAAGGGTCTCTTAGCACCAACCATCCAAGCGCCTAACGCGCGTTGCAGGAGGTTGCATCCAGACAATTCAACATCGTACTATCAATAAGTGGTGCGAGTCAGCGACTCGCCCTACAAAACAACTCGTAAGGTCAACCATGAATGACAAACTCGACTACAAAGCAATGCTCAATATCGCCATCGAGGAAGCAAAGCTAGGACTCGCCGAAGGCGGCATCCCGATTGGCGCTGCTTTATTCGATATGCAAGGCAATGTGTTAGGACGCGGACACAACCGTCGGATACAAGAAAACGATCCGTCTGTTCATGGCGAGACGGACGCGTTCCGCAAAGCCGGCAGACAACGCAGCTATCGAGACAAAATAATGGTAACAACCCTCTCTCCTTGCTGGTATTGCAGTGGTTTGGTTCGTCAGTTCAATATCGGGACGGTTGTCGTTGGTGAATCAGTAAACTTTCAAGGTGGGATAGATTGGCTCCGCGACAACGGAGTTGAAGTGATTGACCTTCATTCACAAGAATGTATCAACATACTTGGTGACTACATCAAAACGCATCCGGATATCTGGAACGAAGACATTGGAGTTCCCAACCCTGAGCGTTTCTCAGCGAAGGGTCTATTGTGAGAGGCAGATTCTTCGCTCCGCAAAAGGCACTTGCTCAGAATTTGGAACACCGTAAGGAGAACAAATGGAATTCAGAAAAGAAATTATTCGAAATGGCGTGAGCTTCGGAACAGCGCTGTCGATTTGTATTTCGTGGTCAATCCATAAATCCTTGCTGTGGGCAATCGTTCACGGATTCTTTTCGTGGCTGTATGTCATCTATTATTTGATCTTCGAGCGGTGATTTTGTGAAACACGAAACTCGAATATTGTTCCGAAGGAATCCCTTCGGGAAAATCCTAAATTCCGCTTCTCAGAATCCCGCTCGCGAGCGGAATCCCAAAGAACGGGACAACTCCTAATCTCGAAATACAAAACAAGAGCATAAGAAGCAGTTGCAACTGTTTGAGATTTCGTGCTTCGATATTGTTTCGAATTTCGTATTTCGATATTACGACTTATACCCGAGACGCTCAAGCGCGCTTTTGCTTTCCCGCCACTCCTTCTGCACTTTGACGTGGAGCTCAAGGAAGACAGGATGCTGCAAGAAGGCTTCAATATCTTTGCGGGACTTTTCGCCGATCTGCTTAAGCATAACCCCTTTTTTGCCGATGACAATGCCTTTCTGTGAGTCGCGCTCAACATAGATGTCCGCGCTGATGAACGTCTTCCCTGCTTCACGTTCTTTGAACTCCGCAATTTCCACCGTCGTTGAGTATGGAATCTCTTCCTTCGTGGACATGAAAATCTTCTCGCGGATAATTTCGCTCACAAAAAACCGCTCGCTATGTTCGCTCACGATATCCGTCGGGAAGAACGGCGGATGCTCAGGCAAGACTTTGGCGACTGACGAGAGGAGTTCCTTCGTCCCATCAGACTTTAATGCTGAGATAGGAAAAATTTCTTTGAATGCAAATGCCTTCGCGTAAAAATCAATCACCGGAAGAATCTCCAGCTTCTCCACTGCATCAACTTTGTTGATGACAAGATAGACCGGTTTCTTCAATCCTTTCAGTTTTGAAAACGCTTCAGCGTGTGCAAGGACGGAGTCAGTTCCCGGCTTCGTTGCATCAATCATAAACAGCAGAACGTCGGCATCTTGAATCGCCGACGATGCAAACTCCATCATCACCTCTTGCAGCAAATACTTCGGTTTGATGATGCCCGGCGTATCGAGAAATATCATCTGATATTCTTCAGTCGAAAGAATGCCGAGAATCTTATGCCGTGTCGTTTGCGCTTTCGGCGTTACGATAGAAATCTTTTGCTGCAAGAGCGTATTCATCAGCGTGGACTTGCCGACATTCGGCTCGCCAATGATGGTTACATAGCCGCATCGAAAATATTCGGAGATCCTTTGTCCTTCACTCATACTATCTTCGCAAACAAAAACCCCGTCACAAAACGGGGCGCTACTTTACAATTGCCAATTGTCAATACACAATTATCATCTACAACTCAGCCTCTCCCTCCTCCCCCGTCCTTACGCGAATTACGTCCTGACCTGGCGAGACGAAGCTTGATTCAGTGTCGGAGTTTGTTCAAGGGTTTGCGAGGGCATTGGCACGAGGGGCCGGAGCGCCGCGCAGAAGCCCTTCAGTGCTCAGGTCTTCGTCGATGTCGGGCCAGTGAATGTGATAGCCAGCTCCCGCTATTTCCCACTTTGCTCGTTGTTCAGGTGTGGCATGAAGCAATCGCGGGTACCAAGCGAGTGGGACTGAGATTCGGCGACCATCGTACAGGTCGACATTCAGCGTGTCGTTACTGCAACTCACATCCTTCACCTGCTCACCCGCGTTGACGCTTGAAGTTATCATTCCAAACCTCCATACATTCTTGTTCGTGTTCAACAATCATGCGTTCGATAGTTCTCAGTTCTTGCGCACTGAAACCCAAGTTCCTTGCGAACGCCACAGGCTGTAACCAAAATTTTGCCGAGTATTTTTCCCGGTCCACGTGTACATGAGGTGGTTCTTTGAGATCATGGCTGACGAAGTACGCACGATACGGACCCTCTCGAAAGACCGTCGGCATTCTCTATAACGCGTCCTCTCCCGACTCTCCGGTTCTTACGCGAATCACATCCTCAACCGGGCAGACAAAAATCTTTCCGTCACCGACCTGCCCTGTTCTTGCTTCCTTCATAATTGTATCAATTACTTTATCGGCAACGTTATCAGAGACGATAACTTCAAGCTTTATTTTCGGAAGAAAATCAATTTGATACTCCGAGCCGCGATACAGCTCCGTGTGACCTTTTTGGCGTCCGTAGCCTTTCACTTCCGTCAATGTCATTCCCTTCACGCCAATTTCCGCAAGCGCCTCGCGGACGTCGTCAATTCTAAATGGTCGGATGATGGCTTCGATTTTTTTCATGGTTGTGATCCAATCACACAAGATTATATCATTTCAAAATTACGGGTGACTCTTACGAACTTCCTTTTGCCGTTCTGTCCCTTTCTTTCATGGATTGGCATTTCTGTCTGGACAAACTCGATAGTCGCTCCATTGGGAATCTGATCGAGGACCTTGGGATGTTTGATAACATATCGCATGAAATCGAATGCAAGGTCTATGTTATGCTCCACCATTTCCTTCTTTGTCATTTTTCATTCTCCTAAGATACTGCTTCTTGTACCATCTCCAATGATCTTTTATGTCTTGATTAGCGTACAAGAGTGCGTCTTCAAGTCTTTCCATCGCGATACTCTGCTTTTCCTTCCCACCCCCGAGCAGGAGAGTATCCCGATGAAAAAAACCATGGGCGCAATCGTATCTGACGATAGGTAGCCAACGCTCCCTGTAAAATGATTCGTATTGTACCACAAGATCCATCACTCTTCCTCTGCTGGTAGTGAACCTAGCTCTCAGCCGCTCGTTACCAAATGCATCAAGCTTGTGGAGATATTCGGTAGTCTTCATTCAATGAGAGTCTGAATCCAAAGCTACCAATGGACTACTTCCCATGACACTGCTTATACTTCTTCCCGCTGCCGCACGGACAGGGATCGTTGCGCCCGACTTTTTCCCCGACGTGGATCGGTTGGGGTTTGCCCGCTTTTGCTTCCGGCGAAGCTTGCGCAGCTCCACCCGGAACGGGTTCGCGATTCCCTTGAAAGCCCATGCCGGTTGATGCTTCGTGCATCGTTCGCATCTGTTGAGGTCGCCTCGGTCCGCGAATTGGTAACTGCTGCGCTTCAACCGGAAAGAGCTTGAAGGCTGTCGTAGCGATTTCCGTGTTCACCTGGTCGAGGAATTCCATGAACATATGGAACGCTTCGGTCTTGTACTCCACAATCGGATCCTTCTGACCGTATGCGCGCAGGTGAATCCCTTCTTTCAAATCATCCATCTCACGAAGATGGTCTTTCCATTTCTCGTCAATGACGCGGAGAACAACCATCTTTTCAATCTGCGCCATCATCTCGGCACCGAGTCTTTCTTCTTTACGCTTGTAAAACTCCTTCGCGGCCTTCACAATTTCAGCCTTGACACCATCCTTGCCGAGTGATTGAAATTGCTGTGGGGTGATTTGCAGGTCAACAAGAAGCTGCGTACGCAAATCGCTTACAAGCGCATCAATCTCACCGTCATCATAATACTTGTCCACCAACTTCTGCGCTTGCTCATCAACAAGGTCGAGAATATCATCTTTAATACGATCACTCACGAGCGCCCGCCTTCGACGGGTGTACACGACTTCGCGCTGCTGGTTCATCACGTTGTCGTATTCAAGCAAGCGCTTGCGGATACCGAAGTTATTTTCTTCGACTTTCTTTTGCGCACGCTCGACAGACTTTGTGATAAGCGAATGTGTAATAACTTCGCCTTCCTTCAATCCCATTCTCTCCATGATGCTGGCAATGCGCTCACTGCCAAACAATCGCATCAAATCATCTTCGAGTGAGAGGAAGAAGAGCGAGGAGCCGGGGTCGCCTTGTCGTCCTGCACGACCGCGCAATTGTCGATCGATACGACGTGCCTCGTGACGCTCCGTGCCGATGATGTGTAAACCACCCGCGTCACGCACGCCAGGACCAAGCTTAATATCCGTTCCGCGACCAGCCATGTTCGTGGCAATCGTGACCGCTCCTGGATTTCCTGCGTGCGAGACAATCTCTGCCTCACGCTGATGCTGCTTCGCGTTTAACACGTTATGCGGAACGCCTTTCCGCTTCAACATGCGGCTGATGGTCTCTGAAACTTCAACGCTTGTTGTACCGACAAGCACTGGACGATTATTGGATCGCATCTTTTCGATTTCATCGAGTACGGCGTTGTACTTCTCGCGTTTCGTCTTGTAGATAACATCGTCCACGTCATCGCGAACCATCGGCTTGTTGGTCGGGACTACGACAACATCGAGCTTATAGATGTCGAAAAATTCACCCGCCTCCGTTTCAGCGGTTCCGGTCATGCCGGCGAGTTTCTTATAGAGACGGAAATAGTTCTGCAGCGTGATTGTTGCAAGCGTTTGCATATCACGCTCAACCTTCACACCCTCTTTCGCTTCAATCGCTTGATGTAATCCATCGGAGTAGCGACGGCCTGGAAGCAGACGTCCCGTGAACTCATCAACGATTTGCACTTTGCCGTCATCCGTTACAACGTACTCATCATCTTTCACGTAGAGCGAATATGCACGAAGCAGCTGCGTGACGGTGTGAATTCCATCGCTGCGCTCAGCATAAAGACGATTTAGCTCATCTTTCTTCTGCAGAACTTGATCCGGGGTCAAGTTCTTGTCGTGTTCAAGAATGCTGAATTCGGTTCCAAGGTCGGGAAGAATGAAAAAATCCTTGTCGGAAACTGTCGGCGCAAGAAGCTCCCGTCCTTTATCCGTAAGATTGATCTGATGATTCTTTTCATCAATCGCATAATACAACTCATCATCAATCTCATGCATCCGCGCAGACTGATCGCGCATGTACTCATTTTCCGTAGCTTGCACAAGCTTCTTGTTGGAAGGCTCGGAAAAAACTTTCAGCAAGCGGGGATGTTTTGGAAGTCCGCGGTTGGCTCGCAACAACAGCACGCCTGCCTGCTCTTCTTTCCCATCGGTAAGAAGCTTTTCCGCTTCAGCGACAATCTTCGAGACAAAACTCTGTTGTGCGTTCACCAACCGCTCGACACGCGGCCTCATCTCATCAAACTTATGGTCTTCTTGTGAAGTCGGACCGCTAATGATGAGTGGCGTTCGAGCTTCATCAACCAAGACAGAGTCAACTTCGTCAACAATGGCATAGTAGTATTCGCGGTGCACGAGGTCAACTTTATCAACGACCATGTTGTCGCGAAGATAATCGAAACCGAACTCGTTGTTCGTTCCGTAGGTAATGTCGCAGGCGTACTCTTTCCGGCGCTGGAACGAATCCATCGTATTCTGAATACAGCCAACGGTAAGGCTGAGGAACTCATAGACTTTCCCCATCCAAATACTATCGCGCTTGGCGAGGTAATCGTTCACCGTTACGATATGAACGCCGCGACCGGGCAGCGCATTTAAGTAGGCGGGCATTGTTGCAACGAGCGTCTTCCCTTCACCGGTTGCCATCTCAGCGATTTTGCCCTGATGCAGAACCACGCCGCCGATCAGCTGCACGTCAAACGGAATCATGTCCCACACAAGTACGTTGCCCATGATTTCAAACTTCTCTCCCACCAAGCGGCGGCAGGCATCTTTCACTGTTGCAAAGGCTTCGGGAAGCATTTCATCGAGCGTATCAGCCGTGATTTCGTTGCGCTCTTTTTCAAGCTCATCTAACTTCGTCGCTAACGCTTCACGCTCTTCACCTTCGAGGTCGGGAAGCTGTTGTTTGATAGATTCAATCTCTGCTTCGACATCGTTGATTGCGTCATGAATGCGGGCACGAAACTCCTGTGTTTTCGCACGCAATTCATCATCAGATAGCTTTTGATACTGCTCGTAAAACGCATTGATCTCCCCGACCAACGGCTCGAGAGCCTTCACATCACGCTCATGCTTACTGCCAAATATCTTCTTCAGAACACCGAGCATACTTACCACACTGTTGTTAATGTTGAAAAAATTCGACTAAATATAGACAGATTTCAAGTGGCAAACAAGGTGATTGACGATTGTTGATTGGCGATTGAAAAGCAAAAGCTGGACCATTTGTACGAAAGGATTTGAATGAACTCTACTCAACGCTCTGTGCTTTCAGCTCTGCGCCCTTTGCTCTTCGCTCTTAACGCCCTTCTCCTCGCAAGCTGTGCAACAACCCAACAGCAGAAATCTTCTCTGCCTTCTCAACAGCAGGCACCTGAAATTGAGCTTGTCTTCGCCAAGCCAAGCCCACTTACAGTAATCAGTGCCTCTCCATATCCGACAATCAAAGCGAAGATTGATTCGTTGATTCCTGATTCCCTCTTTCCTCCGGCACACATCGGAATCAAAATCGTTTCTCTGAAGACGAAGGAAACTCTTTACGAACTCAATTCCCACTCTCTTTTCAATCCGGCATCAAACCAAAAACTTTTCACATCCGCAACTGCGTTGACGAGGCTTGGCGAATCGTTTCCTCTTTCGACTGTCGCAAGCATTGACACAACATCAAACACAATCTTCATTAAAGGGTTTGGAGATGCTGTGTTCTCGACTGAGAATTTGGATTCGCTCGCAAAACTTGTTCACGCTGCGTTGCCAAAAGGACGAACGTGGAGAGTCGTTGGTGATGTGTCATATTTCGATAATGAGTATTGGGGCTACGGCTGGAATTGGGATGATGAGCCTGAAGCATATCAAATGTTTCTCACGCCCCTCATCCTTAACGGCAACACGATAAAGCTTATTGCAAAACCCGGAAAGGTGGTCGGCGACCAGCTCGTTGCGTATACCGAACCTTTGACGAGTTATGTTACGATTGAGAATAAAGGCGTGACCGTAAATGACAGTGTCGCTAATCCGTTGAAGCTTTCACGCAAATGGCGAGAGCGACTGAATGTGCTCACTGTTGAAGGCGAGATGAGATTGCAGGACACAACCGGAGAAGAGTACGATCTCAGCGTGTGGCAGCCGGAGCGATACGCCACGCAGGTGTTTGCAGAACATCTGCGGAAGCATGGAGCAATCGTGTATGAAACAGCAATTGACACACTATCGCCTCGAGCACACGAGGTCGCAAGATTCTCGCATCCTCTCGATTCTGTCGTGACGTATATGAACAAGGTGAGTGACAATCTCTCCGCTGAGACGCTATTGAAAGTGCTGGCTGCGGAGAAAAAAGCAAACCCCCGCCTGCCAGGTGGACAAGGACTAGCGGGCGGCGGGCAGGCGGGCTCGGCAGAGGTCGGCGCAACGGTCGTGAAGGAGTTTCTTGCAGAGAACGGTGTTGATACAACGACGATTAGGATTGTTGATGGCTCAGGGCTTTCACGTCATGATCTCACATCCCCAGCGGTGATCGTGCGGTTGCTGGAAACACTGTACAACTCGCCGCACTTCAACGCGTATTATCATTCGCTGCCGATTGCCGGAGTGGACGGAACAATTAAAGGTCGTATGAAGCGCACTACCGCAGAAGGAATCTTGCGCGCAAAAACCGGAACACTCAGCGCCGTGACGGCACTTTCGGGCTACGTGCAGACGGCTGATGGTGAGTGGCTTGCCTTCTCGATGATGATGATGAACTACACGAAGCCGGCACGAGCGTACAGGGTGGTGCAGGATAGGATTGGAGTGTTTCTCTCCGAACTCAGTCGTGTGAGAATGTCGCAATGAAACGATCGGCGAAAAAGCGTGTCCTGCGGGAACGCGAGCTTGCGCTGTTGGATCCCGTGCAAACAGAATACCTGTATGTGGCGCGTTCTCGAAACATCGCAGCTCGCTCGTCCGACGACGTTCCGGTCACAGAGAATTTTATCGGGCAGTTGGTTGAGTGGTGCATGAAGCATCACGGTTGTTCTCAACCCGTGTTTGAATTCCAGAGAACAAGTGTTGAGAACAGCCTTGTTTTTGTGTGCACCTGCATTGTTACGGTTGCGGGACAACGCTACGAATCAACCGGGAATTCGTGTGTGCATAAGGCTGCCAAACAACTGGCGGCGCAACAGATACTTCACTGCGTGCGCGAAAAGGTTGACGTTCGGGAAATTACCGCCGCAAAACTTGAAGCTGTGTATGCACAAAAGAGCTACATCAATAAATTGGAGGAACTTTGTGCAACGAACGACCGCTGGTCAAGTCCCCGGTTTTACGTTCACCCCAGCGGACCTCCACACCAGCCCCTGTACACGTGCAGCTGCACAGTGAAAACCCGGCACGGCATCATCGAGTTTACCGGCAATGCTTCACGGAAACACTTAGCAATGCATCTCGCCGCCGAAAAAATGTACAACCAACTTTCAAGCGAACAACCGGACGCACCACTACCTCAGCCTCACACCAATACCGTGGAGGTTGAGCATGTTGCGGTGGACAAGAATTTTGTAGCGATATTGAGAGAACTCAGCGGACAGCATAAAGAGTGGTTTGCCCCGTCGTATGAGTACCACCGGATGACGATAGAAGACCAACTCGTGATCCGGTGCATCTGCACCATAGCAACAGCGCAAGGAGCGGTTTCAACGCATGGCACTGCATGGACAAGGAGCATTGCACAACAAGTGGCGGCAAAAAAAATGCTCGACCGGTTCGATACACGAGAGAGGGACTCGGCTGATTACCAACAGGCTCTGCTCGATACGTGTCGCCGGAACGGATGGTCGGAACCATCATTTCGCTTTGAAGAATGGGGAGATTCGCATAAACCCATTTACACGTGCACGGCAAGTCTCGTGATTCATCGGCAACAACACAGTGCAATCGGCATCGGCGCAACGAAACGAACTGCGAAGAGCGTTGCTACACGCGAATTACTTCGAACGCTTTCGCATATCACCTAAGTATCACCAGCTTCTTCGTCTCCACAAACCCGCCATCTGTTGGGCGGGCACTCAACCGATAAACATACACCCCGCTCACCAATTCGCTTGCATCAAATTGCACCGACTTGTACCCCGGCTCTTCAACGCCATCTGCCAGCGTTGCGACTTCTCTGCCAAGCACATCGTACACCTTCAACGTCATGGTACAGCAGATGAGGGTCGCCGTCACCACTTCTTCTTCTCGCATGTGAGCCTGTGTAGAGACGTTGCCCCGCCAAACAACGGCGGGACAACGTCTCTACGAAAGCCTATTTTATTACGCACAGCTTTTTTGTATCCACAAACGTTCCAGCGGCGAGACGATAGAAGTACACGCCGCTCGAAAGCTTCGTAGCGTCAAACTCCACACTGTGGTAACCAGCAGCAACATTCCCTTCGACCAACTGAGCGACCTTCTGGCCAAGTGGATTGTAAACCTCGAGCGAAACAAACGTATCCACTGGCACTAAATAGTTGATGCATTGATCTTTTCCCTACCGGGCTGCGATATATGCCGAAAACTCGGACGTGTTTCCTTCGGCGTCCGTAGCCGTTGCGGTGATCAATGTTCCTGCCGCTACTGTGGGAAGCGTTGCCGTAAACTTCCCCTGCTGGTTCGGCCTATCCGAGCCAAGATAGGTTGCGCCCTCACCATAGCCCGTTGGATCACCGCCAGGGTTCGGAACCGGATTAGCAAAAAATTCTATGGTGACCGTTCGTGGGTTGGGAGTATCGATAGTCCCCTTGACAACCAACCGACCCGGCGTTGCAAGGGCAGAAGTAAGAACAGGAAAGTTCATAAAGTTATTTGGACCAATATCAACATCCCCTGGGTCATTCGGAGTTACTCCATCAGTGCCCCACTCATTAGGGGTTAGGTCGATTCCCAACAATTCATTAGAAAATATCCTATTTTGAGATATCGTATAGCTTATCCCCATACCTTTCACGTTAACGCCGATCCAATTAAACGATATTTCATTTCCGATCGCTATAAACCTCTTGGGATTATTCTTGGCATAAATGTGAATACCCGATAGATTGTATTGCATTTTGTTTCTTGAAATACGAATATCATCTACAGTCGTAGCCATAGTTATGCCTTCCTGGTTACCAACGACAAGGTTGCCTTCTCTTTCTGTCAAGCCACCAATGGTAACCCGAGCAACACTTGCATCATCAGATCCACCCTGATTAAGAACTATGCCCTGAACAGGCTTGGGAATGTCTTGAAAAATGTTGCCATTTTTATCTCCACCTACGATGTTTCCAGTTATGACGTAATCACTCCCTCCATCTAACCGAATTCCTGCCTGGGAACTTGCTGAAATGAGGTTATTTTTTACAGTCAGATACGAAACCTTACTCCATGCCCAAATACCGATTTGATTTCCAAGAGGTATTTGCCCGCTCATGTCTGTACCAATCATGTTATTTTCAATTGAAATATGTGAAGAAAGGCTTATAAATATTCCGGCATAATTGCCGGAAATCAGATTGTTCTTCACCGTAGTCCCGTTGCAGTTGTTCCCATTAGTGATGCCGAAGCCGTTTGGTATGGCCCTCTGTCCCGTGACGTCTGTGCCAATAATGTTGTTCTCGATGGTGCAATCACTAGCGAAGTTGGAAAGAAAGATGCCTGCGTCAGCATTCCCGGATATCACATTTCTCTCGTCGGGTGTTGGCCCACCAATAGATGTACCCGATTGAAAATTTGCAGACGAGATGCCCCACGACCTATTGGGGCGCGCCTCGGTACCCGTCGGATCAACCCCAACGAAACAGCCGGTGATAATGGTATTATTCGCGCCACCAATCCCTATACCAATTTGAAAGTTTGCAACCGCGAGGCAATGGATATGGTTATTGGCTGACGCAACCAATAACCCATGCGGATAATTACTCGCATTGATTAAACTCCCATCCAAAGCGATTTCGGGCCCCCTCTCATTCGTGTTGCCCGTGTATACTGCTTGGGAGGCGCCATCGATTGTTGTGCCACCATCGGCGAGAATGGGCAACTGTTCGGGCTGGGGCTGGATCGTGAATACAAACCCGTCAAAGCCCGGATCACTGGTCGGTATGTTGAATCCGATTACCTGCGGTCCCGTAGTGTTGTTGGCGGCAATGATCGCTTCTCGCAAGGACACCAGCCCATCCAATCCGGGTAGATCGCCGATCTGCTGCGTGCCGCCAAAGTCAGCTACGTCAGAGGTCGTTGTCACAAGAATGTCAGGGACACCCATGTAGAGTGGTCGGGCCTCCTTTGTCCCTGTTCCTTCGTTCTTCAGTGCCGTTGGGGAATTTTCCTTCTCGCAAGAAAGGAACAATGTCAGAGAGAGAAGGGTAAGCACATAAACAACTGTGAAAGGTTTCATGGTTTTTCTCCTTATGTGAATGTTCAATGAGTACGGTTATGTTGAATGCAATTGTGTTCGCCCGATTGTCATCAACAGCTTGGATCTGTCGCTGGCTATTGAAAATATCATTGCCTCCACACCACCTCCTTTCGTTTCCAAATTGAGATCAGTGAGTTTGAAGGGACAAGGCGGCTCGACAGCCCTCCACAAAGGGCAGCGCTTGCCTCAATACTCGTACAGACGTTTGGCTGAACGTCTCTACGAATGGAATCACTTGACTAACAGCATCTTCTTCATTGAAACAAGACCGCGTTGACTCGTCAACGATTTCGCTTCAATGCGCAAGAAATAAATACCTGATGCAATGGAGTTGCCATAACGATCCTGACCCTGCCACATCCCATTGTAACGGCCGGCCGCAAAATCGCCTTCCACAAGAGCGAGCACTTCGCGGCCGAGGATGTCGTACAGCTTCAATACTGCTCGACTTGCTTTCGGAAGCGCAGAGTGGATTGTGGTTGTCGGACTAACAGAATTCTGCCAGATCCACCCGCTCTGCGCAAACACACTGGCGTGAACAAGCACGGGCATAATGAGAATCTGTTTCATAATGTGCCTCCATCATGTTAGTTGTGAAAAAAAAAGTGGCGCTCTCTGAGAGAGATTCACTCAGAGTAACGCCACGTATGTGAAATAACAGGTTTTGCTTTGCCACGACCTTCAGGTCGTGGGATTCATTTTCTCAAAAATCTCTTCGGGCTTTAGCCCTCCGTAATGGTGGGTTGAAACCCGACCGATTTTTTTCGCGTTCTGGATCCACGAGCTAAAGCCTGCTCGCCTAAGGGCAACCAATGAGGCAGGCGGGCTCGTGGCTATTTACTTCACCACAAGCCACTTCTTCTTCTCGCACATGAGCCTGTGTAGAGACGTTGCCCCGCCAAACAACGGCGGGGTCGGTGACACTGCAACGTCTCTCCGAAAGCTTATCTTATTCACCACATCTTTCGCCGCTCAAC
>Ga0082335_1006954_pt1 | contig 14097 bp, 15 predicted proteins | sample Subgrocontami58m_FD_72375 | JGI IMG/M metagenome (GOLD analysis project Ga0082335, IMG submission 72375) | Subsurface groundwater microbial communities from S. Glens Falls, New York, USA - GMW37 contaminated, 5.8 m (SPADES assembly) (version 2) ...
CGGGCACGGCGTTATAATCCCGGGCCATGATGATCACCCGTCGAGATGCCGTTGCCTCATTCGCGCTGTTGGCCGAGCTCGTCGCGTCCGGCCGTCTCGCCGAGGCGCAGACGCAGGCCGCGCCGGCCTCGCCGCCGGCACCCCGCCGCCCGCCGGTCTTCAAACACGACCTGCCGAATGTGACGATGGATGACTGGGAAGTGACGGCCAGCTGGGTCGACTACGCGCCCGGACGCGTCGGCGCGGCCCATCACCACGCCGGCTTCGTGCTGGCCTACGTCCTCGAGGGCGCCGTCATCGCCAAGGTCTCGGGGCAGGGCGACGAAAAAACGTACACCACCGGGCAGATGTTTTACGAACAGCCCGGCGCGACGCACGAGGTCTCGAAAAACGCGAGCCAGACGCAGCCCGCCAAGCTCCTCGCGATGATCTTCGCGAAGAAGGGCTCGACCCTGACCACGCAGGGTCCCGCCGGTCAAGGCCGCGGCGGCGTGTAGAGTGCCGTGTCGCGGTGGATCCGACCGGCGCGGCCGAAGATCGCGCCGAGCGCTTCGTCCACCCGTGCATACCGAAAGCGGAAGCCGAGCCGTTCGGCCATCGCCGGCACCGCCCGCTGGCCCGACAGGAGCAACGCGTCCGCCATCTCGCCGAGCAAAAGGCGAAGCGCGAACGCCGGCGCGGGCATGAATGCGGGCCGGTGCATCGCGCGTCCGAGCGCGCGCGCGAAGTCCGCGTTGGTCACCGGCGCGGGCGCGGTGAAGTTGACTGCGCCGCTCACCTTCGGCGTCTGAATGGCCCAGCGGACGAGCGCGATCCAGTCCTCGCGGTGGATCCACGGCCAAAACTGATGTCCCGAACCGACTGGTCCACCCATCCCGAACGTGAACGGCGGGAGCATCTGCGGCAGCGCGCCGCCATCCTTCTCGAGGACGAGTCCGGTCCGAATGCACACCACGCGCGTGCGATCGCTCTCGACGCGCATCGCTTCGGCTTCCCACTGCACACACACCTGCGCGAGGAAGTCGGATCCCGGTGGCGTGTCTTCTGTCGCGATTTCGTCGCCGAGCGGACCGTAACAGCCGACGGCCGATCCGCTGACGAACACGGGCGGGGGAGTGGCGGCGCCGCGCGCCGCGGCGACGAGGCTGCGCGTGGCGTGCACGCGGCTGTCGAGAATCCGTTTCTTTTGCGCGTCGGTCCATCGCTTGCCGGCAATCGACTCGCCCGCGAGGTTGACGACGGCGCCGGCGCCGTCGATTTCGCGGGCCCACGGGCCGGCGTCGCCGTTGGGGGTCCACGAAACCGATCGCCATCGTGCGCTGCCGGGAGGGGCGAAGTGTCCGCGCGTGAGGATCACGACGTCGTGGCCGTCAGCGGCGAGGGCCGAGGCGAGGGGGCGGCCCAGGAATCCGCTGCCGCCGGCGATGACGAGCTTCATGAGCGCTCCTGCGTGTGCCCGGGCGCCGCTTGACAAGCGTGGCGCCGTTTCGGTTAACTAACCAGTTAGTTTCTATGGCTCGCCCCGCCCGCGTCTCTCCCGACGTCATCCTCGCGGCCGCGGCCATCGAATTCGCCGAGCGTGGCTTCGCCGGCGCCCGCGTCGACCGCATCGCCCGCCGCGCCAGGGTCAACAAGGCGATGCTCTACTACCACTTCAAGAGCAAGCAGCGACTGTACCGCACGCTGCTGCGCCGCATGTTCACGCTCGCCGCCGAGCGGCTGCAGGCCGTGGCCGCCGCCGACCTCGCGCCCGCCGACAAGGTGGACCGTGCCATTGCCGGCATGGCCGCGTTCATTCAAGAGCACACGTTCTTTCCCGCGATCATGCTGCGCGAGGTCGCCGAAGGCGGCGCCCACCTCGACCGCGAGACGCTGATGGCGCTCGCCGCCGTGCCGCTCGCCGTCGCCAGCATCGTGCAGGAAGGCGTCGCCGCCGGCACGTTTCGTCCCGTGAACCCGGTGTTCGCGTACTTCAGCATGTTCGCGCCGATCATGTTCTACCTGGCTGGCGCGCCGATCCGTACGGAAATCTCCCACCTGCCAGCCATCGACCTGCGCGCGCTGTCGACCGCCGACTTCGTCGAGCAGGTGCAGGAATCCGCCCGCCGATCGCTCGCCCGCGACGTCGAGGCGCCAGCAAGGTCCACGTCATGATGCTGCATCCTCCAACCCCGCGGGCGGCGCAGATATTCCTCGCCCTCGCCGCCTCTCTCTTGGTCTGCGCGTGCTCGCCGAAGCCGCCCGCCGATCGCGTTCGCGTGTCGGGCCAGATCGAAGCCGCCGACGTGCAGGTGGCGGCCGAGGTCGGCGGGCGGCTGCTCGAGCTTCGCGTCAGCGAAGGCGATCGCGTCAGGGCCGGCGACCTCATCGCGCGTCTCGATACCGCCGACCAGCAGCTCGCGCTCGCGCGCGCGAACGCGGATCGCGATCAGGCCGACGCGCAGCTTCGGCTGCTTCTCGCCGGCGCGCGCGGCGAGGACATTCGTCAGGGGGAAGCACAGGCCGCCACCGCCGACGCCGATGTCCGCGCGGCAGACGCGGAGCTCGCCGCCGCGCAGGCCGACGTCGATCGCTTCGAATCGCTCCTCGCCTCCAGCTCCGGCTCCCGCAAGCAGCGCGACGATGCGGTGACACGGCGGGATGTGGCGGCGGCGCGCGCGCAGGGCGCGCGCGACCGCGTGCGCGCCGCCCGCGAAGGCGTCGCGCGCCTGAAGGCCGGCTCGCGCCGCGAAGAGCTCGACGCCGCGCGTGCGCGGACCGCCGCCGCGGCCGCGCAAATCGCGACGTGGGAGAAGGCGCTCGCCGACGCCACCGTCGCGGCGCCGCTCGCCGGCGTGGTGTCCGAAAAGCTCGCGGAGGTCGGCGAGATCCTGCAGCCGCGCGCGCCGATCGTCGTGATCACGGACCTCGACCACGTCTGGGCGAACGTCTACGTGGACGAACCGACCGTGCCGCGCCTGCGCCTCGGCCAGCCGGCCACCGTGTTCACCGATGCGGGAGGCGCCGGACTCCCCGGCACCGTGAGCTACATCTCGTCGAAGGCCGAGTTCACGCCGCGCAACGTGCAGACCTCCGAAGACCGGTCGAAGCTCGTCTACCGCATCAAGGTGTCGGTGGACAACAGCGGCGGCACGCTCAAGACCGGCATGCCCGTCGAAGCGGACATTCCGCTCACCGACGGCGCCAGGTAACGTCACATGGCCGACGCCATCACGCTCGATCGCGTCACGAAGCGGTACGGCCAGACGACCGCGGTACGCGAGCTCTCGCTGACGGTCGCGCGCGGCGAGATGTTCGGGCTCATCGGTCCCGACGGCGCCGGCAAGACCACGACGATCCGGCTCGTCTGCGGGCTCCTCGCAGCCGACGGTGGCACGGTGCGCGTCCTGGACCTCAGTCCGACACGGGACCATCGACGCCTCACCAGGTCGGTCGGGTATCTGTCGCAGCGGTTCAGCCTGTACGGCGACCTCAGCATCGACGAGAACATCGCCTTCTTCGCGGAAATCCACGGCCTGCGCGACTACCGCGCTCGCCGGGATCGCCTGCTCGAGATGACGCAGTTGACGCCGTTCCGCGCCCGCCTCGCCGATCGTCTGTCGGGCGGCATGAAGCAGAAGCTGGCGCTGGCCTGCACGCTCGTCCACGAGCCCGACCTGATCGTGCTCGACGAGCCGACGACGGGCGTCGATCCGGTCTCGCGCCGCGAGTTCTGGAAGCTGCTCTCGCAGTTCCTCTCCCACGGCATCACGATCGTCATGGCGACGCCGTATCTGGACGAGGCCGAACGCTGCGCGCGGGTCGCGCTGCTGCACGAGGGCCGGCTGCTCGCGATCGATCGGCCCGACGCCCTGCGCGCCACGCTCCCGGGCACGCTCTTCGAGGTCATCGCGCCGGACCATCGCCTGGTGGCGGACGTGCTCAAGCAGATGCCCGGCGTGACCGACGTGCAGATGTTCGGCGCGCGCGCGCACGTGCGCATGGACCGCGCGGACGGGGCGGCCGCCGATCGCCTGGCCTCGCTCCTCGTCCAGGCCCACGTCGCCGTCACCAGCGTGAGACCTATCGCCACGTCGCTCGAAGACGTGTTCATCGCGCGACTCCACCAACTCCACGGGGCGACCTCATGAAATCTGTCTTGACTCTCGCGTCCGCTCTCACCGTCGTGCTCACCGCTTCATCCGCCGCCGCGCAGGGGCCGCCGGCCGCGCCATTGCGGCTCACGCTGGACGAGGCGGTTCAGCGAGGCCTCGAGACGAGCCATCGGATCGCCGAGGCGGTCGCCCGCGGTGACGCGGCCGAGGCGGTCGCCGGCGCGCGGCGCGCGGCGACGCTCCCGCAGATGGCGGCGCAGGCCGGCTACACGCGCACGAATCATGTGACGGCGTTCGGCATCCCGACGCCTGGGAACCAGCTGAACATCATCTATCCCGACGTCCCGAACAACTACCGCACCCGGCTCGATCTGCAGTGGCCGATCTACACCGGCGGCCGGCTCGACGCCCTCGAACGCGCCGCGCGGATCGATGCGACGGCGTCCGCGGACGACATCGCGGCCGCCCGCGGCGATCTGACGCTGGAGATCACGCGCGCGTACTGGGCGCTCGTGACGGCCACCGAATCGGTGCGCGTGGTCCAGGAATCGGTCACGCGCATGGACGCGCATCTGCGGGACGTCCGCAATCAGCTCGCGGCAGGGCTCCTGCCGCCCAACGACGTGTTCAGCGTCGAGGCGCAGGAATCGCGGCAGCGGATGCTGGCGGTCCAGGCGCGCGCGACCCGCGAGGTCGCCGAAGCAGACCTCGCGCGCCTGGTCGGCGCGCCTCCCGGCACAATGGTGGAGCCGGCGGCGGCGCTCGACAGTGCGCCGGCGTCCGCGGCGCCGATCGAGACGTTGCTCGAAAGCGCCAAGCAGCGACGGCCCGAGCGCGCGGCGCTGATGAAGAGGCTTGGCGCCGCCGGCGAGCGCGGCCGCGCGGCGAGCGCGGGGACGAAGCCGTCGGTGGCCGTCAACGGCGGCGTCGACTACGCGCAGCCGAACCCCCGTATCTTTCCGCGAGAGGAGGCGTGGCGCACCTCGTGGGATGCGAGCGTGAACGTGAGCTGGCCGCTCTTCGACGGCGGCCGCGCGCGCAGCGAGATGGCCGAGGCCTCGGCGTCGACGCGCGCGGTTCGGGAGCGCCTCGCGGAGTTCGACTCGACGCTGGCGGTGGAGATTCGCCAGCGGGTCAGCGAGCGCGACGCGAGCCGTGCGGTCATCGACGCGGCCACCGACGCCGTCCGCAGCGCCACGGAAGCCCGCCGCGTCGTCGGCGAGCGGTTCACGGCCGGCGTCGCGATCAGCACCGACGTGCTCGACGCGCAGGTCGCGCTGCTGCAGGCCGAGCTCGACCGGACGCTGGCGGTCGCGAACGCCAGGCTCGCGGACGCGCGGCTGGTGCGGGCACTCGGCCAGTGACCGCCATCGCGGTGAGGGATCTCACGAAGCGCTTCGGCGACTTCGTGGCCGTCGATCGCCTGACGTTCGACGTCGCGCAGGGGGAAGTCTTCGGCTTTCTCGGCAGCAACGGCGCCGGCAAGTCGACGACCATCCGGATGCTGTGCGGGCTGCTGGAGCCGACCAGCGGGGCCGCGACGGTGGGCGGCGTCGACGTGAGCCGTGATCCCGAGGGCGTGAAGCGGCGCATCGGGTACATGTCCCAGCGGTTCTCGCTTTACGAGCGCCTGACCGTCGACCAGAACATCCGCTTCTTCGGCGGCATCTACGGGCTCGCTCGCGTGCGGCTCGAGGCGCGGCGTCGATTCGTGCTCGACATGGCCGGGCTCCACGGACGCGAGCACATGCGGGCGGCCGAGCTCGCCGGCGGATGGCGGCAGCGCCTCGCGCTCGGTTGCGCGATTCTCCACGAGCCGCCGATCGTATTTCTCGACGAGCCGACCGGAGGCGTCGATCCCCTTTCGCGACGGGAGTTCTGGGCGCTCATCGCTCAGCTGTCCGCGTCCGGGGTGACCGTGCTGGTGACGACCCACTATCTGGACGAGGCTGAACACTGCCATCGCGTCGCGATCATTCATGACGGACGTCTCGCCGCGCTGGGCACCACCGACGAACTGAAGGGCGTGTTCGCCAACCGCGCGATCGTCGAGGTGCAGGCGGCCAACCCCGTGGAGACGATGCGCCTGCTCGACCAGATGCCGGAAATCGAGAAGACGAGCATCTTCGGGACGTCGGTGCACGCGGTGCTCAAGGCCGATCGACAGGACGCCACGCCAGTGCTGAAGCGCCGTCTGGAGTCGGCCGGCATGGCCGTGACATCGATGGCCCCGGTCCAGCCGTCGCTCGAGGACGTGTTCCTCGACGTGGTCGAGCGCGCAGGATAGCCATGCGCAAGATGACGGCCGTCGCGCGCAAGGAATTCCGCCAGATCTGGCGCGACACGCGCACGCTGATGACGCTGCTCTTCCTGCCCGCGTTCTTCCTTCTGCTGTACGGCTACGCGCTCAACTTCGACATCCGGCACGTGCGCCTCGGTGTGGACGATCGCGACCACACGGCCGAGAGCCGCGCGCTCGTCTCGGCGTTCGTCAACTCCGGATACTTCGACCTCGCCGCCACCATCGACGACCCGGCGACCACGAAGCGGTTGATGGACCGCAACGAGGTGCGCGCGGTGCTGGTCATCCCGTCGGGCATGGGCCGCGCGATCCAGACGGCGCGGCCGGTCGCGGTCCAGGTGCTGCTGAACGGCGACAACGCGAACACGGCGACGACCGTCATGGGGTACGCGCTGACGATCATTCGCAGCGAGTCGGCGCGCCATCAGCCGGCCGCCGCGCCGGCGGTGCCGCTCGTGTCCGTGGAACCGCGCGTCTGGTACAACCCGTCGCTGCGCAGCACCCTCTTTCTCGTGCCGGGCCTCATCGCCTACATCTCGATGATTACCGCCGTCGTCTCGACCGCGCTCTCCATCGTCCGCGAGAAGGAGCGGGGCACCATGGAGCAGGTGCGGATGGCGCCGCTCGACGCCGCGTCCTTCGTCGTCGGCAAGACCATTCCGTATTTCGCCGTGTCGCTGGTTTCTGCGCTCGGCATCATCGTCGTCGCGATGGCGCTCTTCGGGATGCCGATGCGAGGATCGTGGCTGCTGTTGTTGCTGGCCCTGTCGCTGTTTCTCATCGGGGCGCTCGGCCTGGGGCTGCTGGTGTCGAGCGTGGCCGACACGCAGCAGGTGGCATTTCAGCTCGCGATGCTCGCCTCTTTCCTGCCGACGCTCATGCTCTCCGGCTTCATCTTTCCCATCTCGAGCATGCCCCGGTTTCTCCAGCTCGTGACGTATGCCGTGCCGGCGCGGTACTTCCTGATCGCGCTGCGCGCCATCGTGCTGAAGGGCGCCGGCCTCGACGCGTTCTGGGTCGACCTGGTCGCGCTCCTGGCATTTGCGATCGTCGTGCTGACGCTGGCGTCGGTTCGGCTTCGGCGGCAGTGGGTCTGACATGCGCCGCGTCCGCTTCCTGATCTGGAAAGAGCTGATCGAGCTGAAGGAGGATCGGCGGCTGTTCGGCATCGTGATCCTCGCCCCCATCTTTCAGTTGTTCATGCTCGGATATGCGGCCACCACCGACGTCCGCGATGTCCCGATCGTGGTGGCGGACGCGGATCGTTCGGCAGCCAGCCGCGATCTCATCGCGCGCTTCGAGGCGTCGCCGAACTTCACCGTCGTGAACATCGTCACCACGACCGGCGACATCGATCCGTATCTCGAGCGTGGACGCGCGTGGATGGCGCTGGCGATTCCCGCCGGTTACGGCGGGCGCCTGGAACGCGGCCGTCCCCAGACGGTGCAGGTCGTCGCCGACGGCAGCGACGCGAACTCCACGAACGTCGCGCTGGGGTACGCGACCAGCCTCGTCGCGGGCTACGCGCAGCAACTCGCGGTCGCGCGGCTGCCTCCGGGCGTCGTCGTGCGCGGGGGCATCGACGCGCGTGTCCGGGTCTGGTTCAACCCGAGGCTCGAGAGCCGCGACTTCATGCTGCCGGGCGTGCTCGCGCTGCTGCTGCTCGTGATCACGACCAACCTGTCGTCGATGGGCATCGTGCGCGAGAAGGAGCTCGGGACGCTCGAGCAGCTGAACGTCACGCCGCTCGGCCGCTGGGAGCTCGTCGTCGGCAAGCTGCTGCCGTACGCGCTCGTGGGCCTCGTCGACGTCTGTCTGGTGCTCGGGGTTGCGCTGCTCTGGTTCCAGGTGCCGCTGCGCGGGAGCGTGTGGCTGCTCTTCGCGATGGCCGCGATCTATCTGCTGACGACGCTCGGGCTCGGGCTCTTCGTCTCGACCATCTCCTCGACGCAGCAGCAGGCGATGATGACGACGACGTTCTTCTTCCTGATGCCGATGATCTATCTGTCCGGGTTCATCTTCCCGATCGAGAACATGCCGGCCGTCATCCAGCCGTTCACCTATCTGATCCCGCTGCGGTACTTCCTCGTGATCCTGCGGTCGATCTTCCTGAAAGGCGTGGGCCTCGACACGCTGTGGCCGCAGGCGGCGGCGCTGGCGGGCTGGGGTCTGGCGATCCTCGCTCTCGCGATCGCCCGATCGAGGAAGCGATCGGCGTAGAGGTGAGCGGTCAGAACGTCTGGCGTGCCACCCATTCACGCAGGAGCGAGTCGACGACCGCGTACCGGCTGCCGTCGCGCGCGATCAGATCGTCGCGCACGAGCGATGCGAGCGCCGCCTGCACCGTCGAGGGCCCGCCGAGGCGGTGCCGAGTGCGGACGTCGGCCGACAGCAGCTCGTGTCCGTCTTCGAGCACGACCGCGCGCAGCACGGCGCGCTGCGCCAGCGTCAGGCGCTGCCACAGCGCCTCGAACATCATCTGCTGCTCGGCGAGCAGCCGCTTCAACGCCTGGTGCAGGTCGTCGAGCGTCGCGCGGCGCCGGCCGCGCCCAGGCCCGCTTCGGGCCGCAGGCCGGAGCGGGCAAACCGGACGTCGATGAACGCGGCGAACTCGTCGGGGGGAATCTTCTCGAGGCGCATGACCGGCCCCGCCTTGTAGAACGGGCGCCTGGGCCCGAGCATGCGCTCCATGAGGCTCGGCTCCGAGCCCGCGAACACGTCCCCGGCCAGCCGCGAGACGTCGCGGTCGGACCGCACGCCGGGAAACGACACGGAGATCGCGCCGAGCGGGGACTGGTCCGGTGCCAGGCGGACTTCGGCGCGCGCGGACCGGACCGCCTCGCGCAGCCACGTCCGCGCCTTGTCCCACCCGGTTTCGGCGGCGACCAGCGCGCGGGCGTACCCCTCGAGAAAGGCGACGTAGGAGCTGAAGCTGCTGACCGTCACCTCGACGGTGAGCGCGCCCCGGCGCGACATCGCGGCGAGGGCGCGACGGATGAGCGACGACTTGCCGTAGCGCCGCGGGGAGATGAGGAAGACCTTCTGGGCGGCATCAGCGGCAGAGGTTGTTCAGCGTCGCGTCGAATGGCGTTTCGGTGCCGGCCTCGATGAAGACCGAATCCCAGCCGACGTCGCGAAGGGTGAGCTTCAGCACGCCGTAGGTCTTGCGCTGGAACAGGCTGTTGGGCATTGTCGTGCCGAAGTCGTACAGCGAGGCGCCGCCCGAACCGACGAGGTACTCGACCGGGCCCACCGGGTCGCGTCGTCCGTTGGCGTCCTGCGGTCCGAATCGCTCGTACAGGTGGTCGTGCCCGTTGATCACGACTTCGACGCCATACTGGTAGAGCAGATCCCAGATGGGACGCATGAACCCGCTGGTGCCGGCGCTCGGCCCGGACGTGAACAGCGGTTGATGCCAGTAGGCGAGCGAGCACCGGACGCGGTCGTTTCTGGCCTGCTCGAGGTCCGCCACGAGCCACATGTACTGCTCCTGGCCAGGCGCGATGCCCACGTAGTTGTTCAGCGAAATGATGTGCCAGTTCCCAAGCGTGTAGCTGTAAAAGCCGGCGCCGCGCGGGCCGGCCCGATCGCCGAAGTAGTTGAAGTACGGCACGCCGCCGCTCCCGCACTCGTATTCGTGATTCCCGGGGCTTGGATACGTACGCGACCGGAAGCGTCCCCAGCGCGGGTTATAGCAGTCCCTGAAATTGGCATCCGTGCCACACGGGTAGGCGTTGTCGCCCGCGGTGAACACGGCGTCGTAGTTGATCCTTTCGATCAGTTTCGCCGTCGCCTCGGCGTGCGCGCCGCCGTCGTTCGCGCAGTTTGCGATGTCGCCCGCGCCGACCAGCGTCGCAACGAGAGACGGCGTCGGGGTTGGTGTGGGTGTCGGTACGGGCTGACCCGGTGTCGGCGTCGGGTTGACAGTATTGGTTTGCCCCCCTGAACAGGCCGCCGCCAACGGCAGCAGGACGACGAGGAGACGCGTCCACAAGGGAGCCTTCATGCGCTGAGCGGTGATTATCATTGAACCACGTTTGTCCGAGAGATGCCAAACCGCGCAATAGCGCGCCTTTAGAGCCATTTCTGTCGCGTTGGTGTATATTTCCGGCCTCCCGATTATGTCCAGAAGATCCTCCGGCGATCGCCTCGTGATGTCGCCCATGGAGCCGCTCGCCGCGGGCGGGGCCGCCGAGGCGTTCGAGCGCCACGTGCAGCAGTTGTTCCGCAGCGGGTATCGGCACCTCGTGGTCGATCTGAGCGGCGTGCCCACCATCGACAGCGCGGGTATCCGCGCGCTCGTGCGCGGCCACACGACCGGACAGCGTGTCGGCGGCACGCTGCGCCTCGCCTCACCTTCGCCGGGCGTCGTGCGCGTCCTGGAGCTCGCGCATCTGGCGGGTGTCTTCGAAATCTACGAGTCGGTCGACGCCGCGCGCATCGCGGCCTGGCCGTGGCACACCATCCGTGTCGCCATGGCCGGCGCGGCCCTCTGCGGCGCGCTCGTCTGGGGCGGGCTGCGATGGCCCGTCGAGCTGGCCGGTGTCGGCGACGCGGCCGAGTCGCTGTTCACCAGCGGTGCGAGGACGGGCCCGGCCGGCATCCCCATGCACCAGTTCCAGCCGTTCATCGAGCTGCTGAAACTGGTGGTGGCGGCGCTCATCGGGCTGCTGGTGACGACCATTCACCAGCCGATGTCGCGCGAGCGGGGGCGCTCGATGGAGCAGGCGCAGACGCTGCTCTGCGTCTCGGGCGCGATGATGATGATTATCATCGGCAACTCGCTCGCGCGCGCGTTCGGCATGGCGGGCGCGGCCAGCATCATCAGGTTCAGGACGCCGGTCGACGACCCGAAGGACGTGACGATCCTGTTCCTGCTGATGGGGCTCGGCATGTCCACCGGGCTGGGGGCCTTCGCCGTCGCCGGCCTCGGCACGGCCTTCCTGTGCACGGCGCTGCTCCTGCTGCACCGCATGTCGGAGCAGAAAGCGCGCATCATGTCCGTCGAAATACTTGCCAGCGGGCGGCAGTTCCCGACGCCGCACGTCGAGAACGTCTTCGCCCGCAATCAGATCGTGTTCGAGCCGCGCGAGATCTCGCAGTCCGACGACGTCACGGTCAAGTACCATACGTGGCTCGACCCGCGCACGTCGCTCGAGGACCTCAGCGCCCAGCTGATGGAAGAGGGCGCGGGCGTCAAGTCGGTGGCCTGGGAGCATCCGAAGCGGGAGCGCGTATGACGCTGGCGCTCCGCCCTGTCACTCCGGACCGGCTGATCGTGTCGGTCGAGGGGCGGCGCGCCGTGCTGCTCGACGTCATTCGCGAGGCGCGCACCCGGATCACGCTGTCGCTCTTCCGCTGCAACGACAGCCACATTTTCGAGGCACTCACCGCCGCGACCTCGCGCGGCGTGGCGGTCGAGGTGCTCGTCACCTCCCGCGCCAAGGGCGGCCACAAGAAAATCGGGAAGCTGTGGCGCGCGCTCGAGCAAACCGGCGCGACCCTCAAGGCCTATACCGATCCGGTCGTGAAATATCACGCGAAGTATCTCGTCGCCGACGAAGGGCCGGCGATCGTCGCGTCGCTGAACCTGACGAAGAAATGTTTCAAGAAGACGTGCGACGCCGTCGTCGTCACCCACGATCCGGCGGTGGTGTCGGGCCTCCGGCGTCTCTGGGCCGCGGACTGCGGCGGGCAGCCGCTGCCGGAGGACGTGAGCGACCGGCTGATTGTCGGACCTGAGCGCGCGCGGCGGCAGTTCACCGCGCTCGTCGAGCGGGCGCGCACCAGTATCCGGCTCATCGACGCGAAGCTCTCGGACCCCGATCTCGTCTCGCTGCTGAACGCGCGGCGCGCATCGGGATTGACCGTCGAGGTCTTCTCCGGGAAGCGGCTCGGGGATCTGAAGTCTCACGGCAAAATCATGCTGGTGGACGAGTCCCTCGTCGTCGTCGGGAGCCTGGCGCTGGCGGCGCTCAGCCTCGACTTCCGGCGCGAGGTGGCGATTGTGGTCACTGAGCCGGCGGCGGTCGCTGAGGCCGCGGAACTGTTTCGCAGCTTGAGCGCGATGGAGGCCAACCGACGAGCGGCCGCGGGCGCGACGGATGGCGTCCTGTGCTGATCGAGCTCGTCGTCAGCGCGGCCCTGGTGTTGTCCGGCACGCTCGACGGAAGCGCCGCGCCGCGTCCGTCGTCGGACACCTCCGAACAGGAGCCCGCACAGCAGGCGCCAGGCGGCCAGGAGGCGAAAGCGGAAAAGAAGACCAAGAAGAAAGCGGCAGCCGACGAGCCACCTCCGCCGGACGAGGACGTGGACCCCGAGGCGCCGGTGGAACCAGAGCCCGCCGGCACGAAACGCGGCGCGGAGCTCAGCTGGAAGCAGCATCCGTCGCTGCGCTTCGGATCCATCTTTCGGCTCGATTTCGAAGCGAAGTTCCAGGAGGACGGTCACTCGTCGTATACCGGCGCCGAGCTCACCGGGCTCGAGACCTGGGAACTGCACCGCAACCGCATCGGGATCACAGGCAATCTGTTCAAGCACATCGAATACGAGATCGAGCACGAGCTCACCGAAAAGGAGCTGACCGAGAAGGACGTCTTGCTCGGGCTCACGCCGAGCTCGCAGTGGAAGGACGTGAACGTCAACCTCACGTTCATCAAGAACGCGCAGATTCAGGTCGGGAAGTTCAAGGTCCCGTTCGGCCTCGACCAGCTCACCGGCGTCACGCACAACGACTACGTCTATCGATCCCTCGGGGCGAACTACCTGGATCCGGGACGCGACATCGGGGGGCAGGTCCACGGAAGCTTCTACAGGCACGGGCTGACCTACGCGACCGGCGTCTTCCGGCATGACGGCGACAACGCCCGCTCGAAGAAGATCCAGGGCGGCGACGAGACGTTCGCCGGACGGGTGACCGGCACCCTGCTTCGCCCCATGAATCCGGCACTTGGCGGTCTCGACTTCGGCATCGCCTTCGCGACGAGCGCGCTGGCAGACGATTCGTTCCGGCCCAACGGGCTCCGCGGCCGCACCGTGATGACGCAGGACACGTTCTACGACACGGTCTACGTCAAAGGGCACCGGCGCCGGTGGGAGGCTGACGTCGACTGGACCGGCGGTCCTGCCTCGGCGCGCGCCGAATACACGTGGGTGACCGACGATCGTCTGGGGCAGGGCATCGGCGATCAGGATCTGCCGGACGCTCGTGCCCGGGCGTGGTACGTCTCCGGCACCTGGATCCTGACGGGCGAGGACAAGAAGCGGCCGGTGAGAGCCGCCCGGCCGCTCTTCCGGGGCGGCGTGGGCGCGATCGAGCTGGCGGGACGCTACGAGCGTCTCTGGTTCGACAGCGTCGGCGGAACCGACGTGCCGTTCCGTAACCCCCGCTCGGAGACCATTTACACGAGCGGGAACCGCGTGTTGACCCTCGGGCTGAATTGGACCCTGACCCGCTTTTCGAAGGTTCAGTTCAACGCCATCCGGGAACACATCGAGGACCCCGATCGTAGTCCTGTACCGAATGGGGCCGCGTTCTGGAGCCGGGTTCTTCGTCTCCAGTTCGTGCTCTAGAGCCGTTTTCACGAGCGTGTAGTGTCCGCCTTTAGGCGGACCGCCGCAGGCCGGCTGAAGCCGGCCACTACGTGGTGGGGAAAACGGCTCCAGACCGGTCGAGGGGAGGCAGCCATGCTCCGACACCGT